>ENA-ORBV01000344-ORBV01000344.1-microbial-mat-metagenome-genome-assembly--contig:-NODE-344-length-106132-cov-7.900429_pt1 | contig 106132 bp, 89 predicted proteins | sample MGYA00237777_ERZ505514 | MGnify/ENA primary metagenome ERZ505514 (study PRJEB26160, sample SAMN06269048) | microbial mat metagenome | isolation source: Oligotrophic lake microbial mat | place...
GATGTGTATAAGAGACAGTGTTCTGGCTGATGGGGCAGCTTCGGGCGATTGAGGGCCAGGCTGAGAAAGTGATTATTTTCTGCGAGTTTCGTGACCTGCAACGGACGATCCAGCGTGCCGTCAGCGAGCGATTCGGCTTCGTCCCGGATGTGATCAACGGCGATACCACGACTGACTCCGCAAATGCGAACAACCGCCAGAAGCGAATTAAAGCGTTTCAAGAAAAACCGGGTTTTGGTGTGATCGTGCTTTCGCCCTTGGCGGTTGGCTTCGGCGTCAATATCCAAGCCGCTAATCACGTCGTCCATTTCACCAGAACTTGGAACCCGGCCAAGGAAGACCAGGCTACTGACCGGGCATATCGTATCGGCCAGGAAAAAGACGTGCACGTCTACTATCCAGTGGTAGTGGCCAATGACTTTCTGACCTTCGACGCCAAGCTACACTTACTCCTCGATTGGAAGCGCGGGCTGTCGACCGATATGCTTGATGGCACCGGCGATCTGAGTCCCGCCGAGTTTGGCGACTTGCAGGCTCCCGGCGGCGGTAACGCATTCGGGGACGAGTCCATCCAGCCAGAAGACATCGGCTCAATGGACTGCGATGCGTTTGAAGCATTCTGCGCTCTCCTGTGGAGTAAGAGGGGATACTCGCCAACCATGCGCACGCCTCGCGTCGGCGACGGGGGCGTCGATATCTTAGCGATTAATGGAGCGCGAGGCGTTCTGATTCAGTGTAAGAGCTCTGCGATCGAAGGCCGCGAGTTAGGTTGGGAGGCCATTAAAGATGTCGCGGCTGGCGCTGCGGCGTATGCTGCCCGTCATCCCGGCATTAGTTTCTCTCTAGTGGCTGCGACGAACCAGCGGTTTAACGGGACGGCCAGGCGTCAAGCCGAGGTTCACCACGTGGAGGTTGTCGAAGGACCGGATCTAGCCAGGTTACTGGTGGAATTCCCAATGCGGCGCGGGGAACTGATGCGCTTTTTGCTCGCAGGCTGGTCTGCTGTTTCGTAGCCCGCTCAGCCTTCCGAAAAGTTGGCGTCAATCGTCGCCGCGAGTCAAGAATCGACGGTAATTTCATTCAGATATTTCTGTCCGAAATAAGGCCCGATACGTGCCGATTTCGCACTGGCTCGGCGTTCGCCAACTGGTTATAGAACAGTACGCACAGGTCACAACTTCGACTCCTCCAGCTTGTTCGCGCAACAGAAACGGGTGTTCCAAGTAAGAGTACATCCGAAAGGGAATCGCCTCAGCTCAACGGTTATCAATACGGTGCCTGTGGCGGCATTGGATGAGGATCGTTTTGTTTCGTGAAAAATCGTAACATAGGCGAATGAAAATTGTGGCGTGGTGGTGTCGCGTGGTAACGGCATATCGCCAGGCGACGATCACGACCTTATCGGGTACCTTATATCGACCCCATGCGGTCCATGTGGGTGCGACCGGGCGATCTACTTCAGCGAGATTCGTCCCTCATCGCTTTTCGCCTTGCGCCCCAAGATCCACGTTCAGGATAGCCAGTTCGGAATAGGGGCACGCCAAGGGGAAGTCCTCCTCGACAATTCCGGTCTCCGCGCTAGCGAAAGTCACCGCAGTGGGATAGGCGTCGGCGATCAGGTTCGCCAATTGCGGCCGCAGACTCGGGTTTTCGTCCAGGAGTCGATTCACGCGGCGGCGTTGCTCTTTGATCGTCGCATCCCAACTGGAAATACGTTTTTCCAATTGATACTCCACCTTCAGCATGTGTTGGACAAGGACTGCGGTGCGGTTTATGAGTTGTTGCCGTTCCGCCCTTCCCAACGCTTCGATCTCCTCGGCAATATTTGCCGCATCGAAGTCTTGACTACCGGAGCGTAGCCGCTGAGATTGCTCGACCGTCCAGGCGTGAAAGTCCAGATCGTAGAGGGTTGCCATAATTCATCCTATCCTCGGGTTTGCTTCGTGCTCCAACACTTTCGCGCCGAAATTGCAGGCGAAATCTTGCCCAGTCACAAGACATGCATATTAATTGTCAAACCCCAATCTCCAACATTCCAAACCACTTAACCAAATCACTAAACCCCCAACCCTCACAGTTGCTCTAGACACACCCCTCACAGTAGAACCAGAATGCTACTTCACTCGACCAAAGCGAGCGCCGAATCCGCCCGGATCAACGGCGCTAAATCCACGGGCCCGAAATCGCCCCAAGGAATGTACCGTTCGCAGTCCGCCAGCTTCAAACACGGCCTCTACGCCGTCCGCGGCTACAGGCTGCCCGGCGAAACCAACGAAGAATTCGCCGAAATCCAGACCCAAATGCACCATTATTGGCAGACCAAAGGCTTCTACGACGAACAACTCGTCGAAGAACTCGTCGGCATCCTCTGGGAATCCAAACGCCTGCAAGCCTCCAAAAACGGTTACCTCCACGACGCGTTGGCCGGTATAACCAAGAATTCGCCGCACTGCCGCGACCAGGCCAAACTCAACCTCGAAGCCGAGAAGAAAGTCACCGTAACCGGCGGCACCATGGACCGCTTCAACGCCCGCCACGCTCACTTCGGCCGCGAACGCCATCGCATCGAACGCGAACTGCTCCGGCTCGAAAAACGCTCCTGTACCAGCGGACCGTCCCAGATGTCGTTGATAATAAACAACCGCCAACACCCGGATATCCCGGCCACCGGCGACGCCAAGTCCGTCGACGGGCACCTCTCCGAGTCCCCCTACGTCGTCGAAGCCGGTACCGAACCATTGCCCGAAACTTTCGTGGAAACAGAAACCAAGCCCGAGGCCAAGGAAGCCGAACCGCAAGACATCCTCAAATTGGGCCGAAGCGTCGCTCGATTTCCAACCCGGCGCCTTCCAAACCGAAATCATGACCGAAACCAATTCGCGCATCATGGTCCTCGGTCCGCGTCAAACCGGCAAGTCAACCGCCGCCGCCGTCCGCGTCTTATTCGAAGCCATGTCTCACGACAACGCACTAATCCTGTTCGCCGGCGCCTCCGGCCGCCAGTCCGGTAAAATCATGGAAAAGGCCCGCCAATTGGCCAAATCCATTGACCTCGCTATCCTCTCGCCGCCGTCCAAATGCGAAGGCTTCACCCTCGCCAACGGCTCGCAAATCGTGTCGCTCCCCGACAACGAGAAAATCATCCGCTGTTTCTCCGCGCCGCGTCTCATCGTCGTCGATGAAGCCGCCTTCGCCTCACCGGAAGTATTCATGGCCTTGGAACCTATGCTGAGTGTCTCCAATGGGACAATCATGTTACTAAGTACGCCGAACGGACAGACCGAATATTACTACGAGCAATGGCACGCCAAACCAACTAACTGGGCCAAGATCAAAGGCACGCTGTCGAAGGCTGTCCCAGTATCAAACCGCAAGCCATCGAAGCCATTCGAAAATCGATGGAAAAGGAAGTGTTTCAACAGGAATTCGAGTATAAGTTCATCGCCCCCGGCGGTCAGTTCATCAGCCGCGAGACATTCCGTAAATGTCTCCGCAATTACTTTGACCCATTCCTGCCGGACTTAGACCTCGAAAACGACTAACCCGCGCCGCCGATCTTGGTTCACCCCATCGTCGGAAGGCCGGAGATGTTCTTTGACAACTGAATATACACAGGGCCAAGCCACCCTCGACTCGCCCGAGCCGCGTCCAAAAACTCGAGCGAGTCGTGGGGAAGGGAAATCTTTCCCAATCCCCGCTATCCTAGCGGAATGGTATTGGAAATCATCCACTGCAACACAACACATGCTTAAGCCCTCTCTGAATTGGCTCCTCATTTTTGTACCGATCACCGTCTGGCTCCATTTCGCCATGCCCGATGCCCATACACAGACCTTTCTCTGTGCCTGCATCGCCATTCTGCCGCTGGCCGGCTGGCTTGGCAAAGGAACGGAAAACCTCGCCCATCACACCGGCGAAGCTGTTGGCGGTTTGCTCAACGCCACTTTCGGCAACGCCGCCGAGTTAATTATCGCCATCGCCGCCATGCGCAGCGGCCTCTACGATGTCGTTAAGGCCTCGCTCACCGGTTCCATCATAGGCAACATTTTGCTCGTCGGCGGCCTGTCGATGCTCCTGGGCGGCATCAAATACAAGACGCAAACCTTCAACCGGATGGCCGCGCAGAACCAGGCCACAATGCTGCTCCTCGCGGCCGTCTCGCTCATCCTCCCCGCCGCGTATCACTTTCTTGCCGGACCCGCCGCCGCCGCCCACGAAAGCGGCCTCAGTATGGAGATCTCCGTGATTCTCCTCGTCGTATACGTCCTCAGCCTTGCCTTCACTCTCATCACCCATAAACAGTTGTTCGGCGGCGAGGGCAGGGAAGCGCATGGCGGCGAAGAACAGCCCTGGACCGTCGGTAAATCGATCGCCGTCCTCGCCGGCGCCACGGCCCTCATCGCCTGGATCAGTGAGATCCTCGTCGGCTCCGTTCAACATGCCGCCGACAACTTCGGCATGACCAGCGTCTTTGTCGGCGTCATCATCGTCGCCATCATCGGCAACGCCGCCGAGCATTCCACCGCCATCCTCGTCGCCCGCAAAAACCGCATGGACCTGGCGCTTGGCATCGCCATCGGCTCCAGCATTCAGATCGCCCTCTTCGTCGCCCCTCTCCTCGTTCTGCTTAGTTACTTCATCGCCCCGTCGCCCATGAATCTGGTCTTCACGCCCGCCGAAGTTATCGCGGTGACGCTCAGCGTTCTCATCTGCGCGCAGGTGGCCAATGACGGCGAGTCAAACTGGATGGAGGGTGTTCAGATGCTCGCCGTCTATGCCATCTTGGGCTTGATGTTCTACTTCCTGCCCGAAACTCGCGCTCAGTAGCGCGCTAAAAACTCAACTTCAGCGCCAACTGCACGAACCGCGGATCGAGCGTGGAACCCACCCGTCCAAACGAGGCGCTCGCCAGGTTCACATCCGGCGCCGCGAAGTTCGTCTGATTGAACAGATTGTAGAACTCGCTGCGAAATGTGAGCCGCGCCCCCTCGTTGATCACCGGCAACCGGAAACTCTTCGCCAGCACCAGGTTCGTTTGCCGCAACGGGAACCCGTAAACGACATTTCGTCCCAGTGTGCCAAACGGCGCCGTCACCGCCGGAGTCGCCAGCGCCGCCCGGTTGAAATAGCCCAGGTGCCGGTCCGTGCCCATGTTCGACAGTAGATCGCCGCCCACATAGTTCGGCCGCAACGCGACGTTACCCAGGAAGTCCGGTTGGCCGTCGGAAAGAATCCCCGCCGCGTCCGGATAGCGAATGTTCAGCGGCTGGCCGCTCAACAAGCTCACAATCGCCGACGCTTCCCATCCGCCGATAACCGCGTCCAGAGCGCCCGGCATGCTTTTGCCGAACCGGCGGCCCTGCCCAAACGGCATCTGGTAAACAAACGAGGTCGTCGAATTGAATCGCTGGTCAAAGCTCGACGCTCCTTTGTCGTTCAGCGGATTGCGAATGTCCTGGGGATTGGGGCTCCCTCCATTAGGAGTGTCCAGCACTTGGCCCACATTGTCGATCGCCTTCGCCCACGTGAACGCGCTCAGCAGCGTCAGATCGCGCCCGCGATGTTCGAACTTCAACTGCATCGCGTGGTAATTCGAGAAACCCGTCGGCTGTACCGATGTGATGTTGTTGAAACCCTGGAACGGCCGTCGCGCGAGCAGCGTGCCCAGCGTCGTCAATCCCCGCGAAAGCTCATCCGCCGTTATCGGCCGTGCCTGGTTCAGGTCGCCCAGAATCGGCAGCCGCGAGCCTTTGTTGCCCACATACGCCGCGTCAATCAGCGTGTCTTTGAACAGCGTCCGCTGCACCGTGAAGTGCCAGTTTTGCACGTAGCCCCACGGCGTCTCCCGGTCGATGTGCAGGATTACATTGCTCGGTGGCGTCACCGGATAGCCCTGCTCGCGCGTCCGGAAGCAATTCGCGAAGCTATTCCCCGTGCAGAGGTTGTTCAAGTTCGCCGGGCTGTTCGTCGTCGAAAAGCGCGTTACAAACGGCGCGTTCGTATTCATCAATTCAGCCGACGCCATCCGGTTCCAGAAGTTCCACCCCAGCCCGTATCCCCCGCGGATCACGGTCTTGCCGTCCAACTGGTAGGCCGCCCCCAACCGCGGCGCGAATGTGTTCTTCGGCTGCCGCTGCAAGCTCCGGTCATCGTCCGTCGCCAACACGATCCTGTTTGCACTCGGGTCGAAATTAGACAATTTGTTATCGGCGTCGAACACTGGCGTCATCAGGTCATAGCGCAGGCCAAGGTTCAGCGTCAGCTTCCGGTTCACCTTCCAGTCGTCCTGCACAAAGAAGAAGTTGCCGCGCTGCCGCACCTTCGCTTCCACCTGCGTCGCGAGTTGATAGGAGCTTCGCGCCCCGCCAAAGAAGTCCGCCAGGTTGTACCAGCTATTGCTGACCCCTGTCGGAACGTTTGCGGCCGGCCTCGAGTAACCGCCGCCGAACGCGTCAATCCCGTACAGCGGATTCGTGTCGTCCACCAGGATGTTCAATCCCAGCCATTCATATCCCGCCTTCAAGCTATGCGCCCCGGCGATCTTCGCGTAGGTGCCGCGCAAATTGATCGTCGTCGGAAACTGCGCCTGCGGATTCGTCGACTGCCGGCCATAGCGCGGAAAGCCCACGATGTCCTGCGGCGTTATCCCGCCTCGAACCTTATCGCCCTCCGGCAAACCGGTGATGCCAAACAACTCTCGCATCGACGCCGTGCCCACCGCAGCCGGCGTCCGGTCCATTCCCAGTCGCGATACCGAGAACCGGAAATCCACCACTTCCGTCGCCGATTTCGTCCACGTCACGCCCATCGTACCGGCCTGATTGAAGGTATCCAAATTTCCCAGATTGTTCCCGCCGGCCGCGCCCGGAATCAACGCCGGAGCCACGATGTTCTGCCGTCGCTGCGCGTACCGGAAGAAGCTCTGCACGCTCGGCGCAAATTGATGATCCAGCTTCACCGCACCCTTGTCATCATCCAGCGCGTTACGGTCAAAATTGCCGAAATTGTTCGCAATTCCCAGGTTTCCAACCGCGATTCCCGGGGCTGGCCGATTCGGCTGCGGCAGCGTGTCCATCACAAATCGCGCTAACGTCGTCATCGGCACCGGCTGGCCCGCCGGGATTACTGTTCCCCCGGCAATCGTCTGTCCGTTCGACGCCGTGTAGGTCACCGGCACCCGCACGTCCACCGGCAGAATGCCCTGCCGCATCTGCGCGTTCGGCAGCGAACTCAACGCGAACGGCGCGATCCGCCACCGGCTGCCCTCATAATCGGCGAAGAAAAACGTCCGGTTCTTCACCAGCGGACCGCCAAAGACAAATCCAAACTGATTCCGGCTGTTTTGCGGTTTCAGATTGTCGACCGGCTTGAAAAACCCCGTCGCGTTCAGTCTGTTGTTCTGCAGAAAACTCCACAACGAGCCATGATACTCGTTAGTGCCCGACTTCGACGCCACGTTCATCACCGCGCCGCCTGTCCGTCCAAATTCCGCCGAATAGGCATTCACCATCATCCGGAACTCCGCCACCGAATCCGGCGACGGTTGCACCGCTTGATTCGAAAAGCCCTGGTTCGTCGTCCCGTAAAAATTGTTGTCTACTCCGTCCAGCACGAAGTTGTTAAACACGGAGCGAAGACCGTTCACGTTGTACGCGCCCTCGCGCCGGAACGCCACCGAACCTGAGTTCGAGGAGTTCGATTCCCTCACGCCGGGGCTTAAGAGCGCAAAGCTCGAATAAGTCCGGCCCAGCACCGGGAACGACACAATCTGCCTCGCCTGAATCACTTGCCCCTTCGACGAGCTATCGGACTCCAACAGCGGTGTCACCGCCACCACATTTACCGTCTCCGTTACCGAACTCACCTGCAACGTCAAATCCACTCGCTGGCGCGCATTCACCGTCAGATTTACGTCCTCGGCCACCGCGTTCGAAAATCCTTGCTGTTCCGCCGTAATGCGATAACTGCCAATACGCAACGCGGGAAACAGGAAATTCCCGTCGTCGCCCGTCTTGATGCTGGCCGCAATGCCCGTCAGCTTATTCTCCGCTTTGATGTTGGCTCCGGAAACTAGGCCCCCTTTGGCATCCCGGACCGTCCCCAGAATCACCGCGTTATCGAACTGAGCCGGCAAAGTCAGCGCCGTCAATAGAAATAAACCCGAAAGTATTCGCACGTTTTCGTAACTCCTTGAAAGTCGAGAATCTCTTTTGAGACTAACGGCCCGGGTTGGCAATCGCATCACAGTCCGATGAAAATACGGTTGCGGAGCAATCACCATTATCGCCAACCAGACCGCCAGCATCATTGACAGTAAGGTTCCGTAATGGGACCGTGAGCCGAACCGTCATGCTTTAGCCCTCGACCGAAAGAAGTACGCCCGGCTCGCGAATCGCATTATCGTTAAGGCCATCGAGATGGAGGAAGAGCACGTCCGCATGATCGCCGCCGTACAGTTGCTAATGGATAAAGGCGAGGACCGCCTATCGCCGGAAGAGGCGGTGCTACTCGAAATCATGGCTATCCTTATGTAAGCCTACGATGATCGCTATTACGTTCTCCCGCCGGTGACGCCTAATGAGATGCTTGCGTCTTTGATGGAGACCAGCGGACGAAAGGCCAAGGACCTGCTGCACGTGGATCGGTAAGCGCTCAAACAGCAAGGAGCAGGCCAAAAAGCTTGCGTCGGTGTTCAACGTCACGGTCGATAAGTTCGTCTGAATCGTCGCATCGGTTTGTATACAATGTGAGCTAATTATGCTCTCGCGCTTCGCCCTTACCCTCCTGGCCCTCGCGGCCGCCATCGCGTTCGCCCAAACCCAGACCGCCTCCCTCCGCGGCGTGGTCCAGGACTCCTCCGGCGCAGTCGTTCCCAACGCCCAACTCACGCTCACGAACATCGATCAAAACCGGCCCTGGAGCGCCGCCTCCAACGATTCCGGCGCCTACGTTTTCTTCCAGATTCCCCCCGGCAACTACCGCCTGCAAGCCGAGGCCAATGGCTTCAAACGCTTCACTCGTGAAGGCCTGATTCTCCAGGTCGCCCAGGTCGCCGAAATCACCATCCCCATGGAACTTGGCGCCGTGAATGAAGTCCTCCTCGTGACTGCGGAAACTCCGCTACTCGAAACCGCCAGTTCCACGCTTGGCGAAGTCGTCAACTCACTCACCAGCGAAAATCTTCCCCTCAACGGCCGCAACGTCCTCCAACTCGTCGCCCTCACTCCCGGCATCAACGCCAACAGCAGCTTTCGCAACTCCGGCTCGGGTGGCGGCAGCATCGCCGCCGTCGGTTTCTCCGCCAACGGCGGCCGCAATGTCTCCACCGCCGTCATGCTCGATGGGTCGCCGCAGGAAGTTATGGGCTACAACCAGCCCGCCTACGTCCCCTCGCCCGACGCCTTGCAGGAGTTTAAGGTGCAGACCAACTCCATGTCCGCGGAGTACGGCCGCACTGGCGGCGCCGTCATAAATATGGTCCATCGCTCCGGCACCAGCCAATTCCATGGCGTTCTCTACGAATTCCTCCGCAACAACGTCTTCGACGCCAACGGCTTTTTCAGCAACCTTAACGGCCGCAATAAAGCACCCTTCCGCTATAACCAGTTCGGGGCCACGGCCGGAGGTCCCCTCACCCGCTCCCGCCAGACCACCTTCTTCTTTTTCAACTATGAAGGGATTCGCCAGGTAAACCCCGGCTCGGCCACTTTTTCGGTCCCCACCGCCGCCATGCGTCAGGGCGACTTTTCCGCAATCAATGGCATCATCTACGATCCCGCTACCATCAACGCCGCCGGCGAGCGCCAGCCCTTCGCCGCCAATCGAATCCCCTCCACCCGGCTCAATCCTGTCGGTCAGAAAATGATCTCGTATTACCCTACCGCCAACCGCGCTGGATTAATCAATAACTTCTTCTCTCAAGCCGGAAGTAACACTGCCCGCAATAACGCCACCGTCAAAATCGACCGTCGCATCTCCGATCGCCAAAACCTTTTCGGCCGCTTCTCCTGGGAGAGCGGCACTTCCAACAACGCCAACCACTACGGCAACGCCGCCACCGGGTCCCCTGGATTCAATGGCGTCCGCAATAAGAGCGGCACGCTCGATGACTCTTATCTGTATCGGGGCTGGATCTTCCACGGAAATTACGGCTATTCTTACCATGCCAATCCCCGCGGCCCTCTCGACAACACCATAACATCCACGGAACTTGGCTTCCCCGCCGCCGTCGAAGCCGCCGCCCAATTCCCAATCTTCCCCACGGTCGCCGTCACCGGCTACAGCCAACTCGGCCCTGAAGCGAGCTATATCATCGGCAATAAGTTTGAAACCCATACCTGGACTGGTGACGCATCTCGATTAGTAGGAACCCATACCATCAAGACCGGCGGTACCTACAGGCTCAATCGCGCCTCAAACTTCCGGCCCAATAATCCCAACGGCAGTTACAATTTCAATGACGGCTTTACGCGGCGTTTCTTTAATCGGGCCGGCGGCGGCGATGCCGTCGCCTCCATGCTCCTCGGCCTGGCCGGCGGCGGCCAGATGCGCTTCGAACCCGCTATCTCCCTACAGGTCGCCTACGCTGCCTTTTACGTCCAAGACGACTGGCGCGTCAACAATCGGCTAACGCTCAACCTCGGCCTCCGCTGGGATACCGACTTGCCAATGACGGAGCGCTTCGACCGCACCTCCTGGTTCGATCTCAACGCGCAACTCCCTCTAGCCATCCCCAGTCTTCAACCCCAGCGCGGCGGCCTCGTCTTCGCCGGCTCCCGCACGCCCGGCGCGCCTCGCGGCATTAAGGATATCGATCGCAATAACTTCGCCCCACGCGTCGGCCTCGCCTATAAACTAACGCCCCGCCTTGTACTGAGAACCGGCGCCGGCTTCTTCTATTCGCCTACGACCGGCACCGGCCCCAGTCCCGCCGCCGCTGGCGCCCTCGGCTTCAACGCCATTACGCCTTTCAACTCCAGCATTGACGGCGGCCGGACCCCTTACACCACGCTCAGCAATCCGTTCCCCGATGGCTTTATCGCCCCTGAAAATGGCGCCAATGGCCTCCTCACGTTTATCGGCCAGGGCATCAACGCCAACCTCCGTTACGACCGCGTGCCCTACACCGTCCAATGGAATTTCAACCTCCAACACGAACTTCCCGGCAGTATGCTCCTCGACGTCGCCTATGCCGGAAACGCCGGCGTCAAACTCCAGGCGAATTCGAACCTGAACCAGATTCCGGATTCCGCGCTCGCTCTCGGCGATGGTCTCAACGCCGTCGTCCGCAACCCCTTCTTCGGCATCGTCCCCGCCGCCACCGGTCTCGGCCAGGCCACCACCACCACCGCCCAACTGCTGCGGCCGTATCCTATCTTCACCGGTGTCACTCACCAGTGGGGCTCCCAAGCCCATTCCTCCTATCATTCCCTGCAAACCAAATTCCGCAAACGTTACGCCGCCGGCCTGCAGTTCCTCGCCGCCTACACTTGGTCCAAGACCATCGATGACGTGTCCTCGGTCGCCGGTTTCCTCGGCGACCAAAACCCCGGCTACACCAATAACAATCGCCGTGATCTTGACCGCTCTCTATCCGGCAATCACGTCCCTCACGTACTTGCCGTTAACTTCCAATGGGATCTGCCATTCGGCAAAGGCAAGCAGTTCCTCAATCGCGGCGGCGTAGTCAATCAACTCACCGGCGGTTGGAGCCTCAACGGCATCGCCAGCATCCAGTCCGGCACGCCAATATCCATAACCTCCCGCAATAACACCACCGCATCGCAGGGCGGCGGCCAGACGCCTAATTCCACCGGTATATCCAGCCAGACATCCGGTTCCACCAAAGCCCGGATCAATGGCTGGTTTAACCCCGCGGCCTTCACCGACGCCGCTCCTTTCGCTTTCGGCAATATCGGCCGCTTCCTGCCCGATAACTTCGGGCCGCCTCTTCATAACTGGGATGTCTCCGTTCTCAAGGACATCCACGCCACCGAGCGCATTCGCCTCCAGTTCCGCGCCGAGTTCTTCAACGCCTGGAATCAGGTCAATCTCGCCAACCCCGCCGGTACCGTCTTCGGCCAGCCCAACTTCGGCCAAATCACCGGAGCCGATGCCGCGCGGATCATTCAATTCGGGCTGAAGCTCTACTATTAATCCCTGGTCCCGCCCGTTATTAACCGCGCCCCACGGTTGAAACTTAAATACTGGAATGCCCAATGTACAAAAACTTGTACCCGGTTCCGAAAGCCCACCAAGTACATGATGTGGATAAACAGCCATAACATCCAGGCGACCCATCCGCTAATCTGAAACCTGCCGAAGTCGGCAATTGCCGCCGCCCGCCCAATTGTCGCCAGGTTACCCTTATCCACATACGAAAACGGCGTTAACTCCTTCCCCAATAACAGCAGGCCAATCGCGTCGGCGACATATCTTCCCTGCTGCATCGCCACCGGCGCCACTCCTGGCAGCGGCATCCCCTGCAACGCCGCCATGTCCCCCAGCACAAACACCTCCGGCCTCCCCGGCAACTGGCACGTTTGAGTAACTAACACGCGCCCGGCCCGGTCTAGCTCCTCACCTAACATTCCCCCCAACGGCGACGCTTTCACCCCCGCCCCCCACAACACCGTATTCGATGGGATCCGCTCTCCATTCTCCAGCGTAACTCCGGCGGAATCGATGGACGCCACCTTCGCTCCCGATTTGACTCGTACTCCCAGCGTCATCAACGACCGCTCCGCCGCCATGGCCAGGTCCTCTGGGAACGACAACAAAATACGGGGCCCCGACTCAAGCAAAATAATCCGCGCCTCCTCCGGCCGGAACGACCGAAAGTCCTCTTTCAACGTATCGTTGGCGATCTCCCCCAGCGTCCCCGCCAGTTCCACGCCCGTCGGACCTCCGCCCACAATCAAGAAGGTCAAAAGCGCCCGCCGCCGCTCCGGATCGCTCTCTTTCTCGGCCGCCTCAAACGCCCCTAATATCCGCCCCCGGATCTCCGTCGCATCCTCAATTGTCTTCAGCCCCGGCGCCAATGCCTCCCATTCTTCATGTCCAAAATAATGGTGCCGCGCCCCGGCCGCCACCACCAGATAGTCATACGCCAGTTCCCCGTCCGCCATCAAAACCCGCCGTCCCTCCAAGTCAAATCCCGTCACTTCCCCCAGCAGCGTCCGCACATTTTTGAACGAAGAAAGCACCGATCGCAGCGGTGCGCAAATATCCGCCGGTGACAATCCTCCCGTCGCCACTTGATACAGCAAAGGCTGAAATACATGGAAATTCCGCCGGTCCACCAGTGTCACCGCCACGCCCCGCTGCCGTGCCAATCGTTTGGCGACTGCTAACCCGCCAAATCCGCCACCCACAATTACGACGTGTGCCATATAGTCTTAGACTACGGGAGTTTCATTCGGCCGCGCGCACGAAACTCCCCGTTCGAGTGGTGGCATGGGCCCAATCCTGCGCCACTACTTTAGCCGCCTCTTCGCCAGACAATCCTTTGACGCCCTGTTTCGTCGTCCAGGTGTACTTCACGTAACGAACGTCGCCCGCCGCGTTCACCCATTTGAACGCGTGAACGCCGGACCCGTCCATCTGGCGGTAATTGGCCGGGACGCCCAGGTCGGAGTAAAGGTTGGTCAGCATGTGCGTCGATTCCGGCACATGACTGAAGAAGTCGAAAAACCGGTTCGGGTCCTGCTTGTTGGTCACCGGCGATGGCTTCAGCGAGTGAACCATATCGGGAAACTTAATGGCGTCGCGAATGAAAAATACAGGCAGGTTGTTGCCGACAAGGTCATAATTCCCTTCGCCGGTATAGAATTTCGTCGCGAAGCTGCGCGGATCGCGAGCTACTTCGGGCGAACCGCTGGGGTGAATGACGGTCGAGAAGCGAACAAAGACGGGCGTCTTCTTGCCGGTAGCGTTCAAGAACGACGCCCGTGTGACGGACGAGAGGTCTCCCGCCGCCTCAAACTCGCCGTGGGCGGCGGCGCCGCGGGCATGAACGACGCGCTCCGGAATTCGCTCGCGGTCGAAGCCCGCTAGCTTTTCAATTAGGTGGACGTCTTCCAAAAGGACCGGCCCGTTTTCGCCGGCCGTTTTCGAATTTTGGTTGGCGCCGACGGGAACGCCGCCGTTCGTCGTCAGCACCGGCTTCTGCGCGATGGCGAGCGCGCCGGTAAGCGCTAGAGTTAATATGGCTCGTCTCATGCCCCAAGCCTATCCGCGATTGGCAGGGCGAGCCAGCCGGTATTGCCTATGGCTCCGATAGTCGAACTTCGATAGGACGAGATGCCCGCCCGCCGTCAGCCGGTCAGAATATCGACGGCTTGATCGTCGCCGGTTTCTTCGCGTAAGCGGCAATCGACGGCGACATGTTCCATATGATGCTTAAGGCCCGCGAAGTGAAAAAAGTAGGATTTGGCGGCGCTGGCGGCAATGCAGCGGCGAAGCCTCTCGACACGGTCCGGCAGCTCAGGGTCGAGGAGAAACGGGTAGGAGTCGAAGAGATCGTGGCCCCAGATTTTGTTGAAACGACTGTCGATGGAATGGGCAAGGCCGGAATCCACGATGTGCCAGGAGAGCGGGCGCTGCTCATAGTGCCAGTTGCCGTCGCGCTCCTCATACTGGCGGTACACGCGCTCGAAAATAGCGGCGTGGACGGCAGGTTCGAAGACCAGGACGCCGGTGTTGAAAATTGTCTCGAAATCGCAGGGGAGCCCGTAATCGGAGTAGTAGGTGGGGCCAAGCATTTTCTCGCGATGAGCGGAGATGACGGCAGGCTGAGAAAGTGTCGTGACGCCGCCGATAAGGCCGGCGGGAACTGCGAGGCTGATATCGGGCGCGGTGGCGTTATTGATGACGAGGTCGCAGTCGAGCCAGACGATGCGGTCGAAATCCGCGACCCAGGGTTCACTGGCGACCAGGCACTTCTGCCAAGCCGGAGAACGTTGCTGGGCACGGGCGGAATTATCGAGCGGATTGGCGATGACGATAAGTTCGTAGCCGAAACGCTCCGCGTATTCGCGCCAGCTAGGCTCGGCAATTTGCCTGAAAGCATCCTGGAAGTAGGGGCCTATTGTAAGAGTGACGAGGGCGGTTCTTGGCATTAGCGATTACAGCAGACGATTCCAATCCGCGGGAACGCGGCGCCAATGATGGCAAAACGAAGTTTAGCATGGCGAACGGCCGGCCTGATCGAGAAGCGCTCGCCCGATTGCTACCATATAAACGAAGAACCATAATATGCAACGAATCCGCTTATTTTTCATGCTCGCCCTTCCGCTGCTGAGCCAGAGCCTGCAGGATTTTGAGAAGCGGGTCACCGAGTTTACGCTCGCCAATGGCTTGCACTTTATCGTGATGGAGCGGCATGAAGCGCCGGTCGTTTCCTTTCATCTGCATGTGGATTCGGGCGCGGCGAACGACCCGGCGAATGCGTCATCCACCGCGCACATGTTTGAACACATGATTGGAAAGGGAACGGCGTCGCTGGGAACGAAGAACTGGCCGGAGGAGGAGAAAGCGCTCGCCGGCGTGGAAGCCGCCTACGACAAGCTGGAAGAAGAGCGGGTGAAGGGGCGGCGGGCGGACAAGGCGCAGATTGAGCGGCATGAGGCGGCGCTGAAAAACGCGATTGAGAAGGCCAACAGCTTCGTGGACCAGAATGCCTTTACCCGCGAGATCGAGCGGAATGGGGGAGTAGGGTTTAATGCCTCTACGGCGTTGGACTACACCAACTATTTCTATAGCCTGCCATCGAACCGCACGGAGCTTTGGTTTGCGCTGCAATCGGAATGGACGGCGAAGCCGGTTTTCCGCGAGTTCTATAAGGAACGCGATGTGGTGCGGGAAGAAAGGCGAATGCGCGTCGAATCGAGCGCGCAAGGGAAGCTGATTGAGGCGCTATTAACGACCTCGTTTTCGGCGCATCCGTACCGCAATTTCATCGGCTGGGCGAGCGATATTGAGAACCTGCGCGCTAAGGGCGGCGCGGAGTTTCACAAGACCTATTACGTTCCAGGGAATATGTGTATCGGGATTGTAGGGGATGTGAATCCGGCGGAGATTAAGCGTATGGCCGAAAAGTACTTCGGGCCGATACCCGCCGCGCCGCTTCCGCCGCGCCTGGTGACGAAGGAACCGCCGCAGCGTGGCGGAAAGCGGGTGTCGGTGGACGACCCTTCGCAACCATTTGTGATGATCGGCTATCACCGGCCGGAGGGTACGCACGCCGATGACGCCGCGCTGGATGTATTAAACGGCGTGCTGTCGAGCGGCCGGACGGGAATTCTCTATAAAGAGATGGTTCGGGACAAGAAGCTGGCGCTGGGGACGCAGACGATTGCACAGTTTCCGGGCGGGAAGTATCCGAATTTGTTCCTTTATTACGGTGTGCCGAACCAGGGGAAGACGGCGGATGATTTGGAAAAAGCCTGGGACGAGATTATTGCGCGAATTCAAAAAGACGGCGTGGATGAGGCGACACTCAAACGCGTGAAGGTGAACATGCGCGCCGGTCTGTTGCGAGCGTTGGATAGCAACTCCGGCCTGGCGGGAGCAATGGCTTCAACGTGGATGATATACGGCGACTGGCGGAAAATGTTCACGGATCTGGAAGAGCTGGAAAAAGTGACGCCGGCCGATGTGCAACGGGTCGCGCAGACGTATTTGACGGCGAACAATAAGACGGTCGGCGTGACGGTGCAGCCGAAGAAGGAAGAGGCTAAGTAGATGCGGACCATCGTGGTTTTCCTTATTGGCTGTGTGGCGATGTTGGGGCAGGCGGCGCCTAAACCCGTTCCGGCGAAGCTTCAGGCCGGAGCATGGAAGGGCCTGAAGTTCGGCAAGCTGGGCGAGGTGAAGATTCCGGAGATTGAGATCTTCACGCTTAAAAACGGCCTGAAGGTGTATTTGCTGGAGAATCACACGCTGCCGTTTATCAATGGCGCAATGCTGGTGAAGACGGGTACGCTGTTGGACCCGGCGGCAAAGGCGGGGTTGGCGGAATTGGCGGCGACGGTGCTGCGCAGCGGCGGGTCGAAGACGAAAACCGGCGACCAGATCGATGAGCAGATGGAGAATATTGCGGCCTCGGTGGAATCGAACATTGGCGATCAGGTGGCGACCGTCGGGTTTAATTGCCTGAAAGAAAACGTGGATGAAGTGCTGGGCGTCTACTTCGATGTGTTGAGCCAGCCGGAGTTCCGTCAAGACAAGATTGACCTTTTGAAGACGCAATACCGCAGCGCGATTGCCCGGCGGTATGACGAAGCCGACGATGTGAACCGGTCGGAGTTTTCGGCGATTGTGTACGGCCGCGACACAGCCTTTGGCCGGGAGGTGGAGTATGCCACCCTCGACGCGATTACGCGGGCGGACTTGATTGATTTTTACAAACGCTACTATCATCCGGCGAATATGGTGATGGCGGTTTCCGGCGACTTTGACAAGACCGCCATGCGTGCCCGGTTGGAGCAGGTTTTGGGCGCTTGGAATCCGGCGGCCGGTACGGTTCCCACATTCCCGAAAGTCACGAATCAGGCGAAAGCGGGAATTTACTCCGGCGATAAGAGCGAAGTTACACAAACCTTCCTGACGATTGGACACTTGGGCGGGCTGCTGAGCGATAAAGACTATCCCGCGTTGGAAGTGTTATCCGACATCCTGGCGGGCGGTTTCGACAGCCGGCTGTTCCGGAAAGTCCGTACAGATTTGGGTTACGCCTACAACATTGGCGGCGGCTGGGGCGCCGATTATACCCATCCGGGGCTGTTCCAGATCACGGCGTCGACGAAGACCGAGTCGACGGTGGCGACGATTCAGACCATCCTGCAGGAAGTGAACAAAATCCGCGCCGACGGCGTAACGGATGAGGAAGTGGCAACGGCGAAAGAGAAAGTGATTAACAGTTTTGTCTTTAACTTCGATAAGCCGCAGAAGACGCTTTCGCGGTTATTCCGGTATGACTACTACGGCTATCCGAAGGACTTTCTGGCGCAATATCAGAAGGCGATCGCCGCGGTGACGAAGGCGGATGTCGTGCGCGTGGCCAAGCAATACCTCGACCCGTCGAAGTTTGTGATCACAGCCATCGGGAATACGGCCGGGTTCAAGACGCCATTGACCGATTTACAAATGCCGATTACGAAGCTGGAGTTGAAGGTGAAAGAGCCGCCGAAGGAGATCGCGAAGGCGACTGCGGCGACCCTCGCGAAAGGCAAAATGCTGCTCGGGCGAATGCAACAAGCGGCGGGCGGGGCGGAGAAGATGGCGCTAGTGAAGGATGTAACGATGACGGCAAACGCCACGCTGGGGAATATGGCGGTGAAGCAAAAGATGCTATTTATCGTTCCGAATCAGTTGCGGCAGGAGCAAGAGTTGCCGTTCGGGAAGATCCTGGTGAAATGGGATGGCAAGAGCGGAACGCTGCAAGCCCCCAACGCTCCGGGACCGATGCCAATTCCGCCTCCGATTCAAAAGCAGATTAACGAGGAGTTGTTCCGCAATCTGTTCACCCTGCTGTTGAGCGATCGCGATCCCGACCGCACGGTGAATGCGATTTCGGACACCGAAGTGGACATCGGCGACAAGAGCGGGAACGCGGTGAAAGTGACTCTCGACGCGGCGACTGGGATGCTGACGAAACTGGCCTACCGGAGCGTGGGGCCGCAAGGACCGTCGGAAGTGGAGAACATTTACAAAGACTGGCGGGACGTGGGCGGGTTCAAAGCGCCATTCGTTATTGAGATTATGCAAGGCGGGCAGAAGTCGAGCGAGATCAAATTCGAAACCATAACCGTGAACACAGGCGTCAAACCTGAGGAGATCATGAAATAGTGCGGTTACTGGGATTATTGTTGCTGGTGGCGGTTGGAGCGGCGGCGCAGACGGCGAACCGCGGGCGGGCGATTGTCGAGCAGTCGCTGGCGGCGCTGGGCGGGCCGACGTTTTTGGCAATGGAGAACCGCGTGGAGCAGGGGCGGCTGTACTCGTTCTACCGGGAGCAGTTGAACGGACTGGCGACGGCGCGGGTTTATACAAAGTATGAACAGCCCACTGGGCCGATCGCGACCAAGGAACGGCAATCGTTTGGGAAGAAGGAAGAAGATTACGCGTTTCTGTTCACGGACAAAGAGGGCCTGCAAGTGACGTTCCGAGGAGTGCGGCCACTGCCAGCCGGACAGTACGAGAAGTATGTGGATACGACGCAGCGCAACATTTTCTACCTGCTGCGGTACCGGCTGGATGAGTTGGGAATGGTGTTTGAGTTCAAAGAAACGGCCGTTTTCGATAACAATCCGGTGGAGATTGTGAATATCACCGATGCGGAGAACCGGATGGTGACAGTGTATTTTCATCGCACGACGCATTTGCCGATCCGGCAGGTTTTTGTCCGGCGGGATCCGGAGACGAAGGAGCGGATGGAAGAGATGACGGTCTTCAACAAGTACCGGGACGTGAGCGGGGTGATGTGGCCGTGGAGTGTGGTCCGGTTTCGAAACGGAAGCAAGATTTTCGAGATGTATTCGGAGAGCGTGAGCATTAACGGGAAGTTGGACGAGAATTTGTTTGCGCCGCCGCTGGGGGCAAAGCGGTTGAAGGGGGAGTAACTTAGCCCACGTCACCCGGCTGGTCGACGTCGCCGAGCGTGCCTCCGGCGCGAACATATTCCTTCTTGAGCGTAACCAGATTGGCGGCAGTCTCCTCAATATAGGTCTCCAGCCGGTGAATGCGATTGAGAGGTGTCCGCTGGGGGCGGTAGGCCTTGGCTTTGAGGAGCGCGTCGCGGAAAACTCCGATTTTTGTGTGCAACCGGATCAGGACCACATTCTGCTCCCGATTTCCCATTACTGCGCCGGAGGGTGGCAAAGTAGCCGTAATGTACACTTGCATCTGCCGCAGCGCCTCGGCGTAGTCGGTGTCGATCACCGCCGGAACGCCTCCGTCTCCCGTCAGCGGTTGGCGCGAAGCAATGGGCCGCAATGCCGCGGACGCTTCCCGCATGTCGTAGTTATCGATCCCGACCAGACACAACCGATGGAATTCCGCCGCCTTCAGGCCCGGCTGGAGCCAGGCATTCAAGCCATCGGATTTGCCGGTAAAGTACATGTCCGCCATGCCGCGAACGCCCAGACGCGGCGACAGTTGATCCACCGCGAATTGCATAACATGCAGATAGCTTGGATTGAACCCATATTCAAACTGAACGAGCAGCGCGTTTACCTTCAGAAACCGGACGGCGACCAGGCAGGCCAGAATATCGGTGATTCCTTCCTGCACATTACTGGCATCGAACAACTGATAGAAATGAATCATCTCGTGGAAGATCGTCGACGGATCGTAGTAGCGCGGGGTGGGCATACTGAAGGCGAGGTAGTCGGGAGCTTTCGTCAGTCCGCCTTGTGCGATCAATTGATCGAGATTTTCTTCCCAGGCGCATTTATAGGTACTATTGGGACCGATCAACAATTGCGCATCCTGAATTTCGACGCTCCCTTCCGGCGTTGCGTGCTCCCAAAGAATTGCTGTGGGGCCGAACACCGTGTTAGACGGCAGGCCGGTCACCGCCTGCGGAGTTCGCCGGAATCGGGACACACCGCCAGTCACCGCCAGGGCCGTCAGCCCGTAGAAGCGCAGGTTGTCCGGGGCGGGCGTGTATGTGCCCTGGCCCTTGAACTTCACCACCGTCCCCAGGTCCACCGCCATTCCCGTGATCTGCGTATGAACGTCCACCGGATCCGGGACCTGCGTCAAACCGACAGCGAGCCCGGCGACATTGGGGAACACCGGCGTCAGAGTGACGGACGACGGCGGCAAATGGGTCGCCGCCAGATCCCATCCACGCAGCTTCAGATTGCACTTGCCGCAAAAGTGGGGCTTATACGATGCGAGGGCATAGTGTGTGTGGCAGAGTGGGCGGGCGAATGCGGGATAGCTCATGATGCAGTTGTTGTCGGCTAGATCATGATCGGTGAAGGCGGACCAGTCCGGCTTGATAGCTTCTTCGGCATCCTGCCAGTGCCGTAGGAACAGGGTGTGAGAAATCTCGTGGGCAAAAAGGTGATCCGGTGTCAGTGGCTGGTCGTTGGAGACAAAAATGACTCCGCCGTCGCAGCCAATCGAAGTTGAGTTCGTGAAATCCGGAGCGTCGTCGGTAGTTCCCGCGGCGATCGACAGGGGCCGGATATGCGCCGCGTAATGGCAGGCGATGAAGCCGCCGGGCGGCTTTTCGGCGAGGGCGTGCACGGCGTCGTCGAGTGAGAAACAGCCGGCATTGAAGACGGTGTACACCTGCGCGAGCCGCTGCAGCACCAGCATTTTTTCACGATCCACGAGATTACGGCGGAACAGATCGTCGAGAAATGTGTCGTCGGCTACGGAAATGGCGAAAGCGGGAATCGTGGCGCCCGGCCCGCGCAGGTTGGTCAAAATGGCGCCGGCAGGCAGTCCGGTTTTAAATAGGATAAGGGCCGGACCGTCGAACGGGCCGGTTATCGTAATGTCGATAATTCGCCAGGGTGTCGCGGGGACAGTCCGCTCCACGCCTGCCAGATTAACAGCGCCCAGAGCTGCGATGATGTTCTGGGCATCCACCGCGTCGGTGACGCAGACTTCCATATGGTGGCTTTTTAATTCGCAATTCGACGCGGCGGAGGTTCCGGTGATTTTTCCGATGCGGTCACCGAGAAGTTCCTGGAAATGGCGAAGCCCCTGCCGCAATACACCATGGACCGGATATTTGTTGCGGTCGGTCATCTCCATGTCGTCCAGGAGTTGTTTCACGGCGGTGGATATGGCCGGGAGAGCGTCCATCAGCGGTTTCTGGGTTTGTGCGCGCGTCTTCAATTCCTGAAGCGCCAGATACCGTTCGTCGGGCGTGGAAAGAGGCCCGGGCGCAATCACCCGAAGGGTTTCCGTCTTAACCTTAGCCTCCTGCGTCCGGCGCGTCATGGCGGCGGGAGCGGGGGGCGGCGTTGCCGCCAGGGCCGTCCGAACCAAGCCCTCGTAGGTGTCGGCGAGTCCAACGAGAGGGATCGCGCCCATCCCAGGGGCGATCATCGGTAACAGTTCGTCGTCGATCGCGGCGACAATCTGGGCGGTGAAAGCGGAATACGCAACTATGGCTTTGCCGCCGGTCAACCACCAGTTCAGCACCGGCAGCAGAGGGGTGAGGAAAATATCGTTCAGTATGGCCGCTCTAGTAAGGGGAGCGCCCACCAGCGTGGCCTCCGCAATGGGCCGAATGCGGCGGTTGGCCGGTATCGGCACCGCCAGCAATCTTCCGTCGACGCCCACCAGGCGCGCGAGTTCCGGCTGAAAGTGCGCTCCGGCGGCCGCGACCCAATCGCCGCGCGCCGCCCAGGCCGTGGCCAGGTCCAGGCGGACCTTGAACCGTTTATCGGTGAGCGTCTTCGTGCGCGGGATCGCATACTCTTCGCGGTTCACGATCAACTCATAACGAACCAGCCCCATCATCAGTTCGTTGACGATGTTGCCCGGCGCGGCGAACTGGTCGACGCCAATGGTGGAGACATCCCGGAATTCGAGCGTGCGCGGATCCTCCGGCAAGGCGTGGGTATTGGCGAACTGAACGTAGGCGCCGACGGGCGGAAAGGCGCCGGCGAACTGGGGCCCATTCACGTTTTTGTAGGCGAGGTCGGCCGCATCCTTAAAGAGCGTTCCGATGGCGGTGACCTGGGCCATTGTTTTCGACACCACCGGGTCGGTAATGGTGGTGTATGCCTTCTCCAGGTGGGCACGCACCAGTCCCCAATTGGGAGCGGCGCTCACAGCGCCCCATTGCACGTAGGCGGAGAACCGGACGCGGCGCCAGACAACGAACTCACCGGTCTCTTTGCGCAGGTCGGGAAGCACGGCGCGGTGGGCCGTGCTTAGCTCAACGGACCAAGCCGTCGTGTCGATCCGGGCGACCAGCTTGTAGTTGTCGCCGCCGATGGATGAGGGCTGGAAAAAGACACGGGAGGCGTCGGCGAGTACGGTGTCGTCAACGTACTGGGGATCGGCGGGCGGGCCACTCAGATGTCCGTCCACCGCACCGGCGGAAGTGCTATCGGCATGAGCCGCGAAACAGGAGACCGCATTGGCGCCGTCGTCGGCGCCAATCAGCCCGCCCACGGCCGTGGGGGAGTTCTTATGGGTAGCCGTTTTCGCGGTTAGCGGAGCGGCGATCGCTAAGGTGGCGTACTCTTGCGTCCGGCTCGGGCGCGGAGCGGCGAATGCCGGCAGACGGGTTAAGTCGTCGGCGCGGTCCGTCCAGGACCACTTCACTCGATAATCACCCAAAGCGGAGGCATGGACCGGTGTCACGCCGGTGTCATTCTTCTTCCTCAACTGCAACCGGGTTTGAAGGGAAAGTTGAGGCCGGGGTACCCACGCCGCATCGACGGCCGGTTTGGCGTTTCCGTCGAATTCGGCGGTGTAGCCGACGTAGAACCGGTCGACATCGACAAATAGCTTGCTGTTGGCCGCGCCGGTGGCGACAGTTAGATCCTCCAAAACATCCATGGCGCCGGCCGCGGCCAGCCGTCCGTTCGTACGAGCCCAAAGTTTCTTGAGGAGGGGGGCATCGATGGCGGGCGCGGTGACGTTGGCGGCCACGCCATCGATCTCGCCTTCGCCGTTACCGCTGACGGACAGGCGGAACAGCCGGCGGTACAAATCGCCGTCGGCCTGCCGATAGCGCCGAATGGCGTGCCCGAGCGGGTCCGGAGCGGCGCCCGCCGACAACACCGGCCGGACGCCCGGCAGTGGACCGGGAAAAAATCCAAGCTGGCCCAGACGGCACCAAGTCCACTTGATAACGTCCGCGTCGGCGGGATTGGCTCCGGTAAAGTCGGGTTGAAATGCTGTCATCACGCTATCCAAGCGCAAGACTTCGCGTTGCGGCAGCCAATCGCCTAGTTCCAGCTTCAGTGAGTGATAAAGCACGTTAAACGGACGTTCGTGATCCAAGGGGTCGACATGCTTTGCCGTGATCGCATGGACCAGTTCCACTTTGTAAGGGCCGCGCAGCGGGTCGATGAACGTTCCGGGCAACGAATCGGGCGTTCCATCCCAGTGCACCGTATGGGCGCCGTCGCCCTTCTCCGTGGTGGTCAGCGCCCGTTCGTGCAGAACGCCAGTCGCGGAGCTGATCCGCAGTAGCACTGTATCGGCGGCCATGTTCGCGATCTCGAAGACGATATCGAGATCTTCTTTGCTAGGAGCGAAATAGGGGTCGACCTTGGTAAGCTTCAACATGCGGCGGCGGGTGAGCGTGAATCCGACGTAGGTGATTTGGCCGGCGGTGACCGCGACCGGTTCGGACTTATCGACCGGGGGGTCAAATATCTTCGCCATCGTTGGCGACAATGCCTCCAGCTTTACGATGTGGACTTTTACATCGAGCGGGTCAAAGATAGAGAGGCCGTTGGGTTTGGTAGGCTTCGTCTTGATATCGATTGTGATCCCGATGGTCTCTACATCGGTGCCATCGTCGTCCATCACGTGAACCCAGATTCCCCCGTGCTTGAGCGGGCAAGGCGACGTGACCGTGCCGAGCAAAACTGGAGCTTTACCGCATTTGCAGACGAGTGCAAGACCGCAAAAAGCACAGAGAGGCACTTAGGTTTCCTTCCGCTTTACCGGGACGATCAATCGGCCATCGGTTGTCTCTTCCATTCGCTTCCAGAGGAAGGCCATTTTGGCTGCCCCAGGCAGGTCGGGCTTGGCTAGAACCTTATGTGCCCAGGCGCGATCGGGGGAAAGTTCAAAACGGCGGCCGAACCGGAACATGAGTTCGGCCAGTGTCGCGAGGTCACCCTGGTTTTCGATGCCGTGTTTTTCGCCGGTTGCGAGCGCGTCGAGAATCAATTCCTTGACGGCGGGCTCGCCTTTTGCCGCATATGGCTCGGGGTATTCAGCGGCGAGCTGTTCCAGGAGATGGGCTTTGAAGGCTTCTTCTTTAGCGCGGCGAAGCTCGGCCATTTGGTCTGGACGGATTGTGAGCATGGCGTCTGAGGAAGCACAATCTTCCGTTGCGCGGAAAAAGGCTAGATAAGATCATACACGACTGGGACTAGCGGCGGTTCCGGTCCGAACACACCGATTCGTCGGGGCTTCGACATCCGGTCTCGTGATTTCAATGGTCATGGCGACTGCCACTCACGACGCAGGCAGCGGTTCAAATCGATCACCACGGATTTTCTTCTCCCGGCCGCGCGTCCGCGCGATGTCGAAGGAGTTTTGCATCCGCATGAGCGTTTCCATATCGACGCCGAACGCTTTTTCAAAACGCAGGGCCATGTCGCCGGAAAGATCCGCCTTGGCATTCAGAAGAGTGGAAAGCGTGGGTCGCGAGACGCGCAGGATCTTCGCCGCTTCCGTCACGGAAAGGTCGTGGGCGTCAATTATTTCGGTCCGCAGAAAGCGGCCCGGATGAACGGGATTTAGCATCCGCATGGCGTTCTCCTCAGTGGTAGTCCTCATAGTTAACATCCAATATTTCGCCGTCCTTGATTTGAAACGTCAGCCGCCAATTGCGGGTGACATGCAGTCTCCAGAGTCGTTTGCGGGCCTAGTGATTGCACGAAGTTTGTCCACTGCATCAGTCGGCAACCATTTCGCACTGTCCTCAAGGTAGAGCTTTTTCAGGCCCTTATGGAGGATGTTCCGAACCTTCACTTGCTATACTGTAGCCCGTTGCCTAACACCTGTCAGCGCTGTTGAAGAACCGCCTCTTTGTTCTGCCCTTTCCGGGGATGCTCCACGGCGCGACACCGGGACCAATCCAGATTTGCCGTCATTGGACCTCGCAAACAAGTTCAGCCGGCGCCGCGGGCGTCGCCGTCGACAAGGTGAGAGACTTGACCGCCACTTCCGCGTTCTGCCGGGTTGGGAAGTAGGCGTATCAACTCTCGAAAATCGAAATCTGCCGCTCGTCTGGCTTCTTTGACCGACCAAGCCCGCTGCCGACCACGGCCAGCACGTGAATGGACCGGAGCGCCACGCGAGGAACGAAAACGCGCTGGGGAGTGACGGCGAGATCGGGCGGCGTGACCGTAAATCCATGAGGCTCGACGGAAAGAAGATTATTGGGGAGAAGTCCATCGAGAATTGCGCCGTCGCGGAAGCTCATCCGGACCCACAACCCGCTGGACTTGGGCCGGCTGGAAAAAGTCCGATTATTGAGGTCCGGCAGGGATTCGTCGAAATCTTGAACAAAACAAAGGACTTTCACTTCCTGGTAGGGAAGCATCAGGATGTTGCCATCGCGGCTGAGCATTTCGACGCCAATGGGCGTTTGGAACGTTTGGGGGTGTACGAAGCCGTCAACATGATCGCGTTCAAAGCGCAGGACTCGAACCCGTTTGTTCGTCGAACCGCTCACGGATTGCGCTTACTACTTTCAAACATTTTCCGCCTTATTGTATCATTGGCAGAATGGCCCTTACGGGTTCGCTAGCGGTGCAAGTCCGTCTTTTTCTTGACTTTTGCCGGATGGAAAAGGGATTGGCAGAAAATTCGGTATCCTCGTACGCCCGGGATTTGGAGCGTTTCACCGCATTCTCCGGCGGCGCCGAGATCCCCGTTCCGGAGACGGCGGAGCAAGTGCGGGCGTACGTCGACTCGCTGTACGCGGCTGGACTGGCGGGCCGGTCAGTCGCCCGGCATTTAACGTCGATTCGGAATTTTTACCGGCACTTACAGCGGGAACAGGTAATGGAACATAACCCCACAGACCTGATGGGCACGCCGAAGATTGGACAGGCATTGCCCCATTATCTGAATGCGGGCGACATGGAGCGGCTGCTGGAAGCGCCGCCGGCGGGGACGCCCAATGGCATGAGAGACCGGGCGATGCTGCAATTGCTCTATGCCAGTGGGCTCCGGGTATCGGAACTATGCGCTGTGGAACTGAACGACTTGAACCTGGCGCTAGGCTATTTGCGCGTGACGGGCAAGGGTAATAAACAGCGTCTGGTGCCGATGGGGCAGACGGCGATAAGGGCGATAGAAGCTTACATGACGGGAGGCCGGCCGGCCATCATGAAGGGCCGTGCCAGCCGTTTTATCTTTGTAACGAACCGCGGTTCGAAGATGACTCGGCAAGGGTTCTGGAAATTGCTGGCCGCGCACGGCAAGTCGTGCGGTCTGTTTCATAATCTTAGCCCGCACGTGTTGCGGCACACTTTTGCCACGCATTTGCTCGAAGGTGGGGCGGACCTTCGCAGCGTTCAGACCATGCTCGGCCACGCCGACATCGGTACAACCCAGATTTATACCCACGTCGCCCGCAGCAGGTTGCGGACCGTGGTGGACCAGCATCATCCTCGCGCATGAACCCCTCCTATGGACGGTTAAGGCGAAGAGCGAGCGCGCGAAAGGGAGATGGAGTGATTCGATGAGCGACTACATGTTCATGCTCGAAAGCCACATGACGGCGGCGCAAATGGTGGCGTTCCACAAGGTGCAGGAGGCGGCGACGGAAGCCAATCTGTCACTATATCTCACCGGTGCGGCATTACGCGACATGCTCGGCGGATTCCCGATCCAGGAGCTGGATTTCACGGTTGAAGGGAACGCCATCGCGCTGGCGAAGGCGATCGCGAAGAACGGTGAGGCGGAGTTGGGAGCGATGGACACGCGTCGAAACCTGGCGGATTTGCAGTTTCCGCACCATGTGACCGTGCGGCTGGGAATGGCGCGGAAGGAAGAGTATCCGAAACCGGCGTCAAAACCGCTGATTTCGCCGGCGACGATTCATGAAGACCTGCTCTGCCGGGACTTTACTATCAACGCGATCGCGATGTCGTTGAACCGGCAGTCGCGGGCGTTGCTCGTCGATCCGGCGAACGGGATCGGCGATGTGCAGAACAAAGAACTGCGGATTACGAGCAAATACACGCTCTATGACGATCCGTCGCGGATATTCAGGCTGTTCCGGTACCGGGTGCGCATGGGCTATACGCTAAGCGAGAAAACGCAGAGCCAGTATCAGAATGTGCGGGAGTTGAAGCTGGAGAAGAAGATTCCAACGGAGGCGCTTGGCCGGGAACTGCGCAATGTGGCGAACGAGGCGAATTCGGCGGATATTGTAAAGCTGCTGGATGAAGAGAAGCTATTGTCCTTATTCTGTCCGGCGTTGTCCGGCGATAAAGTGAATCACGCGGGATTGCAGAAGCTGCAAAAGGCGCGTCTGAATCTGCCCTTGGAACTGGAGTTTCCGGTGGACAACCTGTCGCTGTTTCTGACGGTTCTTTCGGAAAAATTGAGCAAGAACGAACGCGCCTCGCTGGCGAAGGAATGCGGGTTGACTGGCGAAGAAGTAGCGGCGTGGAAGAAACTCGAGGAAGGCGCGAAAAAGCTGGAGAAGGAGTTGAAAGCGCCGGCGTTGTCGCGGCCATCAAGGGTTTACGCGGCGGCCTCGAAGGGGACCGGAGCGCAGATCCTGTACCTGCTATATAAGTGCGACTCGCGGCTGGTCCAGGACCGGTTAAAGAACCATTTGCAGAAATATTTGATGGTGGAACACGAGTTGACAGAGGAAGAGGTCGTGGAGACGGGCGTAAAGCCGGGGACGCCGAAGTACGCCAAGGCGCGGCTGGCGGTGCTGTTCAAGAAGTTGGACGCGCGGCCGAAGAAGATTGTGGTGGAGGAAGTTCCGCCAACGCCGATGCTGGCTGCGCCGATTGTGGCGAGCGCGCGGCGGTAGCGTTAGGTTTTCGACACAGCGTCGATGGTCTCCGCGGAGACGGTTATCGAGGCGGGAAAACGGCGGAGGCCGAGAAGGGTCTCCACTGTTTCGCGCGCGACCCGCAGGCGATGCTCTTCGGACATTCGTTGATCCTGCCGCCGTTCCCAGCCGGTGATAAGCGCTTCCGGCAGAATAACGCGAATTTGCTGGAGTTCGTCCGCCGCGAGCACCGAGAAAACGTATTCGGACTGCCAGGAGCCGCCGGTGTTACGGCAGTGCCTGCCTTCAAAAAAATACCTGGCGTTGCCGTGCTTGAGCCAGCGCTTGTCGGGCTGGCAGAGATTGATTTTCAATCCGGCTGGCGACCCCTTGAAGGACACGCGAAGGCGCTGAAACCAGCCGCGAAGACCCCGCGAGTTTTCTTCACCGTCCGATGGGACGCGCAGCCTTATGCGCATAATATTCATGATGCGTCAATTCGCGGCCGCTTTGCTCGTGGCGTTTTCGGCGGCGGCCCAAACGGAACCCGCCTCGACGGCCCCTCCTCCGCCATTGGTGTATGAAGGTAAGCCGTTGCGCGTGCCGGTTTCGTGTTTCGAAGAGGACTTGCAAGCGTTAGGACTGGGTTGTTCAGCGGAGTCCCCCTGTCCGGTGTACTTGGAATTGAGCGCCCTGGAAGTATTGGCGGGACGGATGATCCTGGCGGGCAACATGCATACGGACGCGGCGACGCTGTCGTCGATCGTGCTGGCGAGTGACGATGGCGGCAAGACGTGGATGGAGAGCCATCCGCGGATCCGGCAGGCGGCACTGGACCAGATGCAGTTTTTCGATCTGGCCAATGGCTGGATTGAGGGCCAAATCATTGCGGCGCTACCGCGGGATCCGTTCTTTCTCGTGACGAACGATGGCGGCAAGACGTGGCGGCAGCGTCCTGTTTTTGGTGACGCGCATCTGGGTTCGATTGAGAAGTTCCACTTTACGAGCGCGACCGAAGGGCGGGTGCTGGTGGACCGCGCGCAATCGGGCGAGGGGGGGCGATATGCGCTGTTGGAGTCGAAAACGGGCGGAGACAGTTGGGGAATACTGCAGATCACGACGCAGCCGCCAGCGAATCTGAAATTCGACCGGACCCCGAGTGTCGCCTGGCGATTACAGACCAGCGGCGTCACAAAGGCGTATCAGATTGAGAAGCGGGAAGGGCAGCGATGGACGCCGGTGGCGGCGTTTCAGGTGCAGGCGGGTTCGTGCCTGCCGGCCGAACTGCAATTAACCGCGCCCCAGGAGCCCTCCCTGGTTATCGAAGCGGAGAAAAGCGACGCCGTCGAGGTGTTTCAAATCGGAGGCCCGAAGCAGAAGAAGCCGGACGCCAAGAAAAAGAAACGATGAGGGTTGCGGGCGCTGGTATGATGAAACGATCCGCCGTGAGTACCTCCGACACACAGAACACCGCGTCCGCAGTTCCAACGAAGCGCAATCGGTTAAAGGGCAACATTATGGTGGTCGGCTGCACGATTTTGGGCGCGGCCGCGCAGATGCTGATTAAACGCGGCACGACAATGATGCCGCCGCTCTACGACGCGGCGGCGGGCAGTGTAATTTCGCAGGCGCCGATGATAGCGTGGAAGATACTTTCGAATGTGCCATTGTTTGGCGGTCTGGCCTGTTACGGCATCAGCACGATTTTGTTGGTACTGGCGCTGCGGTACGGCGAGCTTTCGGTGTTGTATCCCATCATCGCGCTGACGTACGTCTGGGTGTCGATCCTCTCGGTCGGACTTCTTGGCGAGACCCTGAACGTTTTCAAGGTGCTTGGGTTGGTTTTCATTGTTTTGGGAGTGGCCGTTCTTGGACGGAAGGACAAAAACGCTTGAAAACGCCGCTCTCTTCGATTTTGCTTGTATTGTTTGCGTCCTTTGTCGGCTCCTTCGGAACAGTATTCCTGAAAGCCGGTGCGGACAAGCTGGAACGTACCGCTCGCGGCGTGCTGACGAACTGGCGGCTGCCGGTGGGCATTTCTATTTATCTCACTTCATTCGCGATGTATACCGTGGCGGTGAAGAGCGGCGAGTTGACGATTCTCTATCCCATGGTCTCGCTGGGATATCTATGGACCCTGATTTGGTCGCGCCTGATTTTCAAGGAACCGCTGACGCGGAACAAGTTCATCGGCATCGGCATGATACTGTTTGGCGTCGTGATTTTGAACCTCGGCAACCGGTAAGCGGACGGGACTTGGTGAGAGTAGAATAAGGCATGTCCGCAAACCCTATTCCGGAACTGGAAGGCTTAAGCGGACGTGCGTTTTCCTTCTATCCGCCGATCCTGAACGTTGAGCACAACGAATGGCGGCTGCGGGAAGCCACTTGGTCGGAGATCCTGGTTCATAACACGAAGGACGACCAGGAGATCTGGGTGCCGCGGCGGTTTATGGGGGCAATTTCGCGGGTGGATGAACCGGTGATGATTGTGGGCCTGGAAAGGGAACTGGAATATACAGCGGGGATTCTGCGGCCGCATGAACGGCGCGTGATTGCAATGCCGAAGGGACCGTCGTCGCACGCGCATTTGGAAGATTCGGCGATTCCAACGCCGGCAATGTTGGGTGGGACGCGGATTGGGGACGCGGGCGAATCCAAGATGGGACTGTATATCCTGGCCGGCATCATCGCCGTGCTATTTGTGGTTTACGGGGCGATTTCGTATTCGCGCGGAGATCGTATTGAGTATCAAGCCGTGCTGCAGGAAGACCTGGCATTTACAGCGGGCGACGACTATCACGCGGTGGTGCGTAAGCTGGGCGCGCCGGTTAATGACCGGTGGCGCGAAGGCAAGGATTTGCAGTACCGGGCGCTGGCGTATCCGGCGAGGCATTTCACGATTATTCTAATGGGGACGGAGCAGCAGAACGCGATGTACATTGGGGCGGTTAACGACGATTGGCGGCCAGTGCATACGGTGAAGCATGCGGGGCATGGAAATACGCGTTCGTTGCTGGAGGGGCTGAAGCGGTTTTAAGCGATGCGGCGGGAGACTAAGACTTCGGTCTCAGAAGTTAGCCCATGCGATTACCGGCACTTTCGGCCGGCGGGACGGGGCGCCTCACTGTGGCCGGCGAGTCCTGGGATGATCGACAAATGCCGCGGCGTCATCCGCGGCCAATGCGGGCCAAGATGGCCGGAGCACTCTTCGGCGAATTCGCGATAACGAACGTCCGAAAGAGCGCTAATCGGCTCTCATAGCAGGTGATCGGACATACGTTTAGTTTGGGATTAATCTCCGGCGCTGTCTTTATGACTCGCACCGAATCCAATCCGCCGCTTGGGTGGATCCGGGGGAAGCTGTTTCAAGTTGTCGATTTCCTCAGCCAGGATGTTGATCACAGAGGCGTGCTGGTCCTGGCTCGCTTCAATTTTTTCCATTCGAGCGGCCAAATCCTTATGGGTAGCGAGGATGGCCGGCGCCGTGACAGGCCCTCCATCAATCCCCGGCGGCGGGCGACGGCGCCGGGCGGTCCTGAGAGGCGGGCTTGCCCCGGAGGGAGGCGTAGGCGGCGCGCAGTTTCTCGGCGACGTCATAGCCAATCGGCACCACAAGCAGAGTCAAAATCAGACAAAGAGTCTGGCCGCCGATGATCGTCACGGCAATCGCCGAACGCTGCGAAGCGCCCGCACCGGTGCCGATAGCCGTCGGAATCAGCCCCGCGATGATTGAGAACGTCGTCATCAAGATAGGCCGCAACCGAACGCGGTTGGCTTCAATAATTGCGTCGCGCAGGGGCATCCCCTTTCCGCGCAAATGATTCATGTAGTCGATCTGCAGAATCCCGTTCTTCTTCACAATGCCCAGCAGCAACAGCACGCCGAGAGCGCTGAACAGGTTCAGCGAACGCCCGGTCACGATCAGCGACAGCAGCGCGAAAGGAATGGAAAGCGGCAGCGTCGTCAGGATGATGAACGGATGGACCAGGCTCTCAAACTGCGCGGCCAGCACCATGTACATGAAGATACTCGCCAGCCCGATGGCGAGCAGCATGTTGTTGGTGGTCTCTTCCAATACCTTAACCTGACCGGAGAATCGCACCGAATAGCCGGGCGGCAGTTCGATGCCGTCCAGGACGCGCTGAGCGGCGACGGCAGCTTCATTCAACGACGACGTATTGGACACATTGCCGTAAATAGCAACGCCGAATTGACGGGCGAACCGGTCGATACGGCTCGGTCCCAGGCCGTGTTCGAGCTTCGCGATGGAATCGAGCCGAATCAGGCCGCGCGTGGCGCTGGGGACGAGCAGACGGCCGAGCACTTCGGGACTGTCGCGCTGATCGTTGAGCAATCGCATCATCACCGGGTACTGCTCGGAGCCTTCCTTAAACGTGGAAATCTGATCCTCGCCCGACATCAACAGGCGAACGGCGCCGGCGATATCGGCCACGCGGACTCCCAGGTCCGAAGCCAACTGGCGATCGATATTGACTTGTAATTCGGGGTTGTTCAGATTCAGATTCACCTTGATGTCGGTGATGGACGGCTCCTTCATCAACGCTTCGTTGATCTCCTTACCGTAACGAACCAGCGTGCGCATATCGGGCCCCAGGAGCATGGCGCGAATAGGCGCGAAAGTGTCGCGGCCGCCCAGGACGTTGGGGAAGTTCACGCGCGGGCGGGCGTACGCGAATTCGATCGAAGCGGCACGAATCTTGTTGCCCATTTCGAGAATGGGAGCGCGCGTTTCCGGCGGATCGAGCAGCACGGTAACAAAAGCCATGGTCACGCGCTCAATGCCCATCGTCGAGGACGCGGGAACGACCGCGCGCACGCCGGGGATTTTGGAGTAATTGGCCGACAGCGCTTTGGCGACACGCTCGGTGGCGGCAAGCGAAGAGCCTTCAGGCATTTCAACGAAGACGCCAAGTTCGCTCTGATCTTCCTGGGGCATCCAGTCGCGCCCAATCATTTTGTACAACGGGAAAGTGGAATAGAAAACCACGCCGCAAATGCCGATAAGAACCCAGCGATGATCCAGCGACCAGCCCAAAATTTTGGTGTAGGGCTTATCGAATATCGAGTATTGGTGGTCATGCTTATCGGCTTTTTTCGGGCCGGTTTTGCGTTTTAACAGGCGCGAACTCAACGCCGGTGTCAGCGTAAACGCGACGAGCATGGAGATAAGAATGGCGATCGACATCGTCCAGCCGAACTGGTTCAGATACCTCCGCGCGTAGCCGCTGATAAAGGCGATAGGGACGAAGATGATGACCAGCGAAAGCGTCGTGGCGATGACGGCCAGAGAGATTTCCTGCGTCGCCTCAATGGCGGCCTGGACCGGCGTAACGTCGAATTCGTCGAGATGCCTGTAGATGTTCTCGATGACAATGATGGCGTCGTCGATAACAATGCCGACGGCCAGCGTTAGCCCCAGCAGCGTCATCGAGTTCAACGTGTAATCGAGCAATCGCAGGATGGTGAATGTCGCCAGAATCGATGTGGGAATGGCGATGAAGCTGATGAGCACCGTTCGCCAGTCGCGGATGAATAGGAATACGATAAAACCGGCGAGGAAGCTGCCCAGGACGAGATGCTCCTCCAGCGCTTCGACAGATTTTCTAATGTAAGTGGCTTGCTCTTTAACCAACGATATCGTGACACCCGGTGGAAGAGTCTTGTTGACTTCCTCCAGCCGTTTCAGAATTTGGTCGACGACCTTAACGGTATTCGTCCCGATCTGACGGCGGATTTCAAGCGTGACGGCGGGTTGGCCCTGATACATGGCGAAGCTGCGCCGCTCGGCAAAGGAGTCTTCGGCGTAGCCGACATCACGGACGCGAATAGGCGCGCCGCCCACGTTTTTGACGATAATAGCGCCGAACTCGGCGACGTGCTCCAGCCGCCCCATGGTGCGAACGCCCATTTCGGAAGAGCCGCGAACAATTCGGCCGCCTGGTGTTTCGACGTTCTCCGTGCGCAGCGCGCGTTCCACTTCCTGCGCACTAAGGTTGTACGCGTTCATCTTGTCGATATCGAGGAAGACATTGATCTGCCGGAGTTGCCCGCCGATGACGTCCATCGCGCCAACGCCGTCAATCGTTTCCAGCGAGCGGCGGACCTGCTTATCGGCGACTTCGGTCAACTCCCGCACCGGACGCTGGCCGTGAACGGCTAGCGTCACGATGGCGTCATTGTCTGGATCGGACTTGGCGACCGTGGGAGGGAGAACATTGGGCGGCAGTTTGCGCATGGCCGCGGAGACCTTTTCGCGGACATCCTCGGTGGCCGCGCCGATTTCCCGTTCCAGCACGAAAGTGACGATCAGCGCCGCGCCGCCTTCGCTCACCATGGCCCGGATTTCTTCAATGCCGCTGACGGACGCGACCGTTTCTTCCAGCGGCAAAACGATCTGTGAAACAACCTCTTCCGGACTCGCGCCGGGCAGCCGCACGCGGACGTAGACGGTAGCCGGGTCCGTGCGCGGGAACAGATCGACGCCCAGGTCAAGAAAGCTGAAAACGCCTAGCGTAACCAGGAACATCACCAGCATGAATGCGAAGACCGGACGGCGTACGCAGATTTCAGAAAGGGACACGAATGGCGCTCCTAAGACTAAAGCTTAATGTAAAGGATGACCGTCTGTCGCGGCAGGTTACCCGCCCCCTCGCGGCGGAGCTTAGATAAACTGGAAATTCATGTCGAAGACAGCTTTTCTGTTCCCTGGACAGGGCTCGCAGTACGCGGGCATGGGGAAAACGCTTTACGAGACCCACGCGGCGGCCAGGGCCGTGTTCGATTCCGCTGACGAAGCGCTGGGGTTTCCGCTGTCGCAACTCTGCTTTGCGGGACCCGCTGAGGAGTTGAAGAAAACGGAGAACACCCAGCCGGCGCTGTTGACGGTTTCCATCGCGGCGTGGGCTGTTCTCTCCGAACAAGGGTATCATCCCGGCTTTGTCGCGGGCCATAGTCTGGGCGAATATTCGGCGCTGGTGGCGGCGGGCGCGCTGCCATTCGCCGTCGCCGTGCGGCTGGTCCGCCAGCGCGGCCAGTATATGCAAGCGGCGGTTCCTCCCGGCGTGGGAGCGATGGCCGCGTTGTTGAAACTGCCGGAAGGGAAGCTGGACGAAATTTTGGCCGCGGCGGCGGAAGGCGAAATCGTCACTGCCGCGAATCTGAACTCGCCGGACCAGATCGTGATCGCGGGCCATGCCGGAGCGGTCGCTCGCGCCATGGAATTAGCGAAAGCCGCCGGAGCCAGGCGTGCCATTGCCCTTCCTGTGAGTGCGCCTTTTCACTGTCCCTTGATGCGGCCCGCGCAGGAGTTTTTGCGCACCGATCTGGACGCCGCGCCATTTACCGAGCTGCGGATTCCGATGGTCAACAACTGGCAGGCGCGTTTGGTGACGACGGCCGGGGAGGCGCGCGAAGGGCTCTATCGACAGGTGCCGAATCCCGTTCGATGGGAGGAGTCGATGCGGCTGTTAATCGCCGCGGGCGTGACGCAGTGGGTGGAAGTGGGAGCGGGAGCCGTGTTGACGGGGTTGTTGCGAAACATCGACCCGGCACAGAACTGCCAGAAGTTCGGTGAGGCCGCCGATAAGGTTACGATTTGATGCGAATCTCCGTCGACGCATCCCCGTTGTTGCTGCGCAGTGCGGGGGTCAAGAACTATCTGTACTACTGGATCCATGCTTTGCGGCGGACCGCCGGCGGGAATAACGTTGAGGCCTATCCGTTCATTGGAAAACTGGGCGAGTTGACGCATGAATCGTCGGTGATGAATCTGATGCATACCGTGCCGCGGATCGCTTGGCTGTTGGCTGCCAACCGGTTTGCGGCGCCGCGGCGCATGGCCACCGGGGATGCGAGTCTTTTCCACGTTACCAATCAGGTTCACAGCGGCGTGAAGGGCAAAGCGCTGACGGCCACAGTCCACGATATGACCTGCTGGTTGATGCCGGAGTTTCACACGCCGGGCAATATTATTGCCGATAAGCGTTTCGCGGAACGCATTCTGACGCGGGCGGATGGCCTGATCGCCGTGAGTGAGAACTCCCGGCAGGATGCGATACGGTTATTGAATCTGAATCCGGACAAGATTGTGGCAATCCATTCCGGCGTTCCGGATGATTATTTTCAGGTTACGGACGCCGACGCCGCTCGGGTGCGGACGCAACTCAAATTGTCCAAGCCATTCATTTTGCATATCGGTACCATTGAACCGCGGAAAAATCTGGACGCGTTGTTGGACGCGTATTTGCTGCTTTCGCCATCCGTGCGGGAGTCGGTGGATCTCGTGTTCGCCGGACCTATGGGGTGGGCTGCGGGTACCACCTCCCAACGTATCCTGTCGGGACTCCCGGGCGTTCGCTATTTAGGCTATGTGCCGGAACCCGATTTGCCAGCGCTGACTCGTGCGGCCGCTGTATTCGCCTATCCGTCTTTGTATGAGGGATTTGGGTTTCCAGTGGCGCAGGCTATGGCCGCCGGCGTACCGGTATTGACCTCAAACAACTCGTGCCTGCCGGAAGTTACCGGCGCCGGGGCGGTGCATGTAGACTCCCGCAGCCCCTCGGAGATTCGCGCCGGGTTGGACCGGTTGTTGCTGTCGCCGGACACAGCAGCGGCAGTGGCGGCGGCGGGACGATTGAAAGCCGAAGATTACCGTTGGGACCGCTGCGCCGCGCGATCCTGGCAGTTCTTCCAGCAGTTTGCGTGAATGAACGGACCCAGCGCCTGGATTCGATCGACTTGCTCCGCGGAGTGGTCATTCTGCTGATGGCGCTCGACCATACGCGGGATTTTTTCGGAGATTTGTCGGTTGATCCGATGGACCCGGCGAAGACTTGGCCCGCGTTATTCCTAACGCGGTGGATTTCGCACTTCTGCGCGCCGGTGTTCGTGTTTCTGGCGGGGACGAGCGCGTGGCTCCAGGCACGGCGGAAATCGCTGGCGGAGTTGAGCTACCTTCTCATCACGCGGGGATTGTGGCTGGTTTTCCTGGAGTTGACCTGGGTGCGATGCATGGGTTGGTTTTTCAACTTCAACTATCGCTTCAGCGTGGGTCAGGTGATTTGGGCCATCGGCTGGTCCATGGTGGCGTTAGGCGTGGCGGTGCGCTTCCGATTGCCGCCGCGAGCGGTGGGATTGATCGGCGTGGCGGTAATTTTTCTACACAATCTGACCGACGCGTGGCGAGCCGAGCAGTTCGGTCCATTTTGGTGGTTATGGCGAATTCTGCACGACCGCAAGAACATGGAGATTGCTCCGGGTTATATTTTCTTCCCGCAGTATCCGTTGCTGCCGTGGATGGCGATTCTCTTTGCCGGCTATGGTTTCGGCTTGGTTTATGCGATGGAGGATGAGCGGCGGCGGCGAGTGATTGCGTGGTTAGGTTTGGGAGCGTCGGCTTTATTCGTGCTGCTGCGGGCGGGCAATTTTTACGGGGATCCCCGTCCGTGGACGGGCGGAGTGTACTCTTTCCTGAATGGCGCGAAGTATCCGCCGTCCCTGTTGTTCATTTTGATGACTATGGGTCCGGCATTGCTTTTCCTGAGCCGGTTGCCGGACACTATTTCCGGTGGTTGGCGGCACATCGTCATGTTTGGGCGCGTCCCCCTTTTCTTCTACTTAATCCATTTACCGCTAATCCACGGCGCCGCGGTGGTCTATGCGCTTGCCGTCTATGGACACGCCGATTGGCTGACCGATGCGCCAGGGTGGGGGCGAATGCCGAGACCGGCTGATTTCGGATTCGCATTGCCCGGTGTTTATGGCATTTGGCTATCCGTTTTGGCGTTCACTTACCCGCTGTGTGCCTGGTTCACGAAGAAAAAAAGGACCAGCAGCGCCGTCTGGGTGCGGTATTTCTAATAGGGTGACCCGAGTAATTACCTCTTTGGACGAGTTGCAGTCGCTGGCTGGAGGAGCGACAGTGGCCAGTAGCTCCTGGATCGAAGTTGAACAGCCGCTGATTGATTCCTTCGCCGCAATCAGCGGAGACCGCCAATGGATTCATGTAGATACGGAGCGCGCTCGGAGCGAGAGTCCGTGGGGAACTACTATCGCCCACGGGTTCTTAACGCTATCGCTGCTTTCTCGAATGGCGGCGGAAGCGGTTTCGCTTCAACTGGGCCAATCGGCCTCTATCAACTATGGGTTAAACAAAGTGCGGTTTCCAGCGCCAGTTCCCGCTGGTAGCCGTATCCGGGGGCACTTCGCGCTGATGGGATGCGGAGCGCGACCGGGAGGGGTCGAAGTTGTATGGCAGGTGACCGTCGAGGCCGAAGAACAGGCGAAGCCGGTGTGTGTGGCCGAGTGGGTCCTGCGTTTAGTAACGAATAATGATGTGTGAATACCCCTGCGCGTGGGGGTACTAGTACCCCTAAAAGACCTTAAGCCCCACCACCGCAGAGCTATATGCCATACAGGTAATTTATGTACAACTGTAAACGCACCACAAAATACAACCTCCGCCTGCTATCAGGGGAGAATCGTGAAAAGAGTTCTGCCATGAACACTGGTTATTATCCGGAAGACTGCGACACAACAGGATCGGAGTGCCTGCAATGTGTGCGGCGAACGGCGGAGGCCATCACGGCGCTGATGGGGACGCCGACTGCGAAATCGGCGAGCGGGATCTTTCAGCGGATGTACAGTCACGGCGCTTGCCGGCAAATGGAACATTCATTTGTATGGGCGTGCGGGGTGGAGCCGGCTGCCGCGTTAATTGGGGTGGGAAATCTAGTGCAGATTGCCGCGGTAGTTGTCGCCGCTTAGAGGGCAATATTGCGGAAATTGAAACCTGGAGGCTGTTGCCGGCGTAACACTGTGTGAGGAGATGTACAAAATGTTATCCACAGCGATGGCGGTTCCCGAATTTACAGGTTCCCTCCACCTGACTAAGAAGGAATCGGAATTGTTGCAAATGCTCCGCGAGCACGCTGGCCAGTGCCTGTCTCGCGAGTATCTGTTGAGTACGATTTGGGGGTACACGGGCGGAGTGCGTACACGCACGCTGGACGTGCATATACAGCGCCTTCGCCGGAAAGTGAAGCTGTTCAATTTGGGCGGTGAGATCCAAACGATCCTGCGCCACGGCTATTGCTGGGTAACCCGCACCTCTTAACCCTGCGGAAAAGTGGTGCTTGGCACCACTTTTCCACAGATAGCGGACAGTTTTCCACAGGCTATTAACAGCATTTCGCACGCTGGTATTTCGCTTTAAAATGCACGGATTGAAATCTGCGGTACTCTTCGGGCGAGTTCGGGCAGGCGTGAATTTTCAAGTGGCGGTCATAAGCGTTCTGGTCGGCCAACTCGCGAAGTATCGCGAGAACTACGCTGGTGAAGAGGCGGAGTGTTTTCACTTATATTTCCTCCGGCGTAAGCGTGCTTTGAACGAATGGCGTCTCCGTGCTGCGCGGTTGCCGCGAACCGTTCAAGAGTCCAATCCACTGCCGGACTGAGTCGATCAAAATAGTCGACACCAGCACCAGGAACAGTCCGCAGAGAAACGCGTCGAGATAGTTGTTAAAAATGAGAGTCCTTGTCGCATCGGTTTGCACGGCTAATTTTTCCAGCCCTTCCGCGGCGGAGATAAAACCGATACGCGGCTGAGCGGAGAAAATCTTCATCAGCGCCGAGGTGAAAGTCACCGTGACAAGCCACGCCATCGGCAGTAGCGGAATCCATATATATTTCGCGCCGTTCATTTTCACGAGGACCGTAGTACAGAGGCAGAGCGCAATGATCGCCAGCAGTTGATTGGCTATGCCAAACAGCGGCCAAAGCGAGTTAATTCCGCCCAGTGGGTCGATGACGCCCTGATACAGAAAGAAGCCCCATGCCAGGACGACGGCAGCGGAGGAACCGACCACGCCTGGCATCCAACTTGTCCGCCCCAGTGGCTTGTAGAAATGTCCCATCAAATCCTGAAGCATGAATCGGCCGACGCGCGTGCCCGCGTCGATTATCGTAAGGATAAACAAAGCTTCGAACATGATGGCGAAGTGATACCAGAACGCGAGCAGCCGCTCCCCTCCGCCGCTTTTTGAGAATATATGGGCCATGCCGAGCGCGAGCGACGGAGCGCCGCCCGTACGGTAGAACAACGTCTCTTCGCCAACGGATTTGGCGAGCGCCGCCATCTGCGCGGCGGTGACTGGGAAGCCCCAGGCGCTAATCGTCTGGACTGCGGCTTCGGCCGTCGCGCCAACGACGCCGGCGGGAGAGTTGACGGCAAAATAGACGCCAGGGTCAAGCACGCAGGCGCTGATGATCGCCATAATCGCTACGAAGCTTTCCAGGAGCATGGAACCGTAGCCGACGGGCAGCGCGTGGGATTCCCTGGCGATCATTTTCGGCGTCGTGCCAGACGAGATCAGCGAATGGAAACCGCTGATGGCGCCACAGGCAATCGTGATGAAGCAGAAAGGGAAAACGTTTCCGGCGAAGACGGGGCCGGTGCCGTCGATGAAGCGGGTCAGCGCGGGCATCTGGAGTTGGGGTTGAACAAACAGGATGCCGATACCGAGCATAATTACCACGCCGAGCTTGACGAAAGTGCTCAAGTAGTCCCGCGGCGCGAGCAGCAGCCAGACGGGCAGCGCGCTGGCGGCGAAGCCGTAGACGATGACGCACAGCGCCAGCGTGACGCCGGACAGCGTGAACCAAGGAGCCCAGACGGCCGATTGCGCCACCCATTCGCCGGCGAAGATGGAGCCGATAACGAGGCCAAAGCCGATAACGGAAATTTCGAGCACTTTGCCGGGACGGAAGTAGCGCAGATAGAGCCCCATGAAAACGGCGATGGGCATGGTGGCGGCGATAGTGAAAGTACCCCAGGGGGAGCCCTTCAATGCGTTAACGACGACCAGCGCGACGACGGCCAGCAGGATGATCATGATGAGCAGCACCGTGACCAGCGCCGTGAAACCGCCGACCCGGCCGATCTCCTCGCGCGCCATCTGGCCCAGCGATTTGCCGTCTCTTCGTATCGAACAAAAGAGAATCACGAAATCCTGGACACAGCCGCCCAGCACGGCGCCAATGATGATCCAGAGTGTGCCGGGGAGGTATCCGAATTGGGCGGCCAGTGTCGGCCCAACCAGGGGCCCCGGGCCGGCGATAGCCGCAAAATGGTGGCCGAAGACGATCCATTTATTGGTCGGTTCGTAATCGTGGCCATTGCGGAGACGCTCGGCGGGGGTGGCGCGGTTGTCGTCCAGCGCCATCACCGTGACGGCAATCCAGGACGCGTAGACGCGATACGCGAAAATGTAGATGCATACCGAGGCGACGACCAGCCACATACTGTTGACTGGTTCGCCCCGGTTGATGGCGATGCCCGCGAGGACGACCGCGCCGATGATTCCGAATCCCGCTGAAATAAGGTGACGCATTCGTAGTGCCAGAATTCTGAATTGTAACCGTTACGGCGGCGGTCCGCCTAGCGGCGAGCGAAGTTTTGAAACGTTCGGGGGGTCGAAGACACGATACAGTAACGAACTCTATGTTCCAACTTAATCGCGTTTCCCATTCCATTCCCCGGCTATTGTCAGGCCTCGTCCTGTTGACCGTGGCGGCGCCATTAGCCGCCCAGATGACGCCGGAGCAACGGCTCTTCGATTTCCAGGCGGTTTCCACCCTTTATGCGAAGCGCTACGCGCCCGCCAATTGGAAGCAGCAATCCATCGGCGTGAACATATTCGAGGTAAAGCCCTGGGCGGATCGCGTCCGCGCGGCGAAGAGCGACATCGAATATTTCGAGATTATGTCGAAGTTCGTCGCCACTTTTCGCGACGGTCATACCGGATATTCCACGCCGTCCCGATTTCTGGCGGACTTGGGCGTCTACGTCGATATATATGACGGCAAAGTGTTGATTGAGCAGATTGTGAGATCGCGGGTTCCGGTTGCCCGGTATCCGTTCGAGGTGGGCGATGAACTGGTATCCCTGGACGGCAAGCCAGTGGAGGAGTTGATCGCCGAGCTGGCTTCGCAGCAGAGCAATTCCAATCCGCGCGCAACGCGGCGCGCCGCCGCCGATGGCATCACGTTTCGAAGGCAGTTGGAGTATCCGCGGGCGGCGGAACTTCCGGACGAGTCGGCAATCGTCGTGCGGCGGGCCTCAGGTGATTTGGAGACATTCACGTTGGCCTGGAGGAAGACAGGATCGCCTCTCACAAATGTAGGTCCTATTCCCACTCCGGTTTTTGGACGGCCAGCGGACGGGAAGAACGCGGCGAGTAATTTCGATCCGCTCCGGTTGTTGAATGAACTGCACGATTGGTCCGTCCCCGCCGACCGGTTCCTGGGACGGCGGCGCGTAGTTGAAAGCGAAAACGAAGAGCCCGTGGAGCGCAGCTATGTGACTGGCTGGGGCGTTCGAAACCCTTACTTCAACATGCCGCCGGGCTTTCAACTTCGCCTGGGGCGGGTGGCCGCGGATCCGTTCTACAGCGGCGTTTATCAATCCGGGGTCAATCGCATCGGGTACCTGCGGATTCCGAATTTCGGTCCGGCGCTCCCGGCCCAGACGGCGCTGGCGATTCTGGATGCGGAGATCGCGTTCTTCCGCGCCAATACCGACGGCCTGGTGGTGGACATTTCGCGCAATACGGGCGGCGGCTGCATTGGCCTCGACTATGCGGCGCGGCTGATTCCCAATAAGTTTTGGTTCTTTGGCGAGCAGTTACGGCCGACACAGAGCCTGGTTTCAACATACGATTTGTATCTGGACAATGCTCGCGCACTTGGCGCCGACCAATGGGTCATCGACACATACTCGACGATTCTGGCGGAGTTGAAGGCGTCGCAAAAGGAGAACCGCGCCATGACCGGAGCCTTTCCAGCCTGCACTTCTACACAGATTTCTCCGTTCTTTCGTCCGGCAACTTTTGAAAATGAACCGTTCACGGCTCCGAATGGTCAAGTGCTGGCATATGAGAAGCCCATCATTTTTCTGGCCGACGAATTTAGCGTTTCATTCGGCGATATTTTCCCGGCGATGATGCAGGACAACCAACGCGGTCCGATCGTTGGAATGCGGACGGCCGGATGGGGCGGGTCGATCTCTGGCTGGCCGGCCGGCTACTTTGCGGAAGCCACCGCCACGAATACGAATTCCCTCGTGCTGCGGAGGCAGGATATCGTTTCACCGGACATGCCCACGGCTCCCTACATTGAAAATATCGGCGTCATTCCGGACATTCAACTTGACTACATGACGAAGGAAAACCTGCTCACGCGCGGCGCGCCGTTCGTGGCCGAGTTCACCCGTATCATGAACGAAGAAATAGCTAAGAAGAAGTAGCGGAAGTTGTTAATCGCACCGCGGCGCGTGCATCGGCTCCGTCGATGCGGCGCGGCGGGCGGGAATCCAGCATGCGGCCAGCGCGGCGGCGGCCAGTAAGGCGGGGACGCCTTGCTCCATGGTTCGCGCCGCGGCGATGCCGATGCCGGCGGCGATGCCGATGCCGACGATCCATGCACCCTGCCGGAGGAAGAGGCCGAAGATGGAGCCGGGCGCGGCGCCGATGGCCATGCGGATACCGATTTCCTTCTTGCGGCGGCTGACGGAATACGACATGGTGCCATAGAGGACGACCAGGGCTAGCGTGAGTCCGATGAGGCCCAAGGGAAGTGACGGTCTTCACGAGCAGGCGGAGGATGCCGGCTGTGCGATGTTCGTGGTAGTCGGCCATGGCGCCGACGGCCGATAGAGGGAGGTTGCGGTCGAGTGAGCCGACCGTCTCGCGGATCGGCGCCGCCAGAGTGGCGGGGTCCATGCCGGTGTGCGCCAGAAGCACCAGGCGGCCTTGGCGTTGTTCCTGACGGGTGGCGACGTATATAGCGGCGAGGGAGCCTTCGCCGAAAAATATGTACCTGGTGTTGCGGGCGACACCGATGACCTGATACTCGTCGCAGCTCTTTTTGAAGCGCTTGCCGACAGCGGACTGGCCCGGCCAATACAACTTCGCGAGAGTCTCATTGACTACGGCGACTTTAGGCGTGGAAAGCGTATCGGATTTATGGCGTTGATCTTTCGCGCCAAACGATGTGTTACTGGATGCGGAGCGCGGCGGGGTTGTTGGAACCGCTGTGGGCAAGGATGAACGGCAAGGTGCTGGAGTCGACGGTGATTCACACCGATGATACGCCGGGTAAATGTCTTGGACCGAAGGTTGTCACGAACAAGAAAAGGCCGGACCTGGACATACATCGGAGACCGGACCCGGCCTTACAACACGCCGTCGCCAAGACGCGATGGACCGCAAGAGTTTCTGGGCGACCATGCCGGATTCCTGCAAGGCCGATGCCTATGCGGGCTACAACTGTTTGTATGGACCGGAGGGGGCCACGGAGGGGCCTGCTGGGCGCATTGCCGGCGCAAGTTCTTTGAGGCGCGCACGACGGACCCGTCGCGGGCGTATCGCATACTGGCGATGATCCGGATTTTGTATCGGATTGAACGAACGGCGCGGAAGGCCGAACGGAAGACGTCCAGCGTGCGGAAACTGCGGCAACGCGAGGCGGTGCCGAGAGGCGCCGAAGGTATTGCCGAAGAGCCCGATTACCAAGGCGATTGGGTATGCGTTGCGGAACTGGACGGCGTTGGAAGTCTATATTGGCGACGGCCGGTTGAACATTGATAACAATGCGGCGGAACGCAGCTTGCGCGGGGTCGCGATTGGACGGCGGAACTGGACGTTCTTTGAGTCCGATCGTGGCGGCAAAACGGCGGCGGTGTTGCTCAGCTTAATCGAGACGTGCCAGCGCCATCGGATTGATCCTTTCGCTTACCTTCGCGATGTCTTTCGGCGCATTGCCACTCATAGCATCAAGCAGTTCGATGAACTACTTCCGGGGAATTGGCATCTCGGGGATTTCCGCTGAACATGGAACCACCGGACGGATACAGGAAACCTAGCACCTCACCAGTACTTCGCGCAACCCAACCGCCGAATTTGGGGCCATATGCTATCCTGCAGTCGTGCGGAAACGGACTCGTCCGCCACTGAATCGGATCCACGCGTCGCGCTAAGTGATCCTTCTAGATGTGCCTCGCGGATACCCGATGTTTCTTATATTCACTCAACTTAGTTTTTTATTTCTCACCTCGGCCGGCTGGGCGTGGTGGGTTCGTTTGCTCGTCTTCCAGGAAAGAACATTGTCTGCTCGAAGCACCTTGCTCTGCTTAGGGGCTGGATTCTGCCTGCAACTGGCGCCGCTAACGAATCTAATGTATTTGGATCTTTCGATTCGACGAACGTTCTGGATCCCGGCGATTATCGGTATAGCCGGGTTGGTTCATCGATGGGTCCGTCGCCGAACGACGCCGCGAGCTTGTCCGCGAGAGATTCGAGAACTCAGTTGGGCTGGCGGCCTATTCGCGATTGTCTTTCTGGTGCAAGGCGGCAGTCTGATTTACGCCGGTCCGTTTGACTATTACGGGTTAGCGTTCCAGGATCATGCGAGTTATGTTCTCTTAGCGCAGTGGATGCTCGATAAGCCATATTCGGTCCTCGCTGCCGGGACGGAACCGTGGCTGTTAAAGGCAATTACATCCAAGTGGCATAGGCCGGGCCAATCGGTTGCCCATGCCTACCTTGCGGCCGGAACATTTGGGGACGCCAAGGAAGCCTTCGGGACGCTTTCGACGTTTCTAGCCGCCTTGTTTGGCGTAATGACCTACCTGTTAGCCCGCTCATTGAGCATGACTCGATCCGCGGCCGCGGCCGCTGCCCTATGGGCCGCGCTTTCACTCGGCGCAACGAAAGTGCACCTCTTCGCCTTTTTCTCACAGGCTAGCGCACTCTTTGCCTTTCCGGCCTTGATGCTGGCGATTCGAACGCCCGGCGCTACGTCATGGAGGGGCATGATCCTGCCAGGAGTGTTCCTTTCCCACATATTCGTTTGCTATACGGAATTCTTCCCATTTGCGGTGCTCGTCCTTGTAGCCATTGTCGTGACCGTTCCGGCGCCAACTCGGATCGCTCGTGTAGTTCTGGCATGCGGGGCATTAGCTATCGGTGTCCTGTTGTCCCCGATGTACCTGCCTCACGTTCGGACCTTCCTGTTACGGCAAATCGAGGTGGCAGCGGTTCCTAACATTAATCTTGATGGGTTCTCCCCGTACGCCGGCACCCTGTTTGGTTGGGCGTACGAATTGATTCACTTCCCCTTTCTCCCGGCTCCATTTGCCGATCGTGTTATTGCACTGTCCGGGTATCTCCTGTTTGTCATTGCAGCCTCCGCTTTTTTTTCCAGCTCACTGAAGAGGCGTATCTGGCTTGCTGGGCTGGTTGCCGCCCCAGGGCTGGGCCTGCTCGTATTTGGCAGTTCCGCCGCGGCGCCCAAATACGCTTTTTGGAAACTACAGCTCCAATTCCAATTCATTTCGATCTTCTTGATTGTCCTCGGAATGGCGCGTCTGAACGAGGCGGTAAAGCGTAAATGGGGGCGTGACGCGAGTAAGCTGTCCTGGATGATATGTTGGGTGCCGATATCGCTCGGAATAGCCAGCGGCCTGCCGGAGCATCTCAAAGTGCTTCGATCCGATCCGCTCTTTTCGGGGCTTTCAATCGTACAGAGTCCCGAGTTGCGCAACACATTCGCGAAACTGGAAGCGAACCCGTCAACCACCTATGTAATCGCCGAACAACAACCATTGGCCAACGTGTGGCTGGCCTATCATGCGCGAAAGTCGAAAGCCTACGTAACCGCTCCGATGATTGGGGACATGATGCTGCATCCGCCCGGTTTCTGGCTTCCAGCCGTTCCTCCAGACCTTCGAAATGCCAAGGTAGTAACCGCCGCGGGAATTCAAACCGAAGCGGACGGGAAGATAATTCCTTCGATAGCCATCGAAAATCCACAGGGAATCGATGCCGACTTGACTAAAAAGTGGTACTGGATGGGGGAAACCATGGGAATTAATATCGTTCGCTCTTTTATGGATCCCCCTCAAGCTCCTTACGAACTATCTGCATTGGTGAGCCCTGGGCTCGGTCATCCGACGTTGTTGCGCCGGATTGAGTTATTCAATTCCGCCACCGGTGAGCGGAAGGAGTTTGTCGTACTCGATACCGGCCGCATCAGCATTCCCCTAAACCTGGCCGCAGGCGCGAATAAGATTACGCTGACTCTAACCGAGCCTACAACCGGTTTTTTAACAACGCCTCAGGACGGACGAAAACTGTTGGTTCGCTTCGAAGAGATTCAACTCCGCTACAGGAACTGACCGACCGCGCACCGCCTATCGCACCGGCGTCAAAGACCGCATCCACACCCTGCTCTAACAGCGCCGCATTGATGCCCCCGATAGCGATCTCAACGTACGCGTTCGACCAGCCACCTCCTTGCGCCAGGAACGAAATCCAAGTTACCCTGAGCGGCGGAGTTTCCACGCCATAGGCGTGAGCCGATCCACCTCGGAAGCCTTCCGATCAGCCAAACCCGGCAGCACATCACCGAGGTACTCCTGCACCGGAATGTCGAGCCGGCGGCACGTCTCGACCACTGAAAGAATTGCCGTAGACGCCGGGCCAGTTCCGGACACGCGTGATTCAGGATGGCGACCATCCCAGCCTGCACATCAACTACAAGAACTTCGGTCTGAAACAGTATTTCAAAGAAGGCCGGGCATCCTGGACGGAGGGAACCTTCCGCGACCCGGGCGACTTTGGTGTCAACAAACGCATTTCCAATCTGGCGTACCTGAAAAAGATCGGCGGGGAAATCATTCGGCGCTTGCTGGAAGTCGAACGTGGCAGTCACAAGAGCGGCTTGAGCGGCGACAACATACAACGGGTGGTGCAACCGACCGTCACGGAAGACGGTGAGAAAGCGCCGGCATTGAAGTTCGGCCAACCCAGAGTCATGGCGTTACCATTGGCGCTGACTCTGTTTCATCATTTGATCGACGGGTTCCATAATCGCGATCTTGTCGTTTGGGCTTCTAATCCTCCTCGGCGACAGCAAATCCCGGTGCAATCCCATCTTCATTCGTTGCGGCGAATGCCGGTGCATTGCTTATAGCCGGGGCGCACCACGTTGACGGCGGCTGGGCAGCCGACGAATAGACGGAGCGAAGGAACTAGCCTACACTGAACACTTATGCCTGCGGAGAAAGCAGTTTTAGCAGACGAGCAATCCAGTTCCATCCATGCCGATGCGAAACGCACCTTGGCTGTGCTCTGTCTCTATGCACTTGTATCTATTTCCCTGCTCGGGCCGTTCGCTTCTTCCTCTATCCTGCCGGAAGCCTCCGACCATGCCAATCATACGGCGCTCATAGTGGAAGCTAAATTGGCCCTGACGGAGGGACAATTTCCAATTTGCGTCGCGCCTTGGAGCGTTGAGCGGCTCCGCCTCCCAATTTTTCAGTACTATTCGAGTAGTATCTATACTATCGCGGGGCTTATCTACAAGCACATTACGACCGATAATCCGTGGACGGCACTAAAGGTAACTTACTTCCTATTCTTCCTGCTTGCTTCGTACTTCACCTGGAGCGTTGGGCTGTCGATGGGACTCTCGGGCGAAGTCTCTTTTCTAACTGGCCTTCTCTACATTACCGCCCCCTACCTTCTGGTAAATGTATACGGGCGCGGCGCGTTTACCGAGGCGCTGGCGCAACTGCTCCTGCCCTGCGTGACGTACGCGGCGATATGCCTTTACCGCCGTCCCGGCCCCATTCCCTTCGTGGCGTCTGCCGTCGCCTGGTTTTTCCTCGCGACTTTCCATTTCATTACGTTCGCGTATGGACTCCTGTTCGCGGCACTTTTTGCCGCGTTTGCCTATTTCCGCCGCTTGGACCGCCTGGTTCCGCTCGCCGTCCTGGCAGCATCCATCGTGGCGGGAATGGCGCTGGCCGCCTTTCAACTCATCCCTTCGCTTACTACGGAGCTAATGTTGAAGAAGGCACTGCCCAACCCGTATGGGATGGCGTGGCTTACGCCTCTCCCGGAACTGCTCTCGCTCGGCTCCACGGCGCCGCGCCCGCTTGCTCCGGACGTTTTAGCTCCTTACCTGCGTTTTAACGCAGGGTTTCCGATGCTCCTCGGGGTGGCGGGGTGCTTGATTTTGCGTCTGACTCGGAAAATGCCCGGCCCGGTATCTAGCCGCGTCGTCGATGGACTGTTCGGAGTTACCGCACTGGCGTTGTTCATGACGTGGTCTCCGCTCGACTTTTGGCAGTACCTGCCAAGCGCATTCTACGTCGTGCAATTCCCGTACCGGTTACTTACTTTTGCCGTTTTACCCGGAACGCTCCTCGCCGGCATATGTCTGAATCACATCGCGGCAACCCACGGTAAGGGGCCGCTGGGCGCCGCACTGGCCCTGGTTCTGGCGAGCACGGCGAGCCAGATTCCTAATATGCCTCCGAATCCCCGAACAGTAGAAAACATAATTGCAACTCCCGATATGGGGTATGGGAAGTATGGATATCTGCTGGAACGGCCGCCGTCCCGGCTGCCATCGCGGGCGGAACTCGATGCGAACGTATCTCTGACTTATCCGGACGGGTGGCTGCAAATCGACAGCCCTATAGAAATTCCCCGCAGCGCACTGGAAGAATCGGCGGGGACACTCTATCTGAAGGGCGCGTTTGCCAATCCTTCCCGCCCGGATGGATTTCTCTCGCTGATTGCCGACGGAAAGCTAGTGGAAACCAAGTCGTTCTCCGTGGGTCCGATTGAGCTGGAATTCCCGCTTGCCGCCATCCTTGCGAAGTCAGCCAGTCCTGTAATCAAGCTGGCGTTTACGTCCACTACCTACACCAGTCCCCGTGCAATTGACCCCAGGAATCCCGACGGCCGGAAGCTAATGGTCAACGCCTCCGAGCTGAAGATCCGATCACAGAAACCATCGAACTTCATACTTTTGGATCGGATGCGTTCCCATTGCTTCCAGAAGGGAGAGACGCTGGAATGCAATGTGAACCTGCCCGCGGAAGGCTCTGTCCAACTCCCCATGCTCTATTACCCGGACCTCTTGGACATTACCGTAAACGGCGCGGTAGTCCCCTACGATCTGTCCACCCGCCATAACTACGTGCTGGCCACCGTGAAAGTCGCTCCCGGCCAGAGCCAGATCCGTGCCGCCTGGCGCGGAAGCGGCACCGGAAACATGGTCTCGGCAGCCGGCTGGATCGGAATAGTGCTGCTTGTCCTGATACCGGCGTTTCGCAGATGGCGATCCCGCCCGGTGGCGGCAACCGCCGCCCGCTAGGCGTTACAACGCACTGGCGAAGAGGTAGCGGTGGGGGCAACTGGTTGCCGGACGATCCAGGAACCCGCAGTGATCCAATCAGAGGGCAGGCCACCGCCATCGGTAACAGCCGGAAAGATAGCGCGACCCGCGAGGACGGGAATGCCGATCGTGTCGAAGTAGTCCTCGGCGACGAGTGTTTCAAATGCGGAGACGTCGCGCTGGTCGCGGGGGAGCACGTAGCCTTCAGGGACGATGCGGAAAAATCGAACGCCGCCATTGGCCGTGGGCGGGGTGTTTGCCAGCGTGACTGAGCGGACACCCGGGAGGGCCCGCACGCGATCAAAAAGCTGGCCGTACAATTGACGGCTGGATTCGGCCGAATATTTGAGCAACTGGGGGTCGATGGTGGCGAGAAAGACGCGGTCGGTGCGGAAGCCCGGTTCCATTACAAGCTTGCCGCGAATACCGGCAATCAACATGGAGGTGGCGATGAGCAGTACGCAGGAGATGGCGATTTGCGCAGTGGCGAGCGAGTGGCGTCCCCAGCGGTCGTTGCGGCGGGGAGCCAGGTCGCCATCCTTGAGGCCGGAGACAAGATCGGGTTGGAGACTCCGCCAGGCGGAACGAGTCAAAAAAGGAAAGCGCTGATGAAGGAGAGGACGAGACTGAAAATGAGTTCGTCCCGGTCGACGCGGACGTCGAAATCGAGGGGGAAATCCGAGGGCGGGCGGATGGTGCTGAAGGCGGCGGCGCCGCCAAAGGCGAAGAGGACGCCAACAAGGGACCCGCCGAGCGCGAGACGGACGGCGACTTCCCGGGACCGGGCGCGGCCCCACGCCAGCAGCAGGTTGGCCACGTTTACACAAGCGATGAGGAGGACAAGGAGAGTTATCGCTTGCATGGAAGCGAGAAGGATGGCATCTGGCGGGGACTGGTCAATACGGAATTGAATCTCTGTGCGGACGCGCGCGCCGCGATCGCGATTCACATCCGGGTTGGCGGCCTCCAGGTTGTGGGCGAGAGTTACGATTTCGGCATTGGCCGCGGCGTTAGTGATGTCGGGATGAAGGCGGCCGCGAACAGAAAGGGAACGGGAGTCGCGGGCCCGGGAATGGCCTGGACGGGCGTTGGCGCCAACGCGGGGAACATCATTATGGGGACGTAAACGGCGACGGAAACGCCGCTGCGAAGGCCCCCGAAGCCTTCAGCGGCGACGCCGACGATGATAAGTTCGACGCCGTTCAAAAGTATTTTGCGGCAGAGAAAGGAGGGATCCGCCTGGAAATCGTCAGTCCAGAGAGCGTGGGAAACGATGGCGACGGCATCGCGGGCCGGGGCTTCGTCCTCATCGGGGCGAAAGCCGCGGCCGAGCGCGGGAGGGACGCCCAGGACATCGGAAAAGTTCGCGGAAACATAGGCTCCGAGCTTGAGTTGCGGCGCTTCTTCCGGACGGGAGGCGAAGCCGAAACGAGTTTCAGAACTGGCGGCAATGGACTGAAATGATTTGGACTGCGCGCGAAGTTCCAGGTAGTCGGGATGAGAAATGTTCTGTGGTAGGGACTCGCCTCCGCTCGTGCCTTCGATAATCAACAGATGGGAGGATTCCGGGACCGGGAGGGGTCGCAGGAGCAGCGCGTTGGCCATGCTGAAAATGGAGGAGTTCGCGCCGATTCCCAGGGCGAGCGAAAGAATGGCGACGGCGGTAAAGCCAGGATTGTTGCGCAGGCCGCGCAGTGCATGCTTTATGTCTTGGACCAGCATGGCGAGATGCTCCTTGGGCGCGGTTTTAAAGGTGTCGAGCGTGACTTCCCACAGCAGGCGGCGAATGGGCTCGCAGCGGCGGCGGGCGGTGAACAACTCTTCCATCTCGCCGCCCCATGCGGCGCGGAAATCGGCCGGGTAGAGCCGCAGCAGCCGCCGGAAAAAGCGGTCAGACTTCTTGCGGCTCGAGGCCGTTGTTTCGGGCATATCGCAACGTCTCCGTCATGCGCGTGGCTTCGGCCCGCGCGGTTCGAATACCGAGATGCGTTAGCTTGTAGCGGCGCTGGCGTTCGTCGTCGCCGCTCTTCCGGCGGACTTCTTCAATCAGCCCGATTTCGAGCATTCGCCGGATGGCGCCGTAGAGCGTGCCGGGGTTTAAACGGAGCTTACCCTTGGTGCGTTGTTCAACATCCTGCATGATGGCGTAGCCGTGCGCCTCCCCGGGCGCGAGAGCGGCGAGAATTTGGAAGAACGGCGCGGGGAGTGGAAGGTGCGCCTCGGCGTCCATATCTTTCATGTCACTATAGTGCATCTCACTATAGTGGAAGTCAAGGAACTTTTCAGTGAATAAATTGTGTTAGAACTGTCGGAATGAAACCGCTATTCGTTTTCCTTATTGTGGCCGCGTCCTTGCGGGCGGAAGATTTGCCGCTGGTGTCGGCGGTTGAGTTCCAGCCGCTGGCGGCGCAGGCGGGGCGCGTCATCCAGGCGTTGGAAGTGATCGGCGAGCCGCTGCCTGTGGCGGATGTTGCGGCGCTGCGGAAACTTATCGCGACGCCTAATGGTGGCAAGGGGCAGGTAGAGGCGATGCAGAAGATTCTGGATCGTCACACGCTGGCCGGGATCGAAATTAATCCCGAGAGCCGCGTGAAAGTGCAGCAGGGGCAAGCGCCCGCGCGGCTGATGGAACAGGGCTGGCGCGCGTTCCTGGTGAAGGTTGCCAATCAGGCGGGGATCACGGCGGTGTTGGCCGTCGAAAGCCCGAATTCAGGGCAGTTGGCGAACACGGGCGCCGGACAAGTGGGGCGGCGGTGGATTGACCACGCGATGTTCAACAAGCAGCCAATGAAGCCGCATCTTTCGGGCTTGGAGCTCGAATACCGGATTCTGCAGCTCTATTCAAAAGACGCCGGCAAGCGCGAAGCGAAGTTGATTTTTGACGTCGGCCAGGGGACGCAGGACCTGGGCTTCCGCTCCGAGGTCGATATACTTTTCACCGCCGTCCCGGCCGCGAAAATCGTCTTCCGCGTGAAGGATGTGGATGGCAAGCCCACGACGGCGGGCTTCACAATCCGTGACGAAATGCGGCGCGTTTATCCGCCGCAAACCAAGCGGTTGAACGGCGATTTCTTCTTTCATCCGCAGGTGTACCGAGCCGATGGCGAGCATGTGATGCTGCCGCCCGGCTCGTACACGATCGATTACGGAAGGGGCCCGGAGTATCGGACCGGAGTGCGGAAGCTGGCGGTTACAGGCACCGCATCGCGGGAGATTTCGTTTTCACTCGAGCGCTGGATTGACCCAGCGAAAATGGGCTGGTTTTCGGGCGACCATCACATACACGCCGCCGGCTGCGCGCACTATGAACGCCCGACGGAGGGCGTCTATCCGCAAGACATGCTCCGGCATGTACAGGGCGAGGATTTGAAAATCGGCGCCGTGCTGACATGGGGACCGGGCTGGTATTTCCAGAAGACATTTTTTGAAGGGAAAGACAACAAAGTCTCGACCCTCGAGAACCGCATTCGCTATGACGTGGAAGTCTCCGGCCACCCGTCCAGCCACACCGGCCACATCGTGTTGCTCGGTTTGAAAGAGCAGGACTATCCCGGCACGCAGCGCATTGAAGATTGGCCGACATGGGGAATGCCGATCATGCGCTGGGCTAAGGCGCAGGGCGCCGTCACCGGCTATGCGCACTCTGGCTGGGGCCTGCAAATCGCGGATAAGAAATTGCCGTCGAAAGAGCTGCCGCCATTCGATGGCATCGGCGCGAATGAGTACGTTGTCACGGTGACGCAAGGCCTGACCGACTTTATCTCGACCGTCGATACACCTTACACGTATGAACTGAACATCTGGTATCACACGCTGAACGCGGGTTACAAGGCGCGCATTTCCGGTGAGACCGATTTCCCGTGCATTTACGGGGAAAAAGTAGGTCTTGGCCGTAGCTATGTCCGCCAGCCGAAGCTGGATTATGGCGACTGGGTGTTCGGCCTTCGCGACGGCCGCAACTATGTCTCCGACGGCAAAAGCCATCTGATCGACTTCCGCGTGAACAACGTGGAGATGGGCGCCGGAGATTCGACCGTCAAGCTGGCCGCGCCGGGTAAGGTGACGGTAACGGCGAAGGTGGCGGCGCTGCTGAACGAAACGCCCGATGAAGCCATCCGCAATCGCCGCGTGGACCAGAAGCCGTATTGGGAATTGGAACGTGCCCGGATGGGCACTTCGCGGAAAGTGCCGCTGGAGTTGCTCGTGAATGGGAACGTCGTCGCCACGCAGGAAGTACACGCCGATGGTACGATGCGCGACGTCAGTTTCAGCGCCGCCATCGATAAGAGCGCGTGGGTCGCACTCCGCATTCTGCCGTCGTCGCACACCAACCCGGTGTGGGTGACGGTTGCCGATAAGCCCATCCGCGTGAAGGACAGTATCGAATGGTGCATTGCCGCCGTGGAGCGCTGTTTTAACCAGAAAATCGGGCGTATCCGGCTGACCGAACAGGGCGAGATGAAGCGGGCCTACGATGACGCGAAGGCCGTGTACCAGGGGCTATTGCGCGAGGCGAATTAAAGAAAAAAACGCTCCCTGACCGTAGCAGCTCGGTAGCGTCAAACGAATGGACCTAACTGCTACCGAGCCGCGACCGTCAGGGAGCGCCGGGTGAGCAATGATTAAAGCAGCGGTTTCGGCCGCGGCTTCAACGAAAGCCCAAGCACCAGATTGCAAAACAGCAGCGGGAAAAATGAAAATGGGAACGCGGACTTGGCTTCGACCGTAAAATAGGGGTCCAGCTCCTGATAGATTTCCGCCGGTACGTTTATATGCTCCCGCTTGTAGAACCAGGAGTAGTCGCCGCCGAATTTCCTTTTGTACTCGCGCTCCGCCGAGATCTTTCGCGCAATCGAATAGGCCAGCGAGCCCTCCGTTGGAATCACGACCAGGAACTGTCCGCGATCTTTGTTCAATAACCGGTACGCCTCGCGAATGGCGCCCGGCAGATTCGGCAAATGTTCCAGCACGTGGACCGCGATCACCCGGTCCATCGATCCTTCGGCAAACTCCATCTGTTTCTGGCAATCGCCCACGGTGACGTTAACGCGAGGAAAACTCTTGCGAATCTCCGCCGCCATGTTCTCCCGCAACTCCAGCGCATGGTAGTTTTTTTCCTGCTCCGGCGTGAGCGTCTCATACCGGATATGTTCGCCGAGTCCCGCGCCGATTTCGAGCGTGGAAACGAAACCGGGCCGCGAATGCCGCACCGGATATTTGTGATTGAAGCCTTCAATAATTCCGTACCAGGCGCCAGGCAACCGGTCATGCCAGTGCTTCATGAACTCGTCGCTGATGCGGCGTTGATCGGGCGTCAGCGGCGGTAGAATTTTGGGCCATTTGGCAGCGGAAGACATTGATTTTCATTATAGCTTTGGCGCCCCGGTACAATAGGAGAAGCATGTCGTTTCCTTTCCCGCTCCCCCCTGTCCCGGCGAGTCCCGCGAATCCGTCCTGGACTGGAAGGGGATTCCAAATCGGACCGAAAGTGGAGCCGATTCTGAGTTATGCGGTGAATGACTCCGGCTGGAACGACGAACTCACCCATTTCCACGAATCTTTCGCCGGAGAGCGGCACTATATCGATATTGCGTCCCGGCGAAACTCCCTGGCGCAACTGCGTAAGTGGGTGACGGCGGACCGCCCGGCGATCATGGATATCGGCTGCAGTTCCGGGTTCCTTTTGGGGAAGATCCGGCACGCGTTTCCGCATGGCCACGTCGTCGGAGCCGACTATGTTCCCGGGCCGCTCCGAAAGCTTGCCGCGGACCACCCGGACTGGCCGCTCATTCAGTTCGATCTCACGACCAGCCCTCTCCCGGACGCTTGCCTTGACGCCGTTTCGCTCGCCAATGTGCTGGAACATATTGAGGATGATGGGAAAGCGGTGCAACAGGTTTTTCGCATGCTTCGGCCGGGCGGCGCCGCCGTAATAGAAGTTCCGGCCGGTCCGGGCCTGTTCGATATCTACGATAAACAACTGCTTCACTTCCGGCGCTACAGCCGGCAGAGCCTGCATAAATTGCTAACCGGCGCCGGCTTTGAAGTTCACGATGAATCCTATATCGGCTGTCTGATTTACCCGGCGTTTTCCCTCGTCAAAAAGCGGAACAAGCGGTATTTGTCTCTGCCGGACGAGGAACAGATGAAGATGGTCGAGGAGAGCATCAAGCTAGCTCGCGGCAATCCGGTGATGAACGCGATTATGTCCTTCGAGGAATCGCTGCGCTACCGGATTCCGTTGCCTTTCGGCATCCGCTGCGTCGCGGTTGGTCGAAAGCCTATTTTAGCGTCTTAAGATACGCCAGAACCGCTTCGGCGTGTTCATCGGAGTACTTATACATCGGCATCGGCGGATCGGCTGGCTTTCCGCTGGGCGTCAAGCCAGTGCGCAGGTATTTCAGCATCGAGCCTTCGCCCCACTTGGTCCACAATTTGCCGCTCGGCGTCAGGTCCGGCGACGTCTTGTGCCACTTTGGCGGCGGCGTTCCCAGCGGCTGAAAATCAATGACGGCGCCCTTCATCCACTTGGCTTTGTCCAACTCGCCCCTATCGTTTTTCGGCGTGTGGCACCCGGCGCACTGGCCGATACTCTCCACCAGATACCGCCCCAATTCAATCTGTTTCTTGTCTTGCGCGCAAGCCGGCAAGGCCAACGTCAAAACCGCCAATCCAATAAAATGCCACATATTAACTATCCTACTCGGAGCGCAGGGATGCAAGCAAAGGCAGGCGCACCGCCACCCGCGTCGCGACCCATGTCGATAGCAGTCCCGCCGCCGCGACCACCAGCAATAACAACGCCAACGATCCCACTGGCAGTGTGTGCGCGCGCTGCGCCAGCGCCGGACTCACCGCCAGCAAAGCGCACAATGTGCCGATGAACAATCCCGCCGCCAGCAGCGCCGAATTTTCCACGAAAATCAGCCGTATCACTTCGCCGGCCGTATATCCAACCGCCCGCAGCAGCGCCAATTCCCGCCGCCGTTCCAGCACGTTGCGGAGCAGAACCGCCGCCATTCCCACCGTGCCCAACAACAACCCCAGCGCCCCCAGCGCCTGGAAAGTCGACAGATATGTGTTCTCCACGCGATGATATTGAGCCAGCCGGTCACCGGCCGCGGTCACGTCAAAACCGCTATCGGACAGCGCCTCTTCCAGCGTCGTCGTGACCATTCCCCACATCGCCTCCGGCGCTTCCAGCAGAAACATCCGCTGCCCCTGCTCTTCGGGGAATAGGCGCAGGAAGTACTCTTCGGCAATCAGAATTTCGCTCTGGAACAGACTGCCGGCCAGCGTGCCGACAATCCGCAGGCGGATAGGCTCCACGCCATGGGGGATTTCAATGGTGTCGCCCACCTGCTTGTGCAGCACGTACATCATCGTGTTGATGTCCACCATCGCGGGCACCAAACCGTTTGGCAGCGGCTTTCCCAACTGCGCCCACGCGTCGTCCGGCGATACGCGGAATCGATTCTCGGCGCGGAAGGCAGGCGGCACGCCCGCAATCTTCGGCCGCGTCGGCTGATACAAGTTCAGGCAGCTCACATCCTCGCCCGGCCGCACGCGGAACGCCGCCACTTGCAGGCCCCGCACGGCGTCTTCATTGATATTCAACGCGGCCCGGCCGTCCTTCGTCGCCAGGTTCTGATAGATCGGCCATTGCGATTCGGCCAGCAGCGGGAAGCCGCCCGTACCCGATTGTTTACCCGCGTCGAAGTGCCCCGGGCTTTGCCGGAAAGCCTCCAGCGCCACGAGCAGGAAGACCGCCAACGCGATCGATAAGATGGTGAAGAAACTCCGCGCCGGCTGTTGCGCCGCGCTCGCCAGGGCCAGATCCGCCAACGATTGCACCGGTTGCAGTCGCGGACTTTCGAGCCACAACCGGCAGTACAGCGCGCCTCCGGTCAGCAGGCAGAAGCCCGCGCCGAAGAAGCCGCCTACGGGCGCCATCAGGCCCAGGGCGCTCAGAATTACCAGTCCGCCGCCTACGCCCAGCAACGCCAGCGCGGCCAGCCGCAGCCACCCCGGCGTGCGTATGATCGTCTCCGGCCGCGCCCCCGAAAGCAACTGCCGCGGCGACATTTTTCGCAGCCGCCGCAGGCTGATCGTAATGATGATTACGGCCAGCACGACGCCCTGAAATATCGCGGCCGTAAATGGCGCCGCCGCGAAATGCAGCGTCAGCCCGGTCGTTCCCACGGCGTCCACCCACCAGGTTCGCAACGCATACAGAATGAACGCGGAGTAGCCGATGCCCAGCCCAATGCCCGCCAGCGCGCCAATCGCCCCCAGCAAAATACCTTCGCGCAAAAACACCATTCGGACAGCCCCGTGATCGAGGCCCAAGGCCTGATAAAGCCCGATCTCCTTCAGCCTCTGCTCAACGCCCAGCCGGAAGAAAAGCGCCGTCAGCAGCAGCGCCGATACGAGCAAGAAAAAGCTGAAGTAACCGAAATATTCACCAAAATCCGTGGTGCCGCGCGAGGCGTCCTCGGCTTGCTGCCGCGGCAGCAGCATGGTAATACCGTCGCGCGGCAGATCGGTGCTTGGCGTCAGATTAAGGGAGGGAATCGTTACGCCATCGGCAGCGTAAAAACGAATCGCCGTCACTTTTCCAAAACGCGTACTCCACAGTTTTTGCCCGTCGGCAAGGCTCACGGCGGCCTTCGGCGTGGTCCGGAAATCGTCCCAATATTTCTCGTCCTGCGGGCGAATCTTGTTCAGGTCCAAGGGAAACGGCGGATCCCAATCGCTCAGGCTCACGGTATCGGAAATGCCCGGATAGGCTGGCGCCATCTGCCGGTCCCCCAGCGCTTCCAGGGCTTGCACACCGTTCACCACGAACGTCGACGACTCGGTCAGCAGCCGACCCTCCTGCTTCCACAAGTAGTAGTCCAGCGTCACCGCACCGCCGAGCTCGGCTTGCAATTGCGCGGCCGTCCAATCGTTCAGAATCAGCGTTCCTTCCGGCACGCCCTCGCGCGCTATCACCAAGGAATATGGCACGCTCGCCGTCGCCGTGCGGATCGCGTTCGCCATGTACATCAGGAACACTTCGGCGCGCAGCCCATCTTTTTTGCCCGTCGCCACCGCCCGTTCCACCTGATCCTCGCGCAGCAATCCGGATGGGCTTTCGAGTTGAATGCACTTGCAGGCCGCCGGTCTGGTGACGCGCAGCCCAACGTCCTCCAATCGCAAATGGCCCAGCAATGGCAGGTCGCTACGCAACTCGTCGGAAAGCAGCAATACATTGGCACGCTCCTCCAGCGTCAACTCTTTTTGCAGCGTGTCCAGTTTCACGAACGCCGCGCGCACCGCACCCTGGCGCGGCTGCAAAGTAAAGCCGCCGATGCCGCTATCGGGCAGCGAAGAGCGGTAGCGGAATCGCGCTGTCCGTACCGCCTGCTCTTTGCGCGAATGCATCGTTTCCTGGGGAATCTCGCTGGGCTTTTCAATGCGCAGCAATATGCCTTCGCCGTCCTGCGCGTTGAACTCCTCCGCCAGCGGTTCGCTGAAGACAATGTCGCGTTCGGCTCGCAATGGATTCGGCAGCTTGTGCAGCGCCCAGAAGCGGTCGTCAACGCCGTAGACCAGCACCCGGCTCGCCGTACGGCCCGTGCCCTGATGCTTCATTACAGACTCGAAAAACAACAACGGCGCCGCGGACCCGCCCACTCGCGTTGCCAGCGCTTCGGTGAACGGCTGCGCCGCCACTATCGCCGTGCCGGTGTTTCCCAGGCGTCCGCTCGCGATCGCGCGCAGACTCTCCCGCACCGATTCGCCCACTATTGCCGACCCCGCCAACGTCGCCGTCGCGATCGCCAGACCAGCCGCCACCGCCGCGTTCGTCCGCCAGTAGTGCCGCAAGCTCCGTCGCGTCAGGTCGCTGCGTGTCATGGGGCTACGCCGTTCGCTCCAGCCGCCGGCCGCGCATCGCGTACCGCTGTGGGAATTCGGCGGCGATTACCGGGCTATGCGTCACGATCATCAGGATGCTCCGCATCTCTTTCTGCAGCTCCGCCAGCAACCCTAGGACTTGCCACGCCGTCGCTTCGTCCAGATTGCCCGTCGGCTCATCGCACAGCAGCAGCTTGGGCTCCCGGATGAGCGCCCGCGCAATGGCCACGCGCTGTTTCTCGCCGCCGGAGAGTTGCGCCGGAAAGTGGTCGATGCGCGGCATCAGACCCGCGCGTTCGATCAGTTCCCGCGCCCGCGCCGGACTGCTTTCCTCTCGTTCGCCCACCAGCGTCGGGGCCAGCACGTTTTCCAGTACGGTGCATTGCGGCAGCAGGCAATGATCTTGAAATACGAACCCGATTCGTGTGTTCCGGAACCGCGCCTGCTCGGCTTCGCTTAAGCTCCACGGCTCCACGCCGTCAAAGAATAACTGTCCCGCCGTCGGCGGATCCAGCAATCCCAGAATGTAGAGCAGCGTGCTCTTACCGCTGCCCGATGGCCCCATGATCGACAGCGCGTCGCCCAACTCCAAGTCCAGGTCCACGCCTTCCAGTACCGGGACCGAACCCGCCGCCGATTCATAGGTTTTCGAAATTGCCCGAGCTTGTAGCATGTGCCTCTACGCGAATGCCGCTAACTGCGCCGCCGCCATCGCCGCCGCGGAATAATGCCGGCGAACGCCCGCCGCGCCTTGCGCGGCCAGTTCGGCGCGGCGCGCCGCGTCACAGATCATATTCTCCAACGAATCGGCGAGCGCCTGCGCGTCCTTCGGTTCTACCAGTATGCCCCCTCCGGTCCGCGCCAGGATTTCCGGAAACGCGCCGTGCGCCGGCAGCACCACCGGGGTGCCGTTCGCCAGCGCTTCCAGCACGAAGAGCCCCTTCGGTTCCACGTACTCCGTCGGCACGCACAACAGGTCGATATCCTGAAGAAATCTGGTCTTTTCTTCCCGCGTCAACGCGCCGTGATACGTGAATTCATCGCCCAGCCCGACCGCCGCCAGCCCCGCCTTCTCTTTCTCAAAGTACGCCCGATGCTCCGGCAGCATGTACCCGGCGGCTTCCAGCCGCGTGGCGGGAAGCCCGGTTTTTTGGCGCAGCAGCCGGTATGCCTCGCACAGACGATGAAACCCTTTCGCCGGATCCATTCGCGCGAAAAAGCCGATTTTCACGACGTCGCGCGTCTGCTTCGGCGCCGCCTCGAAGCCGTCGAGCGAAATGCCGATCGGCACCACGCGCATCTTCTCCCGGGGGATTTGCAGGTAGTCGCTCATGAACGCCGCGTAGTAACCGCTGACCGCCAGAAACCGGTCCACCTTCGGAATCGCCGCTTGAATCAGCCGTTTCGATTCGGATCTGTACGGCTCCGGGAGGCCTTCCAGAAACAGATCCTCTCCCTGTAAAGTGCAGACGATCATCGCCCCTTGGGAAACGCGCCGCAGCGGCTCCGCCATCGCAATCAGCAGCGTGAACGGCAGGCCGATCACATCGAACTTCGGCTCGCCGCGCAGCCAATCGGCCACCTTGCGGAACTCCTTCGCAATCGGCCCGTCTTCGCCCCGCAGCATGTCCACCGTCATCTCGCCCAAAAACTGCGGCGTCACTCCAATCGACTTCTGCGATGCCTTCCGCAGCGCCCAGGAATTATCAAACAATAGCCTGTCCAGAAACGCCGGCGTATAGCGGAAGAACGAGGATTTCTGTTGCAGATAGACGCTGATGCCGCCGAAGAAAACGCGCCCATCGGAGACGTTCTCTTCGTCGGTCAACGTCGGCGTGTAGACCGGCATCAGCACCACATCGTGCCCCTGCCGCTTGAGTTCCGCCGCCAGCGCGTTATCCCTCATGCAGGAGCCGCAGTACATATTGGCGGCCCCCGCAGTCACGTGCAGTATGCGCATCAGGCCGAAGTTACCAGCTCGCTTTGGAAAGCGCGCCGGCCGTACAGGTGGTCAAACAGGTTGCCTTCGTGCGGCTGATCCCAACTGATCTTCATTGTCGAAATCGGTCCGAAGTTCAACCGGCCGATGTGGCTCGACGAGAGCAGCCGCTGCTGCAGCGCGCGGTCGTTGGTGATCGCCGAACAAACCAGCGTCGGGCCCAGGCAATGCGGCAGGTCCGCCGCGTCCACCTGTACCACGCTGGCATAAGGAAACAGGAATTCGCGGTTTGCCAGCGGGTGTTCTTTCGAGCAGTGAACAATCGCCGGCAACACATACGTCGAGCCGTCTTTGTCCGCCACGCGGGGGCTGCCGCGCTTCTTCTCCACCAGGTCCTCCAGGCCATCCATTTCGGCATCGATCATCGCCGAAATGCGCCGCGCAATATCCGGTGAAGCGAATGGCGCCACCGCGGCTTCCGGATCGTCCTCGGCCCGGGGCTCAATTTTCGCAAACCGTTCGGCGAGCGCGTCGGCAATTTCCTTTCCGTTCGCGGTCGTCCAGACGCTGGAGCAGTTGACGCAGGAACGGCCGGAGTTTTGGGCGATGGAATCGGCCATCAGGTCAATGTACTTCTCCCAGTTCTTCGCGCCTTCATCGGCCAAGACGATCTTCGAATAGCCCGGTCCATGGATCTCAATCCGCGGATCGCCCGCCCACGCCTTCGCCGCTCCCACGTCGCCGAACAGCATCCCACGGCCACTTTGGCGCAGAATCTCGCCGGCCCCGCCATGGTTCGTCGAGTAGTATCCAAACACTTCGGACGGCACGCCCGCCTTTATATACGCCTGCGCGATGCGATAAGGCGTCCACGGTTCGGAGCCGCCGGGTTTCAGAATCAACGGCGTCTTGAACACGATGGCCGGCGCCCACAGCGAATGCACGCCCGGCGAATTGGAGGGCAGGATCACGCCCAGCGAATGCCCGCGCGGGAAGAAGCTTAACGCGCGTCCGCCAATCTCGCCGTAGCCCCGGTCTAAGGTGTCGAGATCGGCCAGCCGCGTTAACCCGGAGACTACCGTTTCCATGGAATCCAGCACCCCGCGGACCTTCTCCATGTTCCGCCGCACCATCACATTCGGCGACCCCGTGGTGCCGCTGATCTGCTTGACGATATCTTCCGGCGACTGCATGGAATCGCCTAGCGGCAGTTCGTCTTCAGCGAAATGTTTGGCCGCCTTCTTCGCCATGCCGATCAGCTCACGCGTCGAAAAGCCCTGCAAAATCGCGTGCATTTCGCCCTGTTGCAGCAAGTCGCGACGGATCAGCCCGATATTCGCCTGGCTGATTTCGGCAATCTGTTCCTGTGTGCGATAGTGAAACACCTTCGACACGTCCATCGACTTGTACGGCTTGCCCCGCCGCAATATAGGTATGTGGATCATGGCTAGTAAACTCCCTCCACCACGGACTTCTGGAACTTCGAAAACGGACGCACGTTGCGCACCCCGTCCCATGGATATTGGGCGCACGGCGATTCCCGTTCGCACTCATCGCGCTCCAGGAATCGCGGGATGAATGTCTCCTTCGTCAGCGTCGTCAGCCGCACGCGGCCCGTTTCGCCATAGGCCACCAGTTCATCGGTGCGGTCCGGATGGACCACTTCCAGCAGGGCGCGCGGAGCGGGCGGGTAATAGATAATCGCCCAGTTGTCTTCCTTCGCCGGCGCGCGGTGCGTCGCGAGCCCCATCAGCGTATTGCCGTATGTGGGGGCGAAATAGATGTCCGGTCCCAGCAGTTCTTCCACCGCGAAACGGTGGAACTGCGGCGTCATTTCCGTGCCGCCGCAGAAGACGCCTTTCAATCCATATTTCGCCAGATTGATCTTCTCGCACAACGCTTCCAACAGCTTCGGCGTCGTAAACATACACTTCACTTCGTTGGCGCGCAATACTGTCAAAGCCTGGTCAATGCAGTGTTGCTTATAAAGCTCCGCTTCCCGGATCTCGCCACGCTTGATGAGCTTGATTACCCACCGCGGATCCAGATCCACGCAGAACGCAACGCCGCCGCGATGCTGCGCCAAATGTTCAACCGCCAGCCGCAACCGCCGCGGACCGGACGGTCCCAGCATCAGCCAGTCCGAACCTCTCGGGAAAGCCGCGTCCGGCAGCGTCGTCGAGAACTGTTCATAATCGATGCGGAAATCGTTGATTTGCATCCGCGATTTAGGCACACCGGTAGACCCGCCTGTTTCAAACACATAGACGGGCATGCCCGCATACCCCTTGGGAACCCATCGGCGAACCGGCCCGCCGCGCAACGCGTCGTCTTCAAAGTTGCCGAACTTGTCCAGATCGGCGTAACTGTGTACTTCTTTCCGCGGATCCCACCCGGCCTTCGCGGCCCAATCGAGCCAGAATGGACATCCGGTTTCGGGGTTGAAGTGCCATTGAATAATTTCACGGACGTGAGCATCCAGGTCCTCGCGGGAGGCCTGGACTTGAGCTTCGAGTTCGAGTGCAATCGCTGTGGACATGAGACTCCTATATTACTGGCAGATTCTACTATTTTGCTTTGGTTGTAATTTCCATGCCATCTTTGCCGACGCATAATAAAGGGATGATTCCCTGGGTCGTCGCCGCATTGGCGGGTTTGCTCTCCGCGTTTGTCCTCCGCCGGAAGGTCGCATTATGGCGCCGTCTGTTGTTTGCCGGGCCATTGCTTGCCATCGCCGCTGTCGCTTTGTTGTTCGCATTCGGAATGCGCATGGAAATGGAGGGAGGCGGCGTACCCAAATTTGTTACCTTCCAGAACCCGGAAAAACAAGCCGCGCAAATTGAGGCCGACCGGGCGAAGGAACCGCAAATCGAACCGGCGAAAAGTGTTGCCGAACCGGTGGTGGTGGAAGCAGCCGTGAAGCCCGTTTGGCCGGACTACCGGGGCGCGAACCGTGACGGCGTGTCCAGCGAGAAAATTCTTACCACTTGGCCCAATGGCAAATTAACCGAGCTATGGCGCAAACCCGTCGGCGGCGGCTGGGCGTCTTTCGTCATCGCCGGAAACATGGCGTACACCATTGAGCAACGCCGCCAACAGGAAGTGATCGCGGCCTACGATGCCGCCACCGGACGCGAAGTCTGGACCCATAAATACGACGCCGATTTCCAGGAATCCATGGGCGGTCCCGGCCCTCGCGCCACGCCCACTTGGCATGACGGGAAGCTCTACTCGATGGGCGCAACCGGCGAACTGTTTGTGCTCGATGCCGCCACTGGCAAGGTCATCTGGCACAAAAATATTTTGGACGATACCAACGCGGAAAATATCACGTGGGCCATGTCGGCCTCGCCCCTGATTGTTGACAACACCGTGATTGTTCAACCCGGCGGCCCGTCCGGCAAATCGATCGTTGCTTACGACAAGAACTCCGGAGCGCGCGTTTGGAATTCGTTGAGTGACCGAACCTCGTATACTTCGCCGATGCTCGTCATGCTCGGAGGCAAACGCCAGATCGTGACCATCACGGCCCTTCGTGCCGTTGGCCTCGACGCATCCACCGGAAAACTGCTCTGGGAGTACCCCTGGACCACCGAGTACGACATCAACAGCGCCCAGCCCATCGTCACTGGCCCGAACCGGGTCGTGATCTCCTCCGGCTACGGCCATGGCGCGGCGTTGCTCGAAATCAGCGATGCCGGCGCGAAGAAGATTTGGGAAAACAAAAAGCTGAAGAACAAGTTCAATTCAAGCGTTTTTCTCGACGGCTACATTTATGGCTTCGACGAATCGATCTTCACTTGCATTGACGCGAAGACCGGTGAGCCGACGTGGAAAGCCGGGCGGTACGGCTATGGCCAGGTGCTGCTCGCGAGCGGCCATTTGGTGATCACCAGCGAACAAGGCGAGGTGGTGCTATTGAAGGCCGATCCCGCCGCGCACCGCGAACTCGCCAAATTCCAAGCGTTGGAGGGCCGCACTTGGAACGTCCCCGCCATCGCCGACGGCCGCCTGTTCGTCCGCAACGCCACCGAAATGGCCGCTTACAAAATCGGCGCTCAATAGGCAATCATGCGATTCGCGCTCCTCCTCCTGGTCGCGCTTGCCCTGCCCGCTGCCGGCGTCCGCGTCTACGACGGCCAGGGCAGGGAATTGGTCAACGCCGGCGTGGAGCAATTGAGCCCGGAGGAGATCCGCATCACCGCGCCAGGCTTCGCGCCGATGACTGTTCCTACTGGCACCGCCGCGGTTACGTTAACGCATGTTACAGTCACTGCGACGCCCGGTCTCGCGGAAGAAATCATGAGCCGCCCGGAGATGATTCTCACCGGTGATCGCCCGTCGCAAACCACTGTCGCGCATACCCTGGAATCCCAACCTAACATCGCACTCCAGCAGACAGGCGCCGGCCAGGTCTCGCCGTTCCTGCGCGGACTCACCGGCTATCAAGTGCTCAGTCTCATCGACGGCGTTCGCTTCAACAACTCCACGTTCCGCTCCGGCCCCAACCAATATCTGGCGTACCTCGAACCCAGCCAGGCCGCGCACGTCGAAGCCATGCTCGGCCCCAGTGGCACGCAGTATGGCAGCGACGGACTCGGCGGAACAATTCAGGTTTTGACAGACCAGCCCCGCTTCGCCGCCCCCTCTTGGCACGGCGACGCCACCATTCACGGCCAATCGGCTGACCTCTCCACCGGCGCCGCGGCCGCCATCTCCCATAGCGCCGAAAAAGTCTGGTTCCGATTTGGCGCCGCCGCCCGCCGTCACAACAATATCCGCGCCGGCCAAGGCTTCGATTCCCACAACGTTCTCACGCGCCTCTACGGCTACTCGCGCGAACAGGTTCGCGATCAACTCGGCAATCGGCTCCTCGATACCGCTTATTCCCAAGCCGGCGCGCATGGCAAGTTCGCCGTTCGCCCCAGCGAAAAGCAGAGTTGGACCACGTGGTATCAGCGCGGCGAAGTGCATGGCTTGCGCAATACGAAGGACCTGTGGGGCGGCCTCGGCCGTTTGCAATCGACGCTGAGTCCGCAAATCCTCGACCTCTTCTACACCCGCTATGAACGCCTGCAAATCGCCGGGTTTGACTCGCTCAGCGGCCGTTTCTCCGTTAACCGGCAGCAGGACGGCGGCACGCGGCAAGGGCTGCGAGCGGCCGATTCTATTACCACCGAATTCAACCGCGTTCAATCGCTCGGCTATACCGGTCAGGCGATTAAGCACATTCAACGGCACACCGCCATCAGCATGGGCGGCGAACTCTACGATGAAAATGTTCGCTCTCTGCGCCAAGTCAATGGGCAGTCCGTCCGCCCGCTGTATCCCGACAATTCGCAGTACCGTATCGGCGGTCTCTATGCGCAGGGCGCCACCGAATACCGCCGCCTCCGCGCCGGCTACGGACTGCGTTACTCTCGCGTTTCGTCCACCCAGACCTTTAACGACTGGACCTGGCAAGGCAGCCTGCTTTATCGGGTCACGCCAACGCTGGCTGTCCACGCCCTGGCCGGTCGCGGCTTCCGCGCGCCGAACTTGAACGATGTCGGCGCGATTGGGTTGCAGGACTTGGGCTACGAAGTACCCGCTCGCGACGCCCCGAATGCACTGCTGGCCGACTCGGCCGGCGAAGGTGCGCTGTCCAAAGGGGTCCCGGTCAGGGCGCTCACCGTGGAACGCCTTCGCAACCTGGAAGCCGGACTTCGCTGGCAGACCGGACGCCATCGGACACGCTTCCAATTTTTCGACGCTGCGCTTGAAGACCCTATCGTCCGCCGCACTTTGCTATTCCCCTCCAACGCCGTGCCAACTTCCATTGCCGGCCTCTTGGTGAATCCGATTCCCCAAACCCCCGCCCAGCGCGCGCAAGGTGTCCTGACCGTCGCCGCCGCCATCGATCCACGGGCATTAAAATCGTTCGTCAACGACGGCCGCGCCCGCTATTGGGGCGTGGAGGCCAACTGGGAAGCCCGTTTGAGCAGCCGCTGGACATGGGCAAATTCTTATTCGTTCCTCCTCGGCCGCGATCTCGATCCCAATCGTAATATCCGCCGTCTGCCGCCTCAACAGGGCGCTACGCGTTTGCGCTACACGACCACGAGATTGTGGGCCGAGGCGCAGTTAGCCGCCTCCGGAGCGCAGGACCGTTTAAGCGGCGGCGACCGCGACGACGAACGCATCGGCGCCAGCCGCCGCCGTCAGGACATCGCCGACTTTTACAACTCCGCGCGCGGGGCGCAAATTCAAACCGGTGAGACGCTGCTGCAAATTCAGAACCGCGTGCTTCCGGGCCTTGGCGATGCCGTTCGTGTGACGCTGTTCAACAGTACGCCCGGCTGGGCGAGCGTTGATTTCCGCGCTGGCCTGCCTCTGACAGAACGACTGGCGCTGGAAGCCGCATTGACTAATATCGCCGATCGGAACTACCGGGTTCACGGATCGGGTATCGATTCGGCGGGCCGGTCTTTCCACCTGCAATTGCGCTGGCGTTTCTGATGTGCTTTTGAAGAATGCTGAGGAACGGTCCGAGGTCCCCGAGAACACCAACCGAAGCCGGAGGATTATCGTTACCGGACTGGCTCCCGCAATCGTAGCCAATGTCCAGTGGGCTGCTAGTTGGATAGCCGCGGCTCCTTGAGTTCCTCGGCTATCGTGAAGAGGGTCGAGACGCCTGTATCGAGCAGCTGAAAGCCCTGCGCACTCGTCGGAAATCGTCGAGTCGTTTGCATCGCACGAACGTATCCTCAATGAGCGCGACCAGCTCACTGCTGGCAACACTTCGCAGTTTACGGACTGGGAAATTGCCAAAACGGAGATTCGCAGCAGCATGAAGTGAGAATCGAGATTCTGGATGAGGCGCGGAACGATCTAGCCCTTACTTCGGGTGCGGAATGACTTTCTCTATTCTGTAGGTGTCATCTGCAATGGTGAAGTAAAACCGCCAGTCCCGGTTTACGCGAGCCTGCCACAAGCCCCGCGTCTCATCATACTTCTTGGCGTGGAGCGAAGGATGCTGGATATTGCTCACCAGGAACCGGAGTTGCTTCTCGAAGGCCCGCGATACGCGCTGCGGAGCGTCCTTCAGTGACTCAATCGCACTGTTGGAAAACACGACCTTCATTTTTTGGCCGATGGTCGTTTTTGAGTTCTGCGCTTACGAATCTCCAGGTTCATGAATGCGATTGCGGCATCGGCGGTCTCGAACGGTCCAAAGTATGGACCCTTGGACGCTTCGGCGAGTTCGGCGTCAATTTGTTGCCGCTGCTCAGCCGTATATTCTTCATCAACGGCGGTTCGCTTTGGCAGAATCGAGATGATGCCGCCCGAAACTCTGAACTCTAGCTGGTCGCCAGCCTTGATGCCGGCCCGGCGCTGAATCGAGGGCGGAATCACAATCGGAGTTTTGTTCTTTACTACCGTGGTCATTTGGGCGAACTCATCCACAGGATAACAGTCATCCCAAATTTCATGAGCGATCCGCCCGCGAACCCGGCACGGATAGGGGAACTTGCGCGAAAGCGAAGGCCTGTGTCTAAAGCCGTTCCGGCATCGGCGTAGCGCGCTGCAGCAGGTGCAGAATATTCCCTTCCGGATCCGTGAAAAACACCACGCGATTGCCCTTGTTCTCCATCGGCTCCGTAATGAAATGAAGGCCGCGCGCGGTCAGCCGCACATAGGCGGCATCGAAATCTTCCACCGTCAGCGCCAGGTGCCGAAGTCCCGGTGTTTTCATCGTCGCCGCGGGCCGGTCGCCCTCGGCGTGAATGATCTCCAGCATCGTGCCGTTCTCCGCCTGCACGAAAATGGCCCCCGCCGACTTGTAGTTGATCTCAAAGCCCAGCATGTCGACGTACCAGTCAGCGAGAGCTACGATGTCCGCCGCGGCAATGGCCGTATGTTCAATTCCGATAATCATGACAATACCAGCTTACCCGGTGGCGCACGGCTTGGCAGCGAAGGATCGCGTTCGCCATGCGGCGCAAATGGCCGAGAAGAAGACGCCCGCCGCATCCGGGTAAAGCGGGTACACGGTTCAGAAGATTTCATATTTCGCCTGATGGCAGCCGCACCGGAAGCCCTGCAGGAAGTTGCCACGCTTTCGGGCCTTCTTCACAGCAGGCGAGCCGTGGGGGTCCTACTTGCCGCGAAACCGGAACGTCAGCCCCGCCGAAAAAGTCACCGGATAGCCTGGCGTGCCGTGAATGCCCGTCAACGCCGCGCCGCCCGCATAGGGCCGGGATTCAATAAAGTTCTGTGTCTCATAGTAGCGGCGGTTGGTAAAGTTATCGACGGAGAACAGGAAGTCGGCGCGAGGGTTAAGCCGCCGCACCAGACTAATGTCGAACACCGTGTGCCCGGCGGCGCGAATGGCGGCGTCCTGCTGGTCTAACCGGTAGTTGTTGATCGCCCGCACCCGCGCCGAGCCGCTCCAACCCTTCCATCCGGCCACCGTCACGGCCCCATTTGCCGTGAAATGCGGCGCGCGGTCCACATAGGCGCGCGGCAATGTATCGCGGTAGAACGCGTTCATGACCCTTGTCAATCCACCGCTCACGCTGACATGCCGCGTCACCTGCACGGAGGCCTTCGCCTCCACGCCATACGCCCGGCTGGGACCTAGAAATTCGAGCGTCCCATCATCGGCCACGTAAACCATTTCATTCGACCGGTCGATCCAGAACAGATCGCCCGCCAGCGAAAAACACTTCCAGTTACTTGAGAATCCGGCTTCGTAGAAATCCGTCGTCGAGACCTTCGTGCCGTCGCGCCGCGCCAGAATACTGCGGGCGTCGATGGAGGAAATACCGCGCCCGTAGTTGGCGTGCAGCGTCACTGGCACGCGGCGCGTTGGCGTCCAGGCCAAGCTCAGCTTCGGCTGCCAACGGCCAGTGGTCTCTACAGCCGCCGGAGCGGAATCCAAGCGGTCGCGAACGTCAAAGCGGAAAGCATCAATGCGCAGACCGGCGCTGGCAAGCAGTTTGCCCGCGAAGAAGCTCAGGTTCTCCTGCACATATCCGGCGCCATTGATCACGTTCGCGTTCGCCGCCGTCGTTACGCCAATGGGGTCGCGGCCGATCCGTGGATAGAGACCGACGTTAATCTGGTTCGCGTGAAAATTCCCGCCCGCCGTCAAATAGGAATACGACGCGCCCGTCCGGTGCGGCAGCAGATATTGCGCGTTGGCGCCTTGCACCATCCGCGAATCGTGCTGCTGTATGGCATCGCCATTAACCGGATCGTTCAGGAAATAGGTGAAATTGGAGTAGAGATCGAACAGCGACCGCGTCGCGAAGCCATCGATTTTCCACACCGCGCCATTCGCCATCTCCTGCCTGAAATAGGCCCCCGCCGTAGCCGCGCGAATCTTCCCGCCTTCTCCCGCATCCAGGAACCCAAACCGGTCGAGATCGCCCGACGCCACCAGATCCAGCGGAATCTGGCCCGATGAATTATACCCATTCAATCCGCCATTAAACTTAAACCCCACGCTGCGCAGTTTGCTCAAACGGCGGGTGACGTTGGCCGTCAAATTATCGCGCCTGTAACCGAGCGCGTTCACAAACGGCCCGTCGGAATGCGAGCCTTCATACGCAAAAAACGAGTCGACGTTTTTCGAGTCGGGACTGAACGCGAAGAAGCCGCGCTGCGTGTTGAACGACCCGCCCTGCATCCGCACCGTGAACTGGTCCGGCAGCGATTCGCGCAGCCGAATGTGAACCACGCCCAGTCCGCTGAAGTCGCCATACTCCGCGCTGAATGGCCCGTTGATCAGGTTCGCTTCCTGTATCAATTCCGGTGTCAAGCTCTTCAAGCTGCCCAGGTAGCCCTGGCCGTGGCCCTGTGTAGTCTGGTTCTGCTGCACGTTATCGACCAGGATTTTCATGCCGCCGCTGACGCCGCCGTGATCCAGGTTGAATCCGAACCGCCGGATCTCAATCGACTTGCCGCCGCCCTCATGCTGCCCGGCGTTAATGCCCGCGTTCAATTGGTGAAAAAGCTGGTCATCGCGGGAGAATAGCGTCTGCTCAAAAACTTCTTTATTGCGATGGTCGATCGCGGGTTCCACCGGGGAGGCGTTGATCGTAATGCTCGTATGAACCTTGGGAAGTTCTTGCCCCGCCGCCAGTAGCCCCATCGCAATTCCAAATTTCGACCAAATTCGCATTCCTTCAACCATACGAAGCATTCCCCCAAACGGATTGCCGGATCGGCGGGTTATGATTACTTCATTATGCCTACGCGCCTCTTCACAGCCGCCGTTTTGACCCTGCTCCCTATCGCCGCCGGAGAATGGCCGCAATTCCGCGGAGTGAACGGTTCCGGAGTATCGGACGAGAAGAACCTGCCGGTGCATTTTGGCCCCGAACAGAATATGGTCTGGAAGACCCCGCTGCCCCCCGGCCACTCCTCCCCGGTCTTCAGCAAATCGCAGATTTTCGTCTCGGCCTACGACAAGGACGGCATCTATCTTTTCGCGCTGGATCGCAAGTCCGGTAAGGAACAGTGGCGCAAGACGATTCCCCGTCCGCGCGTCGCCGAGTACCACAAGTCCTCCACGCCGGCAAGCCCCTCGCCGGTCACCGATGGCGAGAATGTCTACGCGCTTTATAACGACTTCGGCCTTATTTCGTTTGACCGGGCGGGCAAAGAACGCTGGCGCCTGGATCTTGGCGCCATCAACAATCCCTTCGGCCTCGGCACTTCGCCGGTGCTGGCCGGTAATACGCTGCTCGTCAATATCGACGCTGAAAGCGGATCGTTCTTCGTCGGATTGAACAAGGATACGGGCAAACAGAAATGGCGCCGGGAGCGCCCCGACTTCACCCGCGGATTCTCCACGCCTGTTCTATACAAGCCCGCCAATGAGCCGCAACAGGTATTGATCGCAGGCTCGTATTCGTTAATGGCCTACGCCGTCGAAACCGGTGAGCCTATCTGGTGGGTCAACTCGCTCACTTGGCAGTTGAAGCCCACGCCCGTCATTCACGGCGACACCGTTTATGTGCTCGGCTGGGCCGGCGGATCCGATGAAGGCGCGCAGGAGAACGTGCCCGATTTCCCCGAAATTCTGAAGACCCGCGATACGAACAAAGACGGCAAATTGACCAAGGAAGAGATAGCGGACGACCGCCTGACGAAGGACTGGGCCGCCATGGATTTGGACCGGACCGGTTTCGTCGAAGCGCGGGACTGGAAGATGTATCAGCGGCGGAAACAGGTCGTCAACGCCGTCAACGCTATTCGCCTGGGCGGCCATGGCGACATGACCGATAAGTCAGTCCAGTGGCGCTACTATAAGTCGCTGCCCAATGTTCCTTCGCCGCTTTATTACGAAGGCGTGTTGTATCTCACTAAGGAAGGCGGCATCCTGACCGCGCTTGACGCCGCCACCGGGAAAGTCCTGAAACAGGCCCGGCTGACTGGCGCGCCGGGTGATTATTTTGCCTCGCCAGTGGCCGCCGACGGCCGTATCTACGCGACGTCGCAGGAGGGCAAAGTGGCGGTCATCAAGCCCGGCGCCGAATGGGAGATTCTCGCCGTCAATCCGCTGAATGAGGCGGTCAACGCCACGCCCGCGTTTGTCGACGGCCGTATCTTCATCCGCACCCACGAACACCTGTACTGCTTTGCCAATCGATAACCAGTGATGTTACGACTACTTTTGATTTCTTCTCTCTCGCTTCTGGGCGCGGACTGGCCGCAGTACCGCGGACCCAACGCCATAGGCGTGACGGACGACCGTAACTTGCCCGTGGAAATGGGGCCGGACAAGAATGTGGTCTGGAAGACGGCCGTCCCCCCCGGCCATTCGTCCCCAATCCTGGCCGGTCCGCGCCTATTCCTTACCGCCGTCGATCTGGAAGCGCTTTTTACCATTGCCTATGACCGCGCCACCGGTAAGGAGGTATGGCGAAGAGAGGCTCCGCGCCCGCGCAAGGAGTCATTTCAAAAGACAAACTCCGCCGCATCCGGCACACCGGCCAGTGACGGCAAAATGGTAGTTACTTTCTTCGGCGATTACGGACTGCTGGCTTACTCGGTGGAGGGCAAGCCGCTGTGGCAGTTACCGCTCGGTCCATTCAATAACGCCAATGGGCACGGGTCATCCCCGGTGATTATCGATGATATGGTGCTGCTTGTCTGCGACCAGGACACGGATTCCTACTACTTGGCGGTCGATAAGTCGACCGGTAAAGTTCGGTACAAAGTGGAGCGGCCGGAGACGACGCGGGGCTACGTCACGCCGTCGGTGTGGCGGCCAAAAACGGGACCCGCTGAACTCATTGTTCCCGGCGCTTACATCACCACTTCGTACGAGTTAGAGACTGGCAAGAAACTATGGTGGGCCGGCGGCATGGCCTGGCAGTTGAAGGGCGCTCCCGTCATCATTGGCGACGTAATGTACTTGAACTCCTGGGAGTCCGGCGGCGATACCGAAACTCCGCCCCCGGTGGAAGATTGGCCCGTGGTTTCCGCAAAATTCGATAAAGACGGGGACGGGAAGTTGAATGTCGAAGAGGCCGCCGGCGCCGGAATCAAGAACGCCCGGGCGATGTTCGATTACGACCTGAATCATGACAACTTCATGGATGAGCGCGATTGGGCCTTTCTGAAGCTGCATCGACAGGCGCAGAACTCGATCATGGCGATTCAACTCGGGGGGCGCGGCGACGTCACTGAAACCCATATCAAATGGCGGTACCGCAAATCGCTGCCGAACTGCTCGACGCCGCTGCTCTATAAAGATGTCCTGTGGATGGTAAAGGACGGCGGCGTGCTGACGACATTGAACCCGGAGACCGGCGCGGTGCTGAAGCAGGGCCGCATTCCCGGCGCCCTCGAACCGTATTGGGCATCGCCGGTTGGTGCCGACGGCAAAGTCTACTTAGTAAGCCAGGCGGGCAAGCTTTCAGTACTCAAGGCGCAAGGAGAGTGGGAAGTACTCCGCGTGAACAACTTGGATGACGACGTTTTCGCGACGCCCGCTCTTGGTGACAACCGCCTCTACGTCCGCACCCGAACGACTCTGTATAGCTTCGGCCTGCCAAAATAGGGCCATGCCTGCGTCGCCACCGCGATTCGTCCCGCTCGATTGGAAACGGGGGCCGGAATCCGCCCAAGTGGACGCCATTCGCGACTTTGAAGAGGTAATGCGCCGACGGCGTTCGGTGCGGCAGTTTTCGCCCGACCCCGTCGCTATGGAGTTGATCGATCGGGCGATTGCGGTGGCGGGGACGGCGCCCAGCGGCGCCAATCAGCAGCCATGGCGTTTCGTCGTGGTTTCCGATCCCGCCAAGAAACGCGAGATTCGCCTCGCCGCAGAGGCCGAAGAGAAGGAAAACTATGAGCGCCGCTTTCCGCCCGAATGGCTGGAAGCCCTGGCGCCGTTCGGTACCGATTGGCACAAAGAGTTTCTGGAAGCGGCGCCGCACCTGATTGTGATCTTTCGGCTCGATTATGGGTTGAAAGAGGACGAGCAAAAGACCAAGCATTACTATGTGTCGGAATCGGTGGGGATCGCGGCCGGTTTCCTGCTGGCGGCGCTGCACGTGGCTGGTTTGGCAACGTTGACCCACACGCCGAATCCGATGGGTTTCCTGGCTCGTATTTGCGGGCGCCCGGCGAATGAGCGCGCCTTCCTTTTGATTCCGGTGGGCTATCCGGCCGATGGGGCGCAGGTTCCCGACGTTAAAAGGAAGCCGCTGGAGGAAATTCGTGTCTTGCTCGCCGTGGATCCCTCAGGGTTTTCCAGTACTTAGTGCTTTCGGTTTAGCGTGACCGATCCGGCTACCGCTTTTTTCTCCTATGTGCTAAGGAATTGCCTTATCTGAATTGAACGTCCGGCAAAGTACCATCGCTGTAGCCGCATAGACGGCACAAGAGATAGAGAGAGGAACAAATACATGAATCGACTGACTCAATTGATGGTTACGTTGAAAATCTGGAAAGACACAAAGGGCCAGGACTTGATCGAATACGCCTTGATGGCCGGTTTCGTCGCCGTTGCGGCGGGAGCGATCATGCCGAGTGTGTCGGATAATATCAGCCAGATCTTCTCCAAGGTTGCCAGCACGATGGGCAGCGCCGCCAGTCAGGGCTCCTAAGCTCGATTTGGCTCGCCAATTTGTTGTACTTTCGGCGGAAGTGGAGGCACGCCCTTCCTTCAGGGTCTGCTTCGCTTCCGCCGCCCCACACACCAATCCCCTCCTTCCGTCGCGATCCCGCGGTATTTCCGTCCACATCCCCATTTCATTCATTGGTCCTCTCCTTTCCGACTTTGCCGGGCGCGGCGCACTTGTACCTATATTTCCTCTGGTACTTTCGTCATTGATAGCGTCTCGGACTATTAGCGTAAATCCGGATGGGATTAGGTGTTTTAGCTAATTTGTTAGACCACGGGTTAGGGATATTCTCATTTCAGCAGCCAACAGATTAAGGCTGCAGGGAGAGGAATGAACAATATGAACCGAATCAAGAACTATTTCTGGTCGCTCGCGATCCTCAAGGACACCAAAGGGCAAGACCTTATCGAATACGCTTTGATGGCTGGCTTCGTCGCGGTTGCGGCGGGCGCCATCATGCCGGGCGTTTCCACCAACATCAGCCAGATCTTCTCGAAGGTTGCCAGCTCGATGGGCAGCGCCGCCAGCCAGGGCTCCTAAGCTACTACTGGTCTTCAACGGAGTTACTTCAAAAAGAGACGGGGTCCTTGACGGGCTCCGTCTCTTTTTGTTTGTGTGCCGCGCCGCCGTCAGTTGCCCGTACTTTCGATAGCCTGGCGTCGAAATCACTGCTGTACATGCCCGAGGACAATAGGTGATTTCCCTCATTGGTCGTACATTCATATCCGTGTACTCTCTTACAAGCGGCACCAATAGATAGCCGCAGGGAGAGGAATCACTAACATGAACCGTATCAAGAACATCTTCTGGTCGCTCGCGATCCTGAAGGACACCAAAGGCCAAGACCTTATCGAGTACGCTTTGATGGCTGGCTTCGTCGCGGTTGCGGCGGGCGCCATCATGCCTAGCGTCTCCACCAACATCAGCCAGATCTTTTCGAAGGTCGCCAGTTCGATGGGCAGCGCGGCCAGCCAGGGATCCTAAGCCTCTACGGGCAATCAACCAAACCAACTCGGAGGAGCGGCGGCCTGGCAATGGGCTTCCGCTCTCTTTAATTTGTGGGAGCGAAGTTTAGCCGAACTCCAGGATGAAGTGGCGGAAGAAGGACGCGGCGAGCAGTACCTGGCCGCATTCGACGTACTCAACGGCGGCGTGGGCGCGGTCAATGCTGCCAGGGCCGAAGATGATGCTGGGGACGCCCTGCCGGGAGAGCTTGCTGGCGTCGCTGCCGAAGGGAACTCCGGCCGGGGCGACGGGGCGGGCGAGAGCGACCAGGACGCGTTGGGCGGCATGGACGACTTCGCTTTCGACCGGAGTGTCCAGGGGCGCGTCGGCCAATAGTGGACGGTCAATTTCGGCGCCAAGATGCGCGGCGAGTTGGGCGTAGCCGGCCCAGACTTGCTCGGCGTCTTCGCCGGGGATGAGGCGGCGGTCGATGGCGATTTCGCAAAGGTCGGGGACGAAGTTGATCTGCTCGCCGCCATGGATCTGACCGATGTTTAGAGTGGCGGGCCCCAGGAGCGGATGGCTTCGAGCCTTCAGTGACTTGGCCTGTTGATCGAGGGCCTGGATGACGGCGGCCATGTGGCTGATGGCGTTGACGCCGAGATGCGGCTTGGCGCTATGGGCGGCTTTGCCCCGGGTGCGCATGCGCCAGCGGAGAACGCCTTTGGAAGCGGTGACGAGGCGCAATTCGGTGGGTTCGGCGACGATGGCGGCGCTGGCGCGGAGTTCCTGGCACAGGCGGATGACGCCCTGGAAAGAGTGTTCTTCGTCGACAACGGCGGCGAGCCAGATTTCGCAGGGCGGCGTGATGCCATCGGCGGTGATGGCGGCCAACGCGTGCATCATAGCGGCGAGGCCCGCCTTGGTGTCGCACGAGCCGCGGCCGTAGAGGAGGCCCTCGCGAATAGCGGGCTCGAACGGCGGAATGGTCATGCCGCGAACGGAGACCGTGTCCATGTGGGCTTCAAGGATGACGCGGCGGTCGGGGTGGCGGCCGGGGATGCGGGCGATAACGTTAAAGCGTCCGGGGAGAACTTCCTGGCGGAATGTCTGGATGCCGTGGGCGGCGAAGAAGCGTTCGACGTAGAGGGCCACGTCCGCTTCGGGCACGCCGCCCTCGTAAGAGGGGTTGACGCTGTTGATAGCCACCAAGTCGGCCAGAATTGTGAGAACGTCTATGTTGTTGGCCATGGCTGCCACTCCCGCTATTAGTATGGCGGCGACGGTCAGGAAGGAAGACTTGGCCCTGACTACTTCGCCGTTGGCTCCTCGGGAAGATTCGAACAGGTGGCCCGGTAGGGTTCGCCGGGGAGGTACCGGTCCCACTCTTCGCGCGTGAGGTTGCGGGGGAGGCGGGAGCAGGCATCGTCGATGAGTTTGACGGGATCGAGTTCGATGCGGGAGAGTTCGACTTCGTTTTCAGAGGGGAACGCAGCGACGAGAAGTGTGGACGTTTCAATGATAGAGACAAACAAGGCTGGCCCGGTCATCCGGTGCCGGACGAGTTCCGTACCCGTTTCCGCGTCCATCACCCTCGCGATATTGTCCCCACTCCCCGTTGCCAACTTCTTTTTGTCCTGGCTGAAGGCTACCCAGGTCACCGGGCCCTGATGAGCGAGGGGCGGCACCTCCGTGCGCGTCGCCAGGTCCAGTATCCGCGCGGCATTATCCTCACTCCCAGTCGCCAACCGCATGCCGTCCGGACTGAAGGCTATCGCCAATACCGGACCCTGATGTGTGAGGCGCGCCACCTCCTTGCCCGAACTGGCGTCCATCACGCGCGCTGTATTGTCCTTACTTGCCGTCGCCACCCACTTACTGTCCGGACTGAAGACTACCGCGGTCACCGGACCCTGATGAACGAGGCGCGCTACCTCCCTTCCCGTCGCCGCCTCCATCACCCGCGCGGTATTGTCATTACTTGCTGTCGCCACCAAGTTGCCGTTCGGGCTGAATGCTACCCAGGTCACTGTGCCCTGATGCGCGAGACTCGCCACCTGCTTGCCCGTCGCGACCTCGAACACCCGCGCAAACTTGTCCTCACTCCCCGTCGCCACCCGCTTGCCGTCCGGGCTAAAGGCCACAGCCTGCACTATACCCTGATGAGCGAAGCTCGCCAGTTCCTTGCCCGTCGCCACCTCCATCACCCGCGCCGTCTTGTCCTTGCTCCCCGTCGCCACCAACTTACCGTCATGGCTGAATACTACCCAAGTCACCGGACCCTTATGAGCGAGGCTCGCCACCACCTCACCCGTCCTCGAATCGGTCACCCGCGCGGTCTTATCATCACTCCCCGTCGCCACCAACTTGCCATCCCGGCTGAAGTCGATCGTCGTTACACGACTCTCATGAGTTATGCTCGCCACTTCCTTTGCCATGGCCGCTTCCATGACCCGCGCGGTCCTGTCATGACTCCCCGTCGCTACCCGCTTGCCGTCCCGGCTGAAAGCCACGGCGGACACCCGTCCCTGATGAGCGAGGCGCGCCACCTGGGTGCCCGTTGCCACCTCCATTACTCGCGCGGTATTGTCCCCGCTCCCCGTCGCTAGCCGCTTGCCGTCCGGGCTGAAGGATATCGCCAGCACCGGACCTTGATGATCAAGGCGCACCCCATCCTTACCCGTCGTCCCATCGATCACCCGAGCGCTGTTGTCTTGACTCCCCGTCGCCAGTGACCCGCTATCCGGGCTGAAGGTCACTGCATTCACGGCTCCCTGATGAGTTACTCGCGTTTTCTCTTTCCCCTTCAACGCATCAATCACTCGCGCGGTATTGTCGTTACTCCCCGTCGCCACCCATTTGTTGTCTGGGCTGAAGGCAACCGCAATCACTGGGCCTTCATGATTTAGGCGCCACACCTCCCCACCCGTCGCGGCGTCCATCATCCGCGCCGTCGAGTCGTTACTCGCAGTCGCCACCCGCTTACCGTCCGGGCTGAAGGCCACCGCATTCACCGGATAATCATGACCGAGCCGCGCCACCAGCTTGCCAGTTGACGCCTCCATCACTCGCGCTGAATTGTCCCAACTTCCGGTCGCCACCCACTTCCCATCCCTGCTGAACGCCACGGCGCTCACCGGCCCCCCATGCGTTATCCGCCACACCTCCTTCCCCGTCGCCGCGTCCATCAGGCGAGCCGTGTTGTCATAACTCCCGGTCGCCAGCCACTTTCCGTCCGGGCTGAAGGCCACTCCGAAAACAGCTTCCTGATGGGTGAGGCGCGACACCTCCTTACCCGTTGCAGCCTCCATCACCCGCGCGGTCTTGTCCGCGCTCGCCGTCGCGACCCACTTGCCGTCCGGGCTAAAGGCCACCGCATAAACAAGACTCGCGTGCACGAGCGCCGACACCTGCCCCTTCGTTAGTGAGGTAGCATCCCTGAGAGCGGCATGATTCTCCAGCAGCGGCCCGCGCTTCATGGACTCGACAGCCAACAGCGTTGCCGGTATGTAGGAATCCCCGTTCACCCGAAGCAACGCAACAGACTCGGCGGCCAACCCGCGCTTCAAGCATGCCAGTCGAAGTCCATCCGCACGCGACCGCTCCCGCAATGCCCAACCGAATAACGATGCCAGCACAACCACGACACCGATCAATCCGGCAATGAATTGCCGTCTGCGTCGCGGCGCCGATAATTCCTTCTCGAATTGCTTGAGGACATCGACGGCGGCCGGCAGCCGCCCCGCGCGATACCGATCCGCCCAGGGGTCATTCGGCCGGAACCGGTCACGCCACTTAATGGCCTCCAGGACTTCCACCTCGCTCCAGAGCGGCCGATTCTCATTCGCCAGACTTCGAAAAATGTCCGCTGCCCGGGCCTCCTTCTTGGCCCATCCCTCCAACCGCTTCCAGTGGCGAAGCAGGCTCTCGTGGGTAATGTCCAGCATGGACTCGCCCCCGACCGCCGCGGGGATCTCCGTCAGAAAGTGCGCCGCGCGGAATTGCTCAACGACGGACATCACGGCTTCCGGCGACGCGGAAGAAACCGCCGCGAGTTCCTTGAGTCCAGTGGGGCGGCGTGCGTCGCGACTTGTTGCGTCCCAGGTGGTGAGACGCTGGAAAATTCTTTTGGCGATCCGCTTTTGCTCCTCCGGGAGACCGTTATAAACGGCTTCGGCATGAAGATCCAATGCCCGCTCGAGTTCTTTAATTTCGTCATGCCGATACTCCTCCAACGTGATTCGGTCGCCCCCTTGCGATCGTTTCCGATACTCCCAAAGCCGCATCAACAGATGCTGGAGCCGAGGCAGTTCGTCCGGGGCGGTGGCTGCTTCCACTAGCAGGCGCTGCACGAGTGCAGGCTCCATCTTGACCGCTGTCAAAGCGGCCGGCGACTCAATGGCTTCGCGGAGTTGTTCCGGCGTCAGCCGCGGCACCAGATACTGGCTGCGGTTCAGAGTTTCCGGCAGACCGTAGAATCGGGCGCAATGGCCGAGATACTCGCTGCGCAGAGTGATAACAGCATATACGGGGAAATCCGTCCGCGGCTCCTCGGCGACCGTCAGCAACAGATTGATGAAATGGGCGGCTCTCAGCGGGTCCAGCTTGCCTCCATCCACCAGACGGAAGAGATCTTCAAACTGGTCGACCACGACCATTAGATTCGTGCCCGGCGGGCTGCCTTCCCGTGCCGTCTCGATCAAGCCGAAGCTGGAGCTTTCGAGCAAAGCCGCGCGCCCTGCGGATGGTCCAAGGATGCCGTCTTTGTTTAGTTCCGCGGCAAGCGTGGCGACGGGTTCCTCACTGGGGCGGACGACGGCGATGCGCCAGCCGCTTCCCGGCGGGCCGAGTTGACCCGCGCTGAGGGCAGGAAGCAGCCCGGCGCGTACCAAAGACGATTTACCGCTACCGGATAGACCGACGACGGCGACAAAACGATGACTACGGAGACGGTCAACGAGTTCCGCAATCTGGCGGTCCCGTCCGAAGAACCATTCCTCATACTCGGCATCAAACGGGCGCAAGCCTGGATACGGATTCATCATTGGACCCCGGCCGCTTTGAGGAACGGCTCCAGGTCCTGTTTCGTTCGGATGATGAATTCGCTCCGGCGCTGCTTGCTAGCTTTGGGAGGAGACCCAACGACGTACTCTGCACGCGCCAATCGGCCTACGGCCTCGTCGCTTTTGCCCAGTAACGTTAAATCCTTGTCCACCTTATTTAACCAGCGCTCAGATGCGTCTTCCCCGCAAAGGATCACGCCCGCGCATCGGCGCAGGTCGTCGCGGTGGAGTTTGATGTCGGAGTACGGATTTGGGTAAGGATCGCTCTGCGGAAAGACCTCAGCACCGTGAGTGCGCAGCATTCGGGTGAGATCCGCGGCGCAGCGCCAATCCAGGTCGGGCTTAAATAGCAGGAAAACGGGGCGCGCGGAACCAGCGGGCGGAACGAAACGTGATCCCGGATTTAACTTGACGCGTTCAATTAAATGCCGCATGGCGTTCGGGTCGCCCAAGTAGATAGCCGGGGAGCTATCGAGCGGATGGCGGCGCGGCTCCTCGGGATTTCGGGTGACAATCAGCGCCGGCTTTCCCAGTTCGCAGGCGGTGCGGAATTGGCGTTCGGCCAGGGGGTCGTTCCCGGCGGAAAAAATGTGGATGGAAATATCGGAGTTTGCCAGCTCTTTCCGAATGGAGTCGTCGCCCGCGTACTGGTTGAAGGCCGTATCGGGCCGAATGACATAGCCCTGGGTACGGAATTCGGATTCAATCCATTTCCGGTCTTCGACACCGGCGAGGCCCGGCCAGGCGACGTAGAGCTGAGTCATTTCGCGCCGCAGTTGGGTGAGACGCTCAACTAACACGGGCATCAATTCATCTATGGCCGCTGCGCGGCTACCCTTTTCATCGCAGTTCACCCATTTCAATTGCGGAACCGGCAGTTTATCTCCAGTCGGGAAGCGAACTAGCTGAAAGATACGGTTCGATACGGGCCCGTACCGGTCCTGGAATGTTGGAATTTCCTGGCGCATACAGGGCGGGCTGGCCAGGTATTTCGGAGAGACGATGGCGAGGAATAATGCGGAGTTTTCGATTCCGGCGGCGATTTTCGAGTCAACGGCATCCCCAGCCCGCAAGTCGTGCTTGTCGAGAAAGAGCGCGGGCCGGTCACGTCCGGGGAGGCGGCTATACAATGCGGCAGTTAGCTCCTCGTGAAACGCCTCCACCCATTCGCGGCCATCGGCATGGGCGTAACTAATGAAAATGTCGAATTCGTACTTGGGGAGAAATGCCATGATCGCGGCGTCTAAAAAAGCCTATTGTTTGGCGAGCGAGCATACATATATTATCACGTTAGTGTCGTTCTATGAATTCGAAAACAGATTTCCCTCTTTCCGGCGTTCGCATTTGGATATCCGGCTCGGTCCCGGCGGAACTTAGTCCTAAAGAAGCGGATCGGTTGCAGGCACTTGCCAAGACACTGGCCCAGATGGCGTTTCGGGAAGGCGCCACTCTTCTGCATGGATTCCATCCTTCACTCACCCCGACGCTACTGGCGGCGGCGCGGGGATATCGGGAGGCGACAGGGAACAGGGCATCGCTATCGCTACTCGCTTCCACCGAGTTCAGAGATCCCGATGGCGGTTATGCCGGACTTAGCGGCGCCGAAGTAGGGCGAGACGCGGACTTGCAGGAGATTCCCAAAGGCGTCGACCGGAAAAGCAGTCTTGATCGCTTGAGAGACAACCTGGCGGCGCAAGCCGATGTGCTGGTGGCATTCGGAGGGAAATGGTGGATTGAAGCTCCCCATATGGCCGGGACTCCGGCGGAATTCCTGCTGGCGATCACGCGAGGGATACCGGCGTTTCTTCTCGGCGGCCTGGGCGGAGCGACCGGCGGCTATCTGAAGAAACATCCGGAGATTTTGAGGCAACTTCGCAACGGGCTTGATGAGGCGGCCAATGTGGCGCTGGCGGCGGACGGCGCCGATGTCGAAGCGATCGCCGGGAAAATTATGGAGCAAATTGCGCGGCTTCCGCTGGGACGCCGTGAGACCGATTCGGGCCAGCGATTCCGTATTCTGGCGTTGGACGGCGGCGGGATTCGGGGCGTGTTCACGGCGGCGGTGCTGGCGCAATGGGAGGATGTGTCGAACTTGCGCGCCGCCGATCATTTCGACCTGATTGCCGGCACCAGTACGGGCGGAATTCTGGCTATTGGATTAGGGCTGGGACTTTCGGCCCGCAGTATCGTCGAATTCTATCGGGACCAAGGTCCGCAGATATTTCCAATGACCAGCGCCGCGAAGAGTACGTGGCATGAAGTAAAGAGTTGGCTCAGCAATAAGTTCGACTCCGCGGGGCTTGAGGAGTGCCTGAAAATCGCGTATTACAAGGCGGCGAAAGACGCCACGCTGGGGAATTCCCGGCAAAGGCTACTGATCACGTCCTATAACTTGACCACGAATGACATCTGTCTCTATCGAACTTCCCATCATCCGTCGGTAATTGGTCACGACAGTTTACCGGCGGTTGTCGTGGCCCGTGCGACCTCCGCGGCCCCCACTTACTTTGAGGTGGCGAAAGTAGCTGCGGGAATCACAGAACATGCGGCGGTTGACGGCGGCGTGTGGGCGAATTGTCCGGCTCTCGCGGCTGTAAGTGAGGCCGTGAACGTTTTGAAGATTCCATTGGAACGGATTGACGTTTTAAGCATCGGGACGGCGAGCCTGCCCGCGCTCATTGATAACCCTGATTTACAAGGGAAGATTGGCTGGGCGAGCCGGGCTCCGGACCTTTTAATGAATGCCCAATTGGACGCGACGCTTTTTTACCTGAAAGAGCTTTTGGGCGATCGATTTGTCCGGATCGATGACGGCAAGGCGTGCGTGGAAGAACTCGACAGTTTGAAGTTTTTGGAATTGTTGATCGGCCGGGGCGTTCTGGCCGGGGCGGAAAACGCGAACGCCGTTCGTGCTCGTTTTATCAATGGCGTGGTTGCCGCCCCGTGGCGGGAGCTATAAGGCGGCGCCGTTTAGCATTGCCCGGGAGATCCAATCATAGGCGGCCATGCGGACAGGATCGGGGAAGTCGTGATCGCTATCGGGGTGTTCGACTTTGATGTTGGCCTGAGCGCCGTAGAGGGCGTAGATGGGGAGCGCGGCGTCACGGATGCGATCCACGCTATCGGGGCGGAAGTTGGAGTCGCGGAGCGGGGCGTTGATGAACAATGGCCGGGGAGCCAGCGCGGCGATTAACTCGTAGAAATCGAATGGAACATTTTGCGGTTGAGTTACATAGTCATTCAAGCGCATCATGTAACGAGGCTGGACCCAGCCCTTAATGTTACCGCCGTAGTAATCGAGGAATGAATCGAAACCGCAACTGGAGACGATGACTTTGATTCGCCGGTCATGAACGGCGGTGTAAATAGCGTTGTGGCCGCCGAGCGAATGGCCGATGGCGCCATATTGGCCTTTACGGACGGCGGGCAGGGCGTCGAGGATATCCAAAGCGCGTATATTGTCCCAGATCGCTTTCATGGTCCCGCTCGCGTAGCCGAGATCCTGTAAGTCAGGCTGGTATTTTGCTAACTGGACATAGCTGGGGGAGATAGTCACATAGCCGCGCGCGGCGAGTTCAGCGGCGTATTGACGATGAGGCCGCCCGCCGAGTCCGACGACGACTTTGTATCCGTCCACGTTATCCGTGGGATGGAGGCAGAGCACCGCGTGCGCTTTCTTTCCGGCGAGGGCGGCCTTCGGGATACAGAGATAAGCGGTGGTCCGGGAACGGGGTTCAGACGAGTAAGCGATAGCGCGACGAACGTAGGTGCCCATGTCCGTCTCGTCTTCGACGGTTACGTTGAGGGGGCAGCGCTTCTCGTTACCGGGAACGGGGCCGGTGATCCGGTGCATGCCGTCGAGCGCCTCGCGTCGGCGAGTCTCCCAGTGACGCCGATGCCTGACGATTTTGATCTGGCCGTTTTCACGATACTCGAGCAGGTTAGTTCTGCTCAACCCGCGGATGGGCGGGATGACGGCGCCAGCCAGCGGCAATCCCGCGAGAAAGATACGCCGAGTCACGCCCCTACCTCAGCGTATTCCTCCATCGGCGGACACACGCAGACCAGGTTGCGATCGCCGTAGACGTTATCGATGCGCGACACCGGAGGCCAGTATTTATCGGACTTCGCCGAGCCTTTGGGGAAGCAGCCTTCGGTGCGGCTATAGGGCCGGGTCCAGGTATCCGCCGCGATATCCTGTGTGGTGTGCGGGGCATTGCGGAGCGGCGAGTCCTCCACATTGAAGCGGCCGTTTTCGACATCGGCGATTTCGCGCCGGATGGAAATCATGGCGTCGATGAAGCGGTCCAACTCGTATTTCGATTCCGATTCAGTAGGCTCAACCATAAGCGTTCCGGCGACGGGGAAGCTCATGGTGGGGGCGTGGAAACCGTAATCGATGAGGCGTTTGGCGATGTCGTCCACGGTAACGCCACATTTGTCTTTGAGCGGACGGGGATCGAGGATGCACTCATGAGCGACGCGGCCGTTGTGGTTTTTGTAGAGCACCGGGAAATGTTCGTCAAGGCGCGCGGCGATGTAGTTGGCGTTGAGGATCGCGACTTGCGTGGCGAGTTTCATGCCCGGGCCGCCCATCATTCGGATATAGGCGTAGCTGATGGGAAGAATGGAAGCGCTGCCATAAGGAGCGGCGGAGACGGGGCCGACGGGCGTGCCGGGGTTGGTCAACGGATGGCCGGGGAGGAACGGGGCCAAATGCGATTTGACCCCAATGGGACCCATGCCGGGGCCGCCGCCGCCGTGCGGAATGCAGAACGTTTTGTGGAGGTTGAGATGCGAAACGTCGGAGCCGAAATCGCCGGGGCGGGAGATGCCGACTTGGGCGTTGAAGTTGGCGCCATCGAGATAAACCTGGCCGCCATTCGTGTGGATGATATTGCAGATTTCGCGGATCCCCTCTTCAAAAACTCCATGCGTGGAGGGGTAAGTGATCATTACCGCGGCGAGGCGGGCCGCATGTTTTTCGGCTTTGGCGCGAAGGTCCGTCAGGTCGACATTGCCATCGGCGTCACAGGCGGTGACGACGACTTCATAGCCCACCATTTGAGCGGAGGCTGGATTTGTGCCGTGGGCTGAGGAGGGAATCAGGCAGACGGTGCGATGGGCATCGCCGCGCGAAATATGATAGCCGCGAATGGCGAGCAGGCCTGCGTATTCGCCCTGCGCGCCGGAGTTTGGCTGCAGGCTGACAGCTTCATACCCGGTGACTTCGCAAATATCGCGTTCAAGGGTATCGCATAGTTGACGATAGCCGGCGGCCTGTTCGGCGGGTGCGAAGGGATGCAGCGCGCCAAACTCCGGCCACGTGACGGGGATCATTTCCGTGGTGGCGTTGAGCTTCATCGTGCAGGAGCCCAAGGGGATCATGGCGCGGTCGAGCGCAAGGTCCCGGTCAGACAGTTTGCGGATGTAGCGGAGCATATCGGTCTCGCTGCGATAGCGGTGGAAGACGGGGTGGGTGAGGAATGGCGTGCGGCGTTCGAGGCCGGCGGGGATTGCCGGCTCGGCCACATCGCCATCGAAAGAGACGGTCCGGCTGCCTCCGAAGGCTTCCCAAATTTGCCCGATCTGATCGGGCGTGGTGGTTTCGTCTGTAGTGATGCCGAGCGTATTCGCTTCGATGCGGAAGTTGAGATTTAGCTCTTCGGCACGGGCGACTATTTCCTGCGTACGGTCGCCGGTTTCAACGGTGAGAGTGTCGAAGAAAGTATCGTTTTGCAGCTTGAAGCCGAGTTGCAGCAGGCCTTCGGCGAGCAGAGCGGTGCGGCGGCGCACCTGATTGGCGATGTGCGTGAGGCCTTCAGGACCGTGATAAACCGCATACATGGACGCGATGACGGCGAGCAGTACCTGCGCGGTGCAGATGTTGGACGTGGCTTTTTCACGGCGGATGTGTTGCTCACGGGTTTGGAGGGCGAGCCGGTAAGCGCTGTTGCCGCGGGCGTCAATAGAGATGCCGACAAGACGGCCCGGCATGTGCCGTTTGTAGGCGTCCTTCACCGCGAGATAAGCGGCGTGCGGACCGCCGTAGCCCATGGGCACGCCAAAGCGCTGCGTGGAGCCGATGGCGATTTCAGCGCCGAGTTCGCCGGGTGAGGCGAGTACGGTGAGCGCTAGTGGATCGGCGGCGAGAATCGGGATGCCGCCTTGCCTTTTGATCTGGGCGATGGCCCCGCGCAGGTCGCGAATGGCGCCGTGGGACCCGGGATATTGAAAAATCGCTCCGAAGCAGTTTTCGAAATCGGCGGTGAGCGGGTCACCGGTAATGACGGTGATGCCGAGCGGTTCAGCGCGGGTGACGATCAGCGCATGTGTTTGCGGGTGGAGATCGTTATCGACGAAGAAAGTATTGTGCTTGGCACTGCCTACCCGCTTGGCGACGGTCATGGCTTCGGCGGCGGCAGTGGCTTCATCAAGGAGAGAGGCGTTGGCGACGTCGAGACCGGTGAGGTCGGTGATCATCGTTTGATAGTTAAGCAGCGCTTCCAGGCGGCCCTGAGAAATTTCGGGCTGGTAGGGCGTGTAGGCGGTGTACCAGGCGGGGTTCTCGAGGATGTTCCGAAGGACGACGCCGGGAGTGTGGGTGCCGTGATAGCCCATGCCGATGAAGCTGGCGAAGACCTTGTTCTTGGCGGCGATCTCGCGCAGGTGGGCCAGGACTTCCACTTCGCTCATGGCGGGGCCATGTTCCAGCGGCTTGGGATGGATGATGGAGGCGGGGACCGTTTGCTCGATGAGGGCGTCGAGGGACGGGACGCCGAGGGCGGTGAGCATGGCGTCCACTTCGCGCGGGGAAGGGCCGATGTGGCGGGAGGCGAAATCGCGGTGCAGTTCAGGCATGAGGGGGTGTCCTTATCTGCCCTCTCTGTCTCTTGTGCCTGAAAAAGTTATCTCTTCGGCGGGTTCTTTCGAAGAACCTCTTTCCAGATGGTTTTGGTGAATCGGGGCGGTCCTTTTGCCTGAGAGTTTCCGGGGCTGTTGCTCCTTCGGCGCCTGTTTCCAGGTCTCTCCCGCGCTCGATTCCGGTGAATTCTTTCTTAGAGTAGCGCGCGGGGCGACGGGCTGGCAATTCGAGGGGGATTTCAGGCTTCGCGGCGACATACTGGATAAGAGCCTAATTGCCCGAAACAAACTCATTAGCGGCGGACCTGCTGCTGGCGGAAGCCATGCTCGCCAGGGACCGGAAGGCGGCGGCGGAATTTGTACAACGCTTCTCCGGCCCATTGGCGGGCTATGTCCGTTCGCGTTTGCAGCCGCGTTGGGAAGATGTGGACGACATTGTGCAGGACACATTTCTGACGGCGCTGCGATCAATAAACAACTACCGGGGCGAAGCGCCGATGCGGGCATGGATATTGGGAATCGCGCGGCACAAAGTGGAGGAGCATTACCGGGAACGGTTGCGGCACTCGGTGGTGCCCGAGGAGACGGCGGATACCGAATTAATGGAGGATCCGGGACTGGACGCCTTGTTGGACAGGACGAGCGCGGAGGAGCGAACGGCTTCTATTTTACGTGCATTGCCGGAGCACTATCGAGTGGTTCTGCTGTGGCGCTATTGGGAGCAGCGGAGCGCGGCGGAGATGGCGGCAGTGACGGGCAAGACCGTAAAAGGCGTGGAACGGCTCCTGGCGCGGGCCCGGGAAGAATTTGGCGCGCGGTGGCGCGGAAAGCAGAAGGAGGCGGCGGCATGAATATCGATGAATGGATGGAACGATTGGCCGCCGGGACGGCGTTGGAAGAAACTGAACAGGTATCGTCGCGTTTGAAATCGAAGATTTATAGTTCGTTGATATTGGCACTGGAAGAAGGCGGTCCGCTGCTGCCACTGCCGGAGACGAAGAAGACGGGGCGGGCGTTGTGCGTGTTTGAACAGTTGGTGGAGATCCTGCCGGCGCCGGATGCGGTGCAGAGTTTGCAGTACTGCAAAGTGTGCCATGCGAAGGCGCTGGGCGAGCGCATTGAGAATGCGCCGATTTACTGGTCCGGTTGTCCGTACTGCGAGTTTCAGAATCGTTAGAACTGTTTCAGCAGGCTGAAGATGCTTTGGAAATTGGCGAGATTCCGTGAGCCGGGGGGAGCAAGTTGTTTGCTAATTGAATTGCCCGACAGCGTCTCCCAAAAGTTGTAGCGGAAGGCGAAGCCGCGCCGGAGTTGGATATCGATACCGACGGTGGTGCGCCAAAACGGACGAGTCTCCCCGAAGGTGTCCGCGGGGAGTTGTACGACGCCTTTGGAAACCGTGACAGCACTGGCGGTGGCGCTAATATTGAAGATGCCAAAGCCGCCGGATAAATAGGGGCGGAAGCGGCTGGCGCGGGGGCGGAAATAGACCATGGCTTCGCCGGCCGCGCTGTGGGAGCTGCTGCGGTATTCCCGCTGAAACGTGGCTTCAGCGCCATTGGCGACGCGGGAGCCTGTGAGGCCAAGCATATTGCGGTTCCACGTATAGCTGCCTTGCAGACTGAAGTAGTCGTTCAAATGCCGGCCGGCGAAGGCGTGCGCGGACGCGCCGTTTTCGGGTTTGTACAGCGAGATGGCGGTGGCGGAGTTGTCGATCCGCGTCTGCCCATCGGCGGAAAGCGTGGAGACGCCGCCACCCGCCCCCGCGAACCATTGCGCCTGTACACCGGTGAACGCCACCCCGAACAAAATACACCCGCGAAAAACCATATATCTATTTTGAGGGGGATTTAATCAATTGTCACGACACAATCACTGGAAGCGCTTCCGAACCAAATCTCTTCAAGGACATGAAAATGCAATTCGACTTTGGCAAGACTCTGTTCGCGCTTCCGCTGCTGGCGGCGGCGCTTATCGCGCAGCCCTCCGGAGCCCGCTCCATCGCCTCTCCCACAACCATCGACCAGCCCGGATCCTACATTCTCACCTCGGATTTGTTCATTCCCGGAAGCGCTGGGGTGGGCATCGCGATCACGGCGAGCGACGTTTGGTTGGACCTGAATGGCCATACGATTAACGCTCCCGGCAACCTGACCGGTGCTGGCATAAGGATCGTGAATGCGCAAAACGTGACGGTGAAGAACGGCAACATTGTGAACGCGCTGATGGGCGCCGTCGTCATGAATTCAATCAACGTGCGCCTGGAGGGTCTGAATATTCGCGCCACCGGAATGCCGCCCACGGCGCCGCCGCCGGAGATGGGCATTATGCTGGTGCAAACTCGGAATTCAGTGGTGCAGAATAACCTGATCTACAACGCCGCGTTGGGCATTTTCGTGCGCGGCAGCCGCAGCTTCGGCAATCGGATTGAAGGCAATACGATCCTGGGAACGGCGTCGGGCGCCTTTGGCATTTGTTATAACCCGGCCGATGGCGATACCGGCGCGCCGAAGGGCGACCTGGTGACGCGGAACCTGATTCGCGGGTATCCGGCGGCCATTCAGATCAGCACGCGCGCCGACTATAACGTAATCACCGGCAACACGCTGCTCTACACGATGGAGGGCATTTTGAACGAGAATGCGACGAATGTGGCGAAGGACAACACGCTGGTCAAGATTCAATAAAGGCTATGATGGTCCTCTGTTCAAGCACTCACCCGCGTTGATTCGGTGGAGCGCCGTGCTAATCCCCGGCGCTCTGCTCTACTTCCTGCCGTTGCCGGGCTTCACCGCGCCGCAGCGGCAACTGCTCGCCGTCTTCATCGCCACGATATTGGCCCTGATGGTAAGGCCCGCGCCTATGGGCGTCAGCGTGCTGATCGCCATGACGCTTTTAGCGCTCACCGGCACGATTCCCGCCAACCGCGTACTCCTCGGTTTCAGCAATCAAACCGTCTGGCTCATCTTCGCCGCGTACCTTTTCGCGCGGGCGATAACCGGGACCGGTCTTGGGATGCGGGTTGCGTATTTGTTGATCCGCCGGTTCGCCACCACGCCGTTGCGGCTTGGCTACGCGGTTGTCTCGGCGGGGATGCTGGTCGCGCCCTTCGTGCCATCGGACACCGCGCGGGGCGGGGGTGTGGTGTTTCCCGTGACGCGCAGCCTCGCGCTGGCATTCGACTCTGAACCCGGTCCCACAGCCCGGAAAATCGGGTCATTCCTAATGCTCACCGGGTTCCACGGCAACTATCTGGCCTCCGCCATTTTCCTGACGAGCATGGCTGCGAACCCGCTCATCGCGCAGTTCGCGATGAAGATCGCGGGCATTGAAATCACATGGCTGGGCTGGCTGGCCGGCTCGTGCGTACCGGCCTTGTTCTCCCTGGCCGCCGTGCCGTTCTTCATTCATCGGTGGCACCGCCCGGGAATCCAGGATACCGCCCCGGCGCGCAGTCTGGCTGCGGACCGGTTGCGGGCGATGGGTCCGATGAGCAGCCGCGAACGCGGCCTTGTACTGATCCTCTTCGCCGTCATGTTCGGTTGGGTCGCCTCCCCCTGGCACGGCATCGGCAACGCCTTCGTCGCGCTCACCGGCGTGTGCGCGCAACTGCTTTCCGGGCTGCTGCAATGGGACGATTTATTGGGCGAAACCAAGGCCTGGGACGTGCTGCTATGGTTTGCGCCGCTCATCATGATGGCTGACGAACTCAATTCCGGCGGCGTCGTTAAGGTTGTCTCGGAGGCTCTATTCGTACACTTTCACGGACTCCCGTGGGCTGCCGCCTTAATCGCGTTGGCGCTGATCTACTTCTACATTCATTACGTCTTCGCCAGCATGACGGCACATACCACGGCGCTTTATCCCGCCTTCTTTACCGCTGCCTTGGCAACCGGCGCGCCGCCCATGATGGCGGCTTTGTCTCTGGCCTATTTTTCGAATCTCAACGCCGGCACCACGCACTACGGCACGGGTTCCGCGCCCGTGTTCTTCGGCGCGGGCTACGTGAACGAACGCGAGTGGTGGCGCATTGGTTTCCTGGTGTCGTTGGTCAATGTCGCCATCTGGCTCGGCGTTGGCGGCGTTTGGTGGAAGGCCATCGGTCTCTGGTAACCTCACAGCAAAGGAAGCGAACAATGCAACTCGGCAATTTTTCCATCAGCTTGGCGGTTAAGGACCTTGAGGCGTCAAAGACCTTCTATGAAAAGTTCGGCTTCAAGATCTTCGCCGGTAATGCCGCGCAGAAAACTGGTTGATCTTGAAGAATGGCGATCACGGAATCGGTCTGTTTCAAAGGATGTTCGAAAAAAAACATTATGACCTTCAACCCCGGCTGGGACAGCAACGCTCAGACGCTCCCGGCGTTTACCGACGTGCGCGAACTGCAGCGCCAGTTGAAAGCGCAAGGCGTTGTGTTGCAGACCGAAGCCGATGAGAGCACCACCGGACCCGCCAGCTTTATCGCGGTGGATCCCGACGGCAACCCGATCCTCGTCGATCAGCACGTTTGATGCAAGGCTTTCCGGGTCGCGCCGAGCAAGTCACTCCCAGGGCTGGTCTTTTACGAAAGCGACATGATCCGGCAGCGGTTCTCGCGTGCGGAAATACTTGCGGTACGCGGAAATCCAATCGGCCGCAATCTCCCGCTGCGCCGTCGCCAATTCGAGTGATCCGCCGCACACCATCGTTCGCAGCCGATCCTCCAGCGCATCTTTCACCCGCGCGTTCCACGTCCCTTCGTTGTAGGGCTGCGGCCACAAATTCCGCAGGTCATCCGAACCGCCCAGGTCCGGCGGAATCAGGTAGTCCACCTCGTAGGCGCGCGGCCGCGGATCGTGAATGCCGTACTTGCGAAACACCTCCATCGCTACCGCGGTGGCGATAGCCGGCCGCTCTGTCTCCGCTGCGCATGTCCACCCGGCCTGAAAAGCGCCCGGTGTCAACGCGGCTCTCGGAGCCGGCTCGTTCAAACGCTCCGGCGTCCACTGCAAGACCAATAGCGCCAGCGCCGCCGCCAGCGCGCCCAATGCCAAATAACGCTGCCCGCCCGATGGCCGCAGGCGTGACTGAAGCAGCGCTCGCGCGGCCTCTATCGGCGGCGGTTCCATCTCCCGGTGTTCCTCGACCGCGGCGCCAAGCGTCTCCAAAAGTTCCATCCGCCGCGCCCGGCAATCCGCGCAGCCGGCCACGTGGCGCCGTACTTCTTCGGCCCGGGAAACGCTCAATTCCCCGTCCGCCTCCAGCAGCAATTCATGGCCGGGAATATGTCTCATCGCGCGTTTCCTATCCGCCCCAGCGCCCGCTCCAACGCCAATGCCACGCCGCCCAGGGAAATGTCCAAAATCCCGGCGATTTCGCGATAGCGCAACCCTTCCGCGCGCAGCGCGATACAGGCGCGGTCCAGCTCCGGCAACGCCTGGATCACCGCCGTCACCCGTCGCCGCGTCTGGTTCTCGATCGCCTGCTGCTCCGGCGTCCGCGCCGCGGTCAATGTCAACACTGGCGCCGGGCGTCGTTGAAAAATTTTCAATGCCCGATTGTGCCCAACTTGAAACAGCCAACTCCGCAAATTATGCCGCGGTTTCCCCGCGCGTAGATGTTTGAATAACGCCAGAAAAACTTCTTGAATCGTCTCTTCCGCGTCCGCCGCGGAGAGCCCGAGGGAACGCAGGAAGCGGAATAACGGGCCGCGATACTCATCGAACAGCGCCGTCACTTCCGCTTCCAGCGAAGGCGCCGCCTCTGGTTCGATGGTGAGCAACGCAATGTCCGGGTGCAGGTACCGCATAGGGCTACTTTACCCGTTTCAAAATCGCAGCCGCATCCCGCCCCACGCCCCGCGCGGCGCGCCGGGCGCAAAGAATGTGGCATTTTGCAGGGGAAATTCGCCGTTCACGGCCGGAAACGGACGGGCGATAAAGTTACCCTCCGCCGAAAATGCCGTCGGCCCCAGTTGCGCCGCCGAGTAGTATTTGCGGTTCAGCAAATTGTTCACTTGAACGAAGAATTCCAACCGCCGGTGGACGCGGTAGCGCGCCCCCGCATTGACCACGCCGTAGCCGGGCGTCTCACCGGTTCCAAGAAATAGACGCCCATCCGGCTGATGCATATTGTTCTCATTCCCCCGCGCGTACGAGCTGGAAATCAACACAGCGCCTACATTCACAACCAGCTTCGAAGTCACGTCGACATCCGCGTACAATTTCCCAATATGCCGCGGCGTCAGCGGAATCCGATTGCCCGGAAGAATGCGATTTATCCCTTCGCTGTTCGATTCGCCGTTCACTGTTTCCGGGCTTTGGTAGGTCGCGCTCAGGAGCGTATACCCGGCCCCCGCCGCCACTCGGCCCATGCGGCCATTCAGGTCGAACTCCGCGCCCAGCCGCCGTGTGCGGCCGAAGTTCTTGAAGTAGCCATATCCGCTCTGCGGCGCGGCGACAAACAAAATATCGTTCCGGTTATCGGCGCGAAACCACCCCGCCGTCCAGTTCCAATTCGACTCGAGCGATCCGCGCACGCCCGCGTCCCAACTGCGCGTGACTACTTGCTTCAACGGCGGATCGCCGGCCAGCGCGTTCGGCAGTTTGCACGGAGTGGCGGGGTCGGCGCAACCAAGTTCAATGGACGTCGGCGCGCGGCTGCCCTCGCTGTAACTGAAGTACAAGTTCCATATCTTGGCCGGGCTATATGTAAGTCCCGCCGCCGGATTGAACCGCCCGAAGGCATGAAGGCCCGTCAACGATCCCGCGCCCGCCAAAGGCAGGATGCGATCCCGATTGTCGATACGCGTATGGTTATATCGCCCGGAAAGTGTGAGGTTCCAGGCGTCGCCGAACTTTATCTTATCGTTGGCGTAGACGCTGCCCGTGCGAATGCGGCCATGAAGGTCCACTCGTGTATCGTACGGCGCGCCGTCCACTTCGCCACCCGTAACACCGTCGCCAAACGCGTTTACGCCAGTCACCGAACGGTCCGGATTCAGATAGCCCAGTTGGGACGTCTGTTGGAAATCGACGCTGCTGCGATCAAAGGCCGTGCCCGCCGTGAGTTGGTGCTTATCGGCGAACCAGGACAACTGGCCGGAGGCGCCGTAGTTGTGCTGGCCAGTGTGCGCGCGGTTGATCAGACCATTGCACTTTTCGGCGGGTTCATCTTGTTGCAGCACTTGCGCGATGCAACGCCAGAAGGGGAACGGCGTGTTTGCGGCATTGGCGCCGCTCGCGGGAAAGCCGCTGAAACCGGCCGCGGTAAGCGCGCGGATATCGGCGGCGCTCGGCTGATAAATCGCTTGATCGAGCGAATCCTCATTGCTATCGCCGTTGTATGCGCTGTTGCGAATATTCCGGTAGTAGACGTTACCGGAAAAGGTGAGCCGGCGCGATGCCGCGTGGCTCGCCGTCAAGTTCAGAAACGGCGAGCGGTTCGTGTTGATGTCGGGCTTGGTGTAGATACTGTTGTAGCGCCGCGCCAGGTCGCGCTGCTCGCCGAGACCATTCCCGTTCAACGCGTTATTGGCGTACGAAAAAGAGAGCTGAATGGACGTCTTCTCGCGCTGCCTGCCGAATTTCGTGAAGAGTTGCCGCACGTTCGACGGCGACGATTCGCGCCAGCCATCTTCAAAAAACAAATTTCCCGCGACGTACCAGTGGAACCCATTCGCCGCAGCGCCGCCATGTTCCAAATCCGCCATCTTCCGCGCAAAACTCCCTCCGCTCATCTGCACCGCCGTTCCCGGCTGCGTGCGCCCGCTCTTCGTGTGAATCGACAGTGCGCCGCCCAATGTGTTGAGCCCGAAGAGGGGATTCGATCCGGGCATGAAGGCCATCTCGGCGATGGCGATTCGCGGGATCAGATCCCAACTCACCACATCGCCGAACGGTTGATTCAACCGGACGCCGTCCATGTAAATAGAGACGCCCTGCGGCGTGCCGAGCAGCGGACTGGCCGTGTAGCCGCGATAATTCAAATCCGGCTGCACCGGGTTGCCTTGGATTTCGTTGATATGCACGCCGCGCAACCGGCGGTTCAAAAGGTCCGTCAGGTCAATCGCGTTCGTCGTGTCAAAATCGCGAGCGCCAGCCGTCTGCACGGGAGCCGGAACCTCGTCGCGATTCAGATTGATGCCGGGCAGTGGCGTGGCTTCAATGACGTCAATGGCGCTCTTGGCGACGGCCAGTTGCAGCGCGATGGTGCGCCTGACGGGCGTGTCGTTCGCGATATCGATCGCTTGCGTTCGCGGCGCGAATCCCGGTCGCGTGACCGTGAGTCTGTAGTAGCCATAGGATAGCCTCCTTAGCGTGGCGGCGCCGCGCGCATCGGTGTCAAAACGCCGCGCGTTGAGGGTTCCCGAAGCCTGCATGGGCACTCCAGCCGAATCGGTAACAGTGAGGCGCAGTTCGCCTTGGGCAAATAAAGCGGCGGCGCCTAGCAGCCACAAGAGGGATCTCAACACAAGAGTATATTCCCCCGTCGTCCGTTTTGTTCAGAGTTTCTTTTGTACGATGAGAAGGTGGCTGAGCCGCGAGTCGGAATCCTTGGTTTTTTGCACGAATCGAATACGTTTTTAGGAGTGCCGACGCGTTGGGAGGACTTCGCCTCCACGTCGATGACAGCCGGCGCCGCCATGCGCGAGCGCTGGACCGGCGCCCATCACGAACTGGGCGGCTTCTTCGCCGGATGCGCCGCGGAAAGCCTGGAAGCGGTTCCGGGATTCGCGACATTCGCCGTCCCCAGCGGCGCCATCGCGGCTGAGGATTTTGAACGGCTCGCCGCCTCCTTCATTGGAGCTATCGCCGCCATGGAGCCTATCGACGCCCTTCTCGCCGCTCTCCACGGAGCCACCGTCAGCGAGGCGTTTCCCGATGCCGACGGCGAAATTCTCCGCCGCCTCCGCGCCCGTGTTGGCTCGGCAATGCCGGTTGTCGTCACACTGGACTTGCACGCGAACGTTTCCAAACAGATGCTGGCTTGCAGCGACGCCATTATTGCCTACCGCACGAACCCGCATCTCGATCAACGCGAGCGTGGCGAAGAGGCCGCGCGCCTGCTGGCCCGCATGTTGCGCGGCGAAGTCAACCCGGTGATGGCGCTGGCCACGCCTCCGCTGGCTGTGCCCATCGCCGCGCAAAAAACGCATGAACTCTTCCTCTTTGACGATCTCCGCGAAGTCCTTGCCTGGCCCGGCATCCTGTCTGCCAGCGTCTGCCTGGGTTTCTACTATGCGGACGTGGAGGAGATGGGAACGTCGTTCCTCGCGGTGGCCGACGGTGATCAGACCCTCGCCGACCGCGCCGCGCATTGGATGGCGGACCTGGCCTGGGCGCGCCGTCATGAACTTGTGTCAACGCTGCCATCCGTTGCCGAAGCGGTCGCCGCCGCCATCGCATCGGACGCGAAGCCCGTGGCCCTTATGGACGTCGGCGACAATGTCGGCGGCGGCAGTTCCGCCGATTCGCTCGTACTCTTCGAAGAGTGCCTTCGCCAAGGCGCCCGAAACGTCCTTGTGGTCATCCACGCGCCTGACAAAGTGGAACTGTGTCTGGCCGCGGGTGTTGGCTCCAAAGTCTCTCTCGGCTTCTGCACCGGTACCGTCCGATTGTTTTCCGACGGTCTTTTCACCGAACGCAAAGTGCGCCACGGCGGATGGACGCACTGCGATCAGGGCCTCACCGCCGTCGTGGAAACAGCGGAGGAACACACCGTCGTCCTCACTTCCCGCCGCATGGCGCCCATGAGCCTCGAACAGATCCGTAGCGTCGGAATTGTCCCTGAAAATAAGGACATTCTGATCGTCAAAGGCGTCATCGCGCCGCAAGCCGCCTACCGCGAAATCGCCGCGTCCATCGTCCTCGTTGACACCCCCGGCCCCACCGCCAACGATCCCGCTTCGTTCATTTATCGCCGCCGCCGCCGCCCCATGTTTCCCATGGAGACGAGTGCATGAAGTGGCTTCTCCTATTGACAGCCGCATGGCCCGCCGTGGCCCAGGTGGAACTCCATCTCACCTTCGGAGTCCTGCAAAAAGTCATCGGCGCGCAAGTCTTCACCGAAGACGGCCGCAAGTACGTGAAGGGCACCAAAGACAAGCGTTGCAGCTTCGCGTACCTCGAGAATCCGCGCGTCGGAGAAGCCGACGGCCGACTGGTCGTCCGCGCCAAGTTCAGCGGACGCTCCGCCATGACGGTGCTTGGCCAGTGCGTCGGCCTGGGCGATTCCTTCGAAGTCGTCGTCCGCATGACGCCCTACGCCGAGAAAAGTCTCCTCCGCATTCGCGAGGTGGAAGTGACCAGTGACGGCAAGCGCGGCATGTACGCCCGCGCCGTCTGCAAACAATTAGCGGCCACCATCCCGCGCGTTCTTATTTACGACTTCGCTCCCGAATTCAAGCGCGCCCTGGAGGCCGAACACCCCGGCGTGCCGTTCCGCAAGAGCGTCGACGATCTCGTCGTTCAAGCGATGCGCGTTTCGAAGGAAGCGCTCGTTCTGCAACTTGGGCTCAAACTGACGCTCCGATGATCTACGGATTCCAAGTCGCCGTTTACACCCAGCCGGTGTCGTTTGCCTCGTTGTCGCGTACCCACAAATAGACATTCTTTGTCGACGCCGCGAAGGCGCCTTGCAGGCTTAGGCCCAGCCGCAGCGTCAAATCGGCGCCGCTCGCGCTCACCATTTGCGACGTACCGCCATGCTCCGTGCACTGGCTGTTCTGCAATGTACCCGCCGCGCCCGGGATCAATGGCCCCATCACCGCCATCAACGCGTCGTTGTAAAGATAGATACCGTTCGAAGCGCGATCATAAGAACCATGGCAGGACCCAGGCGGAATGGACGTGTTGCCATTCACCTGGAAGTAGTGCCGATGGATGTTCGCGAAGCCATTCGGATCGCGCGTGAGGAAGGTGAACGCTGGCACCACGCCGCCGCCCCCGCCGAAGGTACCAATCGTCCCCTGCCCAACCCGCCAACCGTTGAGATCCCAAAGAAAAAAGCCAACTGCATCCAACAACTATAGACGGAAACCCAACACGCTAGCTATTCCCCTCTTCAATCGCCACTCTCCGCTCCAAGAACCGTCGCATCGGAGCCCGCCCCTGCGGCACTAACGGCTGGTTCCGCGGAAATTCCCGCGCCGGAAACGGCTTCACATCACCCCCAACCGGTGGAGCCGCCGCCGCTGGTTCATGGTGCGCCTCTTCCGCATCCCGATGCCGCCGCGCCACACCCGGCCGCGGACACGTCGATTTCAACCCGTCGATATGCTCGTGCAACTCGTCGGAAATCTCTTTCCACATCGGATCCAGAATGAAATCGATCCCTTCCCGCCGCGCCAGTTTCGCCGCCGGCACGAAATCCGCGTCCCCCGCAATCAACACAATCTGATCGACCTGCTTCTTAAAGGTCAACGACGCGATATCCAACCCGATCCGCATATCGACGCCCTTCTGCCGGACTTCGTAGCTTACATCCTGCGGCTGCAACTCCGCCGCCAAGATCGTACCAGCGATCAACTGCTTCAGCTTTATCGGTTCCAACACCCAGTTCCCATAATCGGCCAGCCGCCCCTGCCGCAATGCCACTTTCCGCAGCTTTCGCAGCTCCGAGTGCACACCCGACCGGAACACCGCCTCCTCGGATTTCCCCAAATCCACCAGTTCCTTCGTGAGGGGATGAAAAACCTTCTTGTCGAGCGGCGGGCAGTCGTAATAGAAGATCCGGTACAACTCACGCAACTCATTGTTTTTGCCCTCGAGGTGCTTGAGCGACCAGGTAAACAGGTCCTTGGCTACCTGCCTGGTGTCTAAGGTGTGACCTTTAAGAATGCGGTATCTACGCAGGAAGAAACCGCCATCGACCATGATGGCTGTAGGCATTCGGACTTGCTCCTTACCCATGTCGAGACACATGGGTTAGTAAAGAAATGCCCCTGGGATCGGCACCACCTCGATTATTTAGCGGCACTTACGGCCAAGGGCTCGATGTCAGCAGTATAGCAGATCTTTGCAGTGGTGTGAATCAGGTGATTATATTTTTATTAACGCAAACGCTCGCCGCATGGATTCCGCCACAATCGCCAATATTTCTTCCCTCGGTTTCGCCCGCAGTGCCGCGTTAAATGGCTCGCAACGGACCGGCGCGTCACACCCTAAACCTTGCAAAGCATTAAGGAATCCAGCCGTGTCGATCACCCCGGTGGCCACCGGGATCTCCCGCTTGCTGTCGATCTGCTGGTCCAGCGCCACCCCCGCCGGCGCGTCGTTGAGATCGATGCAAACAATTTCGCCGTTCTTCAAAGTCGCCAAATCCGCCACCGTTTCCCCCGCCGTGTACCAGTGCCAAGTGTCCAGCACAAACCCAACGTTCGACGCGCCAATCTCTTCCAACAACTCGCGCATTTCCGCCATCGAATGCACAAATGGATACCGCTTCGCCGTCCACAGAGTCTTTGGCCCCACATATTCCAGCCCCAATCGCTGTCCGTGATCGCCCAATATCCGCGCCGCTTCCCGCAGCCGCGCCGCGTGCTGCTTCAAATTCGCCACATACGGAAGCGAATCGTGGTTCGGCGATATCCACGTTCCCACCCGCGATGCCCCCGCTTTCTGCAACGCCGCCGCGATGGCCGGTAATCCCGCCAAGCCCGTTCGGAACAACGCGTCGTCTTTCCGGAAATCGACCGGTAACCCCGCCTGGCCCCATGCCAACCGGAACTCTTTCCGTTTCCCGTTGCACTCCTCTAATTGCCTCGCGCTCATCACCGCCATCTCATCGCCGAATGGCTGCACCGCCTCATACCCGAAATTGTGCGCGTCCTGAATCGTCTCCATCTGGTTCGCCTTCACCCCGATCGATCCCGGCGTCAGGCATATTGTCATTTTGCGTGGCATGGTTTGAATCCCCCTACAATATCGCGTTTCCCTCCGGCTTGTGCCAGGCGAATAGCTTGCCCTTCAACTCCGCCAGCTTCCCCCGATACCGCCCGTCCAAAGCCAGATTCCGCTTCTCCTCCGGATCTTCCCGCAGGTTATACAATTCCGTCAGATCGTTCACCCAATGATTGAACTTCCAATCCCCTTCTCGAATCATGTAGCGCGCCTGCCGCGTGCCTAGCGCGAACTCCGCGAATACCGGCCGGGTCCACGCCGCTTCCGGGTTCCGCAAAAGCCGCGCAAAGCTCGGCTCATCCAGTCCCGCCGGAACCGGCAACCCGCAAGCGTCCAACAAAGTAGCCGCCAATCCCACTTGTGAAACCGGCGTCGCGCAGACCGTGCCCGCCTTCACGCCCGGCCCCCGAAACAGCAGCGGCACCCCGCATGACGGCTCATAAAACAGGCTCTTCTGCCAACACCCGTGCTCACCCAGCATCTCTCCGTGATCCGACGAATAAACCACCAGCGTATTTTCTTCCAGTCCCAATTCCCGCAGCCCGCGCAGCACCCCGCCCAGCACCTCGTCCAGGTACGCAATGTTGGCATAGTACATCGCCATCCGCTGCCGCGCCTGACCCTCATCCCGCACCTCCGGCGTCGGTGCATGACGTGCCGCAATGCCTCTAATTACTTGCGGCACCGTCGCCGCCTCCGGCTGCCCCGGCCGTATCCGCCCGAACGTCGAAGGCAACCGCATATCATCCGCCGCGAACTTCTCCGCCCACCGTTTCGGCGGCATGAACGGATCATGCGGCTTCAAAAAACTGGCGACCAGAAAAAACGGCTGCCGGGTCCCTTGGGTCTTCAAAAACCGCAGAGTTTCCCGCGCCACAAAGCTCTCAAAGTGGTCCTTCTCCTCCAGCAGCGATGACCGCCCCACGTGTACAAACGCTTCCCGCGCATCCTGCGTTCGCGCCCCGAGCCACGGGTCGCCGTGGTCCTCCCACAACGCCGGAATCTGCGGAAGGCCCGACCCCGAATTCGGCGCCGCCAACTCATCGGCATACACCCGCGCCTTCGGGCCCAAATACTGCCACCAGTCGTTGAAGTCCAGCCGGTAGTCAAACCCATGCGTCTGCGCGTCCACAAAGTGCATCTTGCCGATAAGACCGGTCATGTACCCGTGCCGTCCAAAATAATCGGCCACGGTCTTCACCGCGAATGGCCATGGCGTGGCGTTGTTATAGACACCGTTCGTATGGGCGAACGTCCCCGTTAACAACGCCGCCCGCGACCGCGTACAAACCGGATAGGCGCAGTAGGCGTGGTCGAACCGCATCCCGGCTCCTGCCAGCGCATCCAAATGCGGCGTCCGTGCGTGAAAGTCCCCGCGCACTCCCAATGCCCCCGGCCGGTGCTGATCGCTCAATAAAAACAGAACGTTCTTCGCCCGCCCGGTCACTGGCTGCGCCGCCAGCGCCGCCGGCGAGGCCAGGAACTGTTTTCTGCTTAGGACTGCCATTACGACCTGCAGTATATGAAACTCCGGCCCTCCCCGTTGAATCGAATGAACCGTGAACCAGGTAATTACAGATGAACGCACTGGCATCGGTTCGGGCGTTACCGGACCGCGCATCCGTTGTCCCCTCTGCGAGTGGGAACCGCCCCGCAACGAAGTCTGGGGCTGCTCCTGTGGCCACGAATGGCATACCTTCGACACCGGTGGCGTCTGCCCTGGCTGCGTCAAACAGTGGATGTCCACCCAGTGCCACCAGTGCAAAGGCTGGTCCGCGCATTCCGCCTGGTATGAGTACTAAATCCAATCCCGTCCCGCCCGCGTAAACTAGATTCTGATGGACACCTGGATCGACAGTATGGCGCGACACGGAGCCGGGATCCTCTTCGCCATTTGTCTGGTTGAAGCGCTCGGACTGCCCGTTCCCGCCGCCGTCGCCCTGCTCACGGCTGGCGCCCTTGTCGCCCTCGGCAAACTGGCCCTCGGAACCGCCATCGTTGCCGCCGTCGCCGCCTTTCTCCTTGGCGATATCGTCTATTTTCTGCTTGGCCGCTACACTGGCTGGTGGCTGCTAGGCATCCTCTGCCGCATCTCCACGAATCCGGATTCCTGTATCCTCACATCCGCTGAAGCCTTCTACCGCCGTGGCCGCATGGTCCTTGTCTTCGCCAAATTTATCCCCGGCCTCAACACCATGGCTCCGCCGCTGGCCGGTTCCATGCAGATGCCCGCCGCCCAGTTCCTGGCCCTCGATTTTGCCGGTGCGCTGCTGTACGTAGGCGTCTACCTCGGCGTCGGCTACGCTTTCCGTGACCTGCTCTCGGCGATTCTCGATACCATGGGCCGAGCCGGGCACGTCATGGAAGCGGTACTTTTGTGCGCCTTCCTCGGCTACGTCGCCTATCGCCTCTGGCTCGCCTGGAAATTCCGCGTATACCGCACTGTTCCCCGCGCCGAATTGACCGAAGTCGATGGCCCCGTCTTCGACGTCCGCAGCCACGGCTATTACGACGCCGGCGCCCAGCGCATTCTGGGCAGCACCCGCCTCGAACCCAACCGCCTTCCCGAAACCCTCGTCCTGCTCCCGGAGTCCGAGAAAATCTATCTCTACTGCACTTGACTGAACGATTCCACCAGCGCCCGTGTGGCGCACATCCTCCGCTCCCAAGGTTTCGACGCCCGCATCATCCGCGGCGGCCTCGCCGCCTGGAAGAAGGCCGGTCTCCCGCTCGAAAACGTTCCTGAAGACGACATGGTTCAACTCCCCACGTTCGCCCGCCGTTAGCTCCGGGTTAGCCGGTTGGCCAAATTGCCTTTCTCTTCAATCGCAAGACTCGTCAACCCCAGCCATCCGCCAAGTGTTGTCAGCTCCGCCAGCAGCGGTCCCGCCACTTAATCCGGATCCACTCCTTCCTCGCCGTACGCCGCCAGCACGCGCAACGTCTTTGCCCTTCGATCCGCCTTCAAATCTACCCGCGCCGTCAACCGCTCCCCCTGCAAAAACGGCAGCACATAATAGCCGAACTTCCGCTTCGCGGCTGGCGTGTAGATCTCGATTGTGTAGTCGAACCCGAACAGCCGTGAGAGCCGCGCGCGATCGCGCCGTATGCCGCCGGTTGGTTCCCCCGGCGAGGATTGATCGAATCCATCGCCGCCTGCCTCGCCTGGTGGGTTCCCGTGGGTGTGCTCGTGGGCTTCAATCTTTTAGCCTTCAGCGATTTCACGGGCTACGACACGTCCAACGAATCTTCCGGCTTCACGTTTGATTTCTTTGATGACAACTGGGAGACGATGCTTCGGCATGTCAATCAGGATGGCCTGTTCCTGATTTTTCCGATCGGATTGCTGGGGTTGATCTGGATGTTCGCCAGGAGTTGGAAGATTGCCCTGGTGCTGATGAGCTGGATTGCGCCGTGCATCTTCATCTACATGCTTTACTACTGGGCGCCCGATGGCAC
>ENA-ORBV01000348-ORBV01000348.1-microbial-mat-metagenome-genome-assembly--contig:-NODE-348-length-105175-cov-19.077166_pt1 | contig 105175 bp, 93 predicted proteins | sample MGYA00237777_ERZ505514 | MGnify/ENA primary metagenome ERZ505514 (study PRJEB26160, sample SAMN06269048) | microbial mat metagenome | isolation source: Oligotrophic lake microbial mat | place...
CCATCTGAAAATTTTGGATATTCTTGGTGGTCAATATCGAAAATACTATTTTCTCGAATAGGGGTGGGAAATGTCGGGAAACGGCATCCAAAATATCGGTTGCGGTAATGGTGCTGTTTTTTACAAAATCTTGCACTTTCTCGTCCTGCGAATTCCGAGCACCGATGATAACCTCGTGTCCGAAATTAGCCCAGTGTTTGGCAAGTGCGCCGCCGACATTGCCATGTCCAATGATTGCGATTTTCATTAAAGTATGTTAAAATGTTAAAGTTTTTTAGTGTAATTGTTTGGGCGTGTCCCCCGATACCCCCTACCATCATCCATTTTCAAAAAAAGCAGGGGAAGTTGGGGGCTATCGGGGGTCAGGCTATTCGCTCCTATGCCAGCCATCGCGCAAGTTCAACGCTTTGGCATACCGCTGCTATCCTTCACGCAGTCCCACATTTTCAAATCAAGGTAACGTTAAAAAAATTTCTTCTAAATAGACTCCATATCACTGAAATTTTCTGAATCATGATTCGTCAGATTTTTAAAATTGTTTTCAACGTTCCTCTGCGGTTTAAAAAATAATGCGAGTGAATCAAGCTACTTCCAAAATCCTGTGAATCATTTTTTACACACCCAGCGCCTCTATCACCAATTTCGCTGCCTCGCCGCCGCTGTACTGCTGCTGCCCGGTGATGAGTCGTCCGTCGCGCACGGCGTACGCTTTGAACATACCACTGGTGATGAAATTATTGTTCGGAATTTTTTTCGCTTCATCCTCAATCCAGAATGGCTGAATGCGCTTGCCCACAAAACCATCCGCAAACACTTCTTCGCTATTGGCAAAGCCGGTCCATGTTTTTCCATCTACCAGCAATTTTCCATCAGATGTTTTGACTTTCAATAAGATACAAGTGCCATGACAAATTGCTGCGGCTACTTTTCCGGCTTCATAAAAATAGGCAAAAAGCTGGTGCAGTTTTTCATGGTCAATAAAAGTGTATGCGGTGGTGCCGCCAAAAGTAGAGTACGACATTACCGAAAAGGGACGGAAAATTATCCCGATTATTGAAGACTTGCGGGATTTTGGATTAGAATTGATGCGAGAAGTGGAGGTGGGAGAGAGATGAGCGACTCAGAGAACCAGCAACTTAAAGAATAGATGGATCGGTCTGCACACTGCCAACTACCTACTGATATTTATGATTGAAGCACAAGCTGCTTTTTCAAATTCCGCACCTGCCATAAGGCGTCTAATGCTTGCGAAACGATGGCTGCAAATTGGGTAAAAGTTTGCTCATCAGCGGCGGTGAATTCTCCTTCGTATTTGTCGGAGAGTTGCATCAAGCCCCAATTGGTATTGCTGCTATCAATAATTGGAACAGCGAGCCAACCGTTCATAGGCGGATGTTTGCCCTCTTCTGCGCCAAAATTTTTCCATTGCGGATGCGCCTCTAATTCCTGTTGTGTAAAACGCATCGCTTTATTATGATGTAATAAATAAGCGTGAATACCATATCCGGTAGCAGGTTCGGCGTAGTTTGCCCACGCTGCATATTTTTCGGATAAAGAAAAAAACTTTCTTACATAATGCCAGTCCTTATTTATTACAATGGCAATAGCAGCTTGATGTGTACCGATTAATTGTCTTGCAAGTTCAACCGCATTATTAATAATCTGATTGGCAGCGACAGCGAATGCTTCATCAATCGCATCAGGAGTGGGCATCAGTGGATTAGCAGTTGCGCCCGTGAATTCATTTTGATTATAAATATTTTTATAGTCCATGATTAAAATCTATAATTCACTTAGTCTCTAAGTCAACACTTCCCTGGCGTTTTGATATCCAACCCACCATTTACACATTTAAAAAAAGAATCTATGTAATCTAAAAGTTGTGCTTTTGATTCGGGCGTTATTAATTTGAATTTCTTTACTACTTCTCTCAGCTCTTTTTCTTTGGATTGAAATAATTCTACTGCACTTTTCAGTTCGCTTGGGTCTTGCGCATAGCCCAAAAACACGCGCTCTCGTACATTCTTAATTTTCATGGCAGCCATATCCACCGAGGCGTAAGCGGTGCTCACAAAACCTGAAAAATCAAAATCATAAGGCACCACGACAAATCTTTCATCCTGTTTGCACTGCACCAGCTTCACGTTTCGCGCCATGGAGGTAGACCAATCGCTATTGCCAATCATGTATTGAAACAAGTCTTGTGTGTTCAAATTATCCGGTCGGAATTTCTCTTTTGGCGTATTATAACAATCTTCGCACGCCTTACCGCCTAAGCGTTCGCCGAGTTCGTCCTCGTCTTCAAGTAGAATGCCATAGCGAGTAAACGTTTTTTTCTTTTTAATATCTTTATATTTTACGCGCAGCAATTGCACGCGATAACTTTGCTCCGACAGGACTTGATACAATTTGTAAGCTAAATATTCGCGCAGCACATATTCGTCACCTGCCTCATTATCAAGGCAATGCACCACCAATTTTAAATCATTGTGCGCATTATAACCCTGTGCTGTCAATTCTTTTTTTGGAAACGTGAGGCGCAAGGGTGGAAACTGACACACGCGGCGGCGAAATTTACCCCGCACTTGCAGTTTCACTTGCCAGCTTTGGTCTTGCTTCTTCGCATCTTCAAACGTAAACTTAGCAGGAATTTCATCTTCCGTTTTTTTGGTATTCAGCAGCGAGTCGAGGTCGGTTTCGATTTCCACTTTGACGACTTCCTGATAATTCAAGCGCTGAAAAATACTGGGCAATTCTTCTTGCCGTTCCGTAAACGCAAAGGTGCTCAAAAGAAGAATCGTAATGCCTAAGTAATAGAATGGTTGAATGTGTCTCATACGAAATTTGGGTTATGCTACAAATTTCACACAAATCTCGCAAGGATTCTAATTTTTAAATGAAAATAAATTATTTTAATTGATAAATTATTGAAACATTTTTGTTTAAATTGCAAACAAATTTCACATATTTGCAATATGCAAGTTACCACAGAAAGCACACGCGCCACCTCCACCCAACTGCTGCTCTTTCGGCTCCTGCAATTATTTTTATTGGCGGTTTTGCCTTTTGTTTTGCTGATTCGCATCGCGGTTTGGTTGCATGAAAATTATCAAGCGTATGCTTGGGCAAGTGTTTTTTTTGCGGCAGTCGTCACGGCGGCGCTGCTACTCGGTTATTTTCTATACGTGCGCAATCATTTTGTTAAACAGACTTTCCAGCCAAAAATTTTACAACGCAATTATGGTATTACATTAGCTATTGTTTTAATGTATTGCGCCAATGGCGTGTGGAGCATCTCCGCTGCAAATGTGAAGGAAGCAGCAGTCAAACAGGAGTTTAAAACATTACATCCCATTGTAAGATTAAGTATCAGTACGCTTATTTTGTTAGAAAAAGACCTCATCCTCACCGATGCCGAGCGCAAGCCAGAAGATTATCAACAAATGGGGCTCGCCTCCAAAAACCACTCCCTGCATTACACCCAAAGCACCGGCTACGCGCACGCCGTGGACATCCGCACGAAAGGACACGGCTGGCTGCGCAATAAACTCATTCAAGGTTATTTTGAAATGATGGGATTTAATACACTGGTACACAAAGGCACGGCGGAGCATCTGCACGTGTCGCTGAAGAGTGTGGATAGCGCGGGGATTTAAGCGGTGATAGGGTGATGGGTTTATAAGGTGATTTTAATACGAAACACTTATGAATGTTGATACGGGACTACAACCACCAATTGGAATAGTTCTAATATTATTTGGTTTGTGGGTTGGAAGATACGCTATAAAAAATAGAGGAGATAAACGAATAACTAATGTAGATACCTACATATTTGTAAGGACTATGTCAGGCAGCATCAGCTTAATTTTCATAGGAATTATGATGTTGCTACGAAAATGGTGAATTTTCAAATGTGTCGCTGCGGAGCGTGGATAGTATGGGGATTTAGGAAAGCATAGCTTCATTTTTTTTATGCAAAAAATGTACTTTGTGCAACTATAATTACTTAATTTGAGTTAAAGCATAAAACTAAAGCCAATACCAATCCAGTGGAAAATACCCATTTTATACTTCTTTTTTACCTATTTTATCTGCTTGTACAATTGTTGGAGACACTGCTACACGAATTAGGGCACACTGTTCCAATCATTTTACTTACGAATAACAAAGTCTCTATCTACATTGGCTCCTTTGGAGATGCGACTAAAAGTTTGAAAATTTCGCTTGGTAAACTTACTTTTTATGTAAAATATAATCCATTGCTTTGGAATCGTGGCTTATGCGTACCGCATACACCAAACATTTCTATTAATAAACAGATTTTATATACGGCTACTGGACCTTTGATGAGTCTTTTGTCAGCTGGGGTGGCGGCTTACTTGTTTTTTACTTCTGATGTGAATGGTTTTGCACAAATAGCTTTGTTTGCTTTTATGGTGGTTTCGATGGGTAGTTTTATTTATAATGCGATTCCAAGTAATAAACCTATTATACTTTATAATGGCGGTGTGACTTATAACGACGGCTACACTATAAAACAATTACTAAAATATCGCTCACTGCCACCAGCATTTTTCGAGATGGCTACCGCGTATCACGACGGAGCTTACGAAGTGGCAGCTCAAATATCGGAGTCTTTATTGGCGCAAGGATTGAAAAACAAAGATATATTTATCATAGCGATTGATGCTTACAAGCAAACAAAAGAACGCGAAAAAGTAAAGCAAAAGATAGCTGAATTTCAAAAAAAATACAAGCTAAATGCGGATGACTATTCATTTTTGGGCAACATCCAGTCCCAATTGGGCGAGTACACGAGTGCACTGGCAGCGTATGAAAAAGGATTACGGATAAAATTATATGATGAAAATATCTTGTGCAATCGAGGCTTTACTTTTTTGATAATGCGCAAATACAAAGCAGCCATTGAAGATTTTGATAGAGCGATAACGGTGGATGATTCCTGCGCCTACGCTTACGCTAATCGAGGACTTGCTAAAATTCAATTACAACAGACCGAAGATGGTTTGAAAGATATTCATTATGCGTTAGAAATCAATGAATTGGAGGCTTATGCGCATCGAAGTTTAGGTATTTATTATTTAGAAAATGAGGATAAAGCAACTGCGCTTCAACATTTTCAAAAGGCGAAAGAATTGAATAAAGCCGTTCATCAGATTGAGGAGTTGATTAACGATGCGCAAGTTTAAAATCAATTTATAAACCCATCACCCTATCACCCTTTTTTCACCACCGTCCCTTCAAATAACAACTTCACATTCGGGTCCAGCATAATTTTTGTAGGTGCTTTATCGGCTTTAATCATAAAGGTTTGGCTTGCTTTTTGAATTTGAAAGGTTTGTATGATTGGCTTGTCTGTATCGTTGTAATAAATGGCGATGTCTATTGGAAATTGAAAGGCAATATTTTGCAATTGTTTTATTTCTATTAATAAGGCTTTGGCATTCGTATCATAATTCCAAGTGGTTTGTAAGGTCGGCTGCCCGGCTGTAAAAATCCATTGCTTAAAAAATGGTTGTAAATCCTTCCCACTTACTTCTTCCATCACTTTCCGAAAATCATCCGTCAGCGCATTGCTAAATTTATATCGGTCATAATACGTCCGCACCCCTTTCCAAAATGCGGAATCGCCCACTTCCTGCCGCAATATGTGCAGCACCCAACTTCCTTTCTGGTACGAATTCGTATTTAATAAACGGTTGTAATCGGTGACGGTTGTGTCCACAATCGGTCTTGCATTTTTACTATTGTAAGTTATAACTTGCTGGCGGTCAGCCATTAATTCCTGTCGAGCAGCGTCCACGCCATGCACACTTTCATTATATAAAATCGTAAAATACGTTGCAAAACCTTCACTCAACCACACATGATACCAACTCGCTTCCGAAGCAGAATTGCCAAACCATTGGTGCGCAATTTCATGTGCAATCAAGCCCTCGCGCTCGCGTGTACCCGTCACAGAGTTTTCAAAATAAAAAATATTACTCGCATTTTCCATACCACCGTAGCGCGTTTTCGACTGCACATTCGCCAGTTTTTTGTAGGGATACGGCGCGACATTTTTCACAAACCAATCCAGCACCGGCACCGCTTGATTGTAATCATAAAAACCTTCTTTGCGATTTTCTGGAAAAACCCAAGTCGTGACGGGAATGCCTTGCGCCTCGCCCGCCAGTTGCACTGCAAAAGGAGCTGCACCGATGACCATAACTTTCGTCGGCAGCAGCACGGTTTCGCGCCAATGCGTGAGTTTCAAACCGTTATCCAGATTCGTTTCTTCGACTTGAACGCCATTTCCAATCACTTGCAATTCCTGCGGAGCCGTGACGATAAATTCCACCGAAGCCTTGTCAGATGGATGGTCAACAGTGGGCAGCCAGTGATGCGCACGATTGGGCCAGTTGTCGCCAAAAAAAGTACGGTCGCCAAATTTATTGTTGTCAATAATCAAACCATCTGCTGGAATGCCTTGATAATCAATTTGAAATGTATGTACATCATCCAACTTCGTCGCTCGTGGAAATCGAATAGTCAAACTTTCTTTGTTGTGTTCAAATTGAAAAGCGTGTCCATTTTCGGAAACTGCGCTCACGGTCATGCCTTTGCCAGCCGCATCTTTTTTGACTAAATCCAACTGAAATTCAGACACTTCTTTGCGAAAGCGAATCGTGACCAGCGCTGAGCCTTTGACATTTGCATCGGTTGCATTTAATTGCAAACTAAATACATAATGTTGCACGTCCAGCGTGGCGAGTCGGTCATAATGATTTTGTGAAAAAGTGGTCACAGCAGCGACTAACAAAAAAGTCAGTGTTAGAATCGGGAAACGGTTCGACATCGTAAATAAAAGCTTGTTTATGAATTGATTATCAGTTCTTTGCATGGCAAATATAGTTTTTTACACGTACACTCTTGGTGGAATTAAATTTTTAAAATACACCGGAAGCCGATAATTTGCGAGACCTTTGCCCAAAAAAATAGATTACACTTCCAGATTCCGTCTTTTCTACAAATAAACACGTTTACCACCAAAAAAGAATTGGAAAATGTCGAATAATCGAATTATAATTTTTGATACCACTTTGCGCGACGGCGAGCAGGTGCCGGGCTGCAAATTGAATATGGAACAAAAAATAAAAGTTGCGTTGCAACTGGAGGAACTCGGTGTGGATGTCATCGAGGCGGGTTTCCCGATTAGCAGTCCGGGCGATTTTGCAGCGGTAGAAGCCATTTGCAAAGCTGTCAAAAATCCGACGGTTTGTGGCTTGTCCAGAGCGGTTGAACAAGATATTCGCACCGCAGCAGATGCCTTGAAATATGCCAAACGTCCACGCATTCATACAGGCATCGGCACGTCTGAGTCGCATATTGTACATAAATTGCGCTCGACGCAGGAAGAAGTGTTGGAACGTGCAGTGGCTGCCGTCAAATTGGCAAAAAGTTTTGTAGAAGACGTCGAATTCTACGCGGAAGATGCCGGGCGAACGGATAACGAATTTTTAGCAAGAGTCATCGAAGCAGTCATCAAAGCAGGTGCGACGGTCGTAAATATTCCTGATACGACGGGCTACTGTTTGCCAGAACAATATGGTTCAAAAATTCGCTATCTCGTTGAAAATGTGCCAAATATACATAAAGCAATTATTTCTGCGCATTGCCATGATGACTTGGGTTTAGCAACTGCGAATTCTATTTATGGCGTAATTAACGGTGCGCGTCAAATCGAATGCACCATCAACGGCATCGGCGAGCGCGCGGGCAATACCTCGCTTGAGGAAGTAGTAATGGTTTTAAAACAACATCCACAATTGGGTTTGTCAACTGGAATTAATACCCGTCTTTTAAATTCTATCAGCCGCTTCGTCTCCGAAAGTATGGCAATGCCCGTGCAGCCCAACAAAGCCATTGTCGGCGCGAATGCCTTTGCACACTCTTCAGGTATTCATCAGGATGGCGTTATTAAAAATCGGGAAACCTACGAAATCATTAACCCGCTGGAAGTCGGTGTGGACGAATCGCGCATTGTGTTGACGGCGCGTAGTGGTCGGGCGGCACTGGCATATCGTTGCAAAAATATTGGCTACAATGTGACGAAAGATGAATTGGACATTATTTATACAAAGTTTCTGGAAGTAGCTGATGTAAAGAAAGAAGTAAATGATGCAGATTTGCAATTAATAATGGAGGAAGTGCAGGTAGGAGTAACGGTTTAGAAATAGAACACTGATTTTTATGATTTTTTAAGATGTCAACTGATTTAATTACAAAAAATTTTAACCTATCATAAGAATCAGTCAAATCAGTGTACCATAATGGCAAAGACATTATTCGATAAAATCTGGAATGCGCACGTCGTCACCAGCATGGAAAGCGGCGAAGACGTACTCTACATTGACCGGCATTTCATACACGAAGTAACCAGTCCGCAGGCGTTTGATGGCTTGGCGAAGCGCGGTATTGGCGTGTACCGAACGGATAAAACAGTGGCTACTGCCGACCATAACGTGCCAACTATTAATCAACATTTGCCGATTACCGAGCCGCTTTCGCGTTTTCAGGTGGAAAAATTGGTAGAAAATTGTGCAAAGTTTGGGGTCGAATTGTATGGATTGGGTCATCCATATCAAGGAATTGTACATGTGATTGGTCCTGAATTGGGCATTACGCAGCCGGGTATGACGATTGTTTGCGGAGATAGTCACACGTCCACACATGGGGCGTTTGGCACGATTGCGTTTGGCATTGGCACGAGTCAGGTGGAGCAAGTGTTGGCGTCTCAGTGTATTTTACAAAATCGTCCCAAGCAAATGCGCATCACGGTAGATGGAATTTTACAAAATGGCGTTTTGTCGAAAGACATTATTTTATACATCATTTCTAAACTGACAGCAGCCGGTGGCACGGGTTATTTTGTAGAATATGCAGGTTCGGCGATTCGGGCGCTCTCGATGGAAGCGCGGATGACGATTTGCAATATGAGCATCGAAATGGGCGCACGTGGCGGCTTGATTGCACCAGATGAGATTACATTTGAATATGTAAAAGGTCGAGAATTTGCGCCGAAAGGCGAATCGTGGGATAAAGCATTAGCGTATTGGAAAACATTATATTCCGACGAAGACGCGGTTTTTGATATGGAATATAACTTTTCGGCGGAAGATATTACACCTATGATAACTTATGGTACGAATCCTGGCATGGGTATAAAGATTAATGATTTAATTCCGCATACGGTAAATGAAAACCCGCAGTCATTTGAAAAATCGTTGCAATACATGGGCTTCCATGAGGGTGAAAGTATGATTGGAAAGCCGATTAAATACGTTTTTATTGGTAGCTGCACCAATTCTCGGATTGAAGATTTGCGCTTGGTAGCTAATTATGTAAAAGGTAAACAAAAAGCCAGCCATGTAAATGTAATGGTCGTGCCGGGTTCGCAACAAGTAGCAGCGCAAGCCAAAGCGGAAGGACTTGATTTGATTTTACAAGCGGCAGGATTTGATTTTCGAGAGGCGGGCTGCTCGGCGTGTCTGGGTATGAATGAGGATAAAATTCCAGCAGGAGAGTATTGTGTTTCGACTTCCAATCGTAATTTTGAAGGGCGGCAAGGACCGGGCGCACGCACGATTTTGGCAAGTCCACTCACGGCGGCGGCGGTCGCGATAGCGGGGGAGATAACGGATGTGCGGGAGTCTTTGAATTAATTATTGCCGCTGTGTAAGATGTCCCGTAAGGACTTTATATCTATGGAAATGAACCAGCCAGCCTATTTCTGCCCCAGCAGGCCAAACAATCGTGCGGTTTAGCTCCCACGGAGCACCAAAACATTGTTCATTGTTTTCTACCGATATTAAAGCCCTATGGGCTAAAGCAGCTTTTCAGTTTTTGATTCGTACTTTTATTTATTCTAAATCATGGCAAACGAAAATTTATTTAATGAAATCCAAACTTGTTTAGAACTCATTGATAGTTGTAACAATCAAATTGATTTACAGCTAAGATTGCCCATTTATAATTGAACATTGACCGCAGCGTAAGAAGCTGACAATCAGATTAATACTCTATTGGTTGTGGCGATTATTTAGATCTAACTCCTTCATATAGTTCGCTGCAAGGAATTTGTAGCCAGACTCCTTCATGAATGTAAAAGCAATGTGGAACGGATGGTAGAACGCATAACCCAAAGTGCTTATAATATAGGTAATCAGGCTGGTGAGCCTCCTCCTTCGGTCTAACCTAAACTGTATCGGCGGGCTTCACCCGCCGCCATTCTAATACCATTTTCAATCATTAATGACGTATTTTGTTTGCGATGATAGTCTGATTGTGAGTGTTTTATGGCATCTGACTTCTGGCATCTAAATTGATATAATTACCTCATCGGCTAAAGCCCGCCAGTACACGTTAAAGTTTGTTAAGACGGGTTAAAGTTGATTTAACGCATTGGACTTTGTGAAGCCTAAAACACTAAATTCGCGTCAAAGATTAGGGTGCAATCGCATCCGCAGCATCATTCTAAAAAACAATCTATCATGAAAAAATTACAAACCCTTTCTTTTTTTACCATTTTACTCACGTTGGGCGCGTGTAGCCCACAGTTGACACCGTTTACCGAGCGTTTGTACGAGCAAAATCGCTGGTCGGAAGAAGAGTTGAAACGTATCCAATTTTATGTCTCGAATGACATTGTGCTGCGGCGCGATTTTTCGAATACGGATTCACGTATTGAAGGCGGCACGATTCGCGTCGTCGGTGGGCAGCAAGTGGAGGAAGTTGTGATTCGAGATGGCACGCCCGGCATATTCCTGTTTAGTCCTAAAAGCAAAAACTTTGCTATCAGTTTTGAATCCGGCAGCGACGAGCGGTTCCTCATGTTTGGCGCAAGTCCAAGAGCAGATGGCAAATTTGTATTGCTGGCGGACGACTGGAATCGGCGCAACGGCATAGTGACATATGAAGGGCGCAAGTTTCGCGTGGATGCAGAGAACGCGTACGCCAGTCTGCTCGTGGATTTGAAGCGTTCCAATAGTGTTTCCAGAAAGTCGCGCACGGCGGAGGGGAGAAGGATAAAGGGAGGATAGGGTGATGAGACGCTTAGGACGACAACCACTTACTAGGAGGATGCACGTTAATAGTTAACGCCCTCCTGTTTATTGCTTTTCACATTTTTGTCCCAATATTAAAATTTAGAAGCTGTGACTGCATAAGCATAGGAAAATGTAACAAGCTTATCTTCCTATTCCTTTTTTGAGCGGTTATCGTCCTAAGCGTCCCATCTTCCCATCCTCCTTCTTAGTTCCTCCCAAAAAAGGCACAAATCGAAAATCATCAAAAATTTCTTCTTTAAAATCGGTGTCGGATAGGCGGGTAATGCGCATCATTTGCTGTACTTTTTCGCCGACTGGGATGACGAGGAGTCCATTTATTTTGAGTTGTGTTTTTAACGGTTCCGGAATTTCAGTAGCGCCGGCAGTGGCAAGGATTTTGTCGAATGGTGCGTATTCGGGCAAACCCTTTGAGCCATCTCGGAAGAAACAGCGGACGTTGCCGACTTTTAAATGCTGCAACAATTCATTAGCAGTGTGATATAACGTTTCTTGTCTTTCCACCGTGTAAACCCTTGCGCCAAGCATCGCCAATATTGCAGCTTGATAACCAGAACCCGTACCGATTTCTAAGATTTTTTCTCGTTTTTGAATATTTAAAAGGGAAGTTTGATAAGCGACCGTGTAAGGTTGGGAAATCGTCTGCTCATTGCCAATCGGGAAGGCTTTGTCTTCGTATGCGTGTTCTGCGAACGCATTGTCCAGAAAGAAATGACGGGGCAGTTGCTCCATGACCGACAGCACGTTGTCGTCCAAACCGCCCCGTTCACGCAGGGTTTCTATGAGTTTGCGGCGCATGCCTTTATGTCGGTAGGAATCCTCCATTTTTAACGTGAAATGTAAACCCGTGAAATTTAAAATGTAAAAGTTACGCTCCCCATGCTTTTACATTTTATATCTGAAATTTTGCGGTTTTCTAAAGCTGCAAATTACTATTTTTGCCCCGATAAAAATCTGTTTTCTGACATCTCACATCTGACCTTTCAAAAAAATGAGTCAAATCAAATTCGGAACCGACGGCTGGCGTGCCATAATCGCCCTCGATTATACAGTAGACAATGTAAAACGAGTCGCGGAAAGCACGGCATTGTGGTTGAAACAAAATGGCGGCAAACAAGCAGTCATTGGATACGATTGTCGCTTTGGCGGGCAATTATTTTCGGAGACTTCGGCGCAAGTGCTGGGTGCGCATGGTATTAAAGTTTTTTTGGCAAAAGGATTTATTTCTACGCCGATGGTGTCGCTGGGCGTGGTAAAAACAGGCGCTGATATTGGGGTGGTCATCACGGCAAGTCACAATCCACCGTCTTATAATGGTTTTAAATTGAAATCGAATCTCGGCGGACCGATGGGACCTGCGCAGATTGAAGAAGTGGAAAAACTCGTGCCGGATAATTTCACAACGAATTTGCCGACTTTATCAGAAATGGAAGCCAAAGGTTTGTTAGAATATGCGGATTTTGAACAAATATATCTTGACCACGTCGCTACCCATTTTGATTTGAGTGTGATGCGCAATGCGGATTTTAAAATTGCGTATGATGCCATGTTTGGTGCAGGTCAGAGTGCGATGCGTAAGATTCTACCAGACGCAATTTTGCTACATTGTGACGATAATCCGGGTTTTCATGGACAAGCGCCGGAGCCGATTCACCGTAATTTGCAAGAACTTTCTGAGTTGATAAAAAACAATGCAGACATCGCTTTGGGCATCGCTACGGATGGCGACGCAGACCGCATTGGAATGTATGACGAGGACGGCGTTTTTGTGGATTCACATCATATTTTGCTGCTTTTATTGTTATATCAATACAAGTATAAAAATCTGGGCGGCAAAGTCGTCATCACCTTTTCGGTAACGGATAAGATGAAGAAATTGGCGGACATTTTTGGTTTAGATTACGAAGTCACGAAAATTGGTTTTAAATACATTGCAGAAATTATGTCGGCGGAAGACGTAATTGTAGGTGGCGAAGAATCTGGCGGCTTGGCGGTGAAAGGACACATCCCAGAGCGCGACGGCATTTGGATTGGTTTGATGATTTTAGAATTTATGGCGAAAACAGGGAAGTCTGTCAAGCAATTGATTCAGGAAGTGTACGATTTGGTGGGCGCATTTAATTGCGACCGCGATGATTTGCACGTAGAAGAAGCTCAAAAACAAGCGATTATCACGCGTTCCAAAGAAAATCCATATTCCGCTTTTGGTAATTATAAGGTTGAATCGGTCGAATCTATTGACGGCTTTAAATTCAACCTCGGCAATGACTGCTGGGTGATGCTGCGTGCATCGGGTACGGAACCTGTGCTACGAGTGTACGCGCAAGCGAGTGATGCGCAGGAGGTTCGGCAAATTTTGGATGCTGCTCAAGCTACGCTTTTTGGAGAATAGAGGAGGATGGGAAGATAGGAGGATGCGCTTGTTACATTCTCCTATGATGATGATGCGCTCGCAACCTTTAAATTTAATATGGTAACAAAAAAGTGGAAAGGGATAAACGGAGTGGTCAACGACTAACGTGCATCCTCCTATCCTCCCATTTTCCCATCCTCTATTTCAAAAACGCACGAAGCATCCACGCCATTTTCTCGTGTTGCTCCATCAAGCCGGTGAGGAAGTCGCTCGTGCCTACGTCTTTGAGTTCATTGCCGATGTGGTCAATGTCTTGGCGCATTTGTCCGATGATGGTTTCGTGGTCTTGTAGCAATTCTTGAATCATTTCCGAGGCTTTACTTCCGCTCTTACCGGTGTCCAGTAGGCGCGTTAATTCTAAAAAGTGTCGGAGCGAACCTTCTGCGAAGTGTCCCAGCGAGCGCGTGCGTTCGGCGATTTCATCTATAAAGCCCTCGATTTGTTCCGCCTGTGTGTCAAAAAATAAATGCAAGCTGTAAAAATGTTCGCCTTCCACATTCCAGTGGTGGCGCTTGGTTTTGGTGTAAAGGACGTACTCATCTGCCAATAATTTGTTGAGTAATAGTCCAATCGTTTCCAAATGATTTTCGGGAATTCCAATGTTTGCTTTCATAAGTTGGAGGATGGGAGGATGGGAAGATAGGAGAACGCGTAAAATCCTATCTTCCTATCTTCCGGTTTAAAAAATATCTTTAATTTCGTATGTTATATCTCGAAAAGCGACTTTATCGCCCGCCTGTTTCCCTTCTAATGCTTTGAAAATAGGGGCTTCTGGCGAGATACCGGTATATTCTACCCCAAACACTTCAAAACTGGGCACGGTAGCTGCTACCAAAAAATTTCGTTGGTCGGTCACGATTACAGAACCTACCATTACTTCCCAATGTCTGGTAGCAATTAACTGCTCAAGTGCGCCCAAACTATCTTGTTGTGTATCAGTGATTTCTGCCAGCAGTTCTACGTCGTCCAGCGTTTCGAGTTTATTAGAATCATCACCCATTTCCATCGCATCGTTTTCCGCGTCCAGCGCATCGGTTGCCATGTCCTGTTGCGTTTCGCGCTGGCGTTCTAAGGTGCCTTCGTAAGCGATACGCGCGTGGCGAATGATGATTTCTTTGAGTTCTAATTTTTCCATTGTTTGCTCTTTCGTTTAAGGTTCAACACGTTAACGGCTCAAGGGTTCATAACCACATATTTACCAAATTCTCCATCTTATCCTCAGTCTCTATCTCCATCTAAAATCATGTGAATGTGCGGAATCCCATCTTCCAAATATGCCTCTCCAATAGTCTGAAAACCAAAGGATTGATAAAAATTTAATAAGTACACCTGCGCCCCAATTTTAATAGGTTGATCTCCAAAAAGCTGCCGCATTTCCTCAACGGACTGTTGTACTAAAAGTCGCCCGGCTCCTGTGCCACGTGCGCTCGGCGCACTTACGATGCGCCCAATCGAAGGATAATCGGGATAAGAAATGCCTTTTGGCAATAAACGGGCGTAAGCAAGGAGTTGCCTTTTTTCATCATAACCCATTAAATGCCAGCCTTGTAGGTCTTTATCATCACAATCTTGATACACGCATTTTTGTTCTACTGCAAATACTTCCTGCCGCAGCTTTAAAATATCATATAATTGAAAAACACTGAGTTGTATAAAAGGTAGGCATTCAAATGTAATCATGGGTATTTGGTAAGTGCTGAAGCACATTTATTTTTGATCGCAGAGAACACAGAGACTTTGCGTTTCTTAGTCCCGCCGTATGGCGGGAAGAAAAATTATAATCTAATATTGTATTGCGCTCAGCGCGTTGCTTTTATCAATGAATTAGGTAAACAAGTGTTCACTTATTTCAAAGAACGTTCGGATAAATAAATTAAAATAATCAACTAGCACTTTTCTTTGAAATATACCCGTAAAAAGCTAAATCGGCATTATCAAAAGGTCAATTCTTCTAACTTAGAATATAAATAATTTTACTTTACACTTTTAAAAATAAAAAGTGAAATTTAAAAGTAACTGATAATTTCTAAGACGGCTCTTTTTTAGTCGCTTCATCGTCCTCATCGTCGCCGTTTACCGCCGTAGATACAGTGGTATCAATTGTGGGCTCAATAACAGGTGTTTCTAATTCAACACTATTCATAGGAGTAGGGAGGGGGGCATCAGTTTCGGATTCAATCGCGGGCGACTGCACTTCTTCTGTCGTAGTTGCAGTTGGCACTTCCGTTTCCGCTTCGTCCTTCCGGTCAAAATAGTCGCCCACCGTTTCTTTCGCTTGTTCTACTACTGCTCCGATTTTCTCACCTGCCACGTCTGCTATATTTCTTGCTGTATCCACTGCATCTTCTGCTATATTGCCCAATCGTTCTTTCGCGGCTGTACCTGCATCTTTTGCCGTATCCATCGCATCTTCCGCAAAATCGCCTAATTTTTCCCGCGCTACTATGCCCACTGCTTTTGCCGTATCAATCGCATCTTCCGCTACGTCTTTTAATTTTTCTCTTGCTGCTGCGCCTACGGATTTTGCGGTGTCAACGGCATCTTCCAGCGCACCTTTTATTTTTTCACTCATGGTTTCGAGGAAGGAAGGTGCTGGTTTTTCCGGCTTTTCGCCTTGCACCGTGTTGACTGCACGGGTCACTTTATCAGGGTCTACCGATTCTTCACGGGCTTTCATATTCTTCACAATTTTATCCTGTGCGGCTCGCTTTGCCTCTTCCATTTTGTCACGGTCCCCTTGGCGGCGGCGCTGTTGCTCTATGCGCTGTTCCAAGTCGGCACGCGTCGTGGTCATCTCCGTCATTTTTTCTACTTTGGAGTGTACCCGCTCTTCTATCATTTTTATTTTTGCCTGCCGAATCTGGGCTTCCAGTTGACCATCGGTGCGTTCAATTTTTCGATTTTGAAATTCTAGGTCATCTTGGTCACGCTGTATAGAGCGTTGCATTTTATCAATGGCACCGAGCAAGCCATCATAGCGACGTTGCAAGCGGTCGAGCGGAGATTTATCGTCATTCGTTTCGGGTCCAAACCGTTTTTCTTTTACGGCTTTGAATGCACCATCTAATCTTTCCCATACTTTGGCGCGATGCTCTCGACTTAATTTCGTATCTCGGAATTTGCGCTGCATTTCTTTCAACTCATCAAAAATAGGTGCGAGGCGAGCACCATCTGCTATCTTCTTTTCAACCACCGCAATGGCAGTGATAAAATTGTCATAATTATCTTTAGAAACTTTATCGAATTCTTCGTCCAAGCGAGAGCGCAATTTTTTCAACTTTTCAAACAGACTATTGATAGCATCCCGAAGATTGTCGGAATGAGTTCTGAGTAAATTACGTTCGCGTACCTGCGATTGTACTTTATCCCAAAATCCCTTCAACTCGTCCCACAGGCTATTGTCGTAGTCTTCCAATACGTCCACACGCTCTTGAAGCGCGCCGAGTTCGGCATGATACGACTCATTGAGTTTGGTAGAAAGCACGAGGAAGTGCCATTCGGTTTGCGCGCGTTGTACCACATCGCCGCGTTCTACTTTCAGGTCTTCGGGGAGTAGGCTTTCTGTCACACTTAATTCTCGGTCTATTACCGTATAACCTTCCGGAAAATCTACAGTTCTGCCATCGCGCCATTCGTCCATCATTTTCCGATGAAATTCTTCAGTCACAACGTCTTCGGAGAAAGTGTAAATGTTCACTTTATTATCTTCCGGTCGCAGTTCCAGTGCAATCAGTACACGAGCGTCTTGGGCATTATTGCCCCACAGTACAAGCCTAGGTTTCATAAAAAACGGATTCGTAGTTTGCGTTATAAAATTAAACGTTCTAATATAATATCTACTGTAAAGCGTGAATTGAAAATAAGGGAACTAAAAAATTAGCTTTTTACATTTCAAATCGCTAATTTCCTATTTATAAAACATTGAAAATCTATCAAAATTAACAAAAGCACAGTCAAACAGTCAACTTTTGTCATTTTTTTTAAAAATAAGCGAGATTAAACAGTGACCGCAGCTTTTCCAACCAATTGATTGTCATATAAATACTGTGCAATTTGCACGGCATTCGTAGCTGCGCCCTTCCGCAAATTATCCGCTACAATCCACAGATTCAAGCCATTTTCAATAGAATCATCCCGGCGAATGCGCCCCACAAATACTTCGTCTTTATCTTTTGCAAGTAAGGGCATCGGATATTTTGCATTGGCATTATCATCTAAAACGACGATACCCGGCGACTCCCGCAGCAATTGCTTCACATCTTCCACCTCAAACGGTTTTTCAAACTCTACATTCACAGATTCGGAATGTCCGCCTTGCACCGGTACGCGCACTGCCGTAGCTGTAATGCGTATGCTGTCATCGCTTAGGATTTTGCGCGTCTCATGCACGAGTTTCATTTCCTCTCTGGTATAATCATTGTCCAAAAACACGTCACAATGCGGTATCACATTCTCAAAAATCTGATATTTATACGCCATTTCCTCCGGCGCGGGGTGGAAGCCTTTTTTCTCCAACGTATACTGCTTCACCGCTTTCATGCCTGTACCCGTCACCGACTGATAGGTAGAAATGACGAGGCGCTTCATGTGGTACGCTCGATGCAGCGGCGCCAGCGCAACCACCATTTGAATGGTAGAACAGTTCGGGTTTGCAATAATTTTATCTTCTGGCGTTAATTCGTTCGCGTTAATTTCTGGCACGATGAGTTTTTTGGTCGGATCCATGCGCCAAGCGGAAGAATTATCAATAACGGTCGTGCCTACTTCGGCAAATTTTGGTGCCCACTCCAAAGACGTGCTGCCACCGGCAGAAAAAATAGCGATGTCCGGCGCGGCTTTTATCGCATCCTCCATACTTACGATTTGGTAGGTTTTACCTTTGAATTGAATCTCCATTCCCACCGAACGCTCAGAGGCGACGGGCAAAAATTCGCTAATCGGAAAGTCTTGTTCCTCAAGCACTTGCATCATTACTGTGCCCACCAATCCGGTTGCACCTACGACAGCTACTCTCATTTTTTTTAGTTTAATGGTTTATGGGGTCATAGGGTGATTTTTTATAAACTTTTAAACTAATCACCCCATCACCCGATAAAATAGCGGCGCAAATATACGCGTATTCTACCTTTATTGCTATTTTTGAAATATGAAACCATATTTTTTTTTATTGTGTTGCAGTCTTTTACTTTCAAATTTACACGCCCAATTCCAAGATAACTTCTCGGATGGCAATTTTAGTTCCAACCCGACTTGGACCGGAAATGCCGACCGCTTCCTCGTCAATGCTGCTGGCGAATTACAACTCAATGACTCGATGCCCGTCGCCACGAACACCACTTACTTGGTCACCAATGCACCCACTTCCTTAGACGATTCTACGACTTGGGAATTTTATGTGCGTTTGGAATTTGCAACGTCTACCACCAACTTCGCTCGCGTCTATCTCGCTGCTAATCAAGCAGATTTGAGTGGAAATGTAACTGGCTATTTTCTAAAAATCGGCGGCGCAACAGGCAGCACCGACGCCATCGAACTCTATCGGCAAGATGGGGTGAATACGACTTTGTTGTTGAGCGGCACGGCAAGTGCAGTCGGCGGCGACCCCGTCATTGCACGTTTACGCGTGACGCGCTCGACCACAGGCGAGTGGACGCTTTTCGCTGATTATCAAGGTGGTACAAATTTTAAACGAGAAGGAAGTGTATTAGATACAGCCTATTATTCCAGCAATTATTTTGGATTTTATGCACGCTATTCCAGTACGCGCAACAAGTCTTTTTTCTGGGATGATGTTGTTGTAAATCCTTTATTTTCGGATGAAACGCCACCGAAATTGTTAGAAGCAAAAGCACTTTCTGCCACCCAAGTGGAAGTGACTTTTGACGAGCCGCTTGCCGCGAATGTCACAAATTCAACGAATTTCAGCATTGATAAAAATATTGGGAATCCAACAAGTGTCGTTTTATCTGAACCTGCGAAAGTGTTGTTGACTTTAAATAGTCCTTTGACAAGTGGTGTGATTTATACGCTTTCCGCAAATAATATTTCTGACCAAAACGGCAATACGAGTGCTACTCAAACCCGTGAATTTGGTTTTCAAAACGTACAACCAACCGCGCTGGGCGACCTTTTGATTTCCGAAATTATGGCAGACCCTTCTCCTGCGCAAGGCTTGCCAGATGCAGAATTTGTAGAATTGTACAACAAAAGTGATAAAGTTATCCAGTTACAAAATGTCGGTTTTTCGGCTGGAAGTACGCCTCAGAAACTGCCCGCTTTTTTGTTGCAACCCAAGCAGTATGTGATTATTTGTGACGATGCGAACGCCGCTATTTTTGCACCTTTCGGGAATGTGGTAGCAGTGGGAAGTTTTCCTGCGCTGACCAATGGCGGCGATGACTTGACCTTGACGAATGCGAATGGACAAGTGATTTTTGCTGTAAATTATACCGATGATTGGTATCAAAATGCAGAAAAAGCGCAAGGAGGTTGGACACTGGAACTCATTGATTTACAAAAGAATGCAACTTGTGCAGGAAATTGGCGCGCTTCCGTGGACCCAAAAGGCGGGACACCCGGCAAGCAAAATTCCCTGTTTGGAATGACTTCGGATACCACGTCCCCCCAATTACTTCGAGGATTTGCGCAAAGCGAAACGGAAATTTTACTCACCTTCAGCGAAGACTTGGAGATAACTGCCGCTGAAAATCTGGCAAATTATACCATCAGCAATAATGTCACAATAAGCGATGTTTTTTTACAAAATGCCAACGAAATTCTACTTACGCTTGGAGCACCTTTGCAAAACGGGCAATTATACACCGTAACCGCAAGTGGTCAAATAACGGATTGTTTAGGAAATGGCGTAAAATCACAAAACAGCATCCAGATTGGCGTGGCAGAAGCGGTGCAACCCGGCGATTTGATGCTCAACGAAATTTTATTTAACCCAGCAACCGGCGGCAGTGATTTTATAGAATTGTACAATATTTCTAATAAGATTTTAAATATCAATGGTTTACAAATCCTAAATGCGACAAAAACAGGGAGTACCGCCAGTCAAACAATAACCACTTCTTTTCTGCTTTTGCCAAATACGTATGTCACTATTTCTGAAAATCCACAAGAATTACGTACGCGCTATCAACCGCCAACCACCACAGTTTTATTAGAAAATGACTTGCCTACTTTTGACGATGACGAGGGCAACGTGACGATTCGTGCCAACGGCATTACGATTGATTCTTTTGATTACTTGGATGATTATCATTTTGCATTACTGTCTGATAAAGAAGGTGTTTCGCTGGAACGCATCAGTTTTACATCGCCCACTCAAGGTTCAAATAATTGGCAATCTGCCGCTGCATCCGTGCTTTTTGCAACGCCCGGCTACCAGAATTCACAGTTTAATCCACCCACTGCGACTACTGACCAATTGATTTCCATTGCTAATAAAAGATTTTCACCAGATGGAGATGGCTATGAAGATGTATTGTTCATTGACTACAACGCCGACCAATCGGGGCTTACCGCCAATATTCACATTTTTGATGCCAATGGTAGATTGGTCACAAAATTGGTGCAAAATGAAGGCTTAGCTGCGCGCGGCAATTTCAAATGGGACGGCACGACGGACGAAGGCAGCAAAGCGCGCATCGGGATTTATGTGGTCTGGATTGAATTATTTTCGCTGGGCGGTAGAGTAGAGCGGCGCAAGGAGACGTGTGTGCTGGCGGGGAAGTTGGACTGAGGGAAAGGGTGAAAAGGTGATTCGTAACGAAGGTTGACCAAGAGAGGAAGAGACCAGAGAAAAAGTCCGACCGCGTGTCGCCTTAGCTTTGGCGGTGGCGCAAGGACTGACATAATTATAGCAAAAAAATATCCCAATATCCCAACATTACCCGTGAAAAAAAAAAAACGCCATGAATTACAAAAATTAACTACATTTGTACTTCAAAAGATACACAAACACTTCTGTCGGAGCAAACCTTACACAAAAAAATCTACACAAACCTACCTTTTCCTAACCACTCAAAAATCAAATGAATTTGGTATTCACCCAAAAGACTACGACCTATGCACTCAAAGTACGTGTACCAACGGTTTTGCGAACTCGCCATTGCTGTGCCTATCATTTTTGGCACGGTGTTTTGTATGTATCCTTTTGAAGGTATGTTTTTTAAATGGTGGGAGGATCATACGTTCTTGATCATGCTGACCTCCTTAGGGTTAGGCTTATTGTTCTTTTTTTTCGATTACAAACGATTGATGATAGTGAGTTTTGCAGCTTGTGCATCCTTATGCCTGATGCTGGAAGCGCGTACCCAAGTGCCGATGAAACAGCCGAAAAAAACGAGTGATGCAATCGTCAAAGTAGCGCAGTTTTCCCTGTCACAAATAGATACCTATTTCGACGAAGATTTGCATACCATGCTGGATACCAAAGCGGATTTAATTTCTATTCAACAAGTAAAATTGGAAGGCTTAGCTCGGTTGAACGAATTTTTTACTTGCTGCGGCTATCCATATTCTGAATGTGTGATGGATGATGCCAGCCAATCTGCCATCGTCGTATATTCCCGCTACCCTTTTTCTTTTATAACGGATGCAAAAGAACCAAATGTGCCGGGAATCTTAGGGAAATTTCAACTGCCAATTGGGAAGGCAACCATAGAATTGTTCTTTTTTAGCACGTTTATGCAACCGGTAGTGGATGAAAAATCTTATGCCAAAGTCCGCAAACGACTGCAATCTTTTGCCTATCAACTCAATCACATCAAAGCGCCACTGCTGGTTTGTGGCGATTATAATATGCTACCTTGGTCGAAGGATTTGCAGTCCTTCAAGACGTATGCGCACCTCCGCGACAGTCGGCGAGGCGTGATGCCCATCGTGCCATCCGGTTATTCTTCTTTGCTCAATTACCCTTTCGATCATATATTTTATTCCGATCATTTCAAATGTATTCATTTTGAGATGATAAGTAGTGCTTCTAAACTGCATTTGGGGGTAGTAGGTACGTATCAATTTAAAAAGAAAGAACCAGTCAGCAATGCTAAAAAGGCGTCTCAAAGCATTTAAATATGCACTTGACGGCTTGGTGGATTTAATAAAAACACAGCCCAACGCTCGCATTCACTTGTTTGTGACCATAGTGGTCGTTGGAGCAGGTATTTTTTTCAATCTTTCTGTACCAGAATGGTGCTTGATAACACTGACAGTCGCTGTCGTATTTGCTGCCGAAGCATTCAATACTGCCTTAGAATACCTCACCAATCTGGTGTCGCCCGACTATCACCCCTTAGCCGGAAAGACCAAAGATGTAGCGGCAGCAGGGGTTTTAATAGTGGCAATCGGAGCAGTAATAATAGGTTTAATTATATTTCTCCCAAAAATATATGTATTATTTTAACAGGGTCTATAACAGATTTGTAAACATTCATGCGTTGTGACACTGGACACAATTGCTGTTGGACACAATTGTGTCCTTATTAAAATGCCCGCTACATGAACCGCTTCCTTATTATAGCAACTATCTTATTAGGAAATATATCTGCCCACGCGCAAGAACAACTCGGAATGCGCACGAGCAACTACGCCGGTGTAAATGGACTCACCCTCAATCCCGCCAATGGCTCGACTTCCCCGTTCAAATGGGATGTAAACCTGCTGGAATTCGGTCAGTTTTTTGACAATAATTACCTGTTTATAGAAAATTTCAGTCTACTCAGTGCTGCAAAAATTCCAGAAGACTACGCCTTGCGCCCCGATTTAATCAAAAAAGACCAATCGGCTCCACTCAACACAGTCGTTGTTGATTTTTATCGAAATACTGGCAAAACCTTTCGCGGCGATGCGCTGACGAATGTGATGGGACCCTCGTTGATGCTGCGTTTGGGCGAATCAAATATAGTTGGATTGTATACGCGTGCCCGTTTCGCGTTCAGTGCGCGGAAAATTCCGGCGGTGCTTGGGTACTATGAGTTTGGTGCGCTCCCATTTGGCACCCCTGTTTTGGTAGACGCATTCAATATAAATGTAATGGCTTGGAGTGAGATTGGTTTGAATTACACCCACATTGCAGAAACGGACTATGGACAAATAAGCATTGGCGGCACACTGAAATACCTACAAGGTTACGAATCTGCTTACGTGCGCAATGAACAATCCCTCGAAGTGACCCAACAACGCGGCAATCGACTCACGGGTACGCCCGGACATTTCAGTTATGGTTTTGCATCTTCTGTGGCCGAAGATTCCGTGTGGCAATTACAAAAACACGGCAGTGGAGCGGCACTTGATGTCGGTATGGTATTCACAGCACTGGCAGATGGAGATGATTATAAATGGAAATTTGGCGTGTCCTTGCTGGATGTCGGCGCGATTCGGTTCAATCAGGCTGCCCAGCAACACGAGTTAATTACAAGAGACACCGCATCTATCAATACATTAGCCTACCAACGATTTGACAGCCCGCAAGACCTGGATTCCGTTACCCAGCTTTTTAGTCGCCAAATATTACAAGACCCGAATGCTTCTCTGCAAAGTCGTGCGTTTGGAATGTGGCTACCAACGGCGTTGAGTGTGCAGGCAGAAGTGGCGATTGTACCTTCTCTTTTTGTAAATGCGACAGTTATACAAGGCATTCCTTTTGCAAAAAACGCGATACGGCGAAGCAATGTGGCTGCGCTCACGCCTCGATTTGAGCGGCGGTGGTTTGAAGCAGCTTTGCCAATTAGTCTGTTGGATTGGAAAAAATTGCGCAGTGGCTTGGCAGTACGAGTTGCGTTTTTGTGGTTTGGAACGGAAGATTTAGGCAGTATTTTTAAAAAATCAGATTTTGATAGCACCGACTTTTATTTTGCAATCAAGGTCAACCCTTTCAAATTAAATGTTGCAAAAAGCGATAGTAATAAACGCAGCGGCGGCTATCAAGGCAAAAGGCAGCCGAAAATACGCGCCAGAGGCGGTGGTGTAAAATGCCCGAAGTTTTGAAAGTGAGTACTTGTTTAAAAATTACGGTTTATAAGTTTGCGTCGCAATAGCCTTTCACAAGTCAAAAACGACCACTCCAATCTCTTTTTGAAAACTTTTTTTACTTTTTTTTTGCTTAAAAATAGCACTTTAAAAAAGATATTTTTCACAAATGACTGTTAAATCACAGATTAAACTTCGTTATTGTTGAATATTTCAATTAATTTATAGAAAAATATTTTTCACAATGCCCTTATTTTGTCCTTGTTTGTAGGCGGAAGGTGTCGCATATTTGTATCGTGATTAAGAGAAAGGGGAAGAGAGAAAGAAAAAAGCGGGTTAAAAGAGACCAGCACACAAAAGTTGAATATGTTCATGGGATTATAATTTGTTGGTGGTAGGTCGTCCCGGATTTTAATTCGGGACGAGCACACTTTTCAAAAAATCCTGTGCTAAAGATAAATCGCATCAACAAAAAAAGAAAAGGCGAATTTTGCAGAATTCGCCTTCCAAATTAGGTCATGCTCACGGGATTATGCCTTTCTTCAGGCTGAGATTACAATTTGCATTATGATAGCGCGATAGTAATTAGTAGTTTGTTGATGCGAAGATACACCACGTAGTTGTTATATTCAAAATATTGACAACTATTTTTTGGTTAAAGTTTTTATTTTGGATATGTTCATGGGATTATAATTTTAGGGGTCGTACGATGAGTACGACTTTTTTTTTGCCTTTTTTTACCCCATACCGCCATTCGACGAGTACAAGGAGGCGCAAAGAGCGCAGCGTTTTACTTGTAACTTTACCATTCACCACTCCCGTTTTACCTTTCACTAAAAATAAATTTCCTGCGCCACCCGATACGTGTTGGCGTGTGCATCCACCACCAGCGCAACGCGCTCCGAGTACCCACCGCCCATGCTCACAGCCACCGGAATATTATTTTTTTTACAAAGCTCTAATACAATTTTATCTCGCTCTTTGCAGCCTTGCATCGTCAAACTTAATCTTCCCAGTTTATCCGTCGCCAGCACATCTACGCCCGAGAGATAAAAAATCTGGTCGGGTTCCACCGAATCAATTAAAGCTGGCAAGGTATTTTTCAGAATTTTTAAATAATCCTTATCCTCCGTTTTGTCGGGCAAGCCAATATCCAAGTCACTTTTTTCTTTGCGCACTGGATAATTCTTTTCGCCGTGCATACTGAACGTGAAAACGCGTGGCTCGTGTTCAAAAATCTGCGCCGTACCATTTCCCTGATGTACATCCAAGTCTACAACCAGCACTTTTTTTACAATATTATGGTGCAACAAATAATTCGCCGCAATACCAATGTCATTAAATAGGCAAAAACCCTCACCCTTGTAAGTAAAAGAGTGATGCGTCCCGCCTGCAATGTTGAGCGCCACGCCGTGTTCCCGCGCATACAAGGCACATTGCACCGTGCCATTTGCAATGTGCCGACTTCTTTGTACGAGTCGTTCCGACATTGGAAAACCAATTGCCCGAATTTCTTTCGCAGAAAGTGTCTGTGTTTTCAACTTTTCCCAATATTGGGCTTCATGTGTCAATAGAATCGTGGCTTCGTCTAATGGTTGTGGTTGAAAAAAATTCTCAGTGGTCGCCGTGCCCTCGTACAACAATTGTTCTGGCAGCAGCTCGTACTTTTCCATCGGGAAGCGGTGTCCTTTAGGGAGTTCGTATTTGTAAATGGGATGGAAAGCAATTTTAAGCATACGTCAGTAGCATTATAATCGAGCGTAAACAATTCAAGTTGCTCGAAGTTGACAACTACTCCTCTTCCAAAAATATTTTTGCTAATTCGTACGCCTCTTTTTCCGCAAAACTGACGAGCGCATTTGCTGTAAAAGCAATCACCATTTTTTCCTTTGGCAAATAAAATAAAAAAGCTCGACCGCCTGTAATCGCCCCACCATGATGAATCGCTATCCGATTTTTAGTAGTATCCATTATTTCCGAACGCCAGCCCATAGCGTAATTCGTTGGTGTTCCGTCTTTTAACTTTTGCGGCGTTGTCAGTACAGCAATGGTTTTTGGTTTTAATACAGAAGGTAATTGTTGTACAAATTGCACTAAATCAGTCGGTGTGGATAAAAAGCCGCCACCTGCCCAACGATTGCTTAAATCCAACGGAGGCGCTACCATGAGTTTTCCGGGCATCATAAAGTGATAAAACGTGACCTTATTTGCAAGCAAAGAATCGTTTTTGTCTGGCAATGTATTTTGCAGCTTCAGTTTTTTGAAAATCTCTTTTTGCATAAAATTTAAGTAATCTTCGCCCGAAGCGCCTTCAATTGCTGCTGCAATCACGTTGTAACCATAACTGCTATAAAATTCCTTCGTGCCGGGTTCAAATAGTAAAGTATCGTTCAAAATAAGTGCCAAATTCGCTTGAACGGACGCATAATGCTGATTACTAAGCGATTCTGAAAAATCTTTATAATGTCGAATGCCCGCCTGATGTCCGCCCAATTGCCGCACCGTGACGGGATATTTTTTTAGTGGAAAGTACGGAACATATTTTTGAATCGGCGCATCCAAATCCAGTTTACCTTTGTCGTATAATAATCCGACCGCAGCCGATGTAAGCGTCTTAGAAATACTGCCAATGCGAAAGATAGACTGCGGCGTTACTGGAATTTTGGTTTCCAGATTTACAACACCAAACCCTTCTGCCCAGACTAATTTATCATCTATACCTACTGCGATGGAAATGCCTGGTACGCCCAATTTTTGGTGCAAATTTTGAACGTATGCCCGTGCTTTTTCAATTTTCGCCTCTTTTTGCGCAAAGCCAGTTTGCACACTAAACGTTAGAAGGAAGAGTACCGAATAAAAATAGGTTTTCATAAGTGGTCTTGGTTCATTTAATCTAATATTTGCAATCTCAAAGTAAACAAAAGCTGCCACACCAATACAAAAAACGCTATTTTTGCCGCTCAATCACGCTCGATAGTATGAAAAACTTTTTGCTATTCACTTTATTACTGTTGACGAGTTTGGCGCAAGCACAAGAAACAGGCAAATCCACAGATGCTTTTCAAATTACCGGCAAGGTACAAAATGCGCTGACGGTCAAATTCAGTGACTTGCAACAATATCCATTACAAAAAATTGGAAATGTAAAAATCACGAGTCATACGGGCGAGCCGCGTGGTGAATTCAAAAAACTAAAAGGCGTATTATTAAAAAGTGTATTGGAAAAGGCGACTATTCAAGCTGAGAATCCAAAGATATTGAGTGAATATTACATCGTGTGTAAAGCGTCGGATGGTTATAAAATGTCTATTCTTGGAACGAATTATTTAATTCAGAAGTTGGAAATCAAGTCTTTATCATTACCGAAGAAGATGGAAAATCTTTTGCAGGAACGGATAAAAATATAATGTTGATTGCCCCGAAAGACTTCCGCACCGGCAGACGAAATCTGAAATGGCTTTCTAAAATTGAAATAAAAAGAATTTGATAATTGTGTTCTTGTAGAATAGAATGTGTTCATGTGTTCGTGTAAAGAGCGTCCTGAACACATCAACACAAGAACACACGAACACAAAAAAATGAGCGAACAAGAACTCGTACGGCGCGATAACCTCCAGAAAATCCGCGATTTAGGTATTGACCCATTTCCACCGGCAGCGTTTGAAGTGACGACTTCGGCGGTAGCTATCAAAGCAAATTTTTACGAAAGCCAAGAAGCAGCCGACTTTCCGGAAGGCGCGGAACACGCGGAAACGGTACGCATCGCGGGTCGCCTCATGGGTACGCGCGTGATGGGCAAAGCAGCTTTCGCCGAATTGCAGGACTCCAGTGGGCGCATTCAACTCTACGTGCAGCGCGACGATATTGGCGAGGAATTGTACAATAAAGTGTTTAAAAAACTGCTCGACATCGGCGATTTCATTGGCGTGAAGGGCTTTGTATTTCGTACCAAAATGGGCGAGATTACAGTACACGTTCAAGAATTAACTATTTTGGGAAAAGCGTTGCGCCCGCTTCCGATTGTAAAAAAAGATGCCGAAGGCAATATTTACGATGCTTTTGTAGATCCCGAACTGCGCCACCGCATGCGTTACGTGGATTTGATTGTAAATGAAGGCGTGAAAGAACGATTCATACTGCGTACCAAAATGATGAACAGTATGCGCCAGTTTCTCAACGAACGCGGCGCGATTGAAGTGGATACGCCTGTGTTGCAGAGCATTCCCGGCGGGGCAATTGCACGTCCGTTTGCCACGCACCACAACGCGCTCGATATTCCGATGTTTATGCGCATTGCAAACGAATTATACTTAAAACGCTTGATTGTCGGCGGTTTTGATTGGGTGTATGAATTTAGTCGCAACTTTCGCAACGAGGGCATTGACCGTACGCACAACCCGGAATTTACCATTTTGGAATTTTACGTTGCCTATCAGGATTATTTTTGGATGATGGAAACCACCGAGCAACTGCTGGAACGCGTAGCGCTCGACTTGCACGGCACGACCGACCTACCTTATGGCGAACAAACCATTAGCTTCAAAGCACCGTTCCAACGCATTGGTATTCTGAATAGTATCAAAGAACATACGGGTTTTGATGTAAATGGAATGGAAGAAGACGCGTTGCGCGAAGTCTGTCAGAAATTGCATATTGAAGTGGATAACTCGATGGGAAAAGGCAAGTTGATAGACGAAATTTTCAGCGAAAAATGTGAGCATCACATCGTGCAGCCTACGTTTATCATGGACCATCCGGTGGAAATGAGTCCGCTCACCAAGCGCCATCGCAGCAAGCCGGGCTTGGTTGAGCGTTTTGAATTGTTTGTAAATGGGAAAGAAATTTGTAATGCGTACAGCGAGTTGAACGACCCCATCGAGCAGCGCGAACGCTTTGAAGAGCAAGTAAAATTGATGGAACGCGGCGACGACGAAGCGATGTTTATTGACAACGATTTCCTCCGCGCGCTCGAATTTGGAATGCCACCGACGGCTGGAATCGGCATCGGCATTGACCGATTGGCGATGTTGATGACGAATCAAGTGACGATACAAGAAGTGCTGTTTTTTCCGCAGATGCGACCGGAGAAAATGGAGGATGGGAAGATAGGAGGATAGGAGGATGGAGAAGATAAATTATACAAAAAGCCTATTCACCAGTTGGTGAATGGGCTTTTTGTTTTTTGAAACTTTGAATGTGTGCTTTTTGTATCTTTGTATAAAGGTGTAATACAATGGCACAAGAGAAATTGATTGTTAAAAATTTTGGTCCGATAAAAGAAGCCGAGTTGGAACTCGGCAAAGTGACTGTTTTTATTGGAGAGCAGGCGAGTGGGAAGAGCGTGCTGGCGAAGTTGGTGGCGATATGCAAAATGATTAATGTTATAAGCTTACCAGAAGAGAAATACTTTACTGATTCCAATATTTTTAATTTTATTAATGAACACTCTTTTGTAAAGTTCACGAGTAAAAATTATGAATGGCTTTATAGTAAAGATGGAATGAAATTAGATATTAAGAATAGTCATTTTAAAGATTTACTTGATTTATATACCAAAATTTATACTCAAATTAAAGGACCAATAACTATTGATAGTTCCAATGAGCAAAAACTAAACTTTCAATTACTTTTGAAAGAGTTAAACAATATTGGTCAAGAAATTATAAGTATAAACTCTTATCCCAATTATATCCCTACTGAAAGGATTTTGATTTCTTTAATATCTAATTCATTGTTTACTTTCAATAAAGAAAATATTTCGCTTCCCGTGTATCTTACAGATTTTGGTAGTCGTTTTGAAAGAGCGAGATTATCATTAAAAAAGTTAAACATTCCAATCCTTGACATATCGTTTAGTTTTAGAGGAAATAGAACAAAGATTAATTTGCCAAACGGAGAGAGAGTTGATTTAACAGAAGCATCTAGCGGTTTTCAATCATTAATTCCGATGATTTTTGTAATAGAAGAAACTTCTGAAAGAAATAACCAACTCTTTATCATTGAAGAACCTGAACTCAATCTTTACCCGACGACTCAAAAGAAATTGGTAGAATATTTAGCTGGTAAAACGGATAAAAATTCTCTCATTCTCACCACTCACTCCCCCTACATTCTCTCCTCTTTGGACAATCTCATCCAAGCGGGTAATGTGGTAAAAAAGCATCCAGAATTGAAAGACGAAGTAGAAAAAATTATTCCAGCCAAATATCATTTAAATTATGAAGATGTAAAGGTTTATTTTGTGGCGGATGGCACGGCGCGACTCATTATGAATGAGGAATTGCAGAGTATAGATGTGAGTGAGCTGGACGTGGTATCGGAAGATTTGAACGCGGATTTTGAGAAATTGCTGGATTTGAAATATCAACATTGATGTGCCTCGACAAACTGAAAAAATTACATCCCGATAAAGAAGATTGTTTTGAAAACAAGACCGCTGCTACCGAAAAAGGCAAAACCTTTCGTATTGAATGTAAAGATAAGTCGGAGCAATTTTGCCGAATCCATGTGGATGGCTGCTTCGTGATGGATAATAATTCCAACAAATGTGATTATATTTTCGTGCGTTGCAAAACCGAGGATGTTTATTATGTGGAACTGAAAGGACAAGACATAGGGTACGCTTACGAACAAATTGTTGAAACAATTAGCGTTCATTTTCCTTCGCCAAAAGAAAAAAATTATGGATTTATAATCGCTTCTAAAGTAACTCCTTCCTTTAACCGCATTATTGCTAAGAAAAAAGAGGAATTTCAGAAAAGACATGGCGTTAAGTTGGTTATTGCAGTCGGCATTTATAAACATTACATTGAGTGAAAACCTCTTCTAACTTCCCCCCTCCCAATCCGTTCTACCTAAAAAAACCACATGAAAAACTGGCTCTTCTTATTCTTGATTTTCAACGGTTTAGCATTTTACAATTGCAAAAGTACACGCGCGACGCCAGCAGAAACGTCCTCGAATCGTTCCAGTCGCAGTGGCTCTCGGGCAGCGCATTTGGAAGCATTTTTACCAGCGGAATTATTGGGTGCGAAACGCTCGAATCTAGGTACGAAGCGGGTGGAGATTTCTGATAAAGATGTAATTACCGTTTCTGCCGAGTATAGAGGAACCGACCGGATGCTGCGCATTACCATCACGGATGCAACCAGTTCGGCAGCGGGTGTGGCAGGTTTGGCGCCTTGGATAAAGGGCGATGTGAACAGTAAAGATGAACATGGCTACGAGCGCACCACTGATATTGAAGGCTACAAAGGCTATGAAAGTTATACCCGCGACGACCAATCAGGACAGGTCAGTGTGGTAGTCAACAATCGCTTCATTGTAAGTGTGGACGGTGAGCGGGTTTCGGAAGGAGAACCGGGTCGGGTGTTGAAGACGATTGATTTAAAAAAGCTGGCAAGTTTGCGCTAATTGTTGTAGCCCATATAGGTTAACCTTGACCTCAACCTTAAACTTACGCTTAACCTTAACCTTAATTTCAACCATACAACTCATAATGAATCTGCGATTTATCATATTTTAATTGCAATAACAAATTGGCTACGGCATCATCTATCATGTTGCTCCAACCGCAGATATAAAATGCTACATCAGCACGAGCGATTGCATAATGCTGCAAATATGCTTCGTGCACGTAACCTTTATAAGTTTCAAACGGAAAATCAGCCGGATTCAAATTTTCCTCGCGCGACAAGGCGACCGTGTATTTAAAATCAGGTATTTCCTGTTGCAATTGTTCAAATTCCGTTCGATACAAAATATTTTCCGCCGTGCGTGTACCAAAAATGAGGTGAATCTTTTGATGTGATTTATTATGCTTGTGAATGTCCCAAATCATACTTCGAAACGGCGCAACGCCCGTGCCCGTGCAGATAAAAACCAAGTCCTTTTCAATCGGCTCTTTCAATGTGAACGTGCCGTCTGGACCTTTGAACTTAATTTCCGTACCGATTTGTACGTCGTTGAATAAATAATCCGATGCCGCGCCGCCGTCGAGTTTTACGATGCACAATTCCAATTCTTTATTCCCATTTGGCGCATTCGCAATGGAGTAGCTCCGCCAGCGTTTCAGGCGCTTATCGCTAATGGGCAAATCCATCGTCACAAACTGTCCGGCTCTAAAATCAAGCACTTCTGTGTCCGGCACTTGTAGCCAGAATCGCTTCGTGTTGGGCGACTCGTTTGCGATTTTTATTACTTTGCTATCGTACCATTTCCAAGCCATCATTGTGTTCGTGTGTTTATGTGTTCTTGTATTTATGTGTTCGTGTGTTCGTGTGTTCAGGTGTTCTTGTGGCTTGCACGTGCTTACTTGAACACAAGAACACGCGCACACCTGAACACAATTCAAAGGATCAACTTTTCAAATGGAACAACAGTATCAAACCCTCTTTCGTTGAAATAAAATTTGGTTTCAGACTCACTTTGATAGCTTGTCGCTAACACAAAATCGCCGCCCCAAGCGCCGAGGGATTTTATTTTACCCCAATAATCCGAAAAATATAAGTCTTTAGCGCGTGGTAGTTCTAAGGTTTCAGCTACAATCGTTTCGTGTTGTAAAATAAGGGATTCAAATTCTGCAAGGTTTTGACAATCAATGAATTGCTGGGTTAGGTTGGAAATTTTGAAAATTAAATCTGGCTGATTATTTACTTTTTGGCGATAATGTGCGATGCCTTGGCGACTGTCTTGCTTCTTGCCAAGATAGACAAAGTAGAGCCGTTTGGCAAACGGCTGGAAAAGCGTCCTACGGTTCAAAACCGTAGGACGCTTTTCCAGCTGATATAAAATCGGTCCGCTCGCATTCGCGCAAGCAATATCATAACCGGAACCGCCAAACGTATCTTTTAATAATTCAAACGGGTCAATTTTTGCCCAATTTGCCAGATTCGCAATTAAAGTCGAACTCGTACCCAAGCCCCACGCACGCGGAAAATCCAGTCGGGTTTCGATTTGCAAACCTTGAAATTGTTGGAGGAAATTCGATTTTTGTTGTTGAATAGCTTGAAAAATTTGCGTTAAGCGTTCGCCTGTCGCTTGGTCTGTACCACTTTGATATTCGCCGAATGGCAGAGAAAATTTCCCTTCAAACCAAACAGAATCGTCTGCATCATAGCTCGTCCAATTGATTGCAGTAGCCTCATTATCAACTACTTGTAATGATTGCCCCAGTTTTGTTGGCAACGCCAAAGCCAATGCGCCATCCAGCACAAAGTATTCGCCAGTGAGCAATAATTTTCCGTTAGAATAAAAAATAGATGGTTGGATATTCAATGGTTGGAGGTTTAACTTTTTTTTGCTATTTTTGAATAGAAATACAATAGTAATAATTTGGTTTCAGTATAAAAATTTAAAGCATGACTGTTAGTTTAGAAACGCGAAAATTGAGCATTATAGAATATATGGCAGAACTGGAAGACGAAAGTATTCTGCTACAAATTGAAAACCTGCTCAAGCCAAAAGTAGATTTTTGGGAGGAATTGAGTGATGTTGAAAAAGCCAGCATTCACAAAGGAATCGAGCAATTAGATGCTGGACAGCGCATTGGTTATGAGGCTTTTATCGCAAAATATCGAAAAACGGAAGCATGAAAGTCAATCTTTCCATTGAAGCCGCCGAGCAATTACAACAACTTTTAGATTATTTAGAAATAAACTGGTCGGTCAAAGTGCGCGATAATTTTCATTCAAAAACTCGACCGTTCTATTCAAATTATTATAGAAACGCCGTTCGCTTTTCCAGCTTCCGAAAAATTTCCTGGTTTGCGAAAATGTGTCATCACACCTCAAACAATTGCTTTTTATCGGGTTAAAGAAAATGAAGTAGAAGTTATTAGCTTGATAGATGCGAGGCATATTGTATAAAACTGCTTACTATCATTGTCAGCTATTTACTTCACTTTCCCATTTAAAACCTCCACTTTCACCCTCGAAATCTCCAAAAATTCTCGCACCGCCGTAAACGACACTGCTTTATCCGAAAAAAAATACGCTGCGTCTTGTGTTTCTAACGCATTGGCACCCAAGTGATTGAGTACATTGGTGAGGTGCATTTTCATGTGTCCTTTTTGAATACCCGTGGTGACGAGCGAGCGCAGTGCGGCAAAGTTTTGGGCTAAACCAGTGACCGCTACGATTTGCATGAGTTCTGCTGCGTTTGGATTGTCTAAAATTTCCAACGACAATTTTGCAAGTGGATGTAATTTGGTTAGTCCGCCAACTGTGCCAAGTGCAAGCGGAATGTCGAGCCAAAATTTGAAAATGCCGTTTTCGATGGTGCAATTGCTCAGGCTTCGGTACTGCCCGTCACGGCTGGCGTACGTGTGCGCACAAGCTTCTACCGCGCGGAAATCGTTGCCGGTGGCGAGGACGACGGAATCTATTCCATTTAAAATACCTTTGTTGTGCGTGGTGGCACGATACGGGTCAATCTGCGCGATGCGCACGGCTTTGCGGAATTTCTCTGCAAAATAAGCGGCATCGGCTTCGTCACTGAGGTTTTCTATCGGACATTCCACCCACGCGCGTACCAAACAATCTGGCGTATAATTGGATAAAATTGACATAATAATGTCCAACTCGCGTTCCGTTTCATCAAAAATAGGATGAGTTGCTACAAAAACGGCAAGCGTACCGGCGAATTGTTCCAAAACAGAATTGATAAAATTAGCGCCCATCGAATCGCAGGTTTCAAATGAAACTCGTAATTGGTAGTAATTTCTTTCTATATTTGTAAAATTCAGTAATTCAATACTTAACACGCCGCCGCCGCGCTTTTCCATATTGCAGGTAATGTCCGCAGAATCTTCTATCAAGTGTTGTTTTAAATCTTCAAAAACGGATTGTAATTTTTGAAAATCACCTTTCCACAAGAAATGAACTTGCCCTAATTTGACCGTTGAAATGACTTCTGCATGAAAACCGCCTCGACTCATCCAATATTTTGCTGCGCTGGAAGCCGCTGCTACTACCGAACTTTCCTCAATCACCATCGGCACGGCGTAATGTTTTTCATTGATAATAAAATTGGGCGCAATGCCATACGGGAAAGGAAAGTTGGAAATCGTATTCTCACTAAAACCATCTATAACTCGTTGTAAATCAGCATCACTATGCCAAAAACTGGTCAACACCCGCTCCGCTTCGACTGGCTCCGAGGCAAAGTTTTCTGCAATCCAGCGAATCTTGTCGCTTTTTGATAATTTTGAAAAGCCGCTTACTAATTTTTTCATAGATGCCAGATGCCAGATTATTAGATGCCAGATCGCTCCCTACTTGAACAAAAAACAAGAAATAGGCAACGTCAAATGTGTAACCTCAAACAAGAAACTTCAAACCTCCAACTTCAAACTACCGAACTTTTAAAAACGCTGTCGCCAATTCCAATCCCTGTACTTGCGCTTCCACATATTGATATAATTCTTCATAACTACCGCGCGCGTGCTTCAAAAAACTTGATGCTTGTCCATAAACGGCGGGCAATTGCACTTTATTTATTAAATAATAGCCGTCTAAAAAATGTTGGATGCCACCGGAAATGATTACTTGTTTGCACAACATTTTTTCTCCTAATTCCAAGATTAATTGATTCGTAAAAGTCACCATTTCTGGGGCACTGTGACCCACATTTGCCAATTGGCTATAAATTTCCTGCTTGGTCGCGTCGCTGCGCAAAAGCTCAAGTTTTGCAAAATTTGTACCGCCATTCGCCGCAAAATCAATCGCTTCGAGCGGCAATTGAAACAAGGCTTTCAGGCTTTCATAACCCATGCCTTGACCTACTTCCTTCACAATGACTGAAATATCCATACGTTCTAAAAACGTGGTAATGGTTTCAATGGGTGCTTTTTTAAAGCGGTCGCCTTCTGGCTGTAACCATTCCTGTAAAGGATTGACGTGGATAATCAGCCCATCGGCTTGCAATTTATTTAACAGATTTTCAACCCGATACAACTCTTGTTTTTCTATCAACTGTTCTACTTGTGCAATCCCCAAATTCGCGTAAAGCGGCAGGTCATCACCCATATCCGCCCGTACATCAAAGTCTGGAAGCACTTCGTCAGTGTACAATAATGCTCGACAAGAACCCAATCCCATGCCCATTCCAAAATCCCGACACGCGCGCGCCAAATTATGGTTAATCGTATTCGCCCACTCTGTGCCGCCCGTCATGCTCGACACCCACATCGGGACTCGAAATAATTTATTCAAAAATAAAAACGATTGCAAACTCCCGCGCTGCGGATGCCTCGACAACAATGGCTCATAGTAAAAACGTTCGTCCAACTCCCCAGTTCCTACCTGCGAGCGCAACGCCAGCTCAATGTGGTCGCGCTTACGCGTAGCCGCAGTTGGGTCATCATCGGGTATCGGTAAAGTTAGATCTTCCACAGTTTGGTTGGTATGCGTCATACAAAGTTACACTTTTTAAGATGGATGCGGCGCTCAAAAGTTGAGCAATGAAACAAGGATTCCGGGAAATAGTTTGACGTTTCTTGTTGCTCGCGTAATGTTGACTATGTGAAGTTTTTGTCTGCTTCCAACTTTCCATCATTCCAATTTTCCATAATGTTTCACTAACAACCCATTTTTCATCCTCGGCTCAAACCACGTAGATTTCGGCGGCAAAGTTCCTCCATTTTCTACCAAATCCACCAAATCTTGAAAAGCAATCGGATGTAAACAAAAGCCCCAGCGATTCGAATATTCAGATATTTTAGCTTGCATTACAGCCAGACTTTTAGGTGCTTCTACATAAGTTACGCGCTTGTCGTGCCGCACATCTTCGATTCCTAATAAATTTCGCAACACTTTTTCGTTCCATAATTGGGTATCCAAAACCACCGTTTCGTTCGTAAATTCTTGCAACACTGCTTCTTTCCATTGCAATAAGAACCAACCAGTTGCGGTACGAAGCGTGAGTTTATGTTTTTGAATCGGTAAGGTCGGTTCAGCCAGCGGTTTGATTTCGAAAAAAGGTTGTAATGCAGTCAGGTCAACGTGCTCCGGAATTTCTACGATGCGATTAAAAGCCAAAATTTCCAATTCACTGGAAGGAAAAAAAGCGCAGTAAACGTTTTGGTATGCTGCTTTTATGGATTTATCCTCTATCGTTTTAGCTATCAAAGCCATTGCACACATTCGGTGGTGTCCATCCGCGATGTAGGCGTGTGGTACTTGGGTTGCAAAAAGGGTTTGCAATTCTTGAATATCCGCATTTTTCTGCACTGCCCAGAGGCGATGGATTTGCTGGTCTTTTGTAAAAGTCATCTCCAAAAAAACGGGATGCTGCATTATATATTCCGCCACCCAGCGGTCAATCTGCGGAACAGCGGGATACGCCAACAATACGGGCTTCACGGCAGCTTGACGTTCCAGTGTCAATTTCATTTGCTTATGTTCTTCTTGGAGCAGCGTGTTTTCATGTTTTTTAATTGCACCGTTTAAATACGCTTCCACATCCACGCAGCCGAGCAAGCCGCGGTAGGTGCGCGTAACGGTCTGAATTTCATACAAGTAGATCGCCTTTGTTTTATTTTCCAAAAAAAAGCCAGTTTGCTGCAAATTCTGATATCGTTCTCTAACAAGGTCGAAAAGCGCGGGTTCGGCTGCGAGCTGATTCAGATTTGGATAAAAACCGATGAATGGTGTAAGGTGCATTTTTGTGATACGTGTGTTTGCAAAGATATGGGAAAATGGGTGATCGGGTGATGGGTTTATAGGGTGATTTTGATTGGTGGTAGAAACACAACAAAGACAATAATTGAAAGAATGAACCGAGCGGTGAGGAAAAAATAAGTGCTGAATTTATAGGGTGGTTTCACGTGCAGAAAAAGCTATGTGTTAAAAAATCTGTATAAGAAAAACTAAACGAATATTAGACAAATAAAAAAAGGGCGGTAGCTTATGCTACTTCGCCCTCAAAAAAACTAAACCCCAGTTATAATCTTGAAGAAGACATATTTTCCAATAAAATAAGGTGTTTGGAAAAATGTTTTCTGTGAAAATTCTATTGATAATACTTAAAAACGAAATTCTATTGTTTTTAGTTTGCAACAAAATGTTAAAAAACGTTCCAAACAGATGCAAATCTAATACGTTTTCTGAAATTCCGCATTTTTTTAGAAAAAAAAACGACGAAAATTAGAAATTTTAACAAACAAGACCTTTTGCTTTTCTGCGTAAGTGACTAATTATTCAAACTGGTTTGCCCGCAAAAGGTTCACACAAGTTACATTAAAATCTGTGCCTTTTATTTTTCGAAACAAAAATACCAAAAAAATACGTATCCTGTATGCTTTTCTTAGACAAGAGAACAAGGACATTTTATTCCATTTTGTGATAAATTTTTAAAACAATTTTCGGAAACCAATTCTACTTTCCTTTCGTTGTTACAATCCACTATATTCGCATTTTTAAATGGTATTGGGTATTCGGTATTTGGTACTGGGTAAAAATACCAAGTACAAAAGAGCATGGCTAAAAAAACACTTGTAACTTCTGCACTGCCTTACGCGAATGGTGCGCTCCACCTTGGACACCTTGCGGGCGCGTACCTACCTGCGGACATCTACGTCCGTTACCTGCGCTTGCTGGGCAAGGACGTATTGTGGGTGTGTGGAAGTGACGAACATGGCGCTGCGATTACCATTCGAGCGAAAAAAGACGGCATCTCACCCCGCGAAATTATTGATAAATATCATGCTCTAAATAAAGATACGTTTGAAAAATTAGGTATTTCCTTTGATTATTATCATCGCACGAGTGAGCCATTACATCACGAAACTTCCCAAGATTTTTTCCTAAAATTATACGAAAAAGGGGATGAGTTTGACGAGCAAATTGTCGAACAATATTACGACGAGGCGTATGACCAGTTTCTCGCCGACCGCTATATCATTGGCACTTGCCCGAATTGTGGACATCCCAGCGCGTACGGCGACCAGTGTGAAAATTGTGGCATTGACCTTTCGCCTTTGCAATTGATTAATCCGCGCTCGACTTTAAGTGGAAATCCACCGATTTTAAGAGAAACCAAGCACTGGTATTTTAAGTTGGACAAGCACGCCGGGTGGCTCCGCGAGTGGATTGCAACTGGAATTTTGGATGGCAAATTACAACACGACGCAAAGGCTTGGCGAAAACACGTCGTAGGGCAATGTTTATCTTGGTTGGATGGTGGTTTGCATCCGCGTTCCATCACGCGCGACTTGGATTGGGGCATCTCGGTGCCGCTGGAGGAAGCGAAGGGAAAAGTGCTGTACGTGTGGTTTGACGCGCCGATTGGCTACATTTCTGCAACCAAACAGTGGGCGATTGAGAACGGTAAAAATTGGGAAGATTACTGGAAGGGAGATGATGTAGAACTCATTCACTTTATTGGAAAAGATAATATTGTTTTTCATTGTATTGTATTTCCGGCCATGCTGAAGGCGTATGGTGATTTTGCATTGCCCAAAAATGTACCAGCGAATCAGTTTTTAAATTTTGAAGGACAGAAATTTTCAAAGTCTCGAAATTGGGGCATTGAACAGGATGAATATTTGGAAGAATTCAAAAATTTTCCAAATAAAGAAGACGCGCTGCGGTACGCTTTGATTCGCAATATGCCAGAGAATCGAGATGCGGATTTCAAATGGGATGAATTTGTAGAATTTCACGATAAAGAACTGGCGGATAATCTCGGCAATTTTGTAAATCGCGTTATTACTTTGACCCAAAAATATTTCAACGGCAAAGTGCCAACCGTAGACGTGCATCTGGCGGAAAAGCTGGAAGACGTGCGCCACAAAGCGATTGCGCTCACCCGCGAGTTAGACGTGTTTAGTTTTAAACAAGCGATTCAATATTTTTTGGAACTTTCCACTTGGGGAAATACTTACTTGCAGGATGTGTCGCCGTGGCAAATTTATAAAACCGAACCAGACAGCCCAGTTATAAAAGAATGCTTATATGTAAGTCTGCAAATTGTCGGCTTATTGAGCGTGTTGAGTCAGCCTTTTATTCCGTTTACGACGCCGCGTATTCGCAAGTTATTGAACCTGCCGGATTTACAAAATGGTGATTTACAAGTCGCTATCGAAAAATTGAATCGCGGCGAATCACTTGTTCCTGCCGGTCACAAAGTGGGCGAACCAACGATTTTATTTGCAAAAATTATAGATAGACAAGATTCCAGCCGCCTTGAAATTATCAATCGGCAAAAAGCAAAATTGATCACAATTGTGGAAACAGAAGACCTTGGAATACCTGCGCTTACGCCTACTAATGTAGAGCCAACGCCGACAGAAAAGTCACTTTACGTAGAATCCAAACCGGAAATCACCTACGACGACTTTACCAAACTCGACTTGCGTACGGGCGTTATTGTCGAAGCGGAGCGCGTGCCAAAAGCGGATAAGTTGTTGAAACTGAGCGTGGATTTAGGTTTTGAAATGCGCACGATTGTATCGGGTATTGCGGAGCATTTTGAGCCGGAAGGTTTGGTTGGAAAAAAAGTGGTCGTTGTGGCGAATCTCGCGCCGCGCAAATTGCGGGGTATTGAAAGTCAGGGCATGATTTTGTCGGCAGAAGATGCGGACGGGAAGTTAGGATTGATTGCGCCGCCGGAGGAATGGGATGGGGGTTGGATTGTGAAATAAATTTGAAGGTTTGATGTTTATGGTTTGCCCATTTGACATGTCTAAAATCTATTGTCTGACATCTGGCAGCTATAAATCTGGCATCTCATCTTGGTTCGCTTGTGTTTCTTGTTCCCAATTTTCTTTTATTTGCAATACTTCTTCTACAGAAATACGCTGATATTTGGCAATTTGCTCAATAATCAATACTCCATCTTTCAGCATTTCAATCGTGCCTTCTACTTTTTCCTGCTCGATACCTTGCTCAAGACCTTGCTCAAGACCCTCCTCCACACCTTTTTGCAAACCGCGTTTGTAGAGGATATCCTTTTCTACGTCAAAATCAAATTCAACTTGCATATCCTGTGTTATTTTAATGGTTTCGTCTTGCAATTTACGCAATCCCGACAATATATTCAACTGTCGGACGTACTTTTGTAGTTCCAGTTTTCCGTGTACCACTTGTAATAATCGGTCTATAATTTGTTGAATAACTACTTCGGGTGTCTCGCCATGAAAGTCGCCCAAAATAGCTAAAATGATTTCCTGAGGTGTGTTTGACCATGCCAATTGTTCGTAGCGGTAGGCTTGAATATTGCGCAATTCAAAGCCCACGATTTGCTGTTCCGGCGGCAACTGTGTTTTCATCGTCATCGGCTGGCTACCCAAATAAATAACAAATTGGCGAACGGGCAGTTGATATTTCCGTTGCAAAATAGCTTTGTATTCAGCTTGACGATACAGCATTTCCGCGTCGTTCGTGGATTGAAACTCTAAGTGTAGAATGAAAGTTTCCGGTTTGTCCGTTTCTACTATTCTAACAAAATCGGGTTCTCTCTCAAGGGTTACTTGCAGTTTTTCCGGCAGTGGTTTGGACTGAAGTATTTTGAAGCCCAACCATTTTTCGGCGATGGGCAGAAAGAGTTCTTCCAGATTTTCTTTTAGAATTTTATCAAAGGCTTTTGATTCCTTGTTCTTCATCTTTCAAATGTAAATTTTTTTGAAAAAAATATCTTGAACAGCCAGCCTGTGAATTTCATACATTTAGGAATAGGTTTGGAAGTTTCTTGTTTGACGTTTCTCGTTCGGGGTTTGAAGTTTCTCACTTGACGTTGACAATTTTTGTTGCTTGTTTAACTTGTCTAAAGTCTAGCATCTCAAAATCTCCCCGACCGAGGTCGGGGTGGCATCTCTTAATCTGGCATCTTTTTTAAAATCCACAAGTCTTGTTCTAGTTTTCCTTGCTTTATTTCACCTGGAATATAAAGGAGAATAGTTGCATACTTTGCAAAGAAGTTATACATAAAGATGGTCGGATGGAAGGTATCATAAACGCGATGTCGTTCCTTCCCGGTGGCTCTTATGACTAATTCTCCTTGTGCAAACCTATATTTTTCGGCTTTCGACAGGAGGTTTCTAAACATATTTCCCTGCGTGGTCAGTAAAATAATTCCATCCTGCTTTGTCACCCGTACTAATTCCTTCATCCAATCTTTATGCGACTTTTCGGATAAATGCTTCAAAATAGATATCCCATATATTACATCAAAATAATTTTCTTCAAAATTTAAAGGCGGATTTATTTCATTTTCGTAGAATTTGACGTTCTCAATATTAGCACGACCCCATTCGATGGATTTTTTATTATAATCGGTTGCATATATTTCACAAGAAGATAATAGAGCTGGCAAATGCCGCACGATTCTTGCGGAACCACAGCCCCAATCCAATATTTTTTCGTTTTCTAAAGGCTTATATTTCTCAAGGGTTTCCACCAACCAACTCGCTGTATCTTGCCCGTCAAAGTAATATTTATCATAATCCAATCGAGAAGATTCATACATTAAGTAATCCGGCGGCAACTTTACAGTTGGGTGTTTTTTCTTGAAAAGTTTATTTTTAGAAGCGTTCTGCCTTTTTTGGATATAAAATCGCACAAAATCTATATAATACAGCATTCCAAACTTGCGGAGCAATGCAGACGCATACGTTTTATTCATATCCTTTTTGTCTTTGAAAATTGGCTATTTGTACAAAAAAATGCAATCAAATCTACTTACTTTCCGATATTCGTGGATTCACGCACAAACTTATACTTTTATGAAACACCTTTTACTCCTTTTATTTATCTATTGCGGAATTTCCCATTCTACAACCGCGCAAAAACCGACCGACAAACGCCTCGTAGGATTGGATACTTTTGTAACTAAAGTGTTGAAAGACTGGCACGCAGCAGGTGTGGGCATCGCCGTGATTGAAAAAAATAAGGTGGTGTACGCCGGTGGTTTTGGTTATAAAGATTATGAAAATAAAGCACCTGTGACGGGCAATACGCTTTTTGCAATTGGCTCGTGTACAAAGGCTTTTACAAGTGCGTTACTGGGCAAATTGCAAGCCGATGGCAAATTGAGTTTTGATGAAAAAGTGACTAAATATTTGCCAGAAATTCAATTTTATGAGGACGATTTGACAGATAACTTAACCGTGCGCGACCTGACTTGCCACCGCACGGGCTTGCCACGACACGATTTTTCTTGGTATTTAAATCCTACCAGTCGGGATAGTTTGGTGAAACGCATTCAATACATGGAGCCATCTGCCGCCCTTCGCGAACGCTGGCAGTACAATAATTTTATGTTTCTGCTGCAAGGTGTGATTGCAGAGAAATTGTACGAAAGAAGTTGGGAAACCATTATTCAGGATAGCATTTTTCAGCCCTTGAAAATGATGAATTCTAACTTTGCAGTTTGGAACAGCGACTATACTGATAAAGCGAAAGGTTATTACACCGATAAAAAAGATGCCATCAAGCCGGTGGATTATTATAAAATAGAAGGCATGGGACCAGCGGGTTCCATTTTTTCCAGTCCGACAGAGATGGCAAATTGGGTGATGACATGGATAAATGGTGGAAAATTTAATGGACACCAGGTACTGCCGGAGCCGTATGTGCGCGAGGCAATGTCGTCGCAGATGATTATCAACGCTGGTCTTCCAAGTGCCGAAAATGCTGATGTTCACATGGCGAACTACGGCATGGGTTGGTTTCTCGCCTCGTATCGCGGGCATTATCGGGTGGAGCATGGCGGCAATATTGATGGGTTCAGCGCCAGCACGTGTTTTTTTCCAACGGATAGTATTGGGATTGTGGTGCTGACTAATCAAAATGGCTCGGCAATGCCCGGCATGATTCGCAATTTTATTGCGGATAGAATGTTGAAGTTACCGTATCGCAACTGGAATAAGCAAATAAAAGATGCGGTAGAAAAAGCAAAAGCAGCCGCTCAAACGGTCGCAACGCCAGACAGTTTAAATCGAAAATCAGGCACGCGCCCCTCGCATTTGTTGGCAGAATACACGGGCGATTACGAGCATCCGGGCTATGGCACGATGCGCGTTTTTGTAAAAAACGACTCGCTTTTCGCAGCCGCAAAAGAACTGAATATGTGGATGGAGCACTATCATTATGACATTTTTCGACCAATTCCGCTCAAGGAAGGTTTTTTTGATGACGGCGAAGACAATCCATTTCGCATTCAATTTAAAACGAATATAAAAGGTGGTATCGAGTCTATGGCGTTCATCGGCATTCAGGAGGGTGTGGAAGATATTGTATTTAAAAAACAGCAAGCCTTGCCCCAACTTTCCAAAGAAGAAAAGGAAAAACTCACGGGCGACTACACGCTGGGCGAAGTGACTGCCAAAGTGTACTTGCGCGACGATGGGATGCTCATGGTACTTGTACCCGGTCAGCCCGATTATGAAACTAGCCCAATTAGCAACAGTGAATTTAAACTCAAAGCATTGGATGGATATAGCGTTCGTTTTGAAATGGACGCAAGCGGTAAAGCGACTGCGCTCTATTTCGTTCAGCCAAATGGGACGTTTAAAGCGACACGGAAGTAAGGTTGAGGTTAAGATTGAGGTTTCGAGCGGTCTGGCATCTCAAAATCTGGCATCTGGCATCTTTTCTGAATTTTTATTAAATTTGTAGTGAAATTGATTCGAGATGATTGCAATTGAGAATAGGAAATATACGAGAGAAGAGTATTTCGAGTTATTGGCGGCTTCGGAAGGGAAGTTGGAGTATCATCATGGTCATATCGTGGCAACGGGTTTTGGAAATTCTGACAGCAGTCGTATTGCAGTCAATATTGCCCGTCGAATCTCAGAAAAAATAGAAGATACGGATTGTCTTGTTTTTGACAGTAGCATAGCGATAGAATTGGATGAGCGGAAGAGGTATGTATTCACAAACGCGACGGTTGTCAGTAGTGAACCCATTTTTTCGGATTATAATGAAAATGTTTTAACAAATCCGATCTTAATCGTAGAAGTTTTGTCGAAAAACACAGACAAATTTCGCTTCTATCGCGGCATTCCTTCCTTAAAAGAATATGTTTTGATTTCGCCGGATAAGCCAGTGGTAGAAACTTTTTACAGCGAAGGTGAAGGATTGTGGCGAATTTCGTCTGCTACTAATTTAGACAGTAATATTCATCTGTATTCATTGAATATTGATATTCCGCTGGAACAGATTTACTTCAAAGTCACAGGTTTAAAAAATCCAGATGATGAATTGTTTATACACAAACCTTCTTAAAAAGTAGCTTTGAACATCAAACGAAAAACGTTCTTACGTGTTAACTTTGTAGAATCAATCTAAATAGAAAATAACAAATGGAAAATACAGCAACGAAAAGCCCGGTCATGCTCTACACCGAGCAAACGCCCAATCCAGAAAGCTTAAAATTTGTGACCAACCGTATCTTGTACAAAGGCACGGCGGACTTCCGCGAGGAGGAATTGGCAAAAGAATGGTCACCTCTTGGCGCGGCGTTATTTGAATTGCCTTATGTGAAAGGCGTGTACATCAGCAGTAATTTTGTGACGGTGACCAAAGAATTCAACTATGAATGGCACGATGTGATGCTGAAGTTGAAAGATTTTATCAAAAACTACGTAGAAGAGGGCGGCGAAATTATAAAAGAAGGCTTCGCGGAAGCAATTGCAAAAATTGAGTCCGACAAAGGTGGCTATGACTATTCTGAAAATGAAGTAGAAATTGTCAAAAAAATAAAAGACCTGATTGATACCTACGTGAAGCCGGCGGTAGAAATGGATGGTGGCAACATCGAATTCAAATCTTTCCACCAAGGTACAGTGAATGTGATTTTGCAAGGCTCATGTAGCGGTTGTCCGTCTTCAACAGTGACGCTGAAATCAGGTATCGAAGGAATGCTCAAACGCATGGTGCCAGAGGTGCAGGAAGTGGTGTCGGAAATGGGATGATGAATTTTAGAGACGAAATGCGTAAAAGACGTGACCGGTTTTCGAAAACCGGTCACGTCTTTTCGTTTCAAATAAAAATTGGGAATCAAAAGTATTATTAGTTTCCTTTCCGTACTTTATTTTGTCCTAAACTGACCGCGTAAGGTGTAAATGCGACCACTCCAAAAATGAACGTTTAAACATCGCAACAAAATGCAATGAATTCTATTTTAGAATTATAAATTTGCAGCACCGAACCGGCAGATAGGTATGGAAGCAATTTAAATTTGGCTATGAAAAACCACACGCGAAAAAAACTTTAACATACGTATTCAATATTTTCTTTGAATATCATCGAAAAAATTATACTTTTGCGCTACGGCTTAACACACGGGTTGATTATCAGCTTACCAAACGACATTTAGTCCAATTCAAAAACACGCAGCAATACAAACAATCATTCGGCTGCCCGGACATACTTTGAAAACCAAAATATATCTCAACTAACACTGCTTGCAAGTAAAGCTTTGAGCTTGACTTTGGCGTGCGCGCCTGGCTCAAAGTAATAAATCTATTTCCTCATTATACCAAAGAAAACAATGTAGCGCATATTTGCCTAAATCAAATCATATTCTCACACATAATCTTACATTTAGACGACCTATCATTTAGTTGTCCCTTAAAGGACGTACACGCTGTCAGAAATTTGTAATTTCTGATGCAAAATTTTACACAAAAAATTCACACACATGCAAGTTGTCTGCGGCTACTGCCAGTCGCAGATAGCAGGGAGGTTTTTTGGTGCTACGGCACTATCTACTTTCTGATTGAGTCAAACATTCAATGAGATTGCTATGCCTACTCGGTTGAGCATGAAGCTTTTGCTTGAATCGCAAGAAGTCAGTTTCATAATTGGCTGTATACCGAAGTACGCGCTATTGAAATCTTATTTACCAAAAACCTAAAAATTTATGTCATGAGAATACTGACAACACTAATACTATGCTTACTCGTCACCTTTACAACCCTGAATGCCCAAACGGAGAAAAATAATTTGAAACCCGCTGCATTAGTAGAAATTAAGAAAAATCAAGGAGAATCGTTTATGACCATAGCTCCATTTATTACACTCTCCCAACAAAAAGCAAACGGGGAGTTGAAAAGTAGAGTAGAAAATTATGACCTTTTACAATTACAACCGCAAGCACTTCAACCTTTATTTAAAAACAGACCGGAATCCATCACTTTACGCATTCCCAGTGCCACGCATGGCGATGTAGAATTAGAACTCGTCAAAGTCAACATCCTCACCGACGATTTCAGCGTAATAGAAAGCGGCACCGAAACGCCCGCTGAAGTAGAGCATGGCATTCATTATCGGGGCATCGTGAAAGGGGATACCCGCTCGTTTGCGGCAGTGAGTATTTTTGAAGAAGAAATAATGGCACTCATCAGCACCTCTGATGACGGCAATCTGGTGATTGGAAAAATGCAGGAAGTTGGTTCCGAATTGCAACACGTGCTTTACAATGACCGCGAAATAGCGGGTCAAGAGGAATTTTCGTGCGCCACGCCTGATGCCAGCGAAGGCTACTCACTGGAAGATTTGCGCGACGCTACCACGATTGAAACCAGGCAGGCAGATAAATGTGTCCGGGTGTATTTTGAAGTAGATTATGACCTTTTTCAAAATAAAGGCGGCACTACACAAGTAAATACTTACATCACCGGACTTTTCAATCAAGTAGCCACGCTGTACGCGAATGACCAGATAACGGTACAAATCTCGCAAATCTATGTGTGGTCTACGCCCAGCCCTTACAGTGGCACCAGCACCTCGCAGTTGCTCAATCAATTTCAGCAGCAGCGCACCACCATCAACGGCGACATCGGGCAGTTGCTCGGCACGAGAGGGAGTGGCGGTATTGCAGTGTTGTCTGGGCTGTGCGCTTCTTACACTTCCAGCAAATTGAGCTATTCCGGTATTGGAACGTCCTTTAGCAATGTGCCAACGTACTCTTGGACGGTGGAGGTGGTGACGCATGAGTTGGGACACTTGCTCGGTTCCAATCATACCCACGCTTGTGTATGGAATGGTAATAACACTGCGATTGACGCTTGCGCCGGTTTTGTAGAAGGCAATTGCGCCAAACCTGCCAACCCTTCTGGCGGCGGCACGATTATGTCCTACTGCCATCTCGGTAGCACCGGCATCAATTTTAATGCTGGTTTTGGACCGCAGCCAGGTAATGTCATCCGCAATAAAATAGCGGCTGCTTCTTGCTTGCAAACTTGTACAACTGGTGGTGGCGGTGGTAATCCACCTCCTCCGCCGCCCCCACCACCAGCACCGCCAGTACCCCCAGTACCGCCTACAGGAAGTTGTACGCAAAACCGCGTCATCCTGCGGCTCGTGCTGGATGGCTATCCTGTTGAAACCACTTGGCGCTTGAAAAATGCAACGGGTGCGATTGTAGACCAAGGAAGTGGATATACCAAAACCTTAGCTGGCAAAGAAGTGCGCGACACATTCTGCTTACCAAATGGCTGCTACACGTTTGAAATTTTAGACCAATATGGAGATGGTATTTGCTGTAATTATGGCAATGGCGCATATTCGCTCACGGCCGCAGATGGAAAAACCATTAAAACAGGTGGTAGCTTTGGCGCTTTGGAAGCGACGAACTTCTGTCTGCCTACCACCACTGGTGGAGGGGGCAGTGGCACTTGTGTGAGTATTGATTTTAAAAATTATAGTATCGCTTCCTATGGAGCTGGTCAAGATATTGGTACGTTCCAATTGCTCAATAACGGTACAGAATTGCGCATTCAAAACAATGCTTGGAAAGCGCTGACGCTCAATTATAATGTGGTCGCAAACACCATGCTTGAGTTCGAATTCGGTTCTACCGTAGAAGGCGAGGTACACGGCATTGGCTTTGATACAGATGACAATATCTCTGCCAATCGCACTTTCAAATTGCACGGCTTTCAGTCTTGGGGTATTTTAAATTATGATACTTATCCGGGCGATAAAACTTGGCGCAAATTTGTAATTCCGGTCGGACAATTATATACCGGCGCATTCAACCGCTTGTTTTTTGTAGCAGATAATGACACGGGCAGTAACACCGGCGATTCGTTCTTCCGAAATATTAAAATATATAATGGCACAAGTTGTCAGGCGATTGTAGGGGATGAAACGGCCGAATTTCAGTTAGAAACAACCGATGACCATTCCTTAACACTTGGGCAAAATATCAATGTGTACCCAAATCCGACCCGCGACCAAGCGACTGTCACATTCCGTTGCAAAGAAGAAGGCGAGGCGACGCTCCGCATCTTCAACCTCGTGGGACAAGAAATAAGCGCACAACCAATCACTATATTTGAAGGAGACAACAGCGAGCGCATCAACGTGACGGACCTACCCCCCGGAACGTACCTAGTGCGCATAGACACACGGGTGAACCAATTAATCAGCAAATTCATCGTAAGCCGATAATCACCCATTGGAGAGGGCTGCGCCTTCGGGCGTGGCTCTCCTTTTTAAACCATGATTCGTGGGATTTTTTTGGCTTGGTATGATGAACGATTCTCCGCGTATCGGCTGTTAAAAATAGTCCATTGTTGTTTCAACCCTGCCACGATTGTTCAAAGTACCTGTTTTAATCTTAAAAGAGCATAATTTATTCTTCTAATAGGGTGTTTCAACGCTAAAATAGACAAGCTGATCATTGTAAGAGGGTAATTGAATGCTCTAATAGGGTAATTGAATGTCCTAAGAGGGTAATTGAACATTCCAAGGGGGTGTTCCACTGTTCTAAGAGGATATATTATCAGTTGAATCGGCTAACTGAATATTCTAATAGGGTATTTTAACGTTGAAATTGGCAAGTTAGGCTATCGAATTGGCATTTATAGCAATTATATTGGCAAGTGGACAAATAAACTTTGCGCCCGCTGCACCGCTTCGGTTAAAAAAATGCCATGAGGGCTATCATTCGCAAATTAACCCATCAGCAAATCAGCACATCTTTTTGTCACCAGGTCAAATTCAAAACCATTTAGCACTTTTTCCAGCTTGGCGCGAATCTCCTTCAAATTCAAATTGCCAATACTCCCCTCGTGCGTATGCGCGATCTGCTTATCCGGTGCAAAAGTACCCTGATTGATACTTTCGCCCACCATTTTATACGCATCCCGAAACGGCACGCCTTCCAGCACCAAGCGATTCACTTCTTCCACACTAAACAGGTATAAATATTTTTCTTCATCTAAAATATTTGGCTTTACGCGAATTTGACCCATCGCAAACGTAGCAATCCGCAAACAACTTTTCAAACTTTCTATCGCCGGAAAAACCTGTTCTTTCAACAACTGAAAATCCCGATGATAGCCCGCCGGCAAATTTCCTGTCAATTGGCTTACTTGTGCAGGCGAGGTTTGCAACTGATTGCACCGCGCCCGAATCAACTCAAACACATCCGGGTTTTTCTTATGCGGCATGATACTCGACCCCGTCGTCAACTCATCTGGGAAGCTGATAAACCCAAAATTTTGATTCATAAACAATACTACATCCATCGCTAATTTGCCCAGCGTACTCGCAAGCGCCGCCATTCCAAAACTCAGCATCAATTCACTCTTCCCGCGCCCCATCTGCGCATGCACCACATTATAATTTAAATCTTCAAACCCCAATAATTCCATCGTCATTGTCCGATTCAACGGAAAAGACGAGCCGTAGCCCGCCGCCGAGCCGAGCGGATTTTGATTTACAATTTTGTAAACGCTTTGCAGCAATTGCAAATCATCCGTCAAACTCTCCGCATACGCCGAAAACCACAGCCCAAACGACGACACCATCGCCACCTGAAAATGCGTGTAACCCGGCATCAGCACGGCTTTATGCGTCTGGGCTAATTCTAATAATTGGTCAAATAAATCTTCTGTCAATCCGGTAATTTCCTGAATTTCTGCTCTGAAAAACAGCCGCAAATCCACCAGCACCTGGTCATTCCGTGAGCGTCCTGCGTGAATTTTTTTCCCAACATCCCCCAATTCCCGCGTTAATAATAATTCTACTTGCGAATGCACATCTTCCACACCCGCTTCAATCAAAAACGCGCCTGACTCTGCTTTTTTATAAATACGTTGTAACGCCGGAATTAACAATTGTAATTCTTCTGCCGTCAGCAAACCAATACTTTCCAGCATTCGGATATGCGCCAACGAACCCAGCACGTCGTATTTTGCCAGGTACAAATCCATTTCGCGGTCGCGCCCCACGGTGAACGCCTCGATGTCGGAATGGACGGTGTAGTCTTTTTGCCACAACTTCATGGTGTTCAAGTATTTATGTGTTCGTGTGTTCGTGTATTCAAGTGTTGATGTGTTCTCAGCATCAGCGTGCTCTGGCGAGCGGACATGAACAGCCGAACACGTTAACACTTGAACACTGTTTTCGGCGCGAAGGTCGGAAGATTGAGAAGAATTGCCAAGTGAAAATTTAAAAATCCAATCGAACGTAAAATTGACTAATTTTGTTAGCTTTATAAACAGCACTTTATGCAAACCATAGCAATTGATATTGAAAAAACGAAAAAACCGAAAGAAATTGCGGATATTTTAGAGCAAAGCGCGGTGCAGCCAGGCGATAAAGTGATGGTGCTTACAGAAAAGCAAATACGGGCGTTTTATCTCCTTAGTTTTTTGGTTATTATTTGGCTGGCATTAAATTACATTGCAAAAAAGAAAGAAGCGTTATTGCCGAAGCAAGTGAGCGACGAGGTAGATGCAACGGGCATCAGTGCTGAAAAAATAATTAATGAATTTGAAACGCCGGAGGAAGCGGAAGAAGCCATTGAATATAAATTTGGCGTAAAAGTAGAATTTTCCATTAAAGGGCAGAAAAATTACGACCCTATTGAAGCCGCCTTCGGAATGTGGCAAGACCGCGATGTGACCATTGATAAAATACGAGCGGAGGCATGGCAAAGAACGAAATAATCTTGTGCGATAGTAATATTATCATTGAACTAAGTAATTGAGCAGAATTAAACGACATTTTTATTTTAGAATAATTAATTGATTTTCAATGTTTTGCGAACTGCCAACTGCTTACTGTAAACTGCCTACTTACTTATTACGCGGAAATGTAATTACAAAAAATCGGCTTCAGCAAATTGGTGCTGCTAACATCGCGTTAAGCATTATCACCCACGCCGAAATTTACTTTGGCGCAAAAGCCTCTGAATTTGTGGAAACCCGAAAAGTGTTGGAGTCCTTCAAAGTTTGCCATCTTTCGGAAGAAATTTCCTTAGTTTTCAATGGTATTATGTTGAATTACAGTCTGTCGCATCGTCCGAAGATTCCTGATGCCCTCATTGCTGCTTGCGCTATCGCTTACAATTACCGACTTTACACGGAAAATAAAAAAGATTTTAAATTTATACCAGAAATCAAATTCTACGACCCTAAATCATAAAACCATTAATTTTTCCAACCATTCAATGTAAATTTTAATCCCGTCTTCAATTTCCGAAAGGTAAATAAACTCATCTGCCGTATGCGAACGCGCCGAGTCGCCAGGACCAATTTTTAGCGTTGGAAAAGGCATCAACGCTTGGTCGGACAAAGTCGGTGAGCCGAAATACTCCAAACCAATTGCCAAGCCAGCTTTCACTAACGGATGTTCCAGTTCAATGTTAGAAGAATTCAGTCGAAAAGAACGGGCTTTTAAATCCGCTTTTAAATGTTGTTGTAAAGTTTCAAAAACGACTTTATTATTATAAAATTCATTGGTGCGAACGTCAATTACAAATTTGCAAATATCCGGCACGACGTTGTGCTGCGTGCCAGCGTGGATTTGCGTGACGGTCATTTTTACGGAACCAAGTAAGTCGGATTGTTTTTCAAATTCATGATTTTGAATCCATTCTATATCTTGAAAAGCTTTATAAATCGCGTTTTCACCTTCGTTGCGAGCGGCGTGTCCGGCTTTGCCTTTGACTTCGGCATCTATGACGAGCAATCCTTTCTCGGCAATCGCCATGCGCATTTGAGTCGGTTCGCCTACGATGCCTGCCCAAAGATTTCCCAAATTCGATAAAATAGATTGTATGCCATTCGCACCCGAAATTTCCTCTTCGGCGGTAGCAGCAAAAATCAAATTGAACGGTAAAAAGTCTATTTTATTAAAATGTAAAAATGTGGCAATGAGCGACACGAGTGCGCCGCCTGCGTCATTGCTGCCCAAGCCGTAGAGTTTTCCATCTTCTATTTTTGCTTGAAAAGGATGGCGCGTCCAATCTTCCACGGGTTTTACCGTATCATGATGGGAATTTAATAAAATGGTGGGCAGGTCTTCCTCAAAGTGATGATTTTTTACCCAAACATTATTGCCTTTGCGATAGGGGCAAATGTGGCATTTTTCAAAAAAATCGAAAAGAATTACTGCGGTGTCCGCTTCTTCGCGCGAGAAGGAGGGCGTGGCAATGAGTTGTTGTAGTAATTGGATGGAATTTTGAATAAGTTGCTGCATCGAGGCTTCGATTTTTGTAAGATTACGACGCTCATTTCGTGCGATTATAACATTAATTGGAACGCGGATGACGCGGATTCAGCGGATTTTCGCAGATTATTTTTAATATCTCCAGAAAAGAAATCCGGGTATATGTAAACCGCGAAGTTAAGTTGTATGGTTGAGTAAAAGTAATGTAGCCTTAAAAGAAATCCGCGCGTATCCGCCCAATCCGCGTCATCCCTGACTGCCGTCAGGCGGGCGCGTTCCAATTGTTGTATAATGAGTACGTAAGGTGGTTATAAAATTAAGACAAAACAACCACCCCTTCTTGTTCCACTGCTGCTCGCTTTTCTATTCGTTTATCCACTTTTCCGCCGATTCGCAACAGCACAAAAACCAGCAAACTACATATCGCCATCGCACCTGTCATCGGCAAAGCTGTTCCATTGTCAAATGCACTTACTAAACCCGCTACAATTGCTGAAACCACAAATTGCAAAGATCCTAGAAGCGCCGAAGCCGCCCCCGCATTGCGCGAAAAAGGAGCCATCGCCAGTGCGCCGGAATTGGGATATAGAAAACCCAGCATGGACATATACAAGAAAATAAGCGTGATCAACATCGGCAAACCGCCCCAAAACGTGAAGCCATAAACAACCAGCAAAATACCAAAAACGAGTTGCAACGCATTTACAAATTTTACAATTTGAACTGTCGTAAAACGCCGCAACGCCAAGCGATTCAATTGCCCTGACATAATCAGTCCGAACGCATTCGCACTAAAAATAATCCCAAACGTCGCCTCTGGCACTCGATGCAATTCGATAAAAACGAACGGCGACCCAGAAATATAGGCAAACATCCCCGCGCCAGAAAAGCCGCTGACCATTGTATAAATCAAGAATTGCCGATTTTTTATAATTTCAACATATTCTATCAAAACTTTTACCGGCTGTAAAGAAATAGTTGCATCTGGCTGTTTCGTTTCTGGTAGTGCCAAATACATTCCCAATAAAGCCAAAGCTCCAAAAAGGGTTAAAGAAAGAAAAATGGATTGCCAGCCCACACTCGACACTAAAATACCACCCAGCGACGGCGCGATAATTGGTGCAACCCCCATCACCAACATTAGCATCGAAAAGATTTTTGCCATCTCCTCCGGCGGATAGAGGTCGCGCACGACGGCTCTAGATACCACCATTCCTACACTTCCGCCCAATGCCTGCACGAAACGTAGCGCAATCAACGTCTCCACATTCGGCGCAAAAACACAAGCCAGCGATGCCAACATATAAAGTCCCAAACCCACGTACAAAGGTTTTTTACGTCCAAATCGGTCGGTAATCGGACCACTAAATAACTGCCCCAGCGCCAAGCCAACAAAAAAACTGGCTAACGAAAGTTGCACTTCGGCAATGGTCGTTCGTAAATCTTTAGCAATAGCGGGGAAACCCGGCAGGTACATATCTATGGAAAAAGGACCAATCATGGTAAGTGCCCCTAAAATGAGGATGATAAATGTCTGGCTGCGTGGTTGGCTCATGTGGGTGTTGCGGGTTGGTACTTTGCCAAAACATTTTGATAAGGAAAATAGGTTCAAAACCTACTATAAAATGTGTCGTTAAATGTGAATTTGTCCCGTTTTAACTAATCCGCGTCATCCGCGTTCCAATGTTGTATTGAGGGCGCGTTGTAAACGGAAAAATAAGAACCCAATCTAAATATTAATCCGTCGCTCTGATTCATGCTTGATTTTCAATGATTCCGGTAAGGATTGTAAAATTTCTTCTTGTACCGCTTGTAGCAATTTCTGTCTCGGAAACGAATCTAATGCCACCAAACTCACCTGCCGCACGGGCACGGGCGCAGAGAATGATTTCAAGCGCTGGCGATTGGCTTCGGGCATTTTCAAAACTACCAATTCAGGAATAATGGTCAAACCACCATAATTATCCACTAGATTCATCACGGTTTCAAAACTTCCCGCCGCAATTTTAAACCGCCCTTCGGCTTGAAAATCACGCCGAATTTCACACAGATTCAGCACCTGCGAACGAAAACAATGTCCTTCTTCCAATATCCACAAGCGATTCAAATCCAATTCCGTCGGCAGGATGTATTCTTTTTTGTAAATCCGCTCACTATCCGCCACATACGCATAAAAACGTTCCGTAAATAGCGGCAATTCCTGTAAATGTCCTTCCTGCAATGGCGTTACGAGAATGCCCACGTCAATCTGCTCATTTTTCAAATGTTCGGTAATCGTCTGCGTATTCATCTCCTCGATGTGCAATTCCAGTTCGGGATACTGTTCCAACAAGTTTTTTACAAAATAAGGCAGCAAGTACGGCGCTAAAGTTGGGATGATGCCAATATTTAAACGTCCAGTGATGCGCTCGTTCATTTCCTGTACAATTTCATACATTCGGCGCGATTCATTCAAGATTTTTCGGGCTTGTTGAATGAGCGATTCACCAGCTTTCGTAGGCTCCACAGGCTGTCGACTTCGGTCAAATATTTTTACCTGCAATTCCTCTTCCAACTTTTGAATCATCATGCTCAAGGTCGGTTGCGTCACAAAGCACGATTCCGCCGCTCGCGCAAAATGGCGCTGATTGTCAACGGCGACGATGTATTCGAGTTGTTGTAAGTTCATGTAGTACAGCGTTTACGCTGACCTCGTTCCCCAACCTTCAGGTTGGCTGAGTTAGTGTAAAAAATAGTGCAAGTAATAAATCGCATCATCAACAAAATCTATCACAAGATAGAAACTATCAGTTTGATTTATACAATTAAATAAAGTATTTTTGCTGAGCAAATGCTAAAAACAATTCTTTAAAAGATACTCTTCCCAAACAAATAAGCATAAAATACTGGTTTTCAACAGTATACAATTAGTAAAATCAAAACCCGTTAATAATGGAAAACCATACAAGTCCGAGCGCATCAAATGGTGCCAATGTTTATGATGTTAATAATGGAAACGGGGAAAGCAAGTGCCCGTTTACGAGTGGAGCGCTAAAGAAGAGCGCTGGTGGTGGTACGAGAAACCGGGACTGGTGGCCCAATCAGTTGAAATTGAACATCCTCCGTCAACATTCCTCCCTTTCCAATCCAATGGGTGAGGCGTTCAACTACGCCGAGGCGTTCAAGACCCTCGATCTGGCTGCCGTGAAGAAAGACATCTTCGATCTGATGACCACATCTCAAAGCTGGTGGCCCGCTGACTACGGTCATTATGGTCCGTTCTTCATCCGCATGGCTTGGCACAGTGCAGGTACTTACCGCATCGCTGACGGTCGTGGTGGTGCGGGCTTCGGCACTCAGCGCTTTGCGCCACTCAACAGTTGGCCCGACAACGCGAACCTCGACAAGGCTCGCTTGCTGCTTTGGCCCATCAAACAGAAATACGGTAAGAAAATTTCCTGGGCTGACCTGATGATTCTCACCGGCAACTGCGCCCTCGAGTCGATGGGCTTCAAAACCTTCGGTTTTGCTGGCGGACGTGCCGATGTTTGGGAGCCAGCTGAAGACATCTACTGGGGTGCTGAAAAGGAGTGGTTAGGTGACAATCGCTATACGGGCGACCGCCAACTAGAGAATCCGCTTGCCGCCGTTCAGATGGGGCTGATCTATGTGAATCCCGAAGGTCCGAACGGAAATCCTGATCCGCTTGCGGCTGCCCGTGACATTCGGGAAACCTTTGCCCGTATGGCAATGAATGACGAAGAAACGGTGGCACTGATTGCTGGTGGACACACCTTTGGCAAAACCCATGGTGCTGCCGATCCAGGTCAGTACATTGGTGCAGAACCCGCAGGTGCGAGCATTGAGGAGCAAGGACAAGGCTGGAAAAACACATTCGGCAGTGGCAATGCAGGCGACACGATAACCAGCGGTCTGGAGGTAATATGGACTACAACACCAACGAAATGGAGCAACAACTACTTCGAGAACCTGTTCGGCTACGAATGGGAGCTGACTAAGAGCCCGGCTGGTGCGCATCAGTGGCAACCGAAGAATGGCGCAGGTGCAGGTACCGTGCCGGATGCACACGATCTGTCAAAGCGTCATGCACCAATGATGCTTACGACTGACCTCGCCTTGCGGGTGGACCCTGCTTACGAAAAAATTTCAAGACGCTTCTTCGAGAACCCAGATGAGCTTGCAGACGCATTCGCCCGGGCTTGGTTCAAGCTGACCCACCGCGACATGGGTCCACGTGCACGCTACTTGGGACTTGAAGTACCCGCAGAAGAACTGATTTGGCAAGACCCTGTTCCCGCTGTTACGCATGAACTAATTGACAATCAAGACATTGCTACCCTGAAGAATGAGATACTTGCTTCAGGACTGTCTGTGTCCCAACTGGTTTCTACTGCTTGGGCAGCAGCCTCCACTTTTCGTGGTTCCGACAAACGCGGTGGTGCAAATGGCGCACGCATTCGCCTAGCGCCGCAGAAGTATTGGGAAGTAAACAATCCGGCTCAACTGACTAAAGTGTTAGACACGCTGGAGGGGATTCAGCATGAGTTTAACAACACTCCGTCTGGCGGTAAGAAAGTTTCGCTCGCCGACTTGATCGTTTTGGGTGGATGTGCAGGCATTGAGCAGGCGGCTAAGAATGCGGGTCATAATGTGACCGTACCCTTTACGCCCGGACGCACCGATGCTTCGCAAGCGCAAACCGATGTGGCATCATTCGCCATTCTCGAACCGGCTGGAGATGGTTTCCGTAACTACTTGAAAGCCCACCACACCGCATCTGCAGAAGAAATGCTGGTGGACAAGGCGCAACTGCTGACGCTGACCGCTCCTGAGATGACAGTGCTCCTTGGCGGTATGCGCGTGCTCAACACCAATTTCGATCAGTCCCAACATGGCGTTTTCACCAAGCGCACGGAAGCACTCACTAACGACTTTTTCGTGAACCTACTCGATTTGGGTACAACATGGAAGGCTGCTTCGGATTCCCAAAATGTGTTTTGGGGGCATGATCGTACGACTGGCGAACTCAAGTGGACCGGCACCCGTGTCGATCTGATTTTTGGTTCCAACTCAGAGCTCCGCGCCCTCGTTGAAGTTTACGGATGTGCGGACTCACAAGAGCAATTTGTGCAGGACTTTGTGGCGACGTGGAACAAGGTGATGAATCTGGATCGCTTTGATCTGGCTTGATTCCAGTGCCCTCTATTGCAGATAAAGAATATGGACAAATGGTAAATTGAATTTACCCTTGAGGTCGGAGGATGTTTTTCCTTCGACCTTTTTTTTACAACTTAAAAGAGGTGTGCCACACCTTGGAAGTGCGGCACACCTTACAGGTTTAAAACCGTTCCACGCTTTTCCAAAATCGCAGCTACATCCCCAATTCTCACTTCTTTCACTCCTTTTTGCAAGGCTTCAAATGCATTATCCAATTTTGGCAGCATTCCATCCGTAATGATACCTTCTGTTTGATAAGTTTGATAAGTTTCCCGATTTAAACTCGAAATCACCGAATTATCATCTGTTGAATTTAATAAAACGCCTGGCTTTTCAAAACAGAAATTCAAGCTAACTGCATAAAATGGCGCAAACGCAATGGCTATTTGAGTGGCAATGGTGTCGGCGTTGGTATTCAGTAATTGTCCATTTCCATTGTGGGTGATGGCGCAAAAAACCGGCGTGAGATTGCCTTCAAGGAAGGTTTGAATGGTAGGCACGTTCACAGCATCCACATCACCGACAAAGCCATAATCCAAGTCTATCATGGGACGTTTGTGCGCTACAATCGTATTCGCATCGGCACCGCTCAAGCCAATTGCATTACAATTTAAAGTCTGTAATTTTGCGACAATCGTTTTGTTGGCAAGTCCAGCGTACACCATCACTGCCACTTCGAGCATAGCTGCGTCCGTGATGCGTCGCCCGTTGACCATTTGCACTGGGATGTTGAGTTGTTTGCTTAGTTCGGAAGCGCGTTTGCCGCCGCCGTGTATGAGGATTTTAAAACCAGCTTGATTTGCAAAAGCTTGCAAGGCTTCGTTCAACAGCGTTTCTTCTTCGATGACTTTACCGCCGATTTTTAGAATGAAAAGTTGTTTCATATTTTACATGATAGCTCTTTTTAGCAGGATGGGACACTGATTTTTTAAGATAAATATAATTCTTTATGATTTCTTAAAATCAGTTAGAAGCTTAAACAATCATAAAAATCAGTGTACATTAAGTTAGGTGGATTGACGACGTTTTTTGTAAGCCTTTGCGCCTAAATACACCAACACTCCAAAAGCCGCCACGCCGCCAAAAAGATACCCATAATTCAACGTCCCCGCCTTGCCGTACACTGCAATAAACGAGATAGATACAAGAAAAAGCGTAGGCACTTCATTGGCAAGCCGGAGTTGAAAAGAACCGAGTTTGCTCGTACCAGTTTCCAATTTGCGCAAAGCGATTTTATTCCAAACGTGAAAAACGGTGAGCAACACCAAGAGCGTGAGTTTGACGTGCATCCAGCCCGGCGTACCAATTTCGGATTTTAAATAATTGGGATATTTGGAATCAAAATAAGGCAACAATATCATACCGATACCTGCCGTCCAAGTGAGCATCATGGCAGGATTCATAATGGCTTTGTAGAGCCGATGCGCCATTGCACCAAAGTTTTGTTTTAGAATATCGCGTTCGGGTTGAGATTTGTCATTTGCATCCACGTAATTGACCAACAAACGTCCGTAGAAAAAAATGGCAGCAAACCAAGCGACGAAACCTACTACGTGTACGGCTTTGAAAAGGGATAGGAGCATGATTATATTTTTTGGTAAAGATAGTATTTGATGTTGGGTATTAGGTATCGGGTATTGGGTATTTGGTAGTAAGAATTGATTTAGAGCTTGGTCTTTTAGTATTTATCACGATTCGTCGTGTAGACGATGTATTGAAACTGTGAACACTCCTATTTTTGAATAAAATTAGCTGCCGATTATTTACAAGAGCATCCTAATAATTGATTTTAATTTCATGAATATCTAACGTTATCCGAATGACAAATTTTGACTTTCAAGAAAAAGTAACAGAAAAGAGTTTTGAGCTGCCGGTAGTCGTGGATTTCTGGGCATCTTGGTGTGGTCCGTGCCGAATATTGAGTCCTATTTTGGAAAAATTAGCCGAACAGCACAGCGGTGATTGGAGGCTGGTAAAAGTGAATACGGAAGAAGCGCAGGAATTGGCAGAACGATATAATATTACAAGTATTCCTACTGTAAAAATATTTTACAGAGGAGAAATCATAGCAGATTTGATGGGTGCTTATCCACACGCGGTGGTGGAACGCTGGCTGGAGGAATTTCTACCCAAAGATGTGAGCTACAAAACAAATAATGAGCCGGATGCCGCTACAAATGAACTCAAAGAGACCCTCCATCATTAAATCGCCTATCATATCAGACACATACCTACCGAAAGCATTTGTGCTTTCGGTAGGTTGAGGTTGATTAAAGTTAGACCCCATATTTACAGCGACTTAAACCACTCCTGAAATTTATCGCCCAGCAGCGGCACTTGCTTTTGTTCGCTTTGAATCGCACTTATTAAACCTAAAATCCACAACACCAGGGTAAGCAACAAGCCCGCAAAGCCTCCAATCCAACCTACAAAAGGCACAATAAAAGCCATTCTGGACACCACGCCCAATAGAAAAATACCCAATGCCTGCCGCACATGAAAAGAGCCGAGACTCGTTTTTGGGTTATTCAAAACAAGTGCTACTATCGTACCCACGATGGTAAGATATGCTACGATGCTCACTACTTTTGGGTCAGTGCCCGTAGTGGGGGTTGGCGTTGGGTTATCGTAATCTCGATTATTATAATCTTCCATAAAAACCTATTTTTTGAATGAATAATACTACTAAAATAGGGAATTGTATCTTGAAGTTCATCTAATTTGGTTGAAACGTCCTTTCAAAGGCATCAATCAGGAGAAATACTCGACAAAAGTGTAATTGGTGATTTGTGATTTGGCGCTTGTTACTTGATCTCCCGCTCCCGACAGCCATCGGGATCGTAGATACCGCAGCGTTTTTATTTTCCTGGTCACTGAGGTGCTTGTGCACCCTATAACCCCATCACCCTATAACCCCAACTTGTCCCGCACGGCGGGATTACCCAATCACCCGTTTATTCAAAGTCCCTTCACACTCATTCCGCCATCCACCATCAGATTTTGTCCAGTGATGTACGATGATTTATCCATTGCCAAAAATGCGATGACGCTGGCTATTTCTTCGGCTTGTGCGACTCTGCCGATGGGTGTACGTGCGACGATGGAGTCTAAACGTTCAGGATTGCCTAAAACCGTTTTTGTCAGCGGCGTTTCGGTAAACCACGGGGAGACAGCATTCACGCGGATGCCATATTTTGCCCACTCGGCGGCGAGGTTGCGCGAGAGTTGGATTTCAGCAGCTTTGGTCATGCCATACGGTGAGCCAGTGGTCACGTCCATCACGCCTGCTACCGACGCGACGTTGATAATAGAAGCATTGCCGGTATGCACCAGACACGGAAAAAGCGAGCGGCACAATTCAAACACGCTAAAAAGATTGGTTTCAAATAGAGAACGCATCTCCTCCGAGGTGTAATCCATCGTCGTCTTGCGGCGATTGGTGCCTACATTATTGACTAAAATATCCAAGCTATTCCACAAGTCAGCCACTTTATTTACAATGGATTTTCGACCTTCTTCCGTCGTCACATCAGCTACAAGACCGTGCAAAGGTTGATCGGAATAGGCTTCCAATGCTTTTTTCAAGTCGTCTTCGCCCCGCGCTACGATGAGTACTTCTGCGCCCAGTGCCAACAATTCATCGGCAGTTGCTAAGCCTATGCCTTTGGAGCCGCCCGTGATGAGGGCTTTTTTATTTTGTAAAGTCCAATTTGTAGTCATGTGTTTGGTAAAGTTAGTTTTTCTATGGAGGAGATGAATTCGTTTACTGGTTCGATGAGGGGTTCTATTTCAGCTTGTGTAAATTGCTTAAAATCTTCATAATCAGCATCTTGTCGAAACAAAAAAAGATTATTGTATAAATCACCTTGTGCAGCAGACAATTTTTTAGACTGAATCAGTGCCAAATTAAAAGCTGCTTTTAAACCCTTATGAGTAGCAGATTGTATATCATTTAGTAACTACTCAGGTACTCATTATTTTTTAAATAACTGATAATCAATTATTTGCAATTTAAAATTATTTTTAACAAATATTTAACATTTTAGTTAATGTACTGAAAATCAGTGATTTATAAAAAATAAATGATTTTAAAAATTGATTTTAAGGTTTTTTAATAAATATTCTAAATTATAATCAACTGAATATCAACACTTTAAACTACCTGAGTAGTCACATCATTTAAAATTAAATAAGCAGATGCAGCATAAAAACAAGCGTAATACAATCGGTTAGCTACGGTATTCCAATGCATTGATACCGCTATTGTCTTTGCATCATCCAAAGCTTCCCATGCCCTTTCCATCCGATATTTGGCATAATCTTCTTTAGCATTCTTCATATTAGTCAATTAAAATGCCCTCTTTCTGAACGTTTTGATACAAAAGCAATATTTCATGACGCTCCCATTCTTCCTTTTCTTCAATAAGCGTACTAATTGCTTCTTCCATTTCTAATTCAATTTCATACAAAGTATTACGGATTTCTCTTTTCTTTTCCCAATCCACCTCATCCAACAGCACCAAAAAATCCCAATCCGACTCGGCATGAAAATCCCCACGCGCACGAGAGCCAAAGAGGATGACGGTCGCAGTCGGCTCAATGCTTTGCACCGCGGCTTTCACCAATTTTGGAATAGAATTATCCAGTTGCATCATGGATTTACTTTTGCAAGCTAAATGTAGCAACATTAATTGAATTTTTCAAAATCGTACGACTCGGCTCTCTTTCGGGGTAATGTGATGCACGTCACAATATTTTTGATGACGATCTTCCGCTTGCCAAAATGTATCCACAGGTTCGAGCGTGGTCACGACTTTGAAGCCTTTTGTTTTTAAATTGGAAATGAGTTTTTCAGCAATTGCTTTTTGTTTTTCATCTACATAAAAAATGGCAGAACGATACTGTCCACCTTTGCCGGTACGGTCAATCGTCGGGTCGTGGATTTCAAAAAATAACTGTGCCAAAGCCTCAAAGGAAACTTCATGCGAGTCGAATGTAACTTCTACGGCTTCGGCGTGTCCAGTGGTTTTGGTGAGCAATTGCTTATAAGTCGGATGTTCCGTATGACCGCCCGTGTAGCCTACACGCGTCGCCGATACGCCCGGCACTTGCGAGAAAATAAATTCCTTGCTCCAAAAGCAACCGGACGCAAAAATGGCTTTTTCAGTGGCTGCCATTTTATAATGTCTTTTCCGGCTCTATCAATTCGTTTTCCCGTAAGACTTGGAGCGCTGCTTGTGCGTTTTCGGGTGTGGTGTACAATTGAGTTTCCGTCAAGGCAGGAAACATCGAATCGGGTTGATTCACAATGAGGCTTATAATGCCATTTTGCTTTAAGATGTCTTCTGCAACTTTTGCGTGTAATAGTTCTGGTGCCGAAAACACCATTATCCATCCTTCTTTCATAATTTTTATTGTTTAAAGTTTAAAGTTTGTTGTTTGCTTCTCCTGCGGCGACCGAAGGAAGTTCGCTTATTACTTGGTCACTCGGTCTAAGTCCCCTTTCTATCTTCCTATTCTCTTTTTAGAAAAAGAAAGTTAGGCTGCTATCTCTGTATTCAATTCTAATCCAGCTAATAAGGAGTCCACCTCCAATAAGCGGCACAAATTTAGGTAAATTGCATGGTGTATTTTTTGCCGATATTCTCAAAAATAGTATCTAAAACGTTATGGAGCGTTTTCCAGTTTAAAAAATCGGAAGGCTTCAACCATTCGTATTTGATTTTGCGCCACAAGGGCTTGATCTTATTTCAATGCGAACTATAGATCCAAAAACCCTTAGCAAGACACACTGCTGCATACCAAAAGTGTGAATCATGTAACTCTTTTCCAGAATTGTGTAACACTTGCCGGCCATAAAGGACGCACCTTTGTACAGAGGAAATTCTTCCCTATTGTAAAATCATACAAAATGAGTAAGGATAAAGGTTCTAAAAATAAAAAGAAAGCGCCAGCGGACAAAGGTGCGGTGAGATCGAAATCTGCTTATCAAGACGAGGGTAAAAGTAGTGCAGACAAACAACCTATTCCCGAAACTACTACGCCAAAACCTGACCCCAAGGGCGGTGGAAAGCGCAAGTCTTAAAAACCAAATTAAATAAAAAATATGGACATCAGCGAGATTGAAAAATTAGCACAAAACGGTCATAGTGTTCAACAAGTTGGCCTTCAAAAAGGAGAAGCACACATCACCGTTGAAATAATCGAATACGTACCTAACTCAGTGGTTATCAAAACGATTTTAAAAAAATCAACGGGCAACGTTAGTGTTATATCCGTGGACAGCGGCGAAGAACTATCGGAAAAGGTAAGTCCATTCGATACCTTCGTCCAAGTGATTGACGGTAAGGTAGAACTCTTTATTAATCAAAAATTAAATATACTACTTACAGGTCAGTCTATCATCGTCCCTGCGCACGCGTCGAGTCATGTAAAACCGGATGGACGTTTCAAAATGATTTTGACTGTGATAAAAAGTGGCTATGAATGAATTACAAAAATGGATATGTGTGAATCATGTAACTTATTTTAAAAATTGTGTAACAGCTATTGCTCTGAGCTCGTGTACCTTTATATTGCAAGATTTATTTACCAATTAGCCTAAATGAAGATGCGTTCTTATAAAAAGCAACTACCTGACACCGAACCTATTTTCGTGATCGTCCAAAACGACGAATCTATATGGGAATATGTGTACCACAAGTATGCACCTACGATGTATGGAATTATATTCCAAATGACTGGTGATAAAACGATAGCAGAGGAAATATTGGAATCAATTTTTTTGGAGTTGAAAGAAAAGAAAACGATTTCGAAAATTCATCCTACGCTTTGCATCGAACTACTTCGCCATACGTACGAATTCAGTTCAAATCATCTAAAGAAACTTGGACTACTGCCCGCAAACGCTCAACCGTTTGATAAGAATTACCCGCTCATCAACCAGTTTTGTTTTGAACTGAATACCTTAAAAGAAGCGGCAATAAAGTCAGCGATGAGCGAACCACAAATGCTACAACAACTACAGGTAGAATTTATGCGCCTACGGAACCTCCCAACCAAGAATGTGGGAATTATGTAATTCTTTTCAAAAATTGTGTAACACACATCCCTAAGAAACAGCGTACTTTTATACTGTAAGAATTTGATTATAAACGGACCAATTGAAAGACGAAATATTTGAAAGCCATTTGAAAACAGTTATATCTATTTTTAGAAAAATTCCAAAAAACCAAAGTCAACTTCCCGTTAATTATAGCTTAAGTAAGTAGGCAGTTTTCAGTAGGCAGTCGGCATAACATTGAAAATCAATTAGTTATTTTTAAATAAAAGGCCGCTTAAATCTGCTTTGTTACTCAAGTAAGTGAGCATATTTAAATTACAAAATAAATTTAACTTGAGTTTTTGATTGTCAACGTATTGAGGGACTGCTAACTGCCAACTTACTTATTTACACTGAAAATCACCCGACTGAAGTTACTGCAAAGGCTCTAACCCAAATATAAACAACCAATTAGCAAACGATCCGGCATTTAGGTAATACAGAATGAACCTTATTATTCAACGCCATAAAACCACTAATTATGAATACTTTAGAATTTAATATTGCCTTCGATAAATTACATGATTTGTTATTCGCTTTTGCCATGAAATTGACCAGAAATAGAGAAGATGCAAAGGATCTAATGCAGGAAACAGCCATGTTGGCGTATGCCAGTCTGCACCGGTTCGAGCCGGGTACTTATTTCAAATCGTGGGTGTCCACCATCATGCGCAATTCTTTTATCAACAACTATCGGAAAATGAAAACCCGCAACCGAGTAGAGAAGCCAATTGAAGATTTTATTTACGCCGTAGAAAACAAAGCCGTTAGTAATCAAGCGGGTTCCATGATTATGCAACAAGAATTAACTGCTATTTTGGACAGCCTATCAGACGACTACAAAATACCGTTTTTGATGTTCTACCAAGGCTATCATTATGGCGAGATTGCCGACCACATGAATATGCCCGTTGGCACCGTGAAAAGCCGCATCTTTTATGCCCGCAAACAGCTTAGAGATATGATTGGTCAACGCTATGGAACTACTTCATTGGAAAAGTAAAGAGCCGGCGTTTAATAACCCATTTTTCCATTGAAATTATAATGCTCAAATTATTTAGATATAACACCAATAGTATTATAGGCACTATGAACATCATCCAATCATTGCATGGGAGAACGAAAGTCCACAACAATACCTTCCTCTCCTGTGCAATTTCAGATTCAACTAAAAATAAGCGATTCTTCAGCCCCAATAAACTTACCGTATTTCTATACTGAAAAATTTTGCGCTAAAGTGTTTTTTATTCCCTTTACCGGGTAATTCATTTCGACACAAACACACTCGAAGCCTTTAAAGCAAGTATCCCTGCTTTTTAGGCTTTCTTTTTTTTCTCCTATTTGGATGCCAATTTCCCGATTTATTCCAGACTGTGCATGGATGATGACCTATTGCATTTAACCTTATGAAGTAACAGGAGTCCATTCTACTAAAATTAAAACTGCGTATTAAAATATTTTAAGATTCTGTCAATCAATTGATTACTAACTGCCAACTGTGTACTGCCAACTGAATACTGGTATTAGCTGAAAGTTTAAATATACTTTGCTACTTTTCATAGAAGCATCGGGTATCGTTTTTAAGGGTATGAGTAGTTGGGTATCTTAGATGGGCGTGCGCACATTCCTTCCGATTGATTTAGCTACGTTTAGAAGAGCATTTCAAATACAATAGCCGCTGCCCAAAACAGCAGTTTTTGTATCTTTGCAGCAAATTTTTGATAAAATGGCGAAAAAGTTAGTCCGCTTCGATTGGGCGATGAAAAAAATGCTTCGCCACAAAGCCAACTTCGACATCCTCGAAGGCTTCCTGTCGGAATTGCTCGGCGAAGAAATCAAAATCAAGCAAATCCTTGACAGCGAAAGCAACAAGGAAACGGAAGACGACAAATCTAACCGAGTGGACGTGCTTGTGGAGTTCTCAAACGGCGAGTTAGTCATCGTCGAAGTTCAAAACAGCAAAGAATACGACTACTTTCATCGGATGCTGTATGACATATCAAAAGTCATCACTGAGCATATCAAAGAAGGGCAGCCCTACGCCGAAGTCAAAAAAGTGATTTCGATAACCATTGCCTATTTTGACTTGGGACAAGGGAAAGACTACGTTTATCACGGCACGACGATTTTCAAAGGCATCCACAAAAACGACATTTTGACACTCGCTGAAAAGCAAGTAGAACTATATAAAAAGAACAGTATCCACGAGATATACCCAGAATATTGGGTCATCAAGGTTGGCAAATTCGGCAACCGAGTGAAAGACAAATTGGATGAGTGGATATACTTTTTCAAAAACGCCGAAATCAAAAATGACTTCTCCGCAAAAGGGCTGAAAGAAGCAGGCGAGCGGCTTGATGAAATGAAACTAAACGAGAAAGACGCAAAAGAGTATAAAGCCTATTTGAAACAGTTGCGAAATGTTGCGAGTGACCAATATACTAAAATGGCGGATGCGGAGGATTGGATAAAAAGAGGAAAAATGGAGGTCGCAAAAAACCTGAAAGGAATGGGGATTTCAAATTCGGATATTAGAAAAGCAACTGGACTTTCAAACGAAGAAATGGATAAACTATAAAAATCACCCAACAACGGATATGTGCCCGTTACGAGTAAACAAAAAGGAACCAATGTAAATAACTCAAAGTCTCTCGGGCATGAGCTTACGCACGTGGCATAGACTCGCGGAATTGAAGGGTTTTTCCGAAAGGAGGGCAATCTACTATTTAGTTATATTTTCCAATAGTATAAATCCAATTCCTTCTTGTACCCATTGATTTAACAAGGGATTTGGCGGCACAATTTCAAATGCCAACGAACCCAATATTAAATCCAAATCCCCATCTTTATCAGGATCGCCTGCATCCATTACAATCCAGCGTCCTTTCGTTACTTCAGGGAAGGTGTGAGGTTTGAAATTATTATTACCTTGATTTTCTAAATAAACGAAGCCTTGTTCTGGCGCATTTTGATAATCTGGAAAGAAAGAAATCGCGGCGATGTCGAGGTCTCCGTCTTTGTCAAAGTCTTGAGCGGTCGCATTATACGCACCATTGAGATGATAGAAAAAACTTTCTTTAAATTGATTTTTACCATCGTTTAAATAAATACGAATTCCATGATAGGGTTTCATTACAGGTGGATAGTCAGCGTTATCACCAGCGGTATAAATAATATCTTCGTCCCCATCTTTATCAAAATCTATTAAATTAAAATAACTGGAACCGTAGGAAGCTGGAAATTGTAAAATGCGTTCCTCCCGAAATTTGCCGTTTCCTTCGTTGTAATACATAAAAATCCCCTCGTCGCCTTGTCCGAATAAAGCGATAATATCCGGTTTTTGGTCTTTATTGAAATCTCGCACGTAGGCTTTGGTAGCGCCGGGTTGGTTGCGTAGGATGTGTTTGGTGTATTGCGTCGTGCCATTATTTTCCCACCAAGCGAGGCAGCCCGTCCATTTTGCAAATTCACAAGTCAGAATATCTGCATTTTTATCGCCATTAAAATCAGCCACTTCGCTGTGTACCGGTCGTTGTAAAGTAGGTAATATCACTTGTAAATTATTGGATAAACCATATAAAGAACCGCTTGGCGCATCAGTAGGGGAGAAGGAACCCATCGCCGTCACAAATTGAAAACCTTGCAATTCCTGCATCCACACGGGCGATTCTTTTAGATTTGCCGCTTTTTGCAATATCATATCTTTATCAAATCGATATAATGCTTTTGTATTGGTATCGCCGATGTAAAAACCGCCATTTGCACTGAATTTTGCCAGCGTGACGCTCGGCGGCGAGAAACGATAAGCAGGAATGCGTGTTTTGAAAGTTTTTAAACCCATTGTAGGCTTTTGATAAACAGGCACTTGCAATTTTTCTGGTGCTTTTTCGAGATAGAATTGATTGATTTTATTTAGAATAGCGGTATCAATCGTCGGTTTTTCAGGAAAGATATTTGCTTTCACAATCAATTCGTTCGCAGCACCGGATTCTATTAAAGTTTTTCGGATAGTGTCGTTTTCATACACGCCCATCAGGTAGCCCATGCGCGGGAGTACATAGTTTTTCCAAGTTGCTTGGTCGAGTAAGTCGGGCGTGGGATATTGATGACAGGAAGCGCAATAAATTTTGGAGAGTTCTTCGCCGGAGGCAGTGATGGCGGAGGTATTTTTGTCGTTTTTTTGACAGGCGAAAAGAATTAAGAGTACGGCAAAAGCCAGCAGAACAAAGCGTATTTTCATAATCAAAAAGTATTTGGCAAACGCCAAAACTATGAATTTTCCAAAATGTAGTAGGATTAATTTGTGCTAATCCAATTTAAAAAGTTTTTCATTTATATCTTCTTCACTTGTTTCATCCCGTACCGCATTAATTGGAACGCGGATGAAGCGGATTTGGCGGATTCACGCGGATTCACGCGGATTTTTCTCTCATTACATTTCTAAAATACAGATGCTGCATCTAAAAAAAATTATTATAATGTTGTATCAAGACATAAGAGAAAAAATATCTCAATATCATAATATTTAATATCCTAATAATCCCCACCCACTTTCCGCTTATTCCACTCCGGTTTTGTTTTAAATACTGGCAAACGAGTCGGTTTTTGTGTAATGCCCGTCGTATCCGTCAGCGTTTCCATGAATCGTACGATGTCTCTCACTTCTTGTTTATTCAAACCCAAACTATCAAATGGCAAGGTCTGATAAGGCACATCCAAGCCCAAGCCGCGTCCGCCGCCTTTATTATAAAAATCCACGACTTCTTCCAACGTATCATAAACGCCGTTGTGCATATAAGGCGCGGTGAGCGTCACGTTGCGCACACTCACGGTTTTGAAAGAACGCTCATAAAAAGGCGTTTCATCGTAGCCTCGACTGCTGGCATACCTGCCTTTGTCTGGGTCGAGAAAAGCATTGATAGTGTCTTTACTGACGGGAATGCCCAACACTTCGGATTCTGTTTCTTGATAATAGGGTGGCACCGTACCATTGAAAGTGGGCGCGAAATGGCAAGAGCCGCAAGCCGCTTTGCCCATGAAGAGGTTGAAACCGCGCTCTACCGCTGGGTCTATCTTACTCGTTTCGCCGCGAACGTACTTATCAAACGGGCTGTTGAACGCGGTGCGCGTGGCGACGTAGCAAGTGAGCGCATCCGAAATAGACCACTGCGAAATTTGATATTCCGGCTGCTCCGGGTAGGCTTCCGCAAATAATTTGCTATACTCCGCGCTCTGTTTTATTTTATCAATAATTTCAAAAAAATCAGTCTTGAATTCTCGGACATCGTGTACGACGTGGCGCACCTGCCGCTCTAATTGCGGCTCGCGCATATCATAAAAATAACGCTCCGAAAACACGGCATTGATGATAGTGGGCGCATTGCGGGCAATTTTATCCTCGCCGCCGATGGACATACTTTTGTTCATTCCATCCGTGAAAGCCTTGTCGGGATGGTGGCAAGAGGCACAAGCACGTTGATTATTGGAGGACATAATTGGGTCGAAAAATAACATTCTACCCAGCTCAATGCGCTGGTCGGTCATACTTTTAGGATCCAAATTTGCAAAATAAGAGACATCCAAAAAACGCTCGTCAAACAAATTTTCCGCGTGGTAATTCTGCGCTTGGGGCATTTTCGTTGCATCTTCTATAAATTCTACTTGCAAGGTACGCTGCATCCGATACGTCTGCGCGAAGAGGGGATTAATATATTGTTTCAAAAAAACCAAACGATTAAAAGTATCAAAATTCTGATTTTTATCTAAATAAGTCAGGGCGTTTGTAAATGTTTTTTGTAATTGTTTGGCAAGTTTTACATCTTTGGTTTCCAAGAGCGGCATATAAGCGGTCAAGGCTTGATAAATGCTGCGCAGGGCAGTTTGAGCTTCGGGCAGGGCATTGCTGGAGCCGGGCGTATCAAAACCCGTCACGCCCAACGTGAAAATGCGAATAATTTCGTACCGCGCTGCTTCAAACACAAAGCGATGCTGAATCGGCGTGATTTTTTGAAAGGGTCGGTTTCTTCTAAAATTATCTTGCAATTGGGTGACGTGACTGCGTAATAATTCTTTTTCTGTAAAAGGATGTTCGCTAAACGCCAGTTCGTCCAACACTTGCAAGCCTTTCGGTTCTAAAATCGTGACCCAAGGTGCACTCTCATCCACACTCGGCAGCGGCGGACCATTGATGAGGCGGCGTACCACCATGCGGTCATTGTATTCAAATAAAAACTCTATTTTTTTAAAAGCCAATCGAGTGGCGATATGATTTTTTTGCAGATTTTGCTGGGAAGCTTCTGTTTCATTGAGTTGTTCGACTGCCGTTTTGTACTGGCTGAGCTGCTGGTCAAAATCTTCCATTCCCGCATAAAATTGCTGGGTCACTGTTTTTAGAGCGGCTTCTGCACTGGGCTGTTCAATAAAACTAATGCAACATAACACGCCTACTAATGCAAAAATTGCCAACTTTGTCTTCTTCATGGCCATTATTATTACTAAAATCGCTTTAAGAGCTCTAAAATAAGAGGAAGAAGCCAGAAGCCAAACTTCAGAAACCAAATCACATCTGGCATCTAAAAATCTGGCATCTGGCATCTAAAAAATATTACTGAATAATCAACTTCTTGATTTCGCCGTCAGCAGTCTGAACGAAGTAGATACCTGCAGTTAGGTCTTCCACATTCAATTCATTGGTGTTGCGTACCACGCGGATACGCTTGCCGCTTGCATCGTAGATAGCTGCGTCAATCGTTTTGTTCATGAAAACCGTACGACGCGTTGGGTTCGGGTACAATAACAATTCGTTGCTTTTTTCCACTTCCGGATTTTGCAATGCCGTCGTCTTCAAACGGTCAAAACCATTGATAACGAACGTCAAAGAGTGATTGTACGGGAATGGGTTACTAGCACTAGGGTGCTGTATATTCAACAACAATGACTTACCATCGGGTGTTGGCATAGCACCGGTTACTTCTGCACCTCTTGGTACCGCTGTCAAACGAATGAGGTCATTCACGGTTGGATTCGCTTTATTCAAATCGAGCAAATAAACCTCGCAAGTAGGATTGCTTACCCCTGCTGGCGTACGACCGAAAGTAGTACCATTCAAGTCTTCATTGATTACCAAGAAGCTCTTACCGTCAATTTGCATTACATTCAAACCATCGGGGTTCGTCAAATGCTTGCTTGGATAAGCTGCTTCTGCGGGGCTAGCTGCAAAATCAGGACCCCCTTCTAAGTAAATAAAGTGCTCCAAAGTAGCAGGGTCATACACCCAGATACGACCATAGTAGTCTTTGTAGTTCGCGTCAGTTGCAGATGCGAAACCTTTAGAAATAGCGCGAGCCGTGTGACCTGGGTCAATGGTAGCACCTGTTGCAACACCAGCAGCAAAAGCTGGTCCGAGGTTATCGACGCCCGTTTCAGCCCAATATACTTTGTTGTTCTTTGGATCAATTGCTACCCATTCTGGGCGCGCGTAACCCGTAGCGCCCTTTGCACGTGCAGCAGCGCTGAAATTTAGCATACTGTCGGGTACGGCAGGAATTTCTACCCATTTACTAGGAGTATCGTGCTTGTACACATACATTTTTCCTTTGGTGAAATCACCTGGCGTGTCCGCCACAAAGCGCGAAAACCAACCTGGCGTTGCATCTTCGCCTAAGTAAACCGTTTTGTTGTCGGCTGCAATTGCACCACCTTCAAAACCTTGGCGACCCCAGTTGTACTGCTTGCGAATTGCCTTTGCTTGGCGTGGGTCAATTTCTACCATCCAGTTGAAGTTCTGAAATTTCCTGATTCTCAAGCTGTCAAAACCAGTAATACCACTATTTCTAATGGTAAAGTCTGCCGTGTCACGTACGCCTTGGTTTGGTGCATTAGAGCTGGAAGTTCTACCTGGTGCCATTGGGAATGCGCCAGCAGTGTTAGGTGCACTTACGTTTTGACCATTATTGATGTCAGAGTTGTTCGTTCTGAACCATTCTTCTGCCGTCCAGATACGACCATCTATCGTAGAGCTGATACCAGCGCAGTTCATACCCGTTTCGCCTACGGTGTTTACGAAGTCTACGTTGAAGAATTTGCCTTTGCGACCATCTGTCAGGGTTTGGTCTACCACTTCCAATTGGTCATTTGCATTGCGTTTCACGCGGAAAACCGTCATACCACCACCGTCACCGATGCGGTCGTCGCGATACACCATTTCGTGGTTTACCGAAATCCAACCAAAGCTTGCATTGGTCGTATCTTTTGTAAAACCAATGAAGTCGTGCCATTCTTTGGCAAATTGCTGACCAGCTGGGTTGCCATACGTCTTAGTGGTTTGTACCAAATCCACCCCACCTACAAATAATACTTGTACAGAAAGCGGAGAAGGCGGCAACAGGACACTGTCAAGAACGAAGCCTGCCGGCATTTTCAAGGTATCCTTGAAGATGGAATTTTGGGCTGTAACGATAAAGATTGTACAGCTGCTCAAAAGGAGAGCAAGTAGTGCTTTTTTCATTTTTGAATTGATATTTTGAGTGAGTTAAAAAAGGGCGTTGTTCGTACGCGAAGTTCCGATGTGAATATGAAGCCAATGTAAACTCAAGATTAGGCTTTGGTTAGGTTCTGTCAAAATACTTTAAGAAATTGTAAAATGTGGCGTTTTGACGGGAATGGATTTGGTTTATTGTAAAAAAATGTATATGGAAAAAATCGTGTTATTACAATGAATGGAGAGATGAAATATTTAGAAGTTGAAACAAGTTTAGGAAATCTTGAATATTTCCTACACCTTATTATATTATGTCAGCACATTAACAAGTTCCCGACTTTATTTGATTAAAAACCGTCAACACCCCTTTTGTCGCATCGAATTCATACACATAATTCCGCAAGGGTTCCTGCGCCGGACCACCCAGCACACAGCCATTTTTATCAAAAGCCGAGCCGTGACACGGACAACTAAAACCTGCTCCTCCCCAATTTACGCCACAGCCCGCGTGCGTACACGAAAGCGACAACACTTTGAATGTATTCACGCCCGTCACCAACACTGCTAATGCGCCCAACGAAGCATTATCAAAAACTTTAAAGCCATCCAATTTTTGTAATTCTGGATGTTCGGAAAGCAAAATTACTTCCGTTTGCCGAATCGTAAAAAAAGCATCGCTTTGGTCTTGCAACGCAGCATTACTTGTATCTGTAATACGAATCAAACACTTATCACTGTTGCGCGGCGGCAAATTCAACTCATAAAAACCCGCCGCGGACGGCACGTTTTCCGCTATTTTTATCCAAAAAATGGCTTCAATACTCGATAATTCTATCAACAAGTCACTCGTACCGGCAGCTTCCCACCGAATCGTCAACTTTTCTTGCGGGTTCAAAACCTCGCCTCCATTGGGATACGTGAGTTTTAAAATGGGTTGAATGCCAAAAACCGCATCACTTTCATCTTGCAATTCCGGCTCCTGCATATCGGAAATCCGAAGCAGACACTGCGAGCTATTGACACGCGGCACTTGCCATTCTAAAAACTCTGGCTCTGGCGGCACGTCTTTTTCGATGGTTACCCAATTTTTTCCATCATCAACGGATAATTCTATCAAAAGCGGTCCCACACCAATTGCCTTCCAGCGAATCGTGTGCAGCGTTTGCGGCGGAAGCAACTCGCCTCCATTCGGCGTAATGATTTCCAACAACGGCGGCAAACCCTCGTGCGTACACTGGCTCGCAAGTGGCGTGATGGCAGCAATCCCAATGGTTTTCAATAAAAAGTCACGGCGAGACGTTCTCATGCAGGTAAAGTTTGGGGGAAATATCGCGCTTTCATTTGATAGGAAAGCGTTATTATATGTTGTCTTTTTGTTAAATTTTAATAGTTCTGATGCGCTTTGGTATTTAGCTGAAGTCATTTTTACCGTACAATTTCCAAGGCTTGCACCCAATGATTGCATTGGCGAAGTTAAGAAGTGCGTAAATACAAATTACAAGATACTGATTTTTAGGCAATTAATTTTGCCAATACTTGTTATGCGATGCAAAGTTGCGCATAATTAACAGGGCTTGGCGATGGCAGGGAATTTGAAATTCGTCTGCCCGTAACTGAAGCTGATAGCGAACTACAACCGAAGATAACAACGTCAAGCCCTGCTATTTATGTGCATCCCCTTTTCTGTCAGTTATGTGCTGGTTCTGATAAATTGAAGTAATCGCCTTTTGTTTTGTCCAACGTATTTGAAATTAATTTAAAATTTTCTGTTGTTGCTTTCAAGTCAATATATTTTTCAATGATTGCTCTGTGTCTAAAGATTATAAAAGTATTTTCAACTGTCGGATTGATTTTATTTAGATTTACTTCACTTTCTGTGTCTGTCATTGAGGGAACAAAAGTCAAAGCGATATTTTTTAAATTTAATTCTGTTCCAATTTTTTCTAACTCTTTTTCTCTTGCTTTCTTATCGTAGTCTTTTTCATTTCCATAAACAAAATATGCTTTCAAATATTTACTTCTATTTGTACTTTCTTGTTCAAGAAAAGTCAGCCACTTTTTAATATCTTCCCAATTTGGATTGTTGCCAACAAAAAATACAATCCCGTGGTATCGTCCATATTTGCAAACTGGGCAAGTCCTTGTTCCCTTATCTGGTCCGAAGGCGTGAAAAGGAATGAATGAAGGATTGTCTTCACCAATTTGAAGTCCTGATTGTTTTTCTGCTTTTATTGTGTCTGGATAGTTTGGAATGTTTAAGCCTAAAATAATATTGTGTTCCGCAATTTGTAAGTCGCCTGAAATTAATACTCTTAAAATTCCACTGCCACCACGGTTTTCAAGGGCTTTTCTTTTTGCACCTGTTAAAAGTTTATCATCGTCAAAAATAAACTCGTCAATATAATATTCGTTGTCAATACTTGGCTCTTTGATAGAAGTGTGAATGTGTGCAGGAATATTTTCGTTAGGATAGGGTGCAGGCCTGATAGTATAAATTGAGTATCTGCCATTCTCGTCAGTCTTTACCCAACCACGGATGTGTCCGTGCCGTTTAGCTTTTTCATCCATTCCGTTTTTGGGCGAATAATATCCGTTGTTGTCGGTCTGCCAATAATAAATGATAACGTTTGATGCAGGTGTTTTGCCGTCAAGTTTGAAAACGGTGCCTATTACCAAAAGCCTTTGTCCTTTCTCCGTCCACCCAGCACTGGTGTCAACTGATTTAATATTTGCCGGCATGCCAACAAACATAATTTCACAACCATCACAGCCACCACCAACTAACTTATTTTTATTAACTGATGAATTAGTTTGCGTTTGATTATCGTTTTTTATCTGTCCATTGCAACTTGTCAAAGCCGCAAACAGCATAACGCAAAGTCCGATATGATAAAGTCTTGTCATAATTGAACGGTTGTCTTTAGGGGTTGCACACAACAAGTAAATATACGCACTTTTTAGAATTAAGTCTTAAACATAACTCAAAAGGCTGAACGGCACAAAAAAATGAAATATTAATTTAAAAATATGCTCTTATACCGTAGCACTTTAAATAAACGTTGGTACTTATGAAACAATTTGAAATAGGCTGATTGGATTTTTAACATTGTATGCAAAAACTTATTTTACAACGCCTTAGCTACGGCTTTACGCAACTTGATTTTGAAGAATTCCAACAAAAAGGCTTTGCCAATTGGCTTCAATCGCAACTCAATCCTAACGATTCCGAAGATACGATACTTGCCGAAAAACTAAAACAAGCTACGTTGCCCATAGAGTTTGATAGGGAGGTGAAAAATAAAATGAAGCGTATCAAAGAAAATCGTCCACTCAATGCCATTTCTGCTTCGTTGAGCGATTTGTGGAAACTTTCAAAAAATACCTCTTTTGAGGAAAAACAATTTGTAGCCTTAGAAGTAGTGGCAGCTATTTGGCTCAGAGCTGTGTACAGCAAATTTCAACTACGCGAACTTTTGGTGGAGTTTTGGCACAATCATTTCAACGTAAGCATCCACGCCGATGAACGTATTGCGTTGGCATTGCCCATCTACGACCGCGACGTAATTAGAAAAAATTGCTTCGGCAATTTTCGCACTTTTATAGAAGATGTAGCCAAAAGTACAGCCATGCTACTTTACCTCGACAACTACCTTAGCAAAGCCAGCCCTGCCAACGAAAATTATGCCCGTGAGCTTTTCGAACTCCATACTCTGGGTGCTACTCATTATTACAACCACCTTTACAATCGTTGGCGACAAGTGCCAGGGGCTTTAGAAGGAAAACCCGAAGGATACATAGACGAAGATGTATACGAAGCCGCACGCGCCTTTACTGGATGGACCATTGCCAATGGGGCAGACGACGAAAAAGGAGGTAAATTTTCTGATACAGGCGAATTTTATTATTACGAAGGATGGCACGACAATTATCAAAAACGTGTACTTGCTACCGAAATTGACCCCAATCAGCCACCCCTTGCCGATGGCTTACGTGTACTTGATTTGGTTGCCTATCATCCTGCCACTGCAAAGTTTCTATGCACCAAGCTGTGCAAAAGATTGGTCGCAGATGAGCCTCCGCAATCGCTTATAGACAAAGCCGTAGTTGTGTGGACGCAATACCAAAAAAGCGAAGAGCAAATCGAAAAAGTAGTAGAAACAATTGTACTTTCTGATGAATTTACACAATCGTTGGGTAAAAAAATAAAACGCCCTTTTGAGCTGATGGCATCTTTTTTTAGGGCTGTTGAGCCTGTGTTTACACCTAACCAACTTTTGTACTGGATAACTGCCCAAACAGGCTATTTGCACTTCAGCTGGGCTACGCCTACAGGGCATCCCGACCACGCAGCCCATTGGATTAACTCGGGTATGATGCTTACCCGCTGGAATGTAATATTGGCACTTACACTAAACGAAGATTGGCACAAAATTACGCACGTGGATTTGCTCTCACAACTGCCCCCCGCAATCAAAACTTTTGAGGAAATTGTAACTTATTGGATAAAAAGACTGGTAGTCAACCCTATTTCTTCAGAAGATAAGCAACGCGTAATGAGTTTTTTTGCGCAAGGTGCCTCCGAAGACGATATGTTGGAGGGAAATGCTCAAGACAAAGAAGATAAGCTTCGCAATTTGGTTTCATTACTATGTACGATGCCTCATTTCCAATATCGCTAATTTCAAAATATTTTAAAACAATATGCAGCGTAAAGAATTTATAAAAAGTTGTGGTGCCTATGCCGCCTTACTTGGACTCAATCCACTTAAAAATTTTACCTTACTAAGTCCCTCACAGGCTCAAGAACAAATATTTGTGCTGTTGTTTTTGCGTGGTGGAATGGATGGCTTGCACCTTGTAGCGCCCGTAGATGATAAAAATTATGTGGCTGCCCGCCCTACTTCGCTACGAATTGCCGAAAGTGGCGGGGAGGCAGGTTTATTGCTTCAAAATGCTTTTCAAGGATTTGATTTTAGGCTTCACCCACGCACCAAAGCACTGAAGGAACTCTACGATGCCAATCAACTTGCCATTGTTCATGCCTGCGGACTTACCAACGGAAGCCGTAGCCACTTCGATGCCATGGATATGCTGGAAAAGGGCGTTGCTCAAAAACAGAACACTGCTGAAGGATGGCTCACTCGCTATTTGTCTACGCTTAACCCCACTTCTTTGCTGCCTGCGGTAGTATCTGGAAGCGAAATTCCGAACTCACTTTTAGGAAGTACATTTGCCTGTTCTATTGCCGAAGCCAAGGAATTTAAAGTACACGGCGATGAACGAATAGCAGGGTTGCTTAAAAAAATGTATAAAAACGAACCTAATGCACTTTTAAACCTTGCTGCACGAAAAGCCCTTAGTACAGTTGCTATAGTGCAAGGGAAATTGAAACGAGATGCCAATCAAAATCCGTTGCCTTATTTGCCCGAAAAAGGAGTAGAATACCCAAACGATTGGTATATAAATGATTTAAGCGAAAAACTTATCAATCTTGCCCAATTAATAAAAATGGAAGTGGGCATCCACGTGGCAGCTCTCGACTTTGGTGGCTGGGATACACACGAAAACCAACAGTACCATTTTCCACAACTTGCCAACGGACTCTCGGACGCATTGGGGGCTTTTTACAACGATTTGCACGCCTATCACGGCAAGCTTACAATACTTGTGATGAGTGAGTTTGGAAGACGATTGAAAGCCAACAAAAGCAATGGAACTGACCATGGCTACGGCAACGCCATGCTGGTGTTGGGGGGAAATGTAAAAGGTGGAAAAATGTACGGAAAATGGAATGGATTGGCAAATGAACAACTCGACAAAGGCGTAGACCTCAACGTTACGACCGATTACAGAACAGTATTGGCAGAAATATTGACCAAAAAAATGCAAAATACTCAACTCAGCACTATTCTTCCCAATTTTCAACCACCTCCTTTTTTAGGATTTTTAGCATGAAAATTGGTTGCATTTGTATTCTAATCCAATCTGCAATCGCGCGGTGCAATACGCCAAAAAAGGCATTCCCAAACTCGACGATTTCGGTTTCATAGCGCATAATGCCGTTTATAATCCCTTGTAAACGGAATGTATTTTATTTGAGCGTTCCGAAATTTCCAAAACTTCGGAAGTCTTGTTAACTTTGCACCAAACGAGGCTGTTTGCATCAAGATGATTAAAAGTCTGAACATTCGAAATTACGCGATTATTGAATCCTTGGAAGTCAATTTTTCCAATGGTTTGACGATTATAACGGGAGAGACGGGCGCGGGTAAATCCATTCTGCTGGGCGCGCTGAACCTCATTATGGGCAATCGTGCCGACACCAAATCGCTTTACAACGAAGCGGAAAAGTGTGTGGTAGAAGCACAATTTGACATCAGTTCATACGATTTGAAGGTGTTTTTTCAAGACCACGAAATTGATTACGAGGACGAAACCTTCATCCGGCGGGAAATTCTACCTTCCGGCAAATCCCGTGCTTTCATCAACGATACACCCGTGAATCTCAATGTGTTACAACAACTCAGCAGCGCCTTAATTGATTTACACCAGCAGTTTGATACGCTCGATATTCACAATGTCTCTTTCCAGCTTCGCATGATTGACGCGCTGGCAGATAACAAACGATTGGTAGCTGGTTATGAAGAAGAATTTCGCCAATTGCAAGCCGACCGCCGCCGCCTGTCCAATCTGATGGCACGCAACGAAGCGTCTTCCAAAGAAGTGGATTTTCTACAATTTCAACTCGAAGAATTCAATAAAGCCGAACTGACAGAAGACGAACAAGACCGTTTTGAAAAAGAATTGTCAGTGTTGGCGAATGCGGAAGAAATCAAGCGCGTGATGAGCGCCGCGTACCAATATCTGTGCGAAAGCGAGCAATCATTGGTGGTTCAAATGGAAGAATTGGGCATTACCTTACATCAAATTGGAAAATATGATGCTAAACTGGCGCGGTTGTCCGAAAAATATGATGGCTTGGCAGAAGAGTTGAAAGATATTGCGGATGAGTTTGAAACCATTGCGGATGTGACGGAATACGACCCAGAGCGCATCATAGAATTGCAAGCCCGATTGGATTTAATTTATCGTTTGCAAAATAAACATAAAGTCACCACTGTCAAGGAATTATTGAATATTCAAACCAATTTACAACAACAGTTGGGCGCGTTTGGCGATTTGAGTTCTGAAATTGATATGCTGCGCAATCGCATCTCGGAGCAAGAAACGCATCTCTGGGAAGTGGCGCAAACCTTGAGCGAGCGTCGTAAATTAGTCATCGAAGGTTTTGAAAATAAGGTGAAAGAAATGCTCAATCAACTGGCAATGGAAAGTGCCGTATTGAAAGTAGAATTGCGAACGATGGAAAACCTCGGTCCATCGGGCATTGATGATATTGCTTTCCTATTTGCTGCCAATAAAGGCAGTCGAATGCAATTAATCAAAGATGTGGCTTCGGGTGGTGAATTATCGCGTTTGACCTTGATTACCAAGTCGTTAGTCGCCAGCGCGATTCCATTGCCGACGCTTATTTTTGATGAAATAGATTCTGGGATTTCCGGTGATGTCGCGCTTCGCATGGGCAATATTTTACGTCGTTTGTCCAATCATCATCAAGTCGTCACCATCACGCACTCGCCGCAAGTGGCATCCAAAGCGGATGTCCATTATTTTGTCTATAAAAAAGAACAGGAAAGCCGTACCATTGCAAAAGTGCGTTTGCTCAACCGCGATGAACGCATCCGCTCCATTGCAACGATGTTGAGTCAGAATCCGCCGAGCGATGCGGCGATTGAGAATGCAAGGCAGTTGATTGAAGCGTGAAAATGGGTGATGGGGTGAAGGGTTTATCCCTTGTTTCTTAAACCTCAATCTAAACCTAAACCTCAATCTAAACCTAAGACTTAACTTTAACCTCAACCTTAAATAAAAATGGCAAACAACTTACTCGCCGGCAAACGAGGCGTTATATCGGGCGCACTCAATGAACAGTCTATCGCTTGGAAAGTCGCGGAGAAATGTGTGGAACAAGGCGCAACCATCACGCTGACCAATGCACCAGTAGCGATGCGCATGGGCGAAATCAAAGTATTGAGCGAAAAACTCAACGCCGAAGTCATTGCTTGCGATGCGACAAATATGGACGATTTGGATAAATTGTTTAGCCAAAGTCAGGAGATTTTAGGCGGTAAATTAGATTTTGTATTGCATTCGATTGGGATGTCCGTCAATGTGCGGAAAGGAAAACATTATACGGAATTAAATCATGAGTGGTCCAAACAATCCATTGACATCAGCGCTATGTCGTTCCATAAAATGATGCAAGTGCTTTATAAACAAGACGCTATGGCAGATTGGGGCAGCATCGTCGCCCTCACCTACATGGCTGCGCAACGGACGTTTCCAGATTATAATGAAATGGCGGACATCAAAGCGATGCTCGAATCCATTGCGCGAAGCTTCGGGTATCATTTTGGAGAAAAAAATAAAGTGCGGGTGAACACCATTTCTCAATCGCCCACGATGACCACGGCAGGCAGCGGCGTGAAAGGATTTTCGGATTTCTTTGGCTATGCCGATAAAATAGCGCCGTTGGGCAATGCGGACGCAGCAGCTTGCGCAGATTATTGCACGGTTTTATTCTCGGATTTGACCCGTTATGTGACGATGCAAAACTTGTACCACGACGGCGGTTTCTCGATGATGGGAATGAATCCGGCGGTACTGAATATGTAAAAACCGCCCGCAGAACTTGTTCCGTAAGACGGAATTTCGCAGATTTTATATTAGACGTTACACAAGTTAAGAAACTATTGGAAGGTAGTGTAAAATTTGTAATGAAACATTGCGTTCTCTATTGACGCTGCGGTAAATATGTAACAAGTGCTTATTTTATATAATGTTTATCAACTATCTGCGGAATCTGCGGAATTCCGTCTTACGGAACAAGTTCTGCGGGAGATTATTGTCTTTCATGAAGAACCTCGCTCGGCTGTTTATACTGATTTTTTTTGCAATGCAAGCTTGGACTTTAACTGCCCAAGACCTGCCCCGCCGAGGTATTCCGCCACCCGATGGTCCTTCGTCTATTTCCGATACTTTGCGCCCGCAACAGTCCGAAGATGATACGCCCGATACGGTTGGTGTTTTCTATTTTTATGCAGATAATCCACTGCGCGAAACGCCTTACGCTGACTCCACGCTTTATAATTTTCAACAATACGATCCGGTTCGGCAACGCGATTTGGATTATGCCAACCTCGGCGTTTTAGGTTCTGCGCATCGTCCGTTGGTGTTTGAAACCGTGTGGCGACGCGGGTTTGACGTGGGTTTGCATCAGTTTGATTTGTATCAAACACCGGTGACACGTACGCCATTTTATCGCATTCAAAAAGCATTTACCAACGTGTCGTTTATGGCTGGTTCGGAGCAGGCGGACAGTTATTTCACGGGTCAATTCAGTCGCAATTTTGCAAAAGGCGTCAATTTTAGTTTGGATTATAAACGACTGAGTTACATCGGCGAAGAGAACCAATATCCGAATCAGAATGCTCGAAATACAGCGTTGGCAGTAGGTGTGTGGTTGAAAGGAAAAAACGGACGATATCAAGGTTTTCTGGCGGCGGCTGGCAATACGATGGAACAAGAAGACAATGGGGGCGTAGCGTTAGAACCTGCCATAGAAGGCAATCTCGCGGGACCGGCTTCGGCGGGTGTTTTTTTGCAAAATGCTAAATCGCGTTATTCGCAGCAGGAATTGGCGTACACGCACTATTTCCAATTGGGCGGCAAGCCCGACTCGCTCCGAGGTTTCACACGCGCCTATACGCTGTCGCATCAAGCGATTGTGGGTGATTATAGTTATAAATTTTTTGATAATCAATTAGCAATAGATACTGCTTTTTTCGATTTGTTTCCCTCCTTTCTGACAGACGAGCGCGGCGTGCGCCATTTTTTGCGCTACCAAAAAGTAGAAAATAGTTTTCGATTAAGCACTTTTAAACTCCGCAAAGGCAGAGAAGACGAGCCACGCAGCGAGCAGGATTTATTGGAAGTAGGCGCTGTGCACAGCATTTATTTGTTGGATCAAGAGCCGTCCGATTCGACGATTAATAACCTTTTTCTCACCGGCAAATGGAATTTGAGTCTGGGGCAACGCCTCCGTTTGGAAAGCTATGCGCATCTCGGTTTTCTCGGTGCTACGGGCGATTATCGCGTGAATGGGGATTTGTTAGTGGATTTGGGTAAATTTGGCAAGTTAAAAGCAGAATTTATTAACCAATTGTATTCGCCTACTTTATTACAACATCGCTTTTATGCGTCCCAACGTCCCGTTTGGAATAATAATTTTAGACAAACACTTTCTACCACGATTGGTGGCAGCTACACGATTCCAAGATTACAAATAAACATTACAGGACGCTATCATTTACTAAATAACTTTATTTACTTTGATAGCACCGGCGTTTCGCAGCAGACGGGCACGCCTGTCAGTATTTTGCAATTTATCGCTCAAAAAGATTTTACATTGGGCAGTTTTCATTTAGATAATCTCGTCGCTTTTCAGCAAACTTCCGAAGATTTTATTCGCTTGCCGCAAATTTTTGGCAAACACAGTCTGTATTATGAAGGTCGCTTATTTCGAGGCGGCGTATTACAAGTGCGATTAGGTTTTGACCTTCGTTATAATGATGCTTATTTTTCTGAATATTACAATCCCGTCACTGGACAATTTCAATTGCAAAACCGCCAATTGGTTGCATTCTACCCTGCCGTTGATGGTTTCCTTAGCATCCGAATCGCTAAGTTTCGCGCTTTTATAAAAATGGAAAATATGACCAGTTTCTTGCGTCCGACTGAATTGTTTTATCAAACGGCGTATTATCCAAATGTACCAGCGGCAGTAAGATTTGGGGTGAAATGGAGATTGGTGAATTAACTGGATGCCGGATATTAGATGCTGGATACTAAATACCAAGTACCAAATACTGAATACTAAAAATTAATATCATGAAAACCCTTTCAATTCTTTTCCTATTAGCAATGATGACTACTATCAACGCACCCACCAAAATCATCTTCTTCGGCGACTCCATCACCCAAGCGGGCGTGGACAAAGGCGGCTACATTGACCGCATCCAACAAATGCTGACCAAAGCAAATAAAAACACGCAGTACGAACTCATCGGCGCGGGCATCAGTGGCAACAAAGTGTACGACTTGTACCTTCGCCTCGAAGACGATGTGTTGAGCAAAAAACCAAACGTAGTCGTCATCTGGGTAGGCGTGAATGACGTGTGGCACAAGCGCAGCCACGGCACTGGCACGGATGCAGACAAATTTGAAAAGTTCTATGTCGCTTTGATTAAAAAAATCCAAGCCACGGGCGCAACCGTCATCCTCGCAACGCCTGCCGCTATTGGCGAGCGCACGGATTTCTCCAACGAACTCGACGGCGACCTCAACCGTTACAGCGACCTCATCCGCACTATTGCCAAACAAAATAACTGCCAAGTAGCCGACCTCCGCAAAGAATTTTTAGCCTATAATTTGAAAAACAATACCCAAAATAAAGAATCCGGCATCCTCACCACCGACCGCGTGCATTTGAATGAAGCTGGAAATCAGTTAGTTGCAGAAGTGTTATATAAAATTTTAGTGAAGTAAATAGCTGATATTTTTATAAAATTAGGATAAACAAACGCTTAACAAGAAGTTTTTTTGCTATTTTGCAAGCATAACTATATTTATTACAATCGCTGACTTCATTTTTCCTACCCAATTGATAGCTACAAAACAGCCAATGTTCGCATTTGCTTGAAATACACATTGAAAAAGATATTTTACCTTTAAAAAAAGAGCCATCGAATGAGCGAAAAAATCCGCGCAAATCCGCGTTATCCGCGTCATCCGCGTTCCAATTAATGTAATAAGAGCCTTTAGGAGGGCAATGTAAGCAAAATGAATTCCAATGGTATTTAAAACTATAATACAATGAAACAACCAATTGACCGCCGCGACTTCCTCGCCACCACCGGGCTGGCAGCCGCCGGAACCCTACTTTCCAATTCCCTTACTGCTTCCGTTTTGCAGTCACCTTTCGCCAAGAAAAAACTCGTGATGGTCGGCACGGGCAGTCGTGGCACGGGCTTTTGGGGAAAAACCGTGTTGCAAAATTATGGGGACCAAGTAGAATTCGTCGGCTTGTGCGACATTAATCCCGGTAGGGTAGAAACCGGTAAAAAAATCATTGGTGCAAGCTGCCCAACCTTCACCGACTTCGACCAGATGCTCAAAACGACCAAACCCGATATTGTAATCGTCACCACCGTAGATGCAACGCACGACCAATTTATCATAAAAGCCCTCGAAGCAGGCATGGATGTCATCACCGAAAAACCACTCACCACCGATGAAGTAAAATGTCAGAAAATATTAGACGCAGAGCGCAAAAGCGGACAAAAAGTCCTTGTCGGCTTCAATTATCGCTACGGCTTACAATTCACAAAACTCAAAGAGTTATTGGCACAAGAGCGCGTAGGGAAAATTACGTCTGTTGACTTCCACTGGTACCTCAATGTTTATCATGGTGCTGATTACTTCCGGCGCTGGCACGCTTTTAAAGAAAAAGGCGGCACGCTACTCGTACACAAAGCCACCCACCACTTTGACCTGCTCAATTGGTGGATTGACTCCGACCCGGTCGAAGTTTTTGCTTATGGCAATTTAGAACATTATGGAAAAAATAATTCGTTCCGCCATACCAATTGTCGCCCGTGTCCGCACAAGGATAAGTGTAAATTCTATTGGGATATTACGAAAGACAAGAGCTACATGGACTTATACGTTGCCAACGAAAAACACGACGGCTACCTGCGCGACGCTTGCGTGTGGCGCGAAAACATTGACATCTACGATAAAATGGCGGTGCAAATCCGCTATGCCAACGATGTGCAAGTCAGTTACTCGCTCACCACCTACTCGCCTTATGAGGGCTGGCGTATCGCTTTTAATGGGAAGGACGGTCGTCTCGATTCTTGGGAAGGCATCCCTTTTCAGCAGGGCAAATCCGATAGCATCAGCCAAGCCGAGCGCCACGCCACCGAAATGAACCAAAATGCCAAAGAAGAGGGCGAACACTACGACGAGATCATCGCGATGGACAACTTCGGCAAGTCCGAATCCATCAAAATCCCGCAAGTACGCGGCGGACATGGCGGCGGTGACCGCATTTTGCAAGACCGTATTTTTCTCAATTCCAACGCGCCCGACCCGCTCCACCACGCCGCTACCAGCCGCGACGGGGTCATGGCTTCCCTCATTGGCATTGCTGCTCGCAATAGTATTGAAACGGGCAAGCCAGTGAAAATTGCAGATTTGACGGATTTGAAGCCAATGGTGAAGCGGGTGTAAGGAGAAGTCGGAAAGGAAAAGCAAAATAGTATTAAATATTGGGCTGGTCTATGTCGGAAAACTACTATTTAACAGTGCTAAAAGAGGGTCTTGCAACACGGAAATAGTTTTTGCAATGCTATATCTGCCAAATGTTGCATGATGATTGGCATCTATGAACACTGCGTTAGGCAAATTATACGTCATAAGCAGCATTAATTACTCTCAGCTGCCAATTTAAATCTTGTAGCTGCCAACTTATTAGTGTAAGATGCCAACTTATTAGTGTAAAATGCCAATTTATTAGTATAAGATGCCAACTTATTTTAATTTATTGTTAATTTATTTTAATTTATGGTTAATTTATTTTAATTTATTGTTAATTTATTTTAATTAATCGGCGACTTTATCTTTGTAGATGGCAGCTAATTAAAATAAGTTGGCGACTTACACTAATAAGTTGGCAACTACTACTAATAAGTTGACAACTTTTAGTTTGTAAACGGCATCTATAACTATAAAAATGGCAACTGCTGTTTTGTTATACCAGAATTTCCAATTTTCCAACCTTCCACCCCTCCAAAGGCGGACAAGCATTCCAATCTTCCAACTTTCCAGCAAAAATCTTCCAAAAATCTCCCAAAAATGTCTTCCAAAAGCGTTTTGGAAATAGTAATTCTATAAAAAAAGCCTTACCTTCGTTGCCGCAACTAGCACTATTGGCACTGTTCCAGAATGAACAGTTATACCCTTGCCAAGCAGACAAATCCAACTTCAATTGCTCATGCCGATAAGATGTCCTATGATGTGACCAAGCCTCGAATCTTGCGTCACAAGGATGCTATTTTTTTTTTTAATAAAGTGATTGGTTAAATCAGCGATTTTGACTACACTTGTAAAAATCCAAAACAGACACTGCTATGATTCGTTTTCTTACTCCGCTGTTATTGACTTCTTTATTATTAGCTGGCTGGTGCGCAAGTGCCCAAAGATTAAATGTTAGCGTCGGCATGAATATCGGGGCTTCTCGCCTTTTTCACAACACGCGATTTGAAAGCACGACTTTAAATAATCTGTACAAAACGATTGAAATAACCCACCGAGAAGGCTATGAATGGGAACAATTTGAGAAGGATTTTGAATTGCGGCAGAGTTTTACGCAACTACGGTTTGGTTTTTTTGCTCGTGTGACGCATCGTTCACTCCCATTGATACTCATTGGCGAAGCGATGAGTTCCTCTTCTACCTATGAGAAGATGGCGTACAGCGGTACCTTGGGTTTTGGCAAGGAATTTTATATTCTAAATAAAGAAATTTATTGCAATTTCTTGGGCGGTTACAAATTGATTTGGGATAAAGGATTTGGTGCTTCCACGTTGGTGAATAGCATCGGGCATAAGGAAGCCCGTCAATTAGTTGCTACGTATTTTGCACCGATACGCCCGTTAGGCACGGATATGGGAAATCTGTTCGTCTTGCGCGGCGGCGTGGGCAAAACTGTAGACCGAGAGATACAATGGACGGTTGGCGTGGACGGGTATGCAGAGTTGGACTTGACTTCCCGGCTCAAGCGCGAATCACGTATGACCAATATTGGCTTGAATGTTTTCCTGCGTTATAACTTACAGAAACAAAATAAACAGCCTTCGTTTAATAATAATGCGAATTTTTATAGATAAAATTTGCTGGGATGACAGGTCAGCCAATTTCAAAGTCGGCTGACCTATTAAGTGTACAGGGATCGTAAAAACTTTTGTTCTGCTGTAATAAAATACCGTTGTACCATTACCGTAAGGTACAATATTTTCAATGCAATCATTAATTATATTCTTTTATTCTCTTCTTTATCTCTACATTTCATAAAATGCGCTTTACCTAATTCGGCAAGCGTTCCTATCAGTGGCTTTAAACTCAGTCCCAATTCAATCAACGTGTACGGAGGAGCTTTCCAGCCGTTTTCAGGCGATGACAGAACAAGACTGGCTTGCCAAACACACGGCTATCACGGATGAAAATTTTCAAAAAGAACCGCACCGCAATAAACTCAATGTGTTGATTAATCGGCTCAATCATCAAGCGTATCATGCGGCTCAATTGATTTTGTTGTGTTGATTGTACCTTTTCAAAAAAATAAGTGAGAATAGTTGTGCCACATCTTGGAGATATAGTTGTGCCGCATCTCCAAGATGTGGCACAACTTGTCATTTTTAATTCCACTATTAATAATTCGCCCGTCCGTCGGCACGAGGATGCACACTAACTAGATGAGCCTAAAAAGAATCCAGCAACAACACATTTGAATGAAGAAATACGCGGGTTGGCGTTTGGCTCCTTGTTAAAAATATTTGGCGGCAAAGACATCTTGTAAATTTTTGGAGCAAATTTTAATATTTATTTATTTGACAATCAACGTATTATAAGGTTGAAAAAAGAAATAATAGACTGAAAACCATCCATTTAAAATTGTTCAGAAAAAAAGGTTGTTTTATAAAACTTTTTGTTTTAAATTTGACTTATTAATTTGCATTTGTTTTAAAAACGACCATTATGAGCGCGGGAACTCCTACCAATCAGAAAATGACCGGCTATTTGCAACGGAATTGGTTCAAATTAGGTATTGCCATTTTTTTAGTATTCATTCTATTTAAAAAAGATTTGAATTTCAGTGTGAACCTGCGTTCCCCCGCTAAACAGCAGCAGGAAGAAACGGGCGCGCCGACTCGCCGTGCCAAAAAAGAAAAAAACACCGAATTATTCACGGATGTAAAAGCTGCAAAAGCGGAAAGTAAATCCGATAAATTGGACGTGTCTTTTTTTGGAAGTGGCAGCCGGACTTCCAAAGCCATCGACGCGTTAGAAAAATTGGACGATGCTGTGGTGCAGTCTTACCTCAAGCGATTTGCGCGGGTAGCGGTGAGTGAGAGTGAGAAATTTGGGATTCCAGCATCCGTGATTTTGGCGAACGCCGTATTGCAAAGTCATGCCGGAAAACGCGACATCGCTGCCGCTGGGAATAATCATTTCGCTTTGGCTTGTACGTCCGATTGGCAGGGCGCAACCGAAGATTTCGACGGCAATTGCTATCGAAAATATGACAACGCTTGGACGAGCTTCCGAGATAATAGTTACTATATGACTACCGGTCGCTTATCGAACTTGAAAAATCTGAAAAATGCGGATTATAAAAAATGGTCGAAGGCATTAGAAAAAGCAGACTACTCCAAGGAGGAAGATTTGGCAGACCAGTTGACAAGCATCATTGAAAAGTATGAATTGACGAAATTGGATTGATTTTTGACTAAAAATTAACAAATGATTAACACCTAAAATATTGAAGTTGTTATTTTAAATATTAATTTTACTTTATTATTAATAAATACATTTTTTCTTTAAGGCGCCAATAGAAAGATGTATTTTGGTAATTAATCCTATTACTTAACTAAATTTAATTAGTCATGAAAGTATTCGTTATTCGTTATTCGTTATTCTGTCATTAATTTTTTTCACTCAGTGTAGTGAAACAAATCCAGAAAATGACTTAAATACAGCGGTTACTCGCTCCTCCTTTAGCACTGTTTCGGCAGCCCAAAGAATTGACCTGTACAGTAAGCTTTCTCCCACACAAAAACTTCATCTCTGGAAATCTAAACTGAATCAAGCAGCTGCTCAACCCATAAGTGATCTCCAAAAAGAGGCTATTTTAGATATGGATAGCAAATTGAGCGAAGAATTATTCCAACAAAATGTTACAGACGTTTTTAACAACGAATTTTTGATGAGGTGGCTTTATACTTATGGTGATTACTTTACAGAATTGGAAGGTAAGTTAATTTTTGAAGTACTATCTGACTTTAATCCCGCTTTAGTTGAAGGGGTAGAAAGCACTCAAACCTACAAAGACCTATTGATAGAAGATAAAGAACATCAAAATCAAAACACTACAAGTTCACTGACAAACCCTGGTGGTGGTGGTAGTGATGGCAACTTAATAGAATGTACCTGTCGGCACGGTGCATACTGTTCGAGTATAGGAGATTGTACTACACAGATACGCTGTAAAACATCGACCGTTGGTTGTGGCCATTTTTGGTTTCAAGCTTGTATTGGTTTATGCGGCGAAGAAACAGGTCCTAATCCTTCACAGGGGTAAATCAACTAAAATTAGTTTACGCAAAGTGTAGGGTTAATTCATTCAAAAACATAAACCCTACACTTTTGATTTATTTCAAATAATATAATAGTCGGTTCAGTATGATGAAGTTTCTAAAAAAAATCATTTTTTGGCTTGCCTTTTACACTGGGTGTATCATGTTTGTAGGGCTGCTTACATTGGATATTGATATGGCACGAAGCAGCACTACTTTTGCCGCGCTGGTGGGTTGTTTTTTATTGGGCGTGTATATTCGAAGAAAGAATTGGTTTCATAACACTTTGAAATTATATACAATATCGGCTTTTGCTTTTATTTTTTATTTTATTATAGGTTTATTTTTTAATTTAAATAATTGGGCTACTGGTCCTACTGCTTGCCTATTGGCGTATTCATTCGGGTTCTGGCTCGCACCGCAGCGATTTTGGTTCGCGTATGGCGCATTACTGAGCGTTACTTTTGCTTTTTATGCTTTCTTTTGGAGTCCTCAAAAATATTTTATTCAAGGAATGATGTATGCTAAAGGGTATCCACCTCAAATAGATCTAAGCGATACATCGCTGGTGTGGAAAGATGCCAGTGGCAACAACCAGTTTGATACTTTGCGCAACGAAGTGACGCTCGTTGAAACGTGGAGTGAATACTGTGGTAACTGCATTTCCGCCATGCGCGATTTGCATCCTTTTTTAAAGGAACAAGAAAATAAATATAAAAATTTTAAACATATTTATTTATACACTCGACCTCTTAAAAAAGGGGAGACGACAATCGGGATTGAAAAAACTTTTAAAAACAGCCATCTTCCCTATTCTGATATGTTTGTTTTACAAGATGAAAATCAAGCGTTTTCTAAAAGATATTTGCCGGAAGGTCTTCCACATTTTATATTAATAAATCAAAAAGGAGACATCATCTTTTCATTTCAAGGTTATAATAAGAATTTTAAACCAACTTACGAACATTATATTTCAAGCCAGCTAAAAAAGATTGCGCAGCGCAATTAAGTCTGATAATTGAAAAGTATAAATTGACGAAGTTGGATCAGTAGAGTTAAAATATGAAATGTGAAAGTTGTTTTCGTTACAGCTTTCACATTTCGCATTTTAATTTTCAACTTTATAATAACTCACCGTGCCGCCGTACACCCAGCCGATTCTACCCGCTTGCGTTTTTACTTTTATCCAAGGCTCGGTTTTTTCCACTTCTTCAATGATGATGGTTTGTTTGAAATCAGTGACTTCATTCAAAAAGGTGACTTCCTCCCCCAATTCTAAACGACTTACGACTGCACCTGTTAATTTAGGTTCTCTGCGTACATTTACTTTTTCTACCGTCGTGTAAAGCGGCGTGATGCGCTCTCGAATTGTGCGCGCTTCTAGCTCTTTCGCCGCAGCGGTAATGCTGTCTTTTCTGGCTTTTTCTATAATCGTCGCTTGATTCATGGCACGCATCAACGAATCTGCCTGTACTTCTTCTAAATCCTCCGCAGCGTAATTAGCACGCGTAGAATTGCAACGGGACATTGCCCAGAGCAGGAAGCCGATAAAGAATACAGCGATGATAATAATTTCTATACGAGGTAGTAAACCGGATTTATTTTCACTCATAAGTTAATGTGCTAATCCCGCTTTGCGGGATAAGTTATGCTAATTTGCCAATGTGCTTGTTAGCCAGTTAATTAAAAAAATAAATACGCTCAATTATTCAATGCGAACTACTTAGCAGAATGATTATTTTTGAAATATCGTCAAATTTGGGAATTTCTGCATTTTTTATCAAAAAAAACCGACTAAATCTGTTGCCATTTGGTCATAACTACGTCTAAACGAACGATGGACGAACTATTATATCCAATTGCATTGACCAAAATTCCGCTCGTGGGGGCAGTCACGGCTCGTACGCTGGTGAGCTATTGCGGTAGTGCGCAGGCAGTGTTTGCGACGAAAAAGCGCGAGTTGATGAAAATCCCCGGCATTGGCGAGCGCATTGCAGACCAGATTTTGAACGCCGATGTGCTGAAAGAAGCGGCAGTAGAATTGCGTTTTATAGAAAAAGAAAAGGTGCAGGCATTTTTTTATTTAGACAAAAATTATCCGGAACGCCTCAAGCATCATGCCGATAGTCCCATTGTTTTATATTATAAAGGTACTGCTGATTTGAATGCCGCCAGAATTGTGGGTATCGTTGGTACGCGGCAGCCGACACCACAGGGCATCGCTATTTGTGAAGAAATCGTAGAAGGATTGAAATCGTACAATGTAATCATTCTGAGCGGTTTAGCGTATGGAATTGATGGAACAGCGCATCGAAAATGTGTAGAATTAAATATGCCGACAGTGGGTGTTTTAGGACATGGTTTTCAAATGATTTATCCGGCGCAACATCGTACATTGGCTGCAAAAATGACTTTTAATGGCGGCTTACTCACCGAGTTTTCAAGCAACACACTGCCTGACCGCGAGCATTTCCCAATGCGTAATCGCATCATAGCCGGACTTTCTGATGCACTTATTGTAATAGAAACCGCACTAAAAGGCGGCTCGATGATATCGGCACATATTGCAAATGAATATAATAAAGATGTTTTTGCCGTACCCGGCAGGTTAAAAGATAAATTTTCCCACGGTTGTAACCATTTGATAAAAACACATAAAGCTTTGCTGTTAGAAAGTGCCGCCGATATTGGCTACGTGATGCGTTGGGAGGAAAGCGACGCGCCAAAGTTAATTCAACATCAACTTTTTGTAGAATTGAACCCACAGGAAAAAATAATTGTAGATTTGTTGCGACAGGCAGCCGAGGCGAGCATTGATAAATTGACGTACGAAACGCAAGTGCCGGGCAGTGAAATGGCTGCGGTGTTGTTGAATTTAGAATTTAAGGGCATTGTAAAAGCTTTGCCGGGCAAACGGTATACACTCGTGTAGCACCGATTTATAATCGGCAAAACGGCTCATCATCTAAGTATTGAATATATTATGAAAAAAACACTCCTCTACCTTCTCCTCTCTGGCATGACCGCTGCTTGCAGCCAACAGGCGCAGCCCACTGCTACCGTCCCGCCAGAAGAAATCAAGTTGGCACGCCGCCCGAAAAACATTATTCTCTTGATTGGCGATGGTATGGGACTCACGCAAATCACGGCTGGTTTATATGCTAATAATAACAAGTTGAATCTGGAACAATTTCCCTATACTGGTTTGCACAAATCTTATTCTGCGGATGACCTCATCACGGATTCTGCCGCCGCTGCTACTTCTTTCTCTGCTGGTGTAAAAACGTATAATGCTGCTATTGGTGTGAATAACGACTCAATGCCCGTGCGCACTATCTTGGAAGAAGCAGAAGCCCAAGGACTGGCAACGGGTTTGGTCGCTACCTCGTCCATCACGCACGCTACGCCTGCTGCGTTCATTGCGCATGTGAAGTCGCGCACGATGATGGAAGAAATTGCCCTCGATTTTTTGAAAACGGATATTGACCTGTTCATCGGTGGGGGTAAAAAATATTTCGACCGACGGGAAAATGATACACGGAACTTATATCAAGAATTAGAAGCCAAAGGCTTTTTTGTCTCTGATTTTATAAAAGAAGACATTGGTAAAATCGTGGTCAATTACAGCAAACCCTTTGCTTATTTTACAGCGGATGCAGAACCGATTCCGTTCGCGCAAGGACGTGATTATCTGGTGCCTGCCACCAAACTCGCCGTTCGCTTTCTTGATAAGCGCAGCGAGAAGGGATTTTTTATGATGATAGAAGGCTCGCAGATAGACTGGGGTGGGCACGCCAACGATTCCAAATATATCATTAGTGAAATGCTCGAATTTGATAAGGCGATTGGAGCCGTTTTAGAATTTGCAAAAGAGGACGGAGAGACGCTCGTCATCGTCACAGCCGATCACGAAACCGGCGGCTACGCCATCAATGCAGGTTCCAGCATGGGCAATATCGTGGGCGCTTTTACCACCGATAAACACACAGCGGCATTGATTCCAGTGTTTGCGTATGGTCCGGGCGCGGAGTTGTTTTCGGGAATGTATGAAAATACGGCGATATACGATAAAATGATGGCGGCGTTGGGGTTGAAAACAGGTGGGAAGGTGCCGGTGTCTAAGTAAGACCTTGATTTGTAGGATTTTAGGATACACTTGATTATAAAATAAAACGAGTAACTCCCTCTGAGCGAGTTACTCGTTTTTCTTTTAAAACCAAACAAGTTTGGTTGTTACCGCAGCAGGGTCACATCACCCCGATAGGTCAGTTCACTTCCATCTATAAATTTGATGACAATCACGTAAACGTAAACGCCCGGATTCGCCAGCTTGTTATTGAAACGACCATCCCATAGGCGAACGCCGGCGCATTCTGGCGCTAAATTTTGCGTAGCATACACTTGATTGCCCCACCGGTCAAAAAGTGCCGCTTTTGTAATACCCAACACGCCATTGCAAGTAAAAATGCGGAACTCGTCGTTGGGTCCGTCGCCATTCGCAGAGAAGACATTTGGAATATAGACATTGCGGTTGAAATCTACTTCTACAACCACTACTGCACTATCTCGACAGCCATTTACATCCACAACGGTCAGCGTATAACGCGTGTCCCGCAAAGGGTCTGCCGACGGAGTTTGAATGTTGGAAGCCGATAAAGTAGAATCGCCAGGTGTCCAAGTGAATGTTGCAATCGGGAGCGTTGAATTTACGATTGGCTGCAAGGTAATGGAATCGCCCAATTCTACTTCAATGGTTGCTGGGTCGAATATGACTTGTAGTTCTTCTGGTTGACCAATTTCCAGCGTATCCGAAAAACTACAACCTGCCGGGTCTTCAATCGTAATGATGTGCAAACCGGCAAATACCGTCGCAGGCTGGTCAGGCGTGAAGCGCAAGCCATTATTATCCACTTGGAACGTATAATCGAAGAACGTCATGCCTACACCACCAAATACAGTATCAATAACGATAATTGTAGATTCTCCGAAGCAACGAGGTTCCGCTGGCACGGATACAATTGCCTCAATGGGTTGCGGTTCTAAAATGGTATGCGATAGCGTATCGGTACAACCTTTCACATCCGTCAAAGTTATGGAGTACGTGCCTGGAGTCAGATTGGTGGCAGTTGCAGAACTGGAATCTGCCGCGTTATTCGACCAGCGGAAAGGCGCAGGACCGACTGGATTAATCGCATCGTCAGCATTAAACGTAACCGTAATACGTCCATCCATGTCACCATTACAACTCACCGCGTTGGTGGTATTGTTTAAATCCAACGTCAATTCCAAAGCGGCGGGTTCATTCAATTCTACGGTTTGCGTTTTGGTGCAGCCATTGCTATCCGTTAAAACAGCTTCGTAAATACCTGCAATTAGATTGTCAATCGTAGCACCGGTTGCGGTTGGTCTATCTTGCCATTCAAAAGTAAACGGCGGCACGCCACCAGAAGGATTGAGCGTAATCGTACCATCTGCCAAGCCATTACAACTTACTTGTTCGGCTGCTACTTGTACCAGAATTGCTGGTGGACTTGGAATATTCACGGTGTCAATGCTGGCGCAATTATTGGCATCCGTTACGACTAAAATTTGGTCACCCGCACCCAATTGTACGGCGGTGGAGGTACTCACGCCATTTTCTACCTCGCCCGATTGCCAGCTAAATGTAAAGTCTCCGACAGTACTATCGCTATAAATTGCGACTGCTGTGGCACTACCATCGGTCGTATTTTCAAAACAACTTACACCCTCTATCTCACTAAATGTAATATTCACACTTGGCGGATCGCTTACGGTGATTGTAGTATCAAAAGGTGCGCAGTTATTGGCATCTATAATTGTGAGCCGATACGTACCGGCATTTAGTTGTCCATTTACATTGCCTGTCAGGGTGTCGGTTTGCGTACCATCATTCCACACATAGCGATAAGGAGCCGTACCGCCGCTTGCAAAAATGACAATTCGTCCATTATCAAAACCTGGGCAGGCAGGCGAAACGGTTGCTACGCTATCCAACACAATGGGTCCTGGCGAAGCCACAATGGCAGAATCTATATTGGTACAGCCGTCACTTGCCGTCACCGTTACAAAATAAATACCAGGACTTAAACCACTGGTTGTTTGCGTATTAGCACCATTGCTCCATTGGTAGCGCGTAATCGTGGTGCCTTGTACCGGCGAGACCGCTACGGTCAACGAACCATCTGTGCTATTGGGGCAACTTACCGTGTCATTGACGCTGGGTGCAATACTCGGCGGCGTAGGTGCTTCAATAGTTGCTTGTAAAGAATCGGCACAATTATTGGCATCCGTTACGACGACGGTGTAATCACCAGCCGATAGATTGATAGCAATAGAATCGGTTTGACCGTCCGTCCAAGCGTAAGTGTAAGCACCGGTGCCACCGTCTACGGCGATTGTTATGCTACCATCATTGCCAGTGATACACGTTTCATTTTGCTGGTCTACAAACAGGATAAAAAGTGGTTGTGGTTCTGTGATTTCAAAAGTATCTGTTACGGAACAACCTTGCGGGTCGCTGTCTGTCATTGTTACAATATATGTACCTGCTGGAAGGTCTGTCAACTCGCTGGTTGTTGCAGTACTCGTGGGAGTAACTGGGTCTGGACCTTGCCAAGTGAATGTGTAAGGCAGTGCTTGTCCTGGACCAGTCGTTCTACCGGTTACAAAAATACGTCCGTCTGCCGCGCCATTACAAGTCACATTAGAAGTAGCTGTGGGATCAATAATAAGCGTTTTAACAGCACCGACCGTGAATGGACCGGCTTGCACCGAGCAATTATTCGTATCGGTGACCGTTACGCTATATTGACCTGGATTCAAATCTATTCTATTGACACCAGCCGTGCTGCTGTCGCTCCACTGCAAGGTATACGTGCCAATACCGCCTGTTATAGCAAGTCGAATCGTACCGTTTTCGGAGCCGGAACAAGTGGCGTTTGTAATCGTAGGTGTCACGGTAATACGTGGTGGTTGAGAAAGCGTAGTACTCGCAGTGCCTGTACAGCCATTTCGGTCGGTCACCGTTACGGCATAGCTGCCAAAGGGTACAGAATCTAAAATGGAAACATTACCGGCTACCACAGGAGTCCAATTAAAAGTAAACCTATTTTCAGGATTCGTCTGTTGTACACCATCTAAAATCACAACTGCCTGCACCGAACCGGTACTATCGCCAAAACAAGCGGGTTGAATCGGGGTTAAACTCACGCCCAACAAGGGTCCTCGTTCTACGCGCACGGTATCAGTTAGAATATTCGGCGGGGTATCCGCATCTTGAATGACCAATTCATAACTGCCCGTCATTAAATTAGGAGTGGTCACGCTCATCCCACTATTCGTAATCGTCAATGGCGCACTAAGCGTACCCGCCGGATTTATGGAGCGCCAGCGCAAGCTATACGGAGGCGTACCGCCAAACAAGGTCGCTTTGAACGAGCCATCCATTGCGTTTGGACAGCTTACACTATCTTGTTCTAAAAGCGCGATAATTACATTAGTTGAAAGCGATATAATACCATTTCGAGCAATAAAGCCTAACTGATCGGTTTGAATCGTGCCAATTTCAATCGGTACGGGTGCGTCCCCAAATTGTAAGGGACTTTCTGTACCCAAAGCGCCAATTGCTTTAAAACAGATTTCAAATAAAGAACTGCTATCTGGTAGCGATGCGCCTGTTAAATTAAGGTCAAACCAAGTTAAACCCAGCGTACCTGCATTTACATCTACATTCACATCGCCACTGTCAAAGCCTTGCAATGCTGGGTTGAACCCGCCTACATTTTGATATTGTAATACTTCGGGATCCCATGTAATAGAAAACTGCATAGAACCAATCGAATCAAAATTTTCCACCGTTACATTCGCACACACATCATCCCCCGGTAAAGCGCTTACCGCAGGTAAAGAAAACGTGACCGCTGTACAGCCGGACATATCCATCGTGAAGGTCGTTCCGCAGCTTTTTCCATCTTCAATCGTCACGGTATACGTACCTGCTTGGGGTACGAAAAATTCGACCAAGTCATTGTTTCCTGCCAGATTCTCAATACGCCCTTTCACACTCGGATTCCCCACTAAAGCAATATCAATGTTGTGGCGATCCAACGATTCAAATTCGGGCAAACCGCCGCGCACCCGAAACGAACCCATACAGCCCGTAGCACCCACGCTGTTGTCAATTTCAGAAGCCGTAATCGGATTCAAATAAACGACCGCGAAGGCTTCGTTGATATTTACACCAACGCAAGGACCAACGGGACCATTGGGAACAGCTTCATAACCTGCTTGTCCGCCCTCCAACTTATCATACGTCACAGGCGCAAACCAAAAAAGCCCCGGTCTGCCCCCATTAAAGTTGTTTTGGATAAACGTATCATTTTTAAACGTAATATCTCCTTTCAAGTTTCTTCCAACCGAAATGTAATATGGAGTGGGTGGTGTTGGTGGCGGAGTGTTCACCAGACACGAGTCCGTTTTAACCGTTGCTACGTTTGGTCCATCAATAGTAGGACGACAGTTATAGATGCTATAACCTACACCTGGAGGCGTAGCAGGCACTGGGTCGCCACTCGTTGGTGCAGGCTCGTTATGTGTAATGTCCAGTTCATCGCCAAAACAGAGATAAATGGTGTCCAGCGTGACATCGTTGCTCTGCCCGCGATGCGCACCAAATGTAAGGGTACCAGCATTACGGCATTGTACTTTTTCCCGCGAGAGGGAGGGTTTTCCCAGAGCGCCGTTGACGATAGCGGGCATCGGACGCTGCGCTTGTACTTGAAAGGCGACCAAGCACAAGAGGGCAATTGGGATAATGTGTCTTACCATGTTCCTTCAGATTGTATAAAGTTCAAGAGTTTAAATTCCAAGAGATTAAATAGGATAATTAATTTTTACGTGTTGTTTTTCGAGTTTGTTTGATTGAAATATGCGGGGCGAAAATAGTCAACTTTTGGATATTCAGGGTTGTTCCGGGCAATCCATTAACCAGCCCATCACGGGTTATCAACGTCAAAATATTGTAGAAAAGTACAAGTTTCGATTTTTTAATATTTTTTGACGGGCGTAATAACCAAACTTGTTGGGTTAAAAAAGTTAAGCAAATTTAATTATTATATAGGGTTACTGCGGTTTGGCAATCTTCAGCAGTAGAAAAGATCATCTTGTAGCGTGATTTAAGTGTTTGCCTTAATGGAAAGATGGTTTAACTATCATCAAAATCATATTATGAATTTGTTTAAAATGGATGAAAATATAAAATATGTTTTCCGAATGGGTACTAACAAAGTCGTAAGTATCAAACCAACAATACCTTTAACCACAAAGGGCACAAGGATTTTCACCATGTTCACAAGAACACTTTGTGCGCCTTGTGGTTAAATGAGGGAACGCAGAGCCGAGCTATTTCATTCATGGTAGATAAGATCTTCAATTTTAAACAAGCTCTATAATGTAATTTTGATTACGATTGAACCCTACCAATTCCTTTCCAATACCAAGCTCAATTTTTTAACAACCTAACACCGAACAAAACACAACTTCTTTACTTTTGAAACGATATCGAATTCAAACCAAATTTCATTTGTTAGAACCACAATTTTTTAGCTATTTTGAACCACGATTAAAACCAAAAAACACAAAACGATATGCCAGTACGATTAGATAGAGACCCGCAGCGCCCCAATCAAGGTGGCGGCGGCAATAGAGGCGGCGGTGGAGGAATGGGGGGACTTGGACAACTCTTGCCCTTTTTGCTGCTATTTTTATTCAAACGACCCAAATTATTGATTCCGATTCTACTCGTCGGCGCGGGGTGGTATTTTTTCTTTGGCGGGAAAGAAATGTTGAGCGGCGGAGCGAGTAGCCCTGCTGGTTATGAAGAAGAAAATATTGATATTGACCAGTTTTCGATGGGCGCTTCGCTGAGTGAGGAGCGGTTTGACCAAGCGCAAGTTTTTGAGCCATTGGCGTATGGATTTAGCGGGAATGAGCTGCCAGCAAGGGTTTCATTGGAACGGTTTGCACCTCGGCGGTTGCATCAAGGTAATCAAGGGTCGTGCGTAGGCTGGGCGAGTGCGTATGCGGCGCGTACCATCTTGCAGGCGCGTGCCACCGGGCAAGACCCGAATTCATTGGCTTTTAGTCCGGCGTATTTGTACAATCAGATTCATTTGCAAGGTTGCGAGGGCGCGTACATGGTGGATGCAATGAAGGCGATGGCGCAAAACGGCGCGGTTCCGATTCGGCAATTTGAATACGATGATTCTGATTGTTCTCGCCGACCTGATAATCAGCAGATTGAGCAGGGACGGCAGTTTCGTATCAAAGGTTATAACCGGCTCACAGTGGGTGCTTCCGATTACAAACCAGATATTTTAGCGATTAAACAAAACTTGGCGCAAGGCGCACCGGTCGTGATTGGGATGATGGTAGGCGGCACGTTTATGAGCCGTATGTTGGGGCAGGATATGTGGACTCCGACGCAAAGCGACTACAGTATGCGCGGCTATGGCGGTCATGCGATGTGCATCATGGGCTACGATGATAATCGAGAAGGCGGCTCTTTTCAATTGATGAATAGCTGGAGTGAGGACTGGGGCAACCGCGGCACGGCATGGGTACGCTATAAAGATATCGAATTCTTCACCAAAGAAGCGTATGGCTTGCACCCGATGGGCAGTACCGACCAAGCAACTGCCAACAAAATGCAGGTGCAGTTTGGTATTTTAAATGTGGCAAACCAAAGTACGCTCGCCTTGACGCAAAAAGACGAGATGACTTTCAAAACGGTGACACCCGTGAAGAAGAAAGAGCGGTTTAAAATTTTGATTGAAAACTCGATTGAATGTTATGTGTATGTGTTTGGACAAGAGACAGATGGGTCAAGTTACGTGTTGTTTCCGTACAGCGAAAAACATTCAGCTTACTGCGGCATCACGGGTACACGCTTGTTCCCGAAGGAGGAATCGCTCGTGCCGGATGAAATTGGCAACAAGGATTTTATCGCCATTGTCGTTTCCAAAAAAGAATTGGATTACAAATCCATCAATAGCGCTATCACGTCCAGCCGCCAGCAAGGGTATGCGGGTAAGTTGAAAGATGCGTTGAAAAGCAGAATTACTAATATCAAATTTAAAACCGGCAAAACCGTTTCGTTTGATGCGACTACGGAAGGAAAAGATGCGGTGGGAATGGTGATTGAATTGGATAAACAGTAGCTCAGCGTTTACGCTGACTTCGTAGCACAGCCTTTCAGGCTGTTGGTGCAATCTAAAGATTGTGCTACGAATTCAGCATAGATGCTGTGTTACGTGGTCATTGCGCCGCACACATTGATGGTCTGCCCAGAGATGTACGTGGACATATCCGACCCCAAAAACACACATAAATCCGCTACCTCGTCCGCTCTGCCGAGGCGTTTCAAGGGGATATTGGTCAAATATAATGCTTTCGTTTTATCGTCCAATTTATCCGTCATTTCGGTTTCGATGAAGCCCGGCGCGATGGCATTGCAGCGGATATTGCGCGAACCCATTTCTTTGGCAATAGATTTGGTAAAACCAAAAATACCGGCTTTAGAAGCAGCATAGTTAGCTTGTCCAGCATTGCCCGTAATACCTACCACGGAACTCATATTGATAATAGAACCGCCCGTGCGCATCATGGGGCGCAGGGCGTGTTTGGTCAGATTAAAAACAGATTTTAGATTCGTTTCAATCACACGATCCCATTGTTCCTCGCTCATGCGAAGCATCAAGGTATCTTGCGTGACACCGGCGTTATTTACAACAATATCAATTCGACCAAAATCTTTTATCACTTCATTTACCAAGGCTTCTGCTCCGGCATACGAACTTGCGTCTGAACGGTACGCTTTTGCATTCACGCCCAAGGTTTTCAATTCTTCTTCAATGGCTTTGGCGGGTGCTTCGGAAGAGAAATAGGTAAAGGCAACATTTGCACCTTGCTCCGCAAAACGACGCACGATAGCTGCGCCAATACCACGAGAGCCGCCGGTGACGAGCGCAATTTTATCTTGTAACAATTTCATAGTGGCGATAATTTTGGCTGCAAAGGTAAAAGAAATTAAGAAATGGAAAGATGCTAGAATTTCCGAATCAAAATCACCCCACCAATAATGAGTAAAATGCCAATAAGACGAGGCAAATTAATGGGTGTTACAGGTACGCCAAGCAAGCCATAATGGTCAAAAACCAGGGTCACCAGCATTTGTCCAGCGATGATCAAGCTAAAGGTAAGCGCCACCCCCAAGTGCGGCAATACCGACACAGAAGTCACCACATAAAATGCACCTAAGATGCCTGCAAGCCACACATACATGGGCGCTTGCCGTGCACTGGAAAGTTGACCGAATAGCGTAGGCTGAATCAGGAGCGTATAAAGTAACAACGCAATAGTGCCTACCGCAAAAGAAACAATCGTAGCCAACAGCGGGCTATCGGTCAGTTTTGCCATCTTCGAATTCATAGACGCTTGAATAGGCAGCATGATACCTGCGAGAATGGCAAGCAATAGGAAAAGTATTCGCATAAAATATAGTAGTTATTTGTAAAAAGTGAATATTCTTTTCGATGTAAGTAAAGGAGTGAGATACTTTAAAATTGCCAAAAATTATTAAAGAAAGTCGGGATTAAGTGATAAAGCAGAATTAAACGACATTTTTATTTTAGAATAATTAATTGATTTTCAATGTTTTGTGAACTGCCAACTGCTTACCGTAAACTGCCTGCTTACTTACTTCTACTTTGGCACTTTAGAAAATCGATCTAAATCAACTTTTCTTTTAAGGTGTCTTCGGGCTAAAGCGTCCAAAATACCTTGATCAGAATGAAGTTTATTGGCTAATTTTTTAGCGAACACAAGTTTAATATCGGGT
>ENA-ORBV01000349-ORBV01000349.1-microbial-mat-metagenome-genome-assembly--contig:-NODE-349-length-104973-cov-11.993794_pt1 | contig 104973 bp, 89 predicted proteins | sample MGYA00237777_ERZ505514 | MGnify/ENA primary metagenome ERZ505514 (study PRJEB26160, sample SAMN06269048) | microbial mat metagenome | isolation source: Oligotrophic lake microbial mat | place...
CATAGGCACACCTGTGTTAACGGCACCCATGCCCTCGCCTGAAAAATGGTACGCGCTTTGGGAAGCACTCCTGGAGAGTGGTAACGCGGACGCTGCACTCCTTGAAGTCAAAACAGCCGGCTTGCGGGGGCGGGGGGGCGCGGGCTTCCCAATGCACATCAAACTGGACACCTGCCGCAACACCGAAGCCACAGAGCGTTTCGTGGTCTGCAACGCCGACGAAGGTGATCCCGGCGCCTATACCGATCGCTACCTGTTGGAACAACGGCCTCACGCCGTGTTGTTTGGCCTGATGGCTGCTGGCTTCATCGCTCGAGCCAGTACCGGCGTGCTGTACATCCGCGGCGAATACCCCGAATCTATCGCCATCATGCGGCAAGCGGTGACAGAACTGGAACAGCGCGGCTGGCTCGGCGACAACATCCGAGGCAGCGGCTTTCGCTTCCGCGTAAAAATCATCGCGGCACAAGGTGCGTACATCTGCGGCGAAGAAACCGCGCTGCTCGCCTCCATCGAAGGGCAGCGTCCCGAAGTGCGCATCCGCCCTCCCTTCCCCGCAACAGAAGGTTTGTTCCGGTTGCCCACCGTAGTAAACAATGTGGAAACGCTTGCGTCGCTCCACTGGATTTTAGAAAACGGGGGAACGGCTTTCGCTGCGCTGGGCCGCGGTCGGTCTACGGGCACCAAGTTGCTCTCACTGGACGGGCATTTCCGCAAGCCCGGTGTGTATGAAGTGCCAATGGGTACACCGCTCAGCACCGTATTAAAAGATATGGGCGGTGGCTTCCGGCATCCGGTTAAAGCCCTGCACATCGGCGGTCCGCTCGGGGGCCTGGTTCCGGTCAGCCATACGGACCGCTTGACGGTTGACTTTGAATCGTTTGCCGAGAACGGCTTTTTGCTGGGTCACGGTTCGGTGCTCTGTATCCCGGAGCGCTTTCCCCTGATTCAGTATCTGGAACACTTGTTCCAATTCACCGCACACGAGAGTTGCGGCAAATGTTTTCCCTGCCGCTTGGGTTCCGTGCGCGGCCAGGAATTGTTGCGGCGCGCTCGCGGCGTGGCTGGGGCAACGGGCATGCCTGGGGCGGCTGGCGTGGCTGGGGCGGCTGGCGTGGCTGGGGCAACGGGCATGCCTGGGGCAACGGGCGCGTCGGGCGTGGCTGGGGCGGCTGGCGCAGAACACACAAACGCGAACCCTACCTACGCTGCCAATGGCATGCCTGGGGCATACGCAACCCATTCGGCCGACACCAGAATTGACCGCGAGCTCTTTTTGGATTTGCTCGACACGCTGGAAAAAGGTTCGCTCTGTGCGCTGGGAGGTGGCTTGCCGCTTCCGGTGCGCAACGCGCTGCAGCATTTCCCTCAAGAATTGGCCCCGTACTTTAGCCCGGATTTATCCTGATAAGACTTACAAAACTGACCCTCCATGGCAGGCCTGCCCAATCCCGCATACCACAGCGAAGCTTATGTTCCAGGAACTACAGCTAAAGCGGTAACGACGCGCGCCTTCCTGAATGGCCAGCCCGCAACAGCGATGCCCGGCGAAACCATCCTGGCCTTCCTGCGCCGGCACATGGGCCCTGATCCGGTACCGACGCTTTGCGATGCGCCCAACCTGGAGCCCTACGGCGCCTGCCGGGTGTGCAGCGTAGAAGTGGCTATGCAAGAGGACGGCCCGCGCAAAACGGTCGCGTCGTGCCACACGCCAATTTCACTAAATTCATATATAATTACAGATTCTGCGTCCGTTCGCAAATTGCGCCGAAACATCGTAGAACTTGTGCTCACCGACCACCCGCTGGACTGCCTGACCTGCGAAGTGAACGGCAATTGCGAATTGCAGGATGTGGCAGCGCGCGTGGGCATTCGGGAGGTCCGCTACCCGGCGGGAGCCAACCACACCGACCGCAAAAAGGACCTGAGCCATGCCTACATGACCTCCGACATGAGCAAGTGCATCAACTGCTCTCGCTGCGTGCGCGCCTGCGACGAAGTGCAGGGACAATTTGTGCTGAGCATGGCCGGACGGGGATTTGATGCACACATTGTCAAAGGAGCCAACGTGTCGTTTGCCGAATCGGATTGTGTCAGTTGCGGGGCCTGTGCGCAGGCCTGCCCCACGTCGGCTATCTCGGATGTTTTTCAGAGTAAGGCAATCCAGGCCACGACTAAAACCCGGACGGTTTGCACCTACTGCGGCGTAGGATGCAACCTGGAAGTGGCTTCAACCGGGCCAGAAATTCTTGGCATTCAGGCGCCGTATGAAGCGGAAGTAAACCAGGGCCATACCTGCCTGAAAGGCCGCTACGCGTTCAGCTTTTACGACCATCCTGATCGTCTTCGCACGCCACTCATCCGTAAAAATGGCGCATTGGAACCTGCAACCTGGGACGAAGCCTACGCCTTCATTGCCGATTCGCTAAAGAGAATCCGCTCGGAGCATGGCGCAGATTCCATCGGGGGAATATCTTCAGCGCGCTGCACCAATGAGGAGAATTACCTCATGCAGAAGTTCATCCGCGCGGTCATAGGCACCAACAACATTGACGGCTGCGCGCGGGTATGCCATTCCCCGACTGCTCTGGGCATGCAGCGAACCTTTGGAACGGGTGCGGCCACAAACAGCGTGGAGGACATCGGCTACACCACCTGCATGTTGGTCATTGGAGCCAACCCTACGGCAGCGCATCCCGTTACCGGGGCCAAAATCAAGCAGCGCGCCATGAAAGGCGTTCCGCTGATTGTCATTGATCCGCGAAAAACAGAGTTAACCCGCTACGCCGCGCATCACCTGCAACTGCGGCCAGGCACCAATGTGGCCATCCTCAACATGATGTGCCGCTACATCCTGGATGAAGGTTTGGTGGACCAGAAGTTTGTGGAATCGCGCACGGAGGGCTTTGCAGAGTTTGAACGTTCGCTCAAGGCGCTGGACCTGGACGAACTTGAACGGATACATGGAGTGCCGCAGGAGCAGGTGCGTGAGGCTGCGCTGTGCTACGCGCGGGCCTCCGCGGCCATGAGCTTTCATGGCCTCGGCGTGACCGAACACCGCCAGGGCACTTTCACCGTCATGCAAATTGCCGACCTGGCCATGATTACCGGAAACATTGGCAGGCGGGGTGTCGGCGTCAACCCGCTGCGCGGCCAAAACAACGTTCAGGGCCTGGCCGACATGGGGGTGCAACCGCACCAGGGCGCCGGCTACCTGGATGTGACCCTGCCGGAAGTGCATGCTAAGTACGAAAGCTTTTATGGCGCCAGTTTATCGCGCGAGGTGGGCCTGAAGATTCCGGAGATGTACGATGCCGCGCTGGAGGGCAGCTTTAAAGCGCTGTGGGTCATGGGCGAAGATCTGGTGCAGACTGATCCCAATACCAACAAGGTCAACGCTGCGCTAAAAGCCCTGGATCTGTTGGTGGTGCAGGAACTGTTTATGACCGATACAGCGCGAGCGGCCACGGTAGTCTTGCCTGCCGCTTCCTTTTTGGAAAAGACCGGCACCTTTACTAATGCGGAACGAAGGGTGCAACGCGTACAACAAGTCATTCCCCCCTTGCCCGGCACAAAAACTGACGGGCAGATAGTCGTGGACATCATGCAGGCGATGGGCTACGCGCAGCCCGACTACGATCCCAAAGCGGTGTTGGAGGAAATCTCGCGCATCGTGCCGTTCATGGCCGGAGCCACCTGGGAAGGCCTGGGTGAAAATGGCGTGCAGTGGCCCTTCGGCGCAGACGGAAAAGGCACGGCAGTGCTGCACACCGAGCAGTTCAAAATTGGCAAGGGCCGACTGGCCTTCAAAGGTTTTGAAGAGAGCCCGGAGTTGCTGGAGAACGCCAAGGCCTTTCCCTATATCCTGACCACCAACCGCGATCTGGAACACTACAATTGTGGCACCATGACCCGGCGAACGGCCAATGCCGTGATTCACCAGGAAGATGTGCTTTGGATTCATCCCCTGGATGCCGCGGCTAAAGGAATTTCGGACGGGGAATGGGTTTGTGTGTCCAGCGCAAGGGGCAAAGTGGATATTCGCGCCATGATCACCGATGGGGTCAAGCCGGGCGTGTTGAGCACCACCTTTCACTTTCCGGAACTAATGATCAATGTACTCACCTCCAGTGTTTGCGACACCGAAGCCAAATGCCCGGAGTACAAGGTGGTAGCGGTTGATATCCGCAAGAGCCGGAAGGTGGACGAGCGACGCGGGATGCCAACCAGCAAGGACTCTGCCCTCAGGCATTCATAGTTCTTGGCTCCGCTTTTTTCCGCTTCTATGCGTCAACCTTCGGGTGGCCCTTTCGCTTTTTGCGAATTTCTGTAGTCTGGCAAGTGCTTTGCAGGCGCTGATGTAGTGATAGTGTAGCGGTTGCCAGTATTCTAAAAGAAAAACATTAACTGATGTAGTCATGATGTAGGACGATATGTCAAGATGTATCCTGATTCTCAAGACATTGGGACAAACGTTTTAAAAAGTTTTACCAACATGAGAAAATTATGCTATCTGATTGTTCTGGGGCTTCTACCCTGGACAACATGGGGACAAACGGTCATTCTTGACCACGAAACCCCTGGAACAACCAACCCGTTCACCTATTTCGGCAACTGCACCCTGGACGGTGCTAACACAGGCCTGCTGGCTAATCCGGATGCCTCGGGGCTGAACACCAGTGCCAATGTAGGATCCTTTACTAAAACCGGCTGCGCGCTGACCTTTGCGGGCTGCTTTGGCAATCCCGCTCCAGCCACCCCGGTTAACTTGGCCATTAACAACCAGGTTCGGATGAAAGTTTGGATGGACCACGTTGGTTCAGTTTCCCTGAAACTGGAAGGCTCTACCAATGGAGGCGCAAACTGGTTGCAAACACAGCCCGTCACGGCCATTAACCAATGGGTCGAAGTATCCTTCAACATGACCTTGGGATCTATTGAACCGCCATTTACGGCTGCCAGTGGGTTCAACTACGTTCAAGTGGTGCTGTTCTTTGACTTTGGCGCTCCAGGCACTGGTGCTGATGTAACCTCTTACTACGATGACATCGTCACCGATTTTGTGTTTACGCTTGCCCCGATTGACCTGCCCATCACCTGGGACAACCCTGCCGTGAATTACACGGTGACCGATTTTGGCGACAACATGTCTGCCTTAACCGCAGATCCCTTCGACGCTGGCAACAACGTCATGAGCACCACCAAGCCTGTTAGCGCTCCGCTTTGGGCTGGCACCACGATGTCCACGCCCGCTGGTTTGGCAAGCCCAATTGCCATGAGCAACGCCAACACTCGCATGAGCGTACGGGTCCTTTCGCCCAATGCTGGCATTCCAGTTCGCCTGAAAATTGAAGATGCCGCTGACCCAACACGCAGCGTAGAAACCGAAGCCGTAACCACAGTGGCCAACACTTGGGAAACGCTGATCTTTGATTTCGCCAACGAAGCCCCTGGAACAGCTGCCCTGAACATCAGCTATACCTTTAATAAGGCCTCTATTTTCTTCAACTTTGGCACCGACGGTGCCACGGCTGGTGAAAAGACCTACCTGTGGGATAATGTGGCGTTCATCGGCGGCGGCGGAACGGGCATTGTCCTTATTGACCTGCCCATCACTTTCGACGAGCCCGGCGTGGATTATACCCTGACCGATTTCGAGGGAAACAGCACCGTACTCGCAGCAGATCCTGAAGATGCCGGCAACACCGTTGCCCGCACCACCAAAGGCCCTGGCGCACAGTTCTTTGCCGGTACCACCATGTCTACTACGGCTGGATTCGCAAACCCAATTCCAGTTACGTTTACCGAAAGCACAATGAGCATCCGCGTTTACTCGCCGAATGCCGGTATTGTAGTTCGCTTGAAAATTGAAGATGCCACCGATCCTACCCGCAGCGTGGAAACCGATGTGATCAACACGGTAGCCAACGGGTGGGAAACGCTCGTGTTTGACTTCAACAACGAAGTTACCGGAACAGCTATTCTGAACCCTTCCTACAGCTTCACAAAAGCTTCGGTATTCTTCAACTTTGGTGTTGACGGCAACACCGCTGGTGAAAAGATTTACCTGTGGGATGACATCTACTTCGGTCTACCACCGCTAGGCTGTGACAATTCCACGGCTCCCTCCGGGCTATCTTCAACTATCGGTGGTGCCGGTGTTACCCTAAACTGGAACCCACTATCCCAGTCTCTGGGTTGTTTGGTGCAAGGTGCTAAGGTGGGTTCGGCTCCAACAAAGATTCGCGTTCCCGGTGCCGAAGTGTCTTCAACCTTTATTCCCTATGCTCGACTGGAAGCTGGCGCCACCTACAAGTGGGCCGTAGCTTGTGGTTGCGACTTGACCCCAGCTAGTCTGACGCCGTATTCATCTGTAGCACTCTTCAGTGTACCTGCCCTGCGCACCGCTTCGATGCAGGTCAGCAACCCGGTTTCCAGCACCTTGAATCTGGTATGGACCAGCTCTGTTGTTGCTGAACTGCCCATCCAATTAACCGACCTGAGCGGTCGTACCCTGGCTACCTGGAACACGCAGGTATTGGAAGGTGCGAACACGATGTCGTTTGATGTGCAAAACATTCCCAATGGTATGTACCTCTTGCACGGTGGCAGCATCGAGACTCCACAAATGGTGGTGGTCCAACACTAATCAACTACACGCAGGCTTAGGCCTGATGATCGCTTAAAAGAAGAAAGCCACTCTCGCGAGTGGCTTTCTTCTTTTTGCGCCTAGCGTTCTGCCGCGAAAATTGTGAAGATGATGCTACTTCAGACTATTCGTTTATCAATGTACTTGGAGTTCATGACTCCCAATGCTCCCATGTATCGAAGGCTGAACGACACTAAATCGCCTACTTTGTAGCCTGGTTGTTGTTCGCCTAAATCGATGACCAGCATATCAGAGCTGGCCCCTAAAATTTTAATGTTCTCATCGTCAGGGATCAGAAAATCCGGGGAAATATCCAACAGCCCTATGTCGAGAATAGCACGGGTAGCGGTTCTTCCATAATCTTCTTCATTGGGCTCATAGATGACACCGCTTGGATTTGCTTCGAGGATACCGATGGGAATTACTGGTTTTACGTGCAACTCAATAATTTCTGCGTAAAGTTTGAACACATCGTCTGACATGCCAGGCAGTACATCATTGTCAACTATATTTTTGCCAAAAAACAACGATTCACCAATGCGAAAGTGATTGATGCCTTTGGGCAATTGGCCGCGCAGCATCATGGGCAACACCACCGATGTTCCGCCGGTAACCCAGGAAATGTCCCGATTGAACTTGGCTTCAATAAGTTGCTTATAGAGGCTGAGCTGAATGAGTTTGTCTTCGGAGGGCATGACCCCATGCAAGCAATTGAGGTTGGATCCTATGGCCGTGACCCGAATGTTGGGAAGCTCAAATACTGACTCGTAAAACCCAACGAGCTCTTCGCCCATAACCCCTTCGCGCAAATCGCCCAACTCGATCATAATGATCACTTTGTGCAACTTGTTTTGTGCAACTGCCTCTTTCGAAAGCCATTTGATGGTTTGAATTTCCGTATTGAAACTAGCATCTGCATAGCGGATCACACTAGCTATACTGCGCTTTGCGGGAGGTTTGATGTAAACCGTTTGGATTTCAGGGCTAATTTCCTTAATCAGGCGCAAGTTGCTGACACGGGAATCGCATACTTCGGTGGCCCCTAAAGCTGAAATTAATCGCAGGTACTCCTTGTTTCCGCACAAGAGCTTGGTCACTACCGCCCAAGCGATGCCTCGGCGCTGAAATTGATTGTACAAAAACGCGTAGTTCCTGGTGAGATTCTCTTTATGAAGGGTGAGGTAAGCCATTGTTGATAATTTTTCGGGGAATGGTACGGGGCAAACGAGTCAACAGTTCGTAGTTGAGTACATGCAGCGTTTCACTGAAGGAACTCACCGAAATTTCTGCGCCGCCCTGGGTGCCAATCAGCACCACCTCGTCCCCAGGTTCCGCTCCATAGCATTTCGTTACATCCACTGAAATACAATTCATATTGACAATGCCAACTACTGGTGCAGCGACACCCCGAATGAGAACACTTCCTAGATTGCTCAACGAGCGATCAAAACCGTGTGAATAGCCAACTGGCACCACAGCTATGCGCGAATTGCGCTCCGCTCTGTAGCTCTCGCCGTACCCTATCCATTCATCCTTCTTGACTTGTTGCACCGCCATAATGTGGCTTTTCCAAGAAATGACACGCTTCAGCGGACTGTGCTCCAGGCCTGTCTTTGTCAAGAAGGCATGCCGGGTCTGTTCGTTGGGCCAAAAACCGTAGTGCAGAATACCGGCGCGCACCATGTCAAAATTGTACTCCGGAAAATTGAGCATCCCGGCGGAGCAACTGGTATGTGTTATACCCGAATCGACCTGGTGTTGAAAAAAAAGTTGGTGCAACGTGTGAAACGTTTTGATCTGGTTGTGAATTCGATCAAAATTTCGCGCATTCTCTGCACCCGCTAGGTGGGTGCACGTGCCTACAATATGTACGTACTCCGCATTTAACTTGATGTGCTTGAGTGCTTTGTTCAACCCCACTTTATCCATCCCGGTCCTATTCATCCCTGTTTCCAATTCCAGATGGATACTAACTTTAGATTTTAGCCCTTTCGCCATATTGATCGCGCGCTCCAACCGCTCCTGATCAAAAATATAAAAACTTATCTTATTGTGAATGGCCCACCCAATGGCATCGTTATCTATGCTGCCCATGATCATGATATCGGGCCGTCCATCTGTGGCTTCGAAAACTTCTACTGCTTCATCGGCGCTGTATACTGAAAAATGATTCACCCCGCAGTGCCCGGCCATCTGCACTAACTCGCGAACACCGTGCCCATAAGCATTGCCTTTCACCACCATGGAAAGTTCACATGGCTGGCCACAGAGCGTCGATAAGAATTGACGATTGGACTTAAGGTGGTTAAAATTGAGTTCTATGAAGGAAGGATCAAACATGATACGTCGCAGTGCTTTTTAAAATGGCTTTGAACATTTCAACAGCCGGTGCGATCAGGGCATCCGGGAAATCATAGGTTTCATCATGGAGCTGTGCCACCGTTTCCCCTGCGCCTATTCCAAACAATGCCCCTTTAAAATGCTGAGTAAACAACCCAAAATCTTCACCCCAGCTAAAGGAACTTTCCATTTCGGTAAGGGAAAGGGCTGCCCCAGCAGCTGCATCAGCGATCATCGCCACTGCCTTTTGCTCGTTAATGCAGGGTTCAAAAGCCTGCAGATAGTGGTAATCCACGCTCAGATTTGCCTGTTGGGCAATGTCGTTGACCAGGGTTCGAAATTTGTTCACCTTCTCATCCAGCAATCGACTTTCTTTGCACCGAAGGGTAAAGTGCAGTTCAGCATCTGCCGGGGAAATGCCGTAATCCGGACTCCCGACCCGAAGGTAAACCGGTGTAACAATTGCGAAATTATCCGAGTGCTTGTTTTGCTCCTCCAAGGAGTGCGCTGCCGCCAATATGTTCCCGATGGCAAGGGAAGGATTGATGGCATGCCAGGGTTCCGCAGCATGGGCTCTGCGTCCCTCCAAGGTGATTATCATGGAAATGACCGCGGTGGTGATTGGGCCGACTTTACAAAACACTCGGCCCAATTCCTCACCGGGTATATTGTGCAGGGCAAAGACAAAATCGAAAAGTTGTTGATCCTGCAGCAGTGTTGCTAAGACCCGTTTTGCCCCTTCGCCCGTTTCTTCGGCAGGCTGAAATAAGAGGGACACCCGAGCCGCCTCAGGAGGGTGCTCGTGCAAATGCAAGGCAAGACCGCACAGGATGGTGGCGTGCCCGTCGTGTCCACACTTGTGGCCTACACCGTTTTGGAGGGAACGATAATCAGCGTCAATGCGATCCAGAATGGGCAGTGCATCTATGTCTGATCGGAACAAAAGTCCTGGGCCAGATTCGGTTGTAGAAAACGAAACCAACAATCCTGTTTCCGCAATAGGTGTAACAGCGGCGGAAGGGCAGTTTTGCTCCAGAAACCCGCGAATGATCTGCTGAGTTTTGAACTCTGCACCGGATAACTCCGCATGTTGATGCAGTTTTTGACGCAGTTCTGTCAATACCTCAACAGTTGCCCGGCTGATCATGGCTTGTGCAATCGCATTTCAAGGTACTTGTAGGTGAATCCCAGTTTTTCATAGAGTTTTCGCGCCGTATTTTCCGGCTCTACGTGCAGCGCTATACTGCCCTTCGTGTTGTCGATGACGTATTGCATTAATTGTCTTCCAATGCCCTGGCCACGTAAGGACTGTTCTACAGCCACATAGACCAAAAAGTTTTCGGGGATAAACCCACTCATGCCGGTTTCATTAACCACGACAATTCCAGCTATTTGACTGTTCAACCGACCAATCGTGATAGAGCCCCCCCGGTCGAAGACATACTGGAGGCATTTTCCAATGTCTACCTTGGAATCGCCAAAGTTCTCCAGTCTACTGAATAAGAAATCGACAATGACGGCTACGGAGTCGTCGAGTTCTGCCTGGGTTGTATAACTAAGAATTTTCATAATTTGATTTTAACTGATTGGCCTTGTACAGGATCGTGTATGCACCTATGGAGCTTATCAGGCCAAACAAAATGGGATCAAAGCCATAGGGTAGGGCAACTTTCGCTAGCGTTAGAACGATGGTCACTGCTCCTCCTGCCACCATAGCTCCTATGGCTGCCGTAGCATTGGCCTTTTTGAAGAAAAGTCCGGCAACAAGTGGAATCAATAACCCAGATACCATAAACGCATAAGAGAGCAACATCAGTTCCAAAACACTCTCCAGGTACAGGGCAATCCCCAAAGCCAGAATCCCCAAAATCAAGGTCGCCCATTGGGAACAGGCTAGCGTTCTTCCTGTCTTTCCTTTGCGGAGAAAGGGCAGGATGTCTGTGGTCAAGTTGCCTGCTGCCGCCATCAGGCAGCTGTCTGCTGTTGACAGAATGGCAGAAAAGTAGGCCGCCATCATTAGGCCTAGCAAGCCACTAGGCAAAATAGTACTCAACAACATTGGCAAACCTATCTCAGGATCCGGTAATGCCCCTACCCCGTATCCCAATGCTTCAAACATTCCCTGCTCTGCGGCAACACGCGCCAAAAGACCCAAACTAACCCCGAGAAATGCCATGACCGGCCATTCAAAAAGTCCTGCTATATACCAGGCCTTTTTTGCTGATTGTTCATCTCGGCTCGCGTAAATGCGCTGGTACAAGGTCATCCCAATAAACCAGATAGGAATGATGGTAATGGCCCAATTGATAATCTGAACAAGACTTATGTTTCCCAGACTAAGCATTCTCGCCGGCAGTGCTGCCTGTATTCCTGACATTCCTCCAACGGCGATAAACCCCATGGGCAGCCCGATAAAGATCAGCCCTGCCAAAAGTATAATCCATTGAATTGTGTCGGTGTAAATGACCGCCTTTATTCCGCCCATGACGGTATAGACCACAGCGATGATTCCCATCAGCAGCAACGCCTGAACAAGGCCGAAACCTGGGAATGTACCGGAGGCTAATTTAGCGCCTGCTAAGAGCTGGGAGCTGGTAAAGCCCAGGTATCCTATCAGAGAAATCACAGCAGCCAGAAAAGCCGGCCACTTGCCAAACAGATTTTGGAAAATTTGGGGGAAGGTGCTCAGTTTGGAAAACCCAGACAGCCGGTAAACCCTTGGGATGAGTAAACAAGCAGCCAGCCATGCGCCCAGTAATCCGGTGAACAACATCCAGGAACCAGCAATTCCCATGGTAAAACCCAGCCCTCCAAGCCCAATGGAGAAACCGCCACCAACATCGGTTGCTACCACTGAAAACCCAATGTGCCAGGGGCCCATGCTGCGTCCGCCTATGAAATAGTCCTCTTCCGATTCATTGCTGCGGTAAAAGTGATACCCCACGCCAAGCATCAATAAAATGTATGCTATAAATATAATTATGTCGAGTGTGCTGATCAAAAAAATTGTTTTGGACCAGACATCAACGCTCATAAAAACAGCGTAAACCTTACCAAGGCTGTATTGCCTTAGACCAAGTGAGACATCTGAATAAAATGGAGATACAGCTAAACTACGAAATATTTCCCCAACCAGCCATAAGGCAATTTATAAAGTATATGTCTAATCACTCTTTACAAGGGAAGTTTACGGAAGATGACTCCAAACATTAACTTACTTCATGAGGCGTACCAGGCATCGTTGACTTAGCCGTTCTGCTAGCCCAGCAAAAGAAGGGACACAGCAAACTGCTGCTTGAAAATGTTGAAGACAAATGCCCGTCAGCTAATGCTCATCTGAATCTTCTTCTGGATATCAGAGACGCTGTCTTTGAACTTGCCATCCGTATCCATCAGGTTTTGGACGGCCTGGCAGGAGTGAATGACCGTGCTGTGATCCCGGCCTCCAAAGTGCTTGCCAATGACCTTGAGCGAGTTTTTGGTAAAATGCTTGGCCAGGAACATGGACAGTTGACGTGCCTGGACTACCTGACGTTTTCGCGTCTTCTCGCGAAGCTTTTCTACCGGAACGTCAAAATACTCGCAGACCGTTTTCTGGATGAAGTCAATGGAAACTTCGCGACTGATGCTCTTGACAAAATTCTTGATAATCTTTTTGGCCAGGTCCAGGTCAATTTCCTTTTTGTTCAGTGACGCCTGCGCCAACAAAGAGATCAGTGCACCTTCCAACTCGCGTACATTAGAGTTGATGTTGTAGGCCACAAATTCCACCACTTCCCGGGGTAGTTCGATGCCGTCGGCATACATCTTCTTTTCCAGGATGGCTAGTCGGGTTTCAAAGTCGGGCACCGTCAGGTCTGCAGCCAAGCCCCACTTGAAACGGGACAACAGGCGTTCCTCTACTCCTTCCAGGTCGCGGGGGGCGCGGTCTGAGGTAAGGATCAATTGTTTCTTCTCCTGGTGCAGATGGTTGAAGATGTGAAAGAACATGTCCTGCGTCTTTTGCTTGTTGGCAAAAAACTGGATGTCGTCAATAATCAGGACGTCAATGAGTTGGTAAAAGTGGATGAAGTCGTTGACCGAGTTGTTCTTAAGCGAATCAATGAACTGGTTGGTGAACTTCTCGCTGCTGACGTACAGAACCGTTTTATTCTTGTACTTCTGCTTGACCATGTTGCCGATGGCCTGCGCAAGGTGGGTCTTGCCCAAACCGACACCGCCATAAATCACGAGCGGATTGAAAGCGGTGGTACCGGGCTTGTCGGCCACTGCGTACCCCGCAGAGCGGGCGAGTCGGTTGCAATCTCCTTCTACAAACGATTCAAAATTGGCGTTCGGGTTGAGCTGCGAGTCAATGTTGATCTTCTTGAGCCCTGGAATGACGAACGGGTTCTTGATGGAATTGCCCACGACCATGGGCGGGTCCAGTTCCAGATTCTGCGAGTCGCCTGAATTGTAGTTGGGGTAGTTGACTGTATAAGGACGGCCACTGGCCGAACCTCCTTCAACGATGATCTGGTACTCCAGCTTCGCCTCTTTGCCCATCTCCCGTTTAATGGTCTTGCGCAGCAGACTAACGTAGTGCTCTTCCAACCATTCGTAGAAGAACTGGCTGGGAACCTGGATGGTCAGGATGTTTTCGTGGAGGGAAACCGGCTTTATAGGCTCAAACCAGGTGCGAAAACTTTGCTGGCTGACGTTGTCCTTGATGATTTCGAGGCAATTGGTCCATACGTTGTCATGTGATTTACTCATCCGGCTCGTTCAGGTTAATCAGGTTATCCAATAGCGGTAGTGCATACCATTTGGCATTGTATTGGGCGCGTGTTCCTGAGCAATTGGCATGGCAAACCCTGAACGACCTGGTCGCGAGCGGAAGCTACCCGGCAACGGGTACGCTTTCTACTGACAACCAGACCATCCTGTGAGAGAGGGTCAGATGCTTAAAATCTAAGAAAGTGATCAACTTGTTGGCAGAGAAAGGAGCTGGATGTGGATAAGATACGGTCCATCACTTCTCGAAACGCCAACTTATTAACCGAACGCCCGCGGCAACGCCAAACGGTGGACTAAACTAGGAAGAAATTCCACATTGCGCGGGGCAAAACGTGGAGAAAAATGGACGAAGTTGAACAGATGTTTCTGGCGCGCGGTTTGCTTGTGTGCATTACTAAATGGCTTTCAACAATTAATGCACCAAAATAGTAGTGCCACAGGAATACGCGCTGTTTTGGTAGTGGGAAAATAAAATTTAGTAAAAATTTTTCCACCCGTTTTCCACTAAAAAGTTGTCAAAATACTTGCTCAATACAATTCCATCACTTCGCGTTTCAAAACGTCCAGTGCGCGTTGGGTCGGAGTTTTGTCTTCGGTGTCGATCATGTGGGCAAAGATGCGTTTGCTCAGTTCAATGCCCGGTGCCTGAGGTGGCAACTCCGAGGCAACGCGGTTGACGATGCTGACGACCTCTTCTTTGGCCGCCTTGACTGCGGTCCACAATTCAATGGACACGTAAACCTGTTGGGTGACATTGTGATCGAATTCCGAACGAATGTTAGACAGGATGGCCAACTGGAAATCCCGCACTGTCATATCGGTCTTTCGCACCCGGTGCAGGATGTTGTTCAAAGCAATCCGCTCCAGCAAAAGCGCAACGCGCTCATAGGCCTGGAATCGGACCGGCCTGGCTTCGCGGATACCCGCCATTTTCAACTCAATCTGCTTAAGCCGGTATTCCTTCTGCAGATAGAGGCGCAGCGACAGGTAGGTTACCAAAAAAACCACCAAGGCGGGTATCGTGTACAACAGAATTTGCAAGAAGGGATTGATCTCCATAGGAACGGGGTATTCTTGGGCTAAAGAACGCTTATTTAACGCAGGCAAACTCTTGGGGTTACCTCACCAATGTTGAAAATGCCTCTTTCGGGCGAAGGGCCGCTGTGGGGGTGGCCAGTTGAAAACATGCCCTGGCCGGTCAATCGGGATTGCCTGGAGAGGTTGTTTAGGCGTAATTTAGCGTCATGAGTTCATTGAAAACCCTTTCGGTTGCCTGCCCGGTCCGCTTCACAGAAGGGGCATTGGGGGAGATCCGATCCTTGATCAGCCGCAGCGGTGTGGAGTCTGGCAAAGCGCTGCGGATCGGGGTGAAGGGAGGCGGCTGCTCCGGCCTTTCTTATCTGCTGGATTTTGACCAGGCCGGACCAAATGACCAGGAGTTTGATTGCGAAGGCATTCGCGTCCTCATGGATCCGGCCCACGCCCTCTATCTGGACGGCATGGAGATTCACTATTCAGAAGGCCTGGACAACCGGGGATTCACCTTCAACAACCCCAACGCCAGCGCAACCTGTGGTTGCGGAACCTCGTTTTCTGCTTAGAGGGTGCTTCTGAAAACCCTTTAGTTTTTAAGCCAGAGCACCGCGGCTAATCACCATCCGCTGTACCTCTGATGTTCCCTCGTAAATCTGCGTAATTTTTGCATCGCGCATGAGGCGCTCTACATGATATTCCTTGACGTATCCGTAACCGCCGTGAACCTGCACAGCTTCTACGGTAGTGCGCATGGCCACTTCAGAGGCAAACAACTTGGCCATCGACGAAGCGGTCGTGTAGTCCAATCCGTTGTCTTTCAACCAGGCTGCCTTGTACACCAACAAACGGGCGGCTTCAATTTGGGTGGCCATGTCGGCCAACTTGAACTGAATAGCCTGGTGGTTGGCAATCTCGGTGCCGAAAGCACGGCGTAGCTTAGCGTAATCGGTAGCCAATTCAAACGCTCCGGCGGCAATGCCCAAGGCTTGCGCGGCGATTCCGATGCGCCCACCTCCAAGCGTTTTCATAGCAAACTTGAACCCGAAACCGTCTTCGCCAATCCGGTTAGCCTTAGGCACCTTAACATCGGAAAACATCAGCGTATGGGTGTCCGAGGCCCGAATTCCCAGCTTGTCTTCTTTAGCGCCGACGTCAAAGCCGGGCATGCCGCGCTCCACAATCAGGCAATTAATGCCACGGGGACCGGCGTTCACGCGGGTTTGCGCCATGACCAGGTACACGCCGGCTGTTCCGCCGTTGGTAATCCAGTTTTTGGTACCATTCAGTAAGTAGTAATCGCCCATGTCCTCCGCCGTTGTGCGCTGGCTGGTGGCATCAGAACCGGCTTCGGGCTCCGAAAGGCAAAAGGCACCGACCGTGTTGCCAGAAGTCAACTGGCGCAAGTAGCGATTCTTCTGGTCTTCGTTGCCGTACTGCTCCAGTCCCCAGGTGACGAGCGAGTTGTTGACCGAAACAATAACCGAGCAGGAGTTGTCCACCTTGGACAATTCTTCCATAACCAGCACATAGCTGAGCGTGTCCATTCCCCCACCCCCGTACTTAGGATCGACCATCATGCCGAGAAAGCCCAATTCCCCCATTCGCTTTACCTGCTCGGCAGGGTAGGTCATGGTGGAATCGCGGTAGATGGCACCGGGTTTTAGCTCTTGCTGCGCAAAATCGCGGGCAGCTTTCTGGATCATCAGGTGCTCTTCGGAAAGATCGAAATACATGCAGGGAGAATTGAGGGAAAATTCAGGAGAACGAGAGCGGGCCAAAGTTAGCTACGACGGCTTGTTTCAAAACAACCAGGAAATAACCGGGGAAGGGGGCTGGTTTGCTACAACTGCGCCATTTTATGCGCCAATTCCGTTGTGGACCAACCCGTCAGGTAAGGCACCACTTGCACATCACCGCCGGACTGGCGGACCAGATCGGCTCCAACAATGTCTTTTTCGGCCCAATCTCCTCCTTTAACCAACAGATCCGGGAGCAACAGGCCAATGAGTTCAAGCGGGGTGTCTTGTTCAAAGATGACCACCGCGTCTACAAAGAGAAAAGCGGCCAGCAAAAGAGCCCGTTGTTCCTGGCTGACCAAGGGCCGCGAAGCCCCTTTCAACCGGCTGACGGAAGCATCGCTGTTGATGCCCACCACGACTTTGTCGGAATGATCTGCCGTGTGCATCAGGGTGTGGAGATGACCCACGTGCAAAAGATCAAAACAGCCGTTTGTGAAACCGATGCGGGCACTTTTCAGCTTCCAACCGAGGACGGTATGCGCCGCTTTGTCCGGCGTCATGATTTTTTGTTGCAGATAAAGGAGGTTGCTCATAAAGGGGTCATGCAGGTTGATGCCGAACGCGAAAGAGGGGCAGAATGGCGAGCGAAGTGAGACCGAAAACGATGATCATGGCTGTCTGCGCTCCCCAAACGATGTTGGCAAAAGCAAAAGCTCCTCCCTCGGCAACGCCGTACAATTTGACCAGGATTTCGCTGACGATTAACTGGTAAGCTCCAATGCCACCTGGTGTAGCGATAATCCCCACCGAGCCGAATACCAAAATAGCCATTCCAGCGGAGAATCCGAGACCGGCTGTTTCCACAAGGGCCGGAAAGGCGACAGCCACCATTGCGTAGTACATGGCCCAGATGAACACCGAATGAAAAATGAACAGCGGCAGATTCCGGACCCTCCGCAAGCTGGTCAGCCCTTCTTTGACATTGCGCAACACATCGCGAAAGCGCTCCAAACGGTCTGAATCGCGGACTTTGCGCCAAGCCAGCCAGCCCAGCGCAACAGCAACCCCTAAGCCAATCAGCAAGCCTGGACCCAGAAGCGGATTGCTGGCCAGCGTAGCCTGCATGGGCGCGGTGACGCTTTCGTGGAAGAATTCACGGAGTTTGTTGTATTGCAAGGCGAGCGTGACCAAGGTGACCAGCACCAGGGTGATGGCATCCACCGAGCGCTCGGCGATCATGGTACCGATGACTTTATCGGCCGGAATGCGCTCGTAACGGCTCAGGAAGGTGCATTTGAGCACTTCGCCCAAGCGCGGAACCGCCAAATTGGCCACATAACTGATCATGACGCACAAAAAGGTAACCCCATAGCGCGGATAGTGACCAAGCGGTTCAATCAGCATGCGCCAGCGCTGGGTTCTGCTCATGTGACTGAGTATGCCGCAACCGATAGAAAGGACCACCCAACCGTATTTGGCCTGGCGAAGCGCTTCGACGGTTTGTGTGCGCACTTCCTCGCTCATGCCGTCCACTAACTTCCACAGAATGAAGACGCCCAACGCCAGAAAAATGGCAGGTTTGAGCATCTTTATGGCTATTGCTTTCAAGAGTTAAGGGATACGGATGGAGAAAAAAAAGGGTTAGCCTGCTCGCGGTGTGGGCCATCATCCTGATGGCTGCCGAATGCGCGGCAAAAATAGCATTCCCCGCATCGCTGGCGGTTTAAGCGGCAGAAACTTTGCTTTCGGTGGATAAGTACCGGGTCAACCAGCGTGGCTGACCAAAACATTGTCGATCAGACGGACTCCCCCCAACCAAGCGGCGACGCAGAGCAGTACCGTGGTGGTTCGGTTCCAATGCTGCACGGGACTCAGGGTTTCGGCATCCACTGCTTCTAAATATTCGACGGTAATTCCCGGCCTTGCGGCGAGCCAGGTCCGCGCCTGTGCCAGCATGTCCGGCAGGCAAGAACCTGCCCCCTGAAGCTGATCGCGGAGGGCAAAGAGCGTGCGGGACAATTCTGTGGCCTGCGCGCGCTCCTGAACGCTCAGACGCACGTTTCGGGAACTCATGGCCAGTCCGTCGTGCTCGCGGATGGTTGGACAGACGCGGACATCCACCGGAAGTTGCTCGAGTTCCACCATTTTTCGAACTACAGCATACTGCTGGTAGTCTTTTTGGCCCAGGTACAAGACATCCGGCTGCACACATTCGAGCAGGATTTTGACCACCTGCGCCACCCCGTCAAAGTGCCCGGGGCGAAACTGCCCTTCCAAGCCTTTGTCAAGGCCGGCAAAGTCCCATTGCTGCTGCACGATGGCCCCTCCCGGATAGATTTCTGACACGGAGGGCAGAAAGAGCGCGCCGCAGGAAGAAACGTTTAAAAGAGCCATATCCGCCTTCAACGGTCTGGGATAAAGGACCAGGTCCTCGGCCTGATTGAATTGGGTAGGGTTCACAAAAATGGACACTACGGTGCAATCGCACTCTAGCGCGCTGCGGTCAACCAGCGATAAATGGCCTTGGTGCAAGGCCCCCATTGTGGGCACGAAACCTAAGGTAGCTCCCCCTTTTCGTTGTCTCTCAACGAATTCTGCAAGGGCCGTCTTTTGCGTCAGACAGACCATTGCCGCCTTGCCGTGGTGGACCAATGCGTTCTTTTTTGTATTTTTGCACGTCGGACAGCGCCTTTCCCAAAGGCCGCAAGTTAGTCAATCGCCCCATACATGGATAAGAAACGAGTGCTCATCCTGACCCAGGAAATGAAGCCGTATCTGGTGGCTACGGAAATTGCGGAGATCACCCGCCAGCTTCCCCAATACATTCAGGACAACGGAATGGAAATCCGGGTATTGATGCCTCGTTTCGGAAGCATCAACGAGCGGCGGCATCGCCTGCACGAAGTGGTTCGCCTGTCCGGTATGAACATCATTGTAGACAACGACGATTACCCCTTGATCATCAAGGTAGCGTCTGTTCCTGGCGCCAGAATGCAGGTGTATTTTCTGGACAACGACGACTTTTTCAAGCGCAAGACCGTTTTCCGGGACCCTAAAGAGGCTTTTTACGACGACAATGCCGACCGGATGATCTTTTTCTGCAAAGGTGCCCTGGAAACCATCCGCCGCATGGATTGGCCGCCGGATATCATCCATTGCCACGGCTGGATGACAAGCCTGGTGCCGCTGTACTTAAAAACAGCCTACAAAGGCGATCCGGTGTTTCGCAGCACCAAAGTAGTTTACTCGGTGTACAAGAATTCCTTTACCGAGACGTTATCGGAGGAATTCATGGTAAAAGCACTCATCAACGATGCCATTGGCGGCAAGGAACTTAAGGTGTTCGAAAAGCTGGACAATGCGGCCTTGACCATGGGCGGTATTGCCTATGCCGACGGCGTTATTCTGGGCAATGCGGGGATGGACGCCGAAATGAACGGCTCCCTGAAAAAACTAGGCAAGCCCGTATTGCCTTTCCTTAACGGCGAAGATTACCTGAGCGCTTACCAGAACTTTTACGAAGAGCTGGGCGGCAAGTGACCAAGGCTCTCATCCTGTCGCATTCTCCCCGCTGCTAAATTTCCCTGGAACCAATGCCCGCTTTCCGCCTTCTGCCTGCGGCCTTCGCCGCCTTTCTGCTGGCCATGGCATCCTGCAACGAGCCCACGGGCATCGGGAGGGATTTGCTGGGCGATGGTGACCTCCTAACCGCGCTGACAGACACCTTTACGATACATACCTACACGGTGCGCAGCGATTCGGTTTACGCCACAAATTTGCTGGACAACCTGATCGGCAGTGATGACGATCTGGTTTTTGGCCGTTCTACTGCCGGTTTGTACACCCAGTTTATTCTGTCCACCAACAACCTGGATTTTACGCCTGACACCGGGGCGACCGTTTATGTGTTTGACTCGCTGGTATTGAGCCTTTCCCTCACCGGATTTTACGGCGATGAAACCGTGCCGCAGAACATTTCCGTTTACCGCATGACGGAGGAAATGGAAACGGCAACCGTCTACAACGCTGATCGCGATTTTACCGTCGATCCGATTCGGGTAGGCCAGCGGCTCAGTTTTCTGCCTGCCGTGGGTGATAGCGTAACGGTGGGCGGTGTGCTCCAACCGCCACAGGTCAGAATCCCATTGGACATCGCTTTTGGGCAGCAACTCTTCAACTTGGCAGGCCAACCGGAACTGTCCAATGACACGTCGTTCCAAAATTGGCTGCCCGGCCTGTTCATCGTGCCGGATACCTTGAGCGGATTTTCGCGCGGTTTTTTCCGCGTCAACCCCCGCAATGTGGTCTCGCGGTTGAACTTATACTACCGGGCCATTTCCCCCGTCAATACAGACACCAGCGTCGTGGTTTTTCCCGTCGGTACTTCATCCATTACAGTAGCGCACTACACCCATCAATACACTACTGGCCAGGCCATTCCGCAGAGCTGCGGAAATACATCGACTGACAGCCTGGTGTACCTCTCCGGACTTGCCGGACACAGCATGCGCATTGAGATACCCAACCTGGAAGACCTGGGAACAGTGGCCATCAACCGCGCCATTTTGCGCTTTGCGCTGACCGGAGGCACCGCTGCGGATTCCATCTTTCCGGCACCTTCGCAGTGCTACGTGCTGGCCACAGACAGTGTTTGTGGAAACGAGTTCATTTTCATCAGCCGCAGCAGCGAAACGTATTGGTCGGTCTACGACCAGTTTGAGCCAGCTTCACACTATGGCGGATTGAAAGAAAGCATTTCCGTGGGCCCTGGCCAGCGAATCACAGGCTACGAACTGAACCTTACCCGGCATGTGCAGCGAATCCTGAACGGTGAGGTGGATAACAAAGGTTTTGTTTTAGTACCGTTCCCCTATTTTCGGAATGCCAACCGCGCCATCATCGGAGGAATCAATCACCCCGATGAACGGATTCGGATGTCGCTGGAAATTCTTTACACCGAAATCGAATAGCCTATGTGCGGGATCGTCGGTTATGTGGGTTACCGGGAAGCCATTCCGGTTATTATCAAGGGCCTGAAACGGCTGGAGTACCGAGGCTACGACAGCGCAGGAGTAGCGGTCCTGAATGGTGCCCTGCAAGTCTGCAAAAAAGCGGGCAAGGTGGCAGACCTGGAAAAGGAACTCGCCGGGCGTAACCTGCACGGCACCATGGGCATGGGCCATACCCGCTGGGCTACTCACGGTCAGCCGAATGATACCAACGCCCACCCGCATGTTTCGTCCAGCACCAACCTGGCCATCATCCACAACGGCATCATCGAGAACTACGCTGCTCTGCGCGCTGAGCTCGAAGGCCGCGGCCATCGCTTTGTTTCCGAAACGGATACGGAGGTTTTGGTCAACCTGATCGAAGACATTCAGCAGAAAGAAGGGTTGGACCTGGAGAAAGCTTTGCCCATTGCCCTTTCGCAAGTCGTCGGAGCCTACGCTATTGTCATCATCAGCCAGGACGAGCCAAACAGGCTCTACGCAGCCCGAAAATCCAGCCCGTTGGTAATTGGTTTGGGCAAAGGCGAGTTCTTTTTGGCCTCAGACGCCACCCCCATTATTGAGTACACCCGCAACGTGGTGTACCTCAACGACGAGGAAGTGGCGGTGGTGAACCGCAACGGCGAAATGAGCATTCGCACCATTGACAACATACGGATAACGCCTTACGTCCAGGAGCTCCAAATGAAATTGGAGACCATCGAAAAAGGCGGCTACGAGCATTTCATGCTCAAGGAAATTTACGAGCAGCCGCGCTCCATCACGGATTCGCTTCGCGGCCGCATCGGGTCTGGCGACCAAAGCATTCACCTGCGAGGCATTCAGGAGTTCGAAGCAAAATTTGTTGCTGCGCGGCGAATCATCGTGGTGGCATGCGGCACGTCCTGGCACGCTGGTTTAGTGGCCGAGTACTTGTTTGAAGACTACGCGCGCATCCCTGTTGAAGTAGAGTACGCCTCAGAGTTTCGCTACCGCAACCCCATCCTGGACGAGAACGACATTGTCATCGCCATTTCTCAATCGGGCGAAACGGCTGACACACTCGCCGCAATTGAATTAGCTAAGTCCAGAGGGGCTACCATCTATGGCATTTGCAACGTCGTGGGCTCTTCCATGTCTCGCGCCACGGACGCCGGGTCATACACCCACGCTGGCCCAGAGATCGGCGTCGCTTCAACCAAAGCCTTCACCGCTCAGATCACCATTGTAACGCTAATGGCCCTGGCTATTGCGCGGGCCAAAGGCACCATCTCCGAATCGAGGTACCACTTTATTCTGGATGAACTCCAGCGCATTCCCGCACAAATTGAAGCGCTACTTCAAAGCGATTCACTCATTCGGGACATCGCCGAAGAATTTGTGGACGTGCGCAACTTCCTGTACCTCGGCCGCGGGTACAATTTCCCGGTTGCCCTTGAAGGCGCTTTGAAGCTGAAAGAAATCAGCTACATCCACGCCGAAGGATATCCCGCAGCAGAGATGAAACACGGTCCGATTGCCCTTATTGACGAGCACATGCCCGTGGTGGTTTTGGCGACCAACCCTAGTGCCTACGACAAAATCGTAAGCAACATACAGGAGGTGAAGGCCCGCAAAGGAAGAATTATCGCCATTGTTGCCGAAGACGACAAGGTTATTCGCCAATTGGCGGATTACACCATTGTCATACCAAAAACAGAGGAGTCACTGACCCCTCTGCTTTCTGTTGTGCCGCTTCAATTGTTGGCTTACCACATCGCGGTGATGCGCGGGTGCAACGTTGACCAGCCTCGCAACCTGGCCAAATCGGTTACTGTAGAGTAGCCTGGCCGAGGCTGGATGAGTCTGGTCGAATAGCCTGTTTCCAATTTGTCTATACAATGGTCCGAACTTACCGGGCTGCCGCGCCCAAGTTGTCGGCTACCTGCTTCCAATTGACTAAGTTCCAAAATGCCTTTATGTAGTCGGGACGGCGATTCTGGTAGTTGAGGTAGTAGGCGTGTTCCCAAACGTCCAGCCCTAAAATTGGCGTGCCTTTAACTTCGGCTACGTCCATCAATGGGTTGTCTTGGTTGGGTGTAGAAGAAACAACCAGCTTGCCATCCTTGGCAACCAACCAGGCCCAGCCAGACCCGAAGCGGGTGGTTGCCGCCTTGTCAAAAGCTTCCTTGAACTTGGCAAAGGATCCCAAGTCCCGGTCAATGGCTGTGGCAAGCGCACCTTCGGGTTCACCACCCGCATTAGGGGCCAGTATAGTCCAAAACAAATTGTGGTTGTAAAAACCACCACCGTTGTTGCGCACCGCTGCACCGTGCTCTCCGGCTTTCGCCATCAAGTCAAGAATGCTCTTGCCCTCGAGAGGTGTACCAGCAACAGCGTTGTTCAGATTTGTAGTGTAGGCAGCATGGTGCTTTCCGTGGTGGATTTCCATGGTCTTAGCATCAATGTGCGGTTCCAGGGCATCAAATGCGTATGGGAGGGGTGGCAATTCAAAAGCCATAAGGAGTAAATTTAAAACGTTAAACAGTTAAGTGTTTCTACGTGGTTGCTTTTCAAAGGTACGGTTTAGGCGAGGATAACCGGGACCGACAGGAAGGAAGAATATTATCACAAAAGCCCGGAAAATTGCAAGATGATCAGTTCCTCTTACTTTGGAAGTACTGCTTGAGAAGCGCGGAGCACTCCTCCGATTCCACACCCTGCCAGTAGTCAGTCTTTGGGTGAAGAAGCGCAAGTCCGAACCGCATGAACCCCACTTTGGGATCTGTCGCTCCAACAACAACTCTACCAATGCGGGTCCAAAAGCAGGCACCTGCGCACATCACGCATGGCTCCAGGGTTACAAACAAGGTGCACGTTTCCAGGATTTTACTGCCGAGCGTTTCTTCAGCGGCAGTAAGCGCAAGCATTTCCGCATGAGCGGTAGAATCGCGCAGCTTTTCGGTCTGGTTGTGGGCACGGGCAATAATGCGGTTGCGACAGACAACCACAGCCCCCACCGGCACTTCATCCTCTGAAAATGCCAACTGAGCTTCCATCAAGGCTGCCCGCATAAAGACGACATCGGAATTATCCTGGAACATAGGTGAAGAGCTATACAATCCTGGAGCAAAGGTAAAGCATGCCAGCACCGCAGTAACCGCATTTTTTGAATGAAAAGGAAGCCAGCACTATAGCTGCATCTGCCACTGACCAAACCAACCGTGATAAAACATTTGCTAATCAAAGAGCATTAAAAATTCTTCAAACCTATTTGATAGCGTTTGCGTTAAACCTCCGGCATGAAATACTCAACTAAAATAATTAAATCCTTGAAAACAGTGATGTGCTATGGGTTTAATTCCATGTTTATGGCTAAAGATATTGAGAAATGACTAAGGGAAAACAAGGATACTCGGATCACGGCGGTTCCAAATTATCTATTATGGTTAGGTAGACTGGAAAAAAAATGACGAAGTTTTACCACAAATCAACCCATAATTTATAAAGCCAATTTTATGTATATGAAATTTACTTGCCAATTAAAACTGAAGGCTGTTTTCTGCTTTTTGATGCTCACACCGATTTTGCTGTTTGCCCAAAATATTGGAATCAATGCCGACGGGGCATTACCAGACACTAAGGCAATGTTGGATATTTCTTCCACTACCAGTGGCTTGCTTATCCCTCGGATGAATACTGTACAGCGGAATGCAATTGTTTCGCCTCCTACAGGTCTGCAGGTCTATAATCTTACCACCAATACACTTGATCTATACACGAGCACTGGATGGAAGTCCGCGGCATATACCCAAGCCGCTACTAATTTGGTCTATGTTTATTCGCTTTCGGACCTCCCTGCGCCAAGTTCAGGATCCATCCTTTTAGATGCTACCAAAATGTACATTTTTTCAGGTATCGTGGATATTTCGCCAAACTATTTAAACTTGAACGGGGCGGGCTTGCGAGGTACCGATCCGGCAAAGGATGGGGTGATGTCAACGGTTGCCGGGGGCGTTCTGCAGAGTACAAATGTTAGCGTATTTATTGAAAACCTTGCTGTTATCCCCGCCAGCGGTACCACAAAAGCCTACGATTTTGCGGATGCGACTGGCACTAAATTCTGCAACCTATTTGCTGGTTGCTCCGTGGTGGAAATTGGCATTCCAAGTCTTGGTGTAGGACAAGTAAGTGGCTTTAAGGCCGTTACCGCTATAAAAAACTATTGGAATTGTAAGGATGGAATTAAGGTAACTGGAACCATGGGAAAATTTACTTCAGCTTACAATTTTATTACAGGAATCAGTGCTGGAAGTGGCATAGAATTCTTAGCCGGATTAACCATTGACGACATCGATCTTTCCAACAACTATTTTATTTATATAGGTCAAACCGGAGTTAAAATAATTGCTGGCGCTACTGTTGACCAAGGGAGGATGACCACCAATATGTTTCGTGGGGTAGGTACGCACTTGAGCGGATTTGACTCCTATTCGTTTGGATGGGAAATGCAGCAAAATACTGATATCCCCAATACGAGAGCATTTGCCTATGACTTCATGGATGGAAATGCTACGGCCTCAACATTTTCGGCTGTTGATACCTACAGAAAGATACTGGGAACTACGACTCTTGTGACAAATCAGAAATTTTCCGCCTCTAGCAATCGATTTACGTATACTGGACAGAGTAATGTGGTGTGTAGAGTTTTTGCCGTCATCGGTAGCAGAGCTCCCGCTACCTCTACAGATTATACCATCGTCTTTTCTAAAAATGGTTCCGTAATTTCTCAACCAACCTCTTCTTTAGGCCCCCTAAGCAATGGCCAAGGTTTCCAGATTGTATTGGAATCAGAAGTTGCTTTTTCTACCAATGATTACATAGAGGTGTTTATCAAGAGCAACTCAGGCACTGCATCAATCACTGTTTCTGATATGCAGTTCAGGGTTAGTGAATTTTGATACGTCTTATCAGCAATTGCATTGTAAGTAATTTAATATATTAATTTTATAATTTAATAATTTCGTATTCTATGCGCAAGAAAAGCACATTGTTGGCTTCTTGGAAACTGTGTATGTTTCCAAAGAAACAGACACTCCTGGTCTCAGGGATACTGTTCATGTTTTCCGAGCTTAGCGCAGCCCCGCCCACCAGAATCATCTTGAATGGTGCAAACATCATCATTGCTGAGGGCGCTCAACTCGTTGTCGAGAATTCATCACCGGCAGCCATTACAAGGTACGATGGCAGTATCATCAGCGAGGGCGAAGACAACATCATCAAATGGAACATCGGTACGGCAACGGGTGATTATGTTGTCCCTTTGGGAGACTTTACCAGTTATTTTCCTTTGACTTTTACCTCAACCGACGCTGTTGGAGGGGGCTATTTCAACTTTGCCACCTATTCCACCCCTTGGAACAATAGCAGTCAGCTGCCGACAGGTATCGCCCAGGTAAACGACGAGTTCGGGCTAGATAATTCAGCTTTTGTCATTGACCGATTCTGGTTGATTGAGGCGCTTGATTATTCCGTTAAACCGACGTTGTCAAACCTGCAATTCACTTACTTGGATGCCGAACATTCCGCCGTTGGAAATACGATAACAGAAGGTAACCTCGGGGTGCAACGCTATGAAGAGGTGACCATGTACTGGGGCGGGTACCCACCCTCAGGGTCTGTAAACACCGCGGATAATACCGTAACCGTTGCTTTTTTGGAGCCTTCCGAACTCTATCCATGGTGGACGATGGCTGACGCATCAAGCCCCCTGCCTATAAGCCTGCTCTCCTTTACTGCATACCCTGAAGGGTCAACGGTCTGGTTAAATTGGGTTTCGGAGACTGAAATCAACAATGACTATTTCACCCTTGCAAAAAGTTTGAATGGGATTGATTTTGAAACCGTCGCAAAGGCAGATGGGGCAGGAAATAGCACTGTTAGAATAAATTATACTACAGTAGACAACAATCCATGGAGGGGCGTGTCTTATTACAGGCTCATGCAAACTGATTTTGACGGAAGAAACTCCTTTTCAAATCTTGTCTCTGTTCTGATAAATCAGGACTCCGATGTTAAATTTAATCTACACCCTAATCCAACGAATGGCAACGATTTGACGCTGACATTTTCCAGTACGACCGGCGAAATGATACAGATCAAAATTTTCAACGATTCTGGAAATAAAGTATATGAGAAAACCATACCAACAATTAAAGAGGCTAATTTCACTACAACCATCGACCTGCCAAAAGGATTGCCTGAAGATGTCTATTTCATCAAAATTGATGCTAACACTTCTACAAGCACCAAGAAATTTATATTAATTAATAATTGAGTATAGCAGGCACCAATTGCGGTAAGTTTAGGGCTTCATTATAAACGCCCGGATCCAGAAGTGGAAATGTTAATTATTGCTTAATAGCCCTGTTTTAGCAGGGTGGTTCTGCAGCATATGGCTAATTTCAACCCGCGTGTTTCCGGCCCCCTCGCCGGTGCATGTATTTTCAAGGTGACTCCTGCTCTCCTGCCGTTAAATCTGGGCAACCAGAGCACCTAAAACCGACCAGCCATGTACCGCAAATTGTTGTTTTTTACGCTGTTGGTAAGCGGATTGGCGTTCGCCACAAGCGCCCAGTCTATAGGAAACGCAGAAGTGCCTGCTATGGAAAGCAGCGAAAATGAGCCCGTCTGGAGCCTGGAAAAATGCCTGAACTACGCCTTGGAACACAACCTGGATGTTCGGCTGGCTGGTATAGGGGTGGAGCAGGCTGACGTAACGCTGCAGCAACGCCGGCTAAACCGTTTGCCCAACGTAACGGGCAATGCCTATTATGGGCTGGCTTTTGGGCGCTTTACCAATCCGGACAACCTGACTATTGACGCCTCGCGCTCCCAAAGCAATTCCTTTGGCTTAAACGGAAACCTGCCCATTTTTCAGGGTTTTGGGTTGATGCGAAGCATTCGCTCGGCTATAGACCAGCGCGGATTGGCTGAAACCGACCAAAAAGCAGCCGAAGACCAAGTGCGCATCAACGTATTGCAGGCCTATCTGCAGGTGCTGCTCGCCCTTGAGGATGAGCGCCGGCGCGAAGTCCAGATTGAAGTAAGCCGGGACAACCTTAGCAATTCCGCGCGTTTGGCCAAGGCTGGTGTTATACCGGAAGGCAACCTGCGCGAGTTGGAAGCCCAGGTAGCAACCGACGAATTGGGGGTCATTCAGGCGAGCAACAACATTGTTTTGGCATACCTGCAACTGCGGTTGGTGATGCAGGCTGGCGAAGAGGCTGATTTCGTGGTACAAGGGCCCGACCCCGCTGCCACGGATGCCCTCCTGGCCGTCGAAGACTGGGATGCCTCTGCCATTTACCGCTATGCTTCTGGCACGCTGCCCGCCGTGACGCGAAACCTGATGGCAGAGCAGTTGGCCAAAGACAACATTGACCTCGCGCGAAGTGACCTCTACCCTTCCCTCGGATTGTCAGGGGGGGCCAGCACTTCCTGGTTTACCGAAAAGGCCGTAGCTGACTTCCTGCCTTCGTACAGCAACCAGCTCGATGACAACTTTGGCCAGTTCGTGGGCCTAGGACTGAACGTGCCCATTTTTACCAACGGGCTGGTGCGCGCCAATATCCGCAATGCGGAGCTCTTGTTGGACCAACAGAAAATTAGCTCGGAGCGCGATTTGAATACTCTGCGCCAAACCATTGAGCAATCGGTTGCCGATGCCAAAGCAGCCGCGAGCAGTTACCAGGCATCGAGCAAGGTAGTGGAAGCCCGCAAACTGGCTCTGGAATTTGCCCAAAAGCGCTTTGAAGCGGGTCAGGCCCCCAGTTTTGAACTGAACAACGCCCGAAATTTGCTGATTGCCGCAGAAGCGGACTTGTTGACAGCCAAATACAATTACTTGCTGGCCAGTAAGGTTCTTGACTTTTACCAAGGCCGTCCTTTAAATCTGTAATCGGCTGCGCTCGGTTTTGCTCAACCCAAAAGCCCTTCGGAGATTCGTTAACTTTGCGTCTGTGAAAAAAGTACTGCTTTATCTGGGTCTTACGCTGGTGGTGCTTGCCATTTCCTTTGGCGTCTACACCCTGACCCAAGGCTCCAAAGATGGCCAAGGGTTTTCGTTCTCCTTCGGCAACCGCAATGCGCTGGAGGTCCGCACAGAAAAGGCCAAACTCCGCGACATTACCGAAACGGTCACGGCAAGTGGCAAACTCTTCGCCAGTACGGAGGTAACCATCACCCCGGAGATCTCCGGGGAGATTGTCCAGCTTTGGGTGGAAGATGGCGACTCGGTCATTGCGGGTCAGTTGCTGGTGGAAATTGATCCGGAAATCTTTGCGAGCGATGTGCAACGCACACAGGCCGCCCTGAGTGGAACCAAAGCCGCGATGGCCAGTGCTAAAGCGGGATTGTTGGCGGCAGAGGCCAGCCTTAAAAACTCTACAGCCAATTACGAGCGTATTAAAATGCTGCGCGAAGAGGGCGTGGAATCACAAGCCAATTTTGAGATGGCGCAAGCCCAGTTTGAGACCGTCAAATCTGAACTGGCCATTGCACAGGAAAACGTCAAAAGCGCGGGCTACACGGTGCAGAGCAACGAGCAGACCCTTCGCCAGATGCAAGAGCAATTGTCGCGAACCAAGCTGCGCGCACCAGTATCCGGCATTGTCAGCGGCTTAAGTGTCAAAGTGGGGGAAACCGTGCTCGGCACCAGTATGATGTCCGGTACGCCGCTGATGAAAATTGTAGACCTGAATTTAATGGAAGTACACGTTGACGTCAGCGAGAGTGATGTACTGCGCATCCGGCCCGGCGACACCGCTTTTGTAGAAGTAGATGCGTACCTGGACCGACGCTTCAGCGGTATTGTGACGCAGGTGGCCACAGCAGCCACTTCCGGGCAGTTTTCTGCTGCCGAACAGGCCACAAACTACAAAGTAGAAATTGTTCTGGATAGGTCTAGTTATGCTGACCTACTGGAGAAAAAAGAAGGACAAAAGGCTACTTCCTATGCGCTCTACCCGGGCATGTCCGGAACGGCAGAGATCAAGACACGCGTGGTCAGTAAGGCCCTTTCCGTGCCCATCCAATCAGTAACCACACGCGAAGACACCCTGGCCGCTAAGGGCGAACAAATTCGCGAAGTGGTCTTTGTCTACAAAGACAATATGGCCATTCAAACAGCGGTTAAATCGGGCATTCAGGATGACGATTACATCCAGATTTTAAGCGGCTTATCAGAAGCCGACGATGTGATCATTGGCCCCTATGGCGCTGTATCGCGCGAATTGCAAGACAGCCTGACCGTCAAATTAGAGAAAACAGACGGCAAGAAAAAAAAGAAGTAGGACCGTAAACAGGGTCAAGGGCGGCCCAAGGTTTACTCGTCCTGGTCAATTTTTAAGTGCAACACGGCAGCTTCCGCGGCCAGTTGCTCTGCGCGCTTTTTGCTGGATTCGCTGCCCCGGCCCACCTTTTCGTCATCCACCATCGCGGCCATGGTGTAGACCCATTTGTTCTTTTCGCGGTGCTCGCTGATCAGCTTGAACTGCAGTTTTTTCTGCCGCTTTTGGCACCATTCCAGCAACTTGCTCTTGAAGTTCACGGTGGTGCGCACCAGTTCATCCAAATCAATGTAGGGCTGAATCATACGGTCCAGTACAAAGCGATGCGCTTCGCGGTAGCCCAAATCAAGGTAAATGGCACCGACCAGGGCCTCCAGCGCATTTCCGGCAATAGAACTCTTGTGAAAATCCGCTTCACTGGCTTTGCGGACGATCAACTCTTTGAGCCCCATGCGGATGGCTATGTCGTTGAGCATGCCGCGGCTCACAAGTTTGGCGCGCATTTCGGTTAGGAAACCCTCCGGCTTGTACGGAAAGTGCTTGAAAAGGTGGTCAGCCACAGCCAAATCGATCACCGAATCCCCGAGCAATTCCAGACGCTCATTGTTTTCGGTGAGCTTGCTCGAGGCGGAACTGTGCTGCATCGCCAGCGCATAAGGAGCAACACGCTGGGGAATAACCCCGATAACCCGGTACAAGCGGCGAACTAAGTCCTTATCGGAAGAGAGAAAATAATTGTACTGCTGACGAAAGAGCCGCAGCATCAAGCGTCGTGCTTTTTGACAATAATAGAGGCGTTGTGTCCGCCAAATCCAAAGGTATTGCTCAACGCAGCCCGCACTTTGCGGCGCACTGGTTGCCCAAACGTAAAATTCAAATCGGGATTAAACGCTGGATCGTCCGTGAAATGGTTGATGGTGGGGGGGATGATGTCTTCCTGCACCGCCTTGATGCAGGCAATTGCTTCAATCGCCCCGGCGGCGCCCAACAAATGGCCAGTCATGGACTTGGTGGATGAGATATTGAGGTTAAACGCCGCTTGGCCGAAAACTTCGGTGATGGCCTTTGTTTCAGCAATGTCGCCAAGGGGAGTAGAAGTACCGTGAACATTGATGTAGTCAATGTCAGCAGCCTGCAGGCCAGCATCGCGCAAAGCGTCAATCATCACATTGCGGGCCCCCAAACCTTCCGGGTGAGGGGCAGTCATGTGGTGCGCATCGGCTGACATGCCGCCGCCGACCACTTCGGCATAAATACGGGCCCCTCGCCGGATAGCGTGTTCCCGATCTTCCAGAATCAACGCGCCGGCCCCTTCGCCCAAAACAAAACCGTCGCGGTCCAAATCAAATGGGCGGGAAGCCGTTTCGGGGGAATCGTTCCGTTCGCTGAGCGCCTTCATCGCGTTAAATCCACCGATTCCAGACGCCGTTACGGCCGCCTCGGAACCTCCGGTGACAATGGCCACAGCTCTGCCCAGGCGAATGTAGTTCAGCGAATCGATGATGGCATTGGTCGAAGAAGCGCAGGCGGAAACCGTCGAGAAATTCAAGCCCCGGAAGCCGTAGCGCATGGAAATATGGCCCGAAGAGATGTCAATGATCATCTTGGGGATAAAGAACGGGTTGAATTTGGGCACCCCGTCTTCGCGGCGGGCAAAGCCACCGATCTCCTCTTCAAACGTCAACAAACCGCCGATACCAGCGCCCCAGATGACGCCAACCCGGTCTTTGTCCAGGGTGGCGTCATCCAGAAGGCCAGAGTCCAGCACAGCTTCATGAGCGGCAACCATGGCGAAGTGCACGAAAGGGTCCATGCGCCGACCTTCCTTGCGATCCAGGTGATCAGCAACGTCGAAGTTCTTGACTTCGCACGCAAAGCGAGTGCGGAAATTCTGCGGATCAAAATGGGTGATCGGCGCAGCTCCGCTCTTGCCGGCGAGTAGGGACTCCCAGAATGCAAGGCTTGTATTCCCGACCGGAGTCAAGGCTCCGATGCCGGTAACTACCACTCGTTTTAGCTCCATAACCGTCGTTGGGCGGTTGGGCGGAATTTACTTGACGTGCTCTTCCAGGTAAGAAATAGCCTCGCCTACATTGGTGATGTTTTCCGCCTGCTCATCGGGAATAGAGATGTTGAACTCCTTCTCAAATTCCATGATGAGCTCCACAGTATCCAGGGAGTCGGCCCCCAGATCGTTGGTGAAACTGGCTTCAGGGTTGACTTCGGATTCGTCAACACCCAGCTTGTCAATGATGATTTTTTTTACGCGTTCCGCGATGTCGGACATGGCGAATGATTTAAGGACTGAAAAAAATGAGTGGCGCAAAGAAAAGCAATTCCAAAGGATAAGCGAATGAGCGGTGAGAAAATTGTCCACACGTTAAAATCTACCAAATTGATAGTCAAACAGTTGTAAATGGGACCTCCTTTCTGTAATGCCGACAAGGTGGCCAATTGCCACCCCTGTAGTTCGTAAATTGGACCCTGTGGCGGAGAAAATCAGGAAAAACACGCTCCGAGTTGGGCTGGAAACCGACTTTTTGCTCGGTGGAATAGCCACCCCGCTCCGCGATTACCGCATGGCCTGGTCGCTGAACCGCTACCTGGGCATAGACCTGGAGCGGATCGAAGACGTGGAACTTTCGCCCGGACATTTGCCGGAAAACGGCGGCTTTTCGCGGTTCAGAGCCGTGGAAGAGATGGACAAAGCCACGATTTACCTAATTTCGAACCGCTTTAGTGGCAAATTGCTGCTGCCCGGGCAGCGCAACGCTGATTATCTCCTCCTCGTATACGGTTCCTGGTATGCCGATAAGTTTCCCGACCTCCTCGCTTCAATACGACCCCTCCCTAACATCCAGACTGTTTACCCCATTGAGCCTCAAACGGTTAGCCGTCGGCTAAATCTTCTTTTTGAATGAACCTGACCCCAAACCGGACCAAAATCATCGCAACCGTTGGCCCGGCCATTGAAAGCCGTGAGATGATTGCCGCCCTGATTCGCGCCGGTGTCAACATCTTTCGCCTCAACCTCAGCCACGGCGACGAAGAAAAACACAAAGCCGTCATTGAACTCGTTCAGTCCGTCAACGACGAACTTGGCACAACAGTAGGTCTTTTGGCTGACCTTCAAGGTCCTAAAATTCGAACAGGCAAGGTGCCCGGGGGCACCGTCTTGTTACCCGAAAACCACGAGTTGATCCTGACCACCGACGACGTGGAATGCACGGCCGACCTGGTCTCCATCTCCTACCAGCAGTTTGCCCGCGACGTGGCCGAGGGCGACCACGTGCTCATCGACGATGGCAAGCTGGAGCTGCGGGTCATGGAAAAAATTGACCACACCCGCGTCCGCGCCAAAGTGATCTACGGCGGGCTGCTCTCCAGCAAAAAAGGGGTGAACATGCCCCACACCCGCATTTCTGAACCCAGCCTGACCGAAAGCGACAAGCAAAACCTTCGCTGGGTGCTGGACTGTGACATCCAGTGGATCGCCTTGAGCTTTGTTCGAAAGGCCGATGACATGCGCGAATTGCGCGGCATCATTAACTACCACAACAAAGATGTCCGCATCATCGCCAAGATTGAGCGGCCTGAAGCGCTGGAAGAAATTGATTCCATCATTGAAGCCAGCGACGGCATCATGGTAGCCCGCGGCGACCTCGGGGTGGAATTGCCCATGGAGCGAATCCCCATGATTCAGAAGCACATCACGCGCAAGTCCATGGCTGCCTACAAGCCTGTGATCATTGCCACACAGATGATGGAGAGCATGATCAGCCACTTCCGCCCAACACGCGCCGAAGCCACCGACGTGGCCAACGCTGTGTTTGACGGAGCAGATGCCGTGATGTTATCGGCCGAGACATCGGTAGGGCAGTATCCGGTCAAGGTAGTCGAAGCCATGCGCGACATCATCGCGGAGGTGGAAAAAGATCCATCCATCTACAACCGTGAAATCAAACCGGACAAGGATTCGCCGCATTATCTGAGCGATGCCATCTGCTACAACGCGGCTAACATCGCTATGCATGTCAACGCCCGGGCTATTTTGGGCATGACGCGCTCCGGCTACACCGCCTTTATGTTGGCCAGCCAGCGTCCAGGTGCCGCCATTCACATATTCACCGACAGCCAGCAGCTCATCAAAACGCTGAGCCTGGTCTGGGGCGTTCGCGCTTTCTACTACAATCGTTTTGAAAGCACCGACAAAACCATTGCCGAAGTCCAGGACATCCTGAAAGAAAAAGGATTGGTTATCCGCGGCGACATTGTGCTGAACACCGGGTCTATGCCGCTGGGCTCTCGCAGCAAAACCAACATGCTCAAAATCGGCATTGTGCGCTGATCACAAACCCTCGTAACCTCCCCAGCCATGTCCATCAACGTCCCTTTGCTTACAGAAATCTGTGAAGTAGCCGGGGTTCCCGGGTTTGAGCAGCGCATCCGCGAAATTGTACTCCGCGAAGTCAGCCCGCTGGTTGACTCGGTAGACATCGATAACATGGGAAATGTTATAGCGCTCAAAAAAGGAACACCGGGGGGCAAAAAAGTCATGGCGGCGGCTCACATGGACGAAATCGGGTTCATGGTTTCGCACATTGACGATAACGGATTCCTGCATTTTGTTCCGTTGGGTGGCTTCGACCCAAAAACGCTAACCGCTCAACGGGTTATCGTTCACGGCCGCGAAGACCTTGTGGGAGTCATGGGCTCCAAACCCATTCACCTGATGACCCCGGAGGAGCGCAACAAGCCTCTGCACCTGGAAGACTACTTCATTGATCTGGGCCTCCCCGCCGACGAAGTCAATAAATTGGTCAACATCGGTGACCCGGTCAGCCGCGAACGCAAGCTCATCCAAATGGGCGAATGCGTCAACGTGAAATCGCTGGACAACCGCGTCTCCGTGTACGTTCTGATCGAAGTGCTGCGCGAATTAAAAAAAACACCCTACGATTTCTACGCGGTCTTCACCGTGCAGGAAGAAGTGGGCATCCGCGGCGCCAGCGTCTCGGCACACGGCATCAACCCCGATTTCGGCTTCGGACTGGACACCACCATCGCGTTTGACACCCCCGGCGCCCGACCCGAAGAAATGGTGACCAAACTCGGCAAGGGCACGGCCATCAAAATCATGGACGCCTCCGTCATTTGCGACTACCGCATGGTGCGCTTCATGAAAAAAGTGGCCTCTGACAACGGCATATCCTGGCAGCCCGAAGTGCTGCCCAAAGGCGGCACCGACACCGCCGGCATCCAGCGCATGGCCACGCGCGGCGCCATTTCAGGGGCCGTTTCCATTCCCACCCGGCACATCCACTCCGTCATTGAAATGTGCCACAAGGCCGACATCCGCTCGTCCATCGATTTGCTTCGCAATTGTGTGGAAACGCTCGACACCGGTGATTGGAATTTCTAAAGGCTTTACAGCAAAGCCTTAAAGATTATAGTTCCGGCAAAGGGCTCCGCGGGCAAGACCCTTAGACCTACCTTTAGCGAATGTGGAAAGAAAAAGACAACAAGCTGCACCGCAGCTTCAAGTTCAGCGACTTCAGCGAAGCCTTTGCGTTTATGACCAGGGTTGCGCTCCTGGCCGAACAGCATAAACACCACCCCAACTGGTCCAATGTCTACAACAAAGTGGATATAGACCTGAACACGCACGATGCCGGTGATGTGGTGACAGAAAAAGACCGCAAGCTGGCTGCCGCCATCGACGCTTTACTGGCCGGGAAACCTTCCTGAGTTTGCCTGCATCATGACGGAACGCGACGAAAACGAAGCGCTGCGGCAAAGCCTGCGCGAACTGCTGATCGGCGAAGGACCGGCTGAACCCCCTGAACGCGCAGAAGCGCTTAGGACGGTGCTTGAATTTCTGGACCGCGAATATTACCTCCAAGCGGAGCAAGTCGTTCCTGACTCCGACTACGACCGGCTCTTTGCCGAGCTCCGGCAACTGGAAACCGAGCACCCGGAATTGCTGGTCCCGGACTCGCCGACGCAGCGGGTGGCCAGGGGCCTGGCTGACACGTCGGCCACCGTTACCCACGCCGTGCCCATGCTGTCGCTGGAGAACTCGTACAACGCCGAAGACCTACTGGAATGGGACCGCCGCGTGCGGGGCCTAAGCGGCGCAGACGAGGTGGAGTATTGCGTGGAACCGAAATTCGACGGGTCAAGCATATCGCTGCAATACCGAAACGGGTTGCTGAACCGCGGGGCTACGCGCGGTGACGGCGTGCAGGGCGAAGACATTTCGGCCAACGTGCAGGTGATCGGCGGCATCCCCAAAGCTGCTGCCTTTGACCAGCTCGGAGCCGCTCTGGCCGAAGTGCGCGGCGAAGTTGTAATCGACAAAGCGTTCTTCGCCCGAATGAACGAAACCCGCGAAGCGGAAGGGCTTCCGCGTTTTCAAAACCCGCGCAACACGGCGGCCGGGGGGCTGCGCATGAAAGACCCCGCAGAAGTGGCCCAACGCGGCCTGGAGACCTTTGTTTTTCATTTGGGTTACGCGGTCAACGCTGACGGTGAAGACCTCTTGGCTGCATCCGACAGCCCCTTTCAAACGCACAGCGGCAACCTGGACCATTTGCTCAATCTCGGCTTCCGCGTGCCTGGAGAGGCCATGGGGCTGCGGAAGGGCATCGCGGGAGTACTGGCGTTTATCCGGGAATGGGAGCAGCGCCGCGACGACTACCGCTACGAAATTGACGGCATGGTGGTCAAGGTCAACAGCCTTGCCCTGCAGCGGCGTTGTGGTGCCACGGCCCACCATCCCCGCTGGGCCATCGCCTACAAGTTCAAAGCCAAACAAGCCAGCACACGGCTGCTCCGTGTGGAGTATCAGGTAGGGCGCACCGGGGCCATCACGCCCGTGGCCAAAGTGGAGCCTGTGTCGCTGGCCGGTGTTACCATAAGTTCCATTTCACTGCACAACCAGGACCAAATTGCCGAAAAGGACATCCGCATTGGCGACCTGGTCAAGGTAGAGCGGGCTGGCGATGTGATCCCGTACATAGCCGGGGTGGTTGCTGAAGCGCGAACAGGCCGCGAAGAGGAGATCACTTTTCCCCCGAAGTGCCCCAGTTGCGACGGCCCTCTGGCCCGCGCAGAAGGCGAAGTAGCCGTGCGCTGCACCAACGCAGAGTGCCCCGCTCAGGCAGAGGAGCGCCTCAGACACTTTGTGTCCAAAAACGCCATGGACATTGACGGCTTGGGCAAAGACATCGTGGGCCGATTTTACCAGGAAAAACTGCTGCGAAGCATTACGGACATCTACAAACTTGACTACCCTCACATCGAGCAAATGAAAGGCTGGGGGAAAAAGGCCGTGACCAACCTGCAACAGGGCGTCGAGCGCTCTAAATCCCGTCCGCTGTTCCGGCTCATTAACGCGCTGGGCATCCGGCACGTGGGCATTACCACCGCCAAAGCCTTAACGCGCCATGTTAACGGTCTTGATGACCTGACCAGCTTGAACCAGGATGCGCTGATGCAGGTCGAAGACATCGGGCCGGTGGTGGCGCGAAGTATTTCGGAGTTCTTCGCCAACCCCAGGAATCAGGAACTGTTGGCCGAATTGGAAAAACTCGGCCTCAACACCCGCACCCTGGGGGAAGAAAAACCCGGCCAGGGCGTGCTTTCCGGCAAAACGGTCTTGTTCACCGGAACCTTGCAGCGCCTGGGCCGCGAGCAGGCAAAAGAAGTGGTGGAGCGCCACGGCGGGCGCAACATGAGCGCCGTTTCCCCCAACCTCAATATCCTGGTGGTCGGTGAAAAAGCGGGCTCCAAACTCAAAAAAGCACGCGAAATCGGCAGCATCGTGGTCATGACCGAAGATGAGTTCCTCGCGTTCACGAGCGAACTTCGCTGAGGCAACATCGCATCCTCATGCAAGAAAAGACCCTTCCGGACGACATTATCCAGCGCATTCATACGCTGGAAGAAAAGTATGCGGCCATGGGCCAGGACATGCGCTCTTACCTGGACGGGCTTATCCATTCCGACTACCTGACGTACTGGGATTACACGCATCTGGACGTGCTGCTGAGCCTGCAGAACCCGCGCACGATCTTTCCCGACGAGAAAATTTTTATTCTCTACCACCAAATTACCGAGCTGTATTTCAAGCTCATCCTCAACGAAATTGAACAGCTGGCTTTTACGGACGAGCTCAACGGAGCAGTGTTTAAGCTGCGCATGAAGCGGATCAACAATTACTTCCGCCATTTGACGGACTCGTTCAGCATCATGATTGAAGGCATGGAGAAAGAGCAATTTCTCCAATTTCGAATGGCCCTGTTGCCCGCCTCGGGTTTTCAGTCCGCACAATACCGCATGATCGAAATGACCAGCACCGATGTCCACAACCTCGTGGCCTGGTCAGAGCGCGAAGGGCTCCGCGGCGAAAACGACTTCCAGGTGCTTTTGGACAACTTTTACTGGCAGCGCGGGGGTCGCGAGTTGTCCACTGGACGCAAAACCCTGACCCTGCGGCAGTTTCTGGCCAAATACAGCAAAACGTTTCTGGAGTTGATCAATCGCTACCGGGGCCATCATCTGCTGGCGCGTTTCCACAGCCTGCCGGCAGAAGAGCGCGACGAAGAACTGAGCAACATGCTCCGCGACTACGACCATCTGGCCAACGTGGAATGGCCGCTTGCGCACCTGAAATCGGCGGCGCGCTACCTGAACCGCGACCCGGATGTCATCGCCGCTACCGGCGGCACCAACTGGCAAAAGTACCTGCCGCCCAACCACCAGCAACTCGTTTTTTTTCCGGAGCTCTGGACCGAACGCGAAATCCGCGAATGGGGTACTCGGGGGCAGGAGTTGAGGGAGGGGCCTTAGTTAGGGCTTGACGGCGGGCTTGACTGGGGGCTTGAAGGAGGGCTTGACGGCGGGCTTGAGAAAAGGTTGAAGAAAGAGGCTGGAGTGCAGTGCCCAAGCGGTTGGCCTACACCCTGGAACCCAGGTAAGCAATGCACTTGATCTCGATGGCAATGGGCGTGGGCAAACTGCTGATTTCTACCGTGGTGCGGCAAGGCTGGTGGTCCTTGAAATACTCCGCGTACACCCGGTTGTAGGTGTGGAAATCGCGCTTCATGTCCGTCAAAAAGACCGTTACATCCACCAGGTCTTCCCAAAGCGCATCGGACGCCTTGAGCACCGCCTTAACGTTGCGGAACACCGAGAGACACTGCGCCTCGAAGTCGAAACTCACAAAATTGCCGCTGGCATCCAGTTCCAATCCCGGTATGCTCTTGCCGTCTGCACTGCGCGGTCCAATGCCGGATAAGAAAAGCAAGTCGCCCACACGGCGGGCGTGTGGATAGAGCCCAACCGGGGCGGGGGCATCATCGGAGTTGTAGGAAGTCATGGCAGAATATTTAAATAAATTGTTATGCATAACATTTTATTTGTTATGCATAACATTTAATACTTTATGCAAACATTTTTAGGCTCCGTAAAAAACCGCATAGCTTCCCAGCCCCCTTCGCGGCCTACGCCGGAGTCGCGCATGCCGCCAAATGGCGTGCGCAGATCGCGCAACAACCAGCAATTGATCCAAATCACGCCGGCATGGATGCGCTCAGCCATGCGGTGTGCACGATCCAGGTTTTGCGTCCAGACTGTGGCTGCAAGTCCATAGTCTACATCGTTGGCCAGTGCCAGTGCTTCCTCTTCGGTGTCAAAGGGTTGGAGCGTGACCACCGGTCCGAAAATCTCCTCCCGGTTGGTGCGGCAACCCGGAGCCAGCCCTTCAATAACCGTTGGCTCAATGAACCAACCCTTTGCGCAGCGGCCTTTAGGCTTGAACGCCTTGCCCCCCGTCAAGACCACCCCACCTTCCTCGCGCGCCAGCGCGATGCCTGCCATCACCTTATCGAAATGGGCCTGAGAAACCACTGCGCCCTGTTGGGTTTGGGTCTGCAGTGGATCGCCCTGAATCAGGGCCGATACCCGCTCAATAAAGTCGCGGCTAAAGCGTTCGTACAAAGGTCTTTCCACATAAATGCGGCTGCCGCACAGACAAATCTGGCCCTGGTTGGAGAAGCTGGAACGAACCGACGTTTGCAAGGCCTGTTCATAATTGCAATCTGCGAAAATCAGGTTGGGGTTCTTGCCCCCCAATTCTAAACTCAGTTTCTTGAAGCGGGGAGCAGCGCTGCGCGCGATGGCTTCGCCGGTTTTGGTGCCTCCGGTAAAACTGATGGCTTTCACAGAAGGGTGATCCACCAAAGCCGCCCCAACTTTGGTGCCCAAACCGTGCACGATGTTGAGCACCCCCGGCGGCAAACCCGCATTACGGGCTATGTCAGCCAGTAACCATGCCGTGGCCGGGGTAATTTCGGAAGGCTTGGCCACTACACAATTTCCCGCCGCAAGGGCCGGCGCAATCTTCCACGTGAACAAGTACAGCGGAAGGTTCCACGGCGAAATACAGGCCACGGTGCCCAACGGCTGACGCAGCGTGTAGTTTATGGCCTGTCCAGGAACGGCATGGCTTTCGGAGGCGAAATGCATCACGGCTGTACCAAAAAAATGGAAGTTATCGCGCGCCCGGGGGATGTCCACGGTGCGCGCCAGTTCCACCGGCTTGCCGCTGTCTTTGCTTTCGGCGTGTGCCAACTCGTCCATGCGGTTGTCAATACCTTCAGCTATGCGCAGCAAAATCCGCGATCGCTCTGCTGCTGGCATTTGACTCCACGCGGGAAAGGCCTTTTCCGCGGCGCGCAGCGCAACGTCCACATCCCGTGCATCAGAGTCCGCCATCAGCGAATAGACTGCGCCCGTGGCGGGTTCAAAATTATCCAGCCAGGTTTCGCTAACCGAGGGAACAAACTCACCATCAATGAAATTTAGGATGTTGAGCAAAGCGTTCATAGTACAAAGTTAGGGCGTGCTCAGAGGCTTGCCGTGCGGCCCCCATCAACCGGCAGGTTGATTCCGGTAATGTAGCTGGCCGATGGCGACACCAGAAAGACAACTGCCGCGGCTATTTCGGCAGGTTCAGCAAACCGATTCATGGGGATATGGCTTTGCATGGCTGCCGCTACCTCGCTTTCGCTGCGGCCGGTTCGCGCAGCCTGGTCGCGGATAATCTCCGCCAGCCGCTCGGTGCGGGTAGCGCCGGGCAGTACGTTATTGACTGTAATGCCGTGCACCGCCAATTCGTTGGCCAGCGTCTTAGCCCAATTGGCCACCGCTCCGCGCACGGTGTTGCTCACCCCCAGCCCCGGCAAAGGCTGCTTGACTGACGTGGAAATCATATTGACAATTCGCCCGTAACCATGCTGCTTCATGCCGGGCAACAAGGCCTTGACCAGCACGTGGTTGCTGACCAAATGCTGGTTGAAGGCCCGGCGAAAATCCTCTTCGTCCGCCTCTGCCACTGGTCCGGCCGGGGGGCCACCGGTATTGTTCAGCAAAATGTGAAAAGGCACCGAAACCCTTGCCAGGTGGGCCTGTAGCCCTTCGCCCAACAAAGAAGGCTTGCTGAAATCAGCCGCCAGCCAGCCGTGCTCCTGCCCGCTGCTCCTGTCCAAATCTTGCACCACCGCCTTCAACCCTTCCTCGCTGCGGGCTGCACAGGTAACCGAAGCTCCCGCATTGGCCAAGGCAAGGGCGCAAGCTTGTCCGATACCGCGGCTGGCCCCGCAAACCAGGGCATGCAGCCCAATCAATTCCTTGCTCATAATCCGTAGAATAGAGGGCTAAACTAGGAGGAACTTGCAACAAGCGCTGTGCTCATCCGGCAAAATCTAACCGGAATCGCTCCGCAGTTGCGCCGAATTATAACTATTTTCATCGCTATGATGCTTCCAAACCCTTTTCAGGCATTGCGCCAGTTAGCCTCAAGGCCCTCCCGCTTCCCCTTCTCCAGCACTGTTGCGCGGCGCATGCAGAAAACAGCCGTTTGCCTGATGTTTATGAGCCTCCTGGCATTTGCGCCCGGTTGTGCCTCCGGCGGGGACGAGGAAGAAACGGGGCAAGGGCCCCTGCGCACGGTGCTGGTGGGTACCATCACTAATCCCTCCGGGACCAACGCCTCCATCAACATCGCCGATTCGGTGTACGCTACCGAACTGGATGCCGAAGGCCGTTTTTCGCTGGTCTTTGACCTGGAGCAGGCCGAATATGCCCGCATTCGCATCGGCCCGGAGTTCACCTTAGCGTACTTCCGCCCGGGTGATTCGCTACAGTTGCGCCTGGACGCTACCCAATTCGACCTGACGCTGACCTATTCTGGTGCAGGCTCCGACATCAACACCTACATGGCGGCCAAAATGGTCCGCAACGCAGCCTTGCAAAGCGAAACCAACCCTTATGAGCTGGATGAGACTGCTTTTGTGCAGCAGGCTAGGGAACGCCAAGACAAGCTAATGGCTGACCTGGATGCTGAAGGATTGGAGGAATACTTTACCCAGCGGGAAAAGCTGGAATTGGAGTTCACCTGGGCGGGCGAAATGGCCAATTACCCCGAATACCACCGCTACTATGCCAGCGACCCGACCTTTGAACCCAGCGACGGGTTCTGGAATTTTGCCAAGCAATTGGACTTAAACAACGACTGGAACGTCTCGTCGAGCGTGTTTGAATCGTTCGCTTCCAGCTATTTGGGCGCATTGGCCGTTAAAGAAGCCGCTAAAGAAAACGCGCCAGAAAACGCTAACGAAGCGGCTTCGGCCACCCCGGCCAGCGAAGACCCCGTTGCGCTGTCGCTAAAGCAGATGGATTTAGTCAAACAAACCTTCCAAAACGAGGCCATTCAAGCCAAGTTGGTCGGATCGGTGTTGCGCGACTACCTGCGGTATGAAGGACCCGAGGGCGCCGCTCCCCTTCACGAACGCTATGCAGCCAGCGCCATTCCAGGCCCGGAACATGACGAACTGGAAAAACTATACCGCAACTGGCAAACCCTAGGCAGCGGCAAACCAGCGCCTGACTTTGCCGGAGTTAGGCCGGATGGCACGCGCGTCGCGCTGAGCGACCTCAAAGGCAAAGCCGTGTACGTTGACGTTTGGGCTACCTGGTGTGGCCCCTGCCGCGCGGAGATCCCCGCCTTAGCAACCCTTCAGAAAGAATTTGCCGGCGACGAATCCGTGGTGCTGATGTCAATCTCGGTCGATGACAACAAAGATGACTGGCAAGCCATGGTGGCCGAAGAGCAATTGGGTGGTCTGCAGATTTTCACAGACGGCGCATGGCAATCCGAAGTGGTCAAGCGCTACCAGATTGACGGCATACCGCGCTTTATGCTCATCGCTCCGGACGGCACCATTTCCGATGTCCAGGCTCCGCGCCCTACTTCCGGAAAAGTCGCTGACCTGCTGCGCGCCTTGAAAAGTGCAACGGTTCCGGAGAGTTAAGCATGCCAGAGGTCGCTAACCCTCCGCTTCGCACCGCCGTGCGCTGGTGGCATCGCCTTGGTCCCGGGCTGTTGTTTGCAGGCAGCGCCATTGGTGTATCGCACATTTACCAAAGCACTAGAGCCGGGGCAGAATACGGGCTTGGTCTGCTGCTCGCGGTAGTGGTGGCCAACGCCTTAAAGTACCCCTTCTTTGAATTTGGTCCGCGCTACGCGCTGGCCACCGGCGAGAGCCTGTTGGTCGGCTACAAACGCCTCGGCTATGCGGTGCTGGCCTTGTACCTGCTGCTGACCCTGGCAACCGTCTTCACCGTGCAAGCCGCCGTTACCGGGGTCACTGCGGCGTTGCTCCAACACGTTCTGGGCACTGCGATGATTCCCTGGCACATGAGTGCGCTCGTTTTGCTGGTCAGCGCCGCGCTTCTCCTGGCTGGGCGCTATCGCTTGTTGGACAGCAGCATGAAAGTCATCGTGGTCCTCCTCAGCATCGCCACGCTCGTGGCTACCGCGGCGGCCTTCAGCCAGCCAGCGCTCCCCGCTCCCGGACCTTTCAAAACGTTTCACTTCTCCGATCCGCTGGCCGTAATTTTCCTCATCGGGCTCATGGGTTGGATGCCGGCTCCTATTGACCTGTCGGTTTGGCACTCTGTCTGGGCGCTGGAAAAACGCCGAACCCAGCCAGACTTTTCGCTCCGCGACGCGCTGTTTGACTTTCGGGTTGGGTACGCTGGCACCGCTTTGCTGGCCGTGGTTTTTGTGCTGTTGGGTGCCCGGATGCTTTACGGCAGCACACCAAATTTTCCTTCCGCTCCGGCTGATTTTTCGGCTTTGTTGATTGATTTGTACCGGACCGCGCTGGGCCCCTGGGCCGGTGCTGCCATGGCCGTTGCCGCGTTAGCCACCATGTTCAGCACTACGCTTACCGTATTGGATGCTATGCCCCGCGTGCTTCGCCAGTCGCTGTTGCTTTTGGGCGAAGGGCCCCAGTCCTCTCCACAGCCAGACAGCAGCGATCAGAGCAGACGGGCCTGGCTCTACCCGTTGCTTTTGTTCGTTGTAGCGGGTGGAGGCCTATTGCTCATCCGCTCGTTCGCCGCCGATCTGCGCAGCCTTGTGGACCTGGCCACGTTGCTGTCTTTTCTGACCGCACCGTTTTTTGCCCTGGCCAATTACGCGCTGGTCACCGGCAAACACACCCCGGAAGCTGCGCGGCCGGGTCGCGCGCTGCGGGCGCTAAGCTGGCTGGGCATGCTCTACCTGGCGGGCTTTAGTGTGTACTATCTGGTGGTGCGTTAAGGGGCCACCGAAAGCCTTACCTTTACGACAATAGCCTGGGATACCGCCGGGCCAAAAAAGCCAAAACTCTGCGTCATGGCATTGCGCAAACCGATCAATTTCCAGCAGTGGATCAACGACCACCGGGACCGCCTCAAACCACCCGTTGGCAACCAGGTGGTGTACGATGACAACCAAGACTTCATCGTTATGGTCGTTGGAGGCCCGAATGGCCGCAAAGACTACCACTACAACGAAACCGAAGAGTTTTACTACATGATGGAAGGGGACATGGTGCTTCGCGTCATCGACGAAGGTAAGCCGGTGGCTATCCCTATCAAGCAGGGTGAAATTTTTCTGCTGCCCCCCAAAGTGCCGCATTCTCCCCAACGCCCTGCTGGCAGCGTCGGCCTGGTCATGGAATTGCACCGCAGTCCAGGTGAAAAAGATGGCCTGCTTTGGTTTTGCGAAAACTGCGGCAACAAACTCTACGATGAGTATTTCGAAATGACGGACATCGTCAAACAACTGCCGCCGGTCATGGCCCGCTTTTACGAAAATGAACAGCACCGCACCTGCAATTCCTGCGGCGCTGTCATGGAGCCGCCAAAGCCACCTTCTCCATAACATAATTTATGTTATCCATATAAATAAATATGTTATTGTTTGAAGATACTCAGGTCTTCGCCCAACAACTGGACGAGCAAGACCCGCTAAAAAGTTTTCGTGACCGTTTTCACCACCCGGAATGGAACGGCAAACCCGCTGTGTACCTCTGCGGAAACAGTCTTGGCTTGCAACCGCGCAGTGCTGCGGATTACGTGCGCACGGAACTGGAAGACTGGGCCCGACTGGGTGTGGAAGGGCATGTTCACAGCCGCAACCCCTGGCTCTACTACCACCACACGGTTGAGAACCAAATAGCAGCATTGGTCGGGGCTTCTTCTGCCCGCGAAGTGGTGGTCATGAACGCGCTGTCGGTGAACCTGAACCTGATGATGGTCAGTTTTTACCGACCCACCCCTACCCGCTACAAAATATTGCTCGAAGCCAAGGCTTTTCCCTCGGACCAATACGCCGTTGAAATGCAGGCGCGCTTTCACGGATACGATCCGGAGCAGGCCTTCCTGGAGCTCCCCCTCAGAAATGGCGAACAAACCCATCGAACCGAAGACATCCTGGCCTTTATTCGGGAGCACGGTCAGGAACTGGCCCTGATTATGATTGGCGGGGTGAACTATTACAGCGGCCAGTTTTTTGACCTGCCTGCCATCGCGGCAGCAGGGCGCGAAGCCGGAGCTGTGGTGGGATATGATCTGGCGCATGCCGTGGGCAATGTGCCCCTTCGCCTGCACGATTGGGACGTGGACTTTGCCGTCTGGTGCAGTTACAAATACCTGAATTCCGGGCCTGGCGGCGTCAGCGGAGTTTTTGTGCACGATCGGCATGCCGATCGACCAGACTTGCCGCGTTTTGCCGGTTGGTGGGGCAATTCCGAGCAAACGCGCTTTCTGATGGAACCCGGATTTGTGCCCCAACCTGGAGCCGCCGGCTGGCAAATGAGCAACGCTCCGGTGCTGCCCATGGCGGTACACCGCGCAAGCCTTGACCTGTTTGCCGAAGCCGGTATGGAGCGCCTTCGGGCCAAAAGCGAACAATTGACAGGCTACCTGGAGCATTTGTTGAATCAAATCCAAAGCGCGGACTTCCGCATTATCACACCCACCGATCCCGCTCAGCGCGGTTGCCAACTTTCCATCCAATTTCGCCAGCGCGGAAAAGAAGTCTTTGAAGCCCTCAAACAAGCGGGCATCATTGCCGACTGGCGCGAACCCGATGTGATTCGGGTGGCTCCTGTTCCACTCTACAATCGCTACGAAGACGTATACCATTTGGCCCGAGTGCTTCAGGAGGTGATGGAACGCGCAACTGCCAGCGTCCATTCAAAAGAGTAACCGTGTCTCTGGTAACCAATCGCTTGCCCAATCGTTTGCCAAATCGTTTGCCGCAGAGTTTGCCCAATCGTTTGACGCAGAGTTTGCCCAATCGTTTGACGCAGAGTTTGACCAATCGCTTGACGCAGCATTTGAACCAGTACTTGACCTATGGTCTGCTCATTTTCCTGCTTCCTGTTTTCTTTTTTTCGTGCAAGGAAGATCCGCCGGTCATCACGCCACCCATTGACACGCCGATAGACAGCTTGTATGTGCCCGATCCAGATCCGCCGGCGTATGGAACGCCGTTCAACGGAGTGCCGGCAACCGAAGACGTGATCATGTACGAAGTGAATCTGAGGGCATTTAGCCCAGGCGGAGACCTGGCCGGCGTTGAAGCAAGACTGGATTCCATCCAATCGCTTGGAATCAATGTCATTTGGCTGATGCCCATTCACCCCATCGGCGCCATCAATTCGGTCAATTCGCCCTACTCTGTGGCTAATTACAAAGAAGTCGGTGAAGAATATGGCACGCTGGATGATTTGCGCTCGCTGGTTCAAGCGGCCCACGAGCGCGGCATCGCCGTTATCCTGGACTGGGTGGCCAACCACACCGCTTGGGACAATCCTTGGATGAGCAGGCCCGAATGGTACACGCAGGTCAACGGGGAGGTCGTGCATCCGCCTGGCACCGGCTGGCTGGATGTGGCTGACCTCAATTTCAGCAACCAGGACATGCAGACCGCCATGATCAGTGCGCTCAAATTCTGGATTTTGGCCGCCAACGCAGACGGTTATCGCTGCGATGCGGCGGACTATGTGCCCTACAGCTTTTGGAAACGGGCTTTGGATACGCTGAGCAACATGCCAGGACGCGATGTCATGCTGCTCGCAGAAGGTCAGCGCAGCGATCATTTCACCGCGGGCTTTCAGATGAACTATTCCTGGAGTTTTTACGGCCGGGTCAAAGATGCCTTTAACGGGGGAAGTGCAGTAACGCTCATGAGCACCAGTCAATCAGAATTGAGCGGCGTACCTGCAACCAAGCAAAAACTGCGCTTCACCACCAACCACGACGAAAGCGCGTGGGATGCTACTCCGGTAGAACTGTTCGGTTCAATCGACGCCGCTTTTGCAGCCTCCGTGCTGGCTACGACTATAGGCGGAGTTCCCCTGATTTACGGCAGCCAGGAAGTGGGCAGAGCCACCCCCTTGCCCTTTTTCTGGAATACGCCCATCAACTGGAACGAAAACCCCGACCTGTTGGCGCGCTACCGCAAGTTGCTCAACACCTACTCGCAAAGCGAAGCCCTGAAGACCGAAGCGCTGACCGACGGCTCTGATGAACATGTCGTGGCCTTCCGCAAAGACGCTGGAGCTGAAAGTGCCGTGGTCCTGGTTAACCTCCGCGAGACCACACAAACCTATTCTGTTCCGGTGGAATGGCAGGGCAGCATTTGGCAAAATGCGCTCGACAACCAAACCGACACGCTTTACAATACGTTGGATCTTGAAGGCCATGGCGTGCGATTGCTGGTTAAGCCTTGAGGCGTTGACCTTAACTTCGCTGGCATCATGAGTCAATTCTCTGTTATTGGGGCGGGCCTGGTGGGCTCGCTGTTATCGGTTTACTTGGGCGAGCGCGGGCACCGAATCACGGTCTTTGATCGCCGGCCCGATTTCCGCACGCTTGGCGCCGGTGGCGGGCGATCCATCAACCTGGCACTCTCCGACCGGGGGCTGTTGGCGCTGGAAGGAGCCGGACTTAAAGAAGCGGTGCTTCCGCTGTGCCTGCCTATGCACGGCCGAATGATTCACGACCTGGAAGGTGCACAACATTTTCAACCTTATGGTAAGAGCGGCCAGTTCATTCGCTCGGTGAGCCGCGGAGAACTCAACTTGCTCATGATGCAGGCGGCCGATACTCACCCCAACGTAGACTTCCAATTCGAGCACAGTTGCCTGGACTTCAATCTTGAAAACGGCGACCTTCACCTGCGCGACGAGGCGGCAGGGAGCGACTACACCCTTCGCCCGGAATTAATTTTTGGCACGGACGGTGCATTTTCTGCGCTGCGCTCCAGCCTGCAACGCCGGCCCCGGTTCGACTACCAGCAAGATTACCTGGCTCATGGCTACAAGGAATTGACCATTCCGCCCGCAGCCGATGGAGGCTGGCGCATGGACCCGGAAGCGCTCCACATATGGCCCCGGCAAAGTTTTATGCTCATCGCGCTGCCCAACCTGGACGGCAGTTTTACTTGCACGCTCTTTGCCCCGTTTGACGGAGCGGACGGATTTGACGCTATTCAGACGCCTGCACAAGCCGAAGCTTACTTTGAGCGCTTTTTTTCGGATGCCAAAGCGCTGATGCCCAGCTTGTTGCATGACTATTTTCAAAACCCGACTTCCGCGCTGGTAACGGTGCGCTGCTACCCTTGGGCGTACAAAAACACGCTGCTGCTCGGTGATTCCGCCCATGCTATTGTGCCTTTTTATGGCCAGGGCATGAATGCCGGGTTCGAAGACTGCGGGGCCCTTGCGCGGCTGATGGATCTACCCGGGAAGGACTGGACCACCCTATTTCGCGCTTTTGAGCAAGAGCGCAAGCCCAACGCCGATGCCATTGCGGAGTTGGCCAAGCGCAATTTCCTGGAAATGCGCGATAAAGTAGCTGATCCCAGGTTTTTGCTGCAAAAAAAGATTGCCGCGCAGGTGGCTGAACGCCATCCGGATCGCTTTACCCCGGTGTATTCGCTGGTAACCTTCAGCGATAAACCTTACGTTACCGCTTTAGCCGAAATGGACCGTCAACAAGCCCTTTTTGACCGGATGTTTGCCTGGCCTGACTTCGAAAAACAGTGGCAGAACGAGTACTGGGACCGTATTGAGGCGTTGTTGCTGGAGCGCGAGCCCATGGCAAACCATTAGGCCAGCGCAGAATTTTTACCGCATAACCGCATAAAAAAAACCGCCTTGAAAGGCGGTTTTTTTTTGCATTGAAAAAGCTGGTCTTCAGCGAGAACCGATCAGTCTCCGCCGCCTTTCTTGGTAACGTCAATTTTGGGAACATCACCGCCGCCTTTCTTGTTAACGTCGATTTTAGGGACATCTCCGCCGCCTTTCTTAGTGACGTCAATTTCACCAGCAGGCTTAACAGGAGCAGCGGGTTTCTTGGTTGAGGAGCCTGCGCCCGTAACGGTGCCCGTGAATTTGGCCAATTCTGTGTTGATGCTGTCCATCTGGAATTGCATTTCTGACAGGGTGGTGGTGAAATAGGCCACGGTGTCCGTGAGTGCTTGTTTTTGCTCGGTAAGCTGGCTTTCCAGGCTGGCAATTTGGTCGGCACCGTTGTTGCAGCCACTAAAGGCCAGGGTTGTGCCTAATGCGAGGGCGAGAAACTGAAATTTCATGGATTTGCTGGTTTGGGTAGGAGTCGAAAGAATCAATTTTGAGGCCAATTATGCCCCGGTTGTATTAATCGCGGCGGTAGACCTATTTTTGCGCAAAATTAACACAGGCAAAATTAGCAAGCCACCTGGTATCAACCTTAAATCCAAGACCATGACCCAATTCAGCAAAAGCATTAAGTTTCTGGCCCTCTCCCTGGCCGTTCTTCTGTTCACCCAGTGTACCGAAGATGATTTGAACAGCCCCATCATCACCCTAAATGGCGACAGCCCCGAGTTTGTTGAACTGGGCGGAACCTATGTTGATTCCGGTGCAGCAGCCAGGGATACCGAAGATGGTGACATTTTCATCATCAACTATGACGAAAGCGCCCTGGATACCGATGTGGTGGGCAGCTACGACATCCTCTTCAGCGCTACCGACGAAGCCGGAAACACCGGATCTGAAGTTCGCATCGTGCACGTCTTTGCCCAAGGCAGCGACTTTGCCGGTGTTTACGAAGTGGTTGAAGACTGCAGTGACGGAAATACCTACACCTACGATGTTACCATCACCGCAGGTGCTAGTCCCAACACCGCCATTATCAGCAATTTTGGCAACTACGGTTTTGCTGTGCTGGTTGACCTCAACCTGACCGGCGACACCAACAGCAACGTTTCCGTGGATGAGTCCATTGGTGGAGCTGATTTTCTTGGCTTAGGCTTCCTGACCACCGGAACCACCACTTCTATGGTCTTCACGCTGGATTACTCGGCCGATGACGGAGTTAGCGTGCTGACCTGCGATGCCGTGTTCACCAAGCAATAATTCGCTTCTGTTTCCGTTGTAGACGTTGGTTAGCTTCAACGGGTATCCACAACGGGTATCCACAACGGATAGAACAACGAATAGAACAATTCATAGAAAGCCGCCCTCACCGGGGCGGCTTTCTTAACTTTGAGCCCCATGTCTTCCAGAACGTTGCGCATTTTACTGGGCTCGCTGTTAACTATCCTGGTGGTAGCGTGCCAAAAAACAGACACGACCCCACCGGTTGTGGTGGTTTTGGAACCGGAATACCGGGTTCCGCTTGGCCAGACTTACCAGGAAAGAGGAGCGTTGGGCACGGACAAAGAGGAAGGCGTGTTGGACACAGCGGCAGTCAGCTCGGATGCCAGCCGCGTTCGCACCGATTCCGTAGGGGAATATCCGGTATACTATTACGTTTCCGATGGCGCGGGAAATGAAGACTCCGCTACCCGATTCGTAGGAGTCTACGCCAGAACCCAGGACTACACCGGCACCTGGTCGGTCCGCGACAGTTGCGATTCTATCCTGATTAACTACGCTGCTGTGGCGGTTCTCGATCCGCTGGACAGCACACAGATTGCCCTTTCCAATTGGCGAAACCGCGGGAGCAGCTACCAAACACATTTGCAGATCCTGGGCAGGCTTGGGAACAGCATCAACCTCAACGATTCCCTCCCGGACTTTACCTACGCGGGCAGTTCCGTGCTTTTGTACGGAACCACCAGCCGCTTTGCCTTCGATTTGCCCTTTGACGAAATCGATTCAGTATCGTTTAAGTCATGTGTTAGCCAATTCCGAAAGCCCTGAGATTTAATGCCCTAATGGGCTTGACACCCCCATAAACAGACAGGCGTCACGCCCCCACAACCGCTGTATGCACGCTCTGAACCATTTGCCCCGAGTTCTCTTGGCTTTGGCCGCCACGGCCGCTCTCAGCGCGTTGCTGCAGGCCTGCAAACCCGCTGACCAAGAGGCTCCACAGATCACGGTCCAGCGCGCCCTGCCGGAATTTGTGCTGCTCGGAGACTCTCTCCCGGAGGCGATATTGGAGGTGGTGGACAACCGCGACTGCGACCTGACGGCCGCGCTGGTGCAGGAAGGCAACGTCGACACGGAGCGCTACGGCGACTACCGGGTGGATTTCAGCATCAGCGACGAGGCCGGCAACGAGAGCAGCGTGGGCTTTGGCGTGCGCGTCGGCATGGAAAAAGAGAGCTACTACGCCGTGGAATACAGCGCCATCGACACCTGCACCTCGGGCATTTTCAGCTACCAGGCCGGCATTCAGGACTGCACTTGCCCTGAAAACAGGGTTCTGCTGTTCAACCTGGGCAATTTTGGCCCCGGCAGCTACGTCAACCTGTTTTTGCAAGGCGATTACGGCCAGGAACTCAGCCTGGACCGCAGCACCGCTTCGCTGCACTGGTCCGGCACCGGCTTAGCCGTGCCCACAGGCGACACGCTCTACCTGAACTGGTCTGTAGACAACGGCGCCATTACGGAAAGCTGCCGAACCCGGCTTGTGAAACGCTGAACCTCTGACCGGGTAGCCAGCTGTCGGCGATGACCGCTGTTGCGTATCGCCAACCTTGTCCGCGTTTGATTGTGCCGCAAATCGCTATATTTATAGGTCGAAGGGCGGCAAAACAGCTTGCAACCGAAGTTAAAACTCCGGAAACGAGTTCTCGCCACAACCCCTTCCCCGCCCCTGCATGGTGCCCCTCCACCAGTGCGCAATCCTTCTGCTCTGCTTCGGCTTAGTGCTCCTTCCCACCGGGATGAGCAACGCGCAATCGGCTTCTGCTGATGCGGCAATTCCGGGACAATACCTGCTGCAATTCCACCCTGGCCAACAACCCTCGGCGCTGCTCAGCAGCCTGCACGCCACCTACCCGGACCAAGCCGCTAAGCTGGAACCCCTCGCTCCTGCTTTGGGCCTGTACCGCCTTGACCTGAGCCCTGAAAGTGACCCGCAACTTTGGCTGCCCCGCCTCCAGCGCCTGCCGGCGTTGCAAGCCGCACAGCTCAACCACAAGCTCCAAAAGCGGCTTATTCCCTCCGATCCCAGTTTCCCCCTGCAATGGGGCATGAACAACATGGGCGGTCCGGGACTGGACGGCGCAGACATTGACGCCCCGGAAGCCTGGGACATCAGCACTGGCGGGGTTACGGCTTTGGGAGATACCATCGTCATCGCTGTGGTCGACGACGGTTTTGACCGCAACCACGAAGATTTGTGGTTTTGGACCAATCGCAGCGAAATTGACGGCGATAGCCTGGACAACGACGGCAACGGCTATGTGGACGACTACCGCGGCTGGAACGCGACAGACGCCAATGCATCGCTGCCCGTAGAACTGCACGGCACCCATGTGTGCGGCATTGCCGCGGCGCTGGGCAACAACGGTCTTGGCGTAACCGGCGTGAATTGGGGCACGCCCATTCTGCCGGTCTTTGCTGAATTAGAAGAAGACGATGTCGTGGCCGCCTACGGCTACATTCACGCCATGCGCAAGCGCTACGACGCCACAGGCGGAGCAGAAGGCGCTTTTGTCGTGGTTACCAATTCCAGCTTCGGGCTTGATTTCGCGCAGCCGGAAGAATTCCCCATCTGGTGCGCCATGTACGACAGCCTCGGCGCATTGGGCATCCTGAGTCCGGCGGCAACTATCAACGCGTTCCTGAACGTGGACGTTATCGGCGACGTGCCCACCACCTGTTCCAGCCCCTACATGATTGCCGTGACCAATACGGACAACGATGATGAGCTTAGCGGCGCAGGTTATGGCCTCGAAAACATTGATTTGGGGGCACCAGGAACGGGGGTGTATTCAACGACGCCGGGAAACACTTATTCGTTTAATAGCGGAACATCCATGGCCACGCCACATGTGGCGGGAACCATTGCGCTGCTTTACGCCGCTGCGTGTCCGCGCTTTTTGGAAGACTACCGTTTTGATCCGGCAGGCATGGCGCTGTTGGTGCGTCAATACCTGCTGGATGGCGTAACGCCCGTTGACGACCTGAACTTGCGCAGTGTTTCGGGCGGTCGCCTGAACATTCATCAGGCTATGTTGGCGTTGCTGGACGGCTACTGCCGTGTAGATGGCGTGCCAAGCGTTCAGCCCATGGCAGGCTCGCTGCACCTTTACCCCAATCCGGTGGGCGCACAGGGCATGCTGTATGTCGAAGGGCTTGCGTGGCCCGAAGCCAGTTTAGGCGCTGAACGCCAACCCTGGTCGCTGCGCGATGCGCTCGGCCGGCCGCTCCGCTCCGGGTTATGGGCTGCTGGTTCGGTGCTTGGGGTCTCTATGGAGGGCTTATCTCCAGGACTGTATTTTTTTGAGAGCCCCGCTGCAGCGATACCGGTGGTGTTGCTGCCCTGATGCCGCGTATTGCCGCATAGCCCTTCGCCCGAATTACAGCGTGTATTGGACCGCACCACCCGCCCCATGAAGTTATGAACATGCCAGGAATAACCGCTTAAGTGGCCAGTCCTTGCACCGGTAATCCGCTAACTTGCCGCCCTGTGGAGTACCGCTGGGAATGGGAGCCGGTTGATGAAAACCGGGTTGTGGCCTTGCAACGCGAACTGGGCATTCACCCGGTGTTTTGCCGGTTGTTGGTGCAGCGAGGCGTTAGCGATTTTGAAGGGGCCCGCCAGTTTTTCCGGCCCGAACTAAAGCACTTGCATGCGCCGCTGGCCATGAAGGGCATGGTGCAAGCCTTGGATCGGCTCGACCTTGCACTTAGCCGCGGCGAGCGCATGTTGGTTTACGGCGACTACGATGTGGATGGCACCACGGCCGTGGCGCTGGTGTACCGTTTTTTGCGCCGTCGCCATGATGCCGTGGAATATTACATTCCCGACCGGGATAGCGAAGGCTATGGTTTGTCCGAGGCAGGTGTCCGTTACGCGGCAGCTACCGGCGTTGGGCTCATCCTTACGCTGGACTGCGGCATCAAAGCGGTGGACCGTGTTGCAGAAGCCCGCGCCCTGGGCATAGAGGTTATCGTAACAGATCACCACCTTCCCGGAAGCGAATTGCCGGATGCAGTGGCCATTTTAGACCCCAAACAAGCCGATTGCGGGTACCCTTACAAAGAACTCTGCGGCTGCGGCGTCGGGTTTAAGCTTTTGCAGGGGTTTGTGGAGCGGCACGGGCTGTCTACGGACGAATTGTACGAGGGCCTGGATCTGGTGGCGGTCAGCATCGCTGCCGACATTGTTCCCGTTACGGGCGAAAATCGCGTGCTGCTGCACCACGGCTTGCGGCGCCTGGCAGAAGCGCCCCGTCCCGGACTGCGCGCCCTGCTAAGGCAGGCCAAAGTTACCGGGACCCCAACCATCCGCGACGTCGTCTTCGGGCTGGCTCCGCGGATCAACGCCGCCGGACGCATGGGCCACGCGCGCGACGCAGTGGCGATGCTCCTGGCAGAAACCGAAGACCCTGCGCGTGACGGTGCCGATGAACTGCAAAGCCGCAACGACCACCGCAAGCAGGAAGACCAGGACACCACCCGCGAAGCGCTGACCATGCTCTGGGCCTGGCCGGATCGGGAAGAGCGCTTTTCTACGGTAGTCTTTGCGGAACACTGGCACAAAGGCGTCATTGGCATTGTGGCCAGCCGCCTGATTGAGAAACACTACCGGCCCACCATCGTGCTGACGGCATCGAACGGGCAGGCCGTAGGCTCCGCGCGGTCCGTGCCGGGGCTTGATATCCACGACGCCATCGCCGCCTGCAGCGATCTGTTGGACCGCTTCGGCGGGCATCCTTTTGCGGCCGGCCTGAGCATGCCTTTGGCCAACGTGCCAATTTTTCGAGAGCGTTTCGAAGCGGCGGTACGGGAGCGCATTCCCCGCGACCTTCTGGTTCCGCGTTTGCGCATCGATGCCGAATTGACGCTCCCGGATCTGAAAGAGAAATTCTTTAGCATCCTGCGGCAATTTGAGCCCTTTGGACCGGGCAACCCCGCTCCCATTTTCGCCAGCAGAGCACTCCAAACCCAGGGAGCGCCCCGGGTGTTAAAAGAAGAGCACCTCAAAGTGCAGGTGCGGGGCGCCGGTGCCAGTTTTGACGGCATTGCCTTTGGGCAAGCCTCGTCACTGGAACTCTGCAGCAGTGGCAAACCTCTCGCGCTGGCTTACCACGTAGAAGAAAACCGCTGGAACGGACAAGTATCGCTGCAATTGCAAATCAAATCCATTAAACGGAGCGAGGAAATTGAAGCATAACATACTCTATTGTATTGTTTCTGCTTGGTTGTACCTGTTCATGCCCGCCGTCCTGCATGCGCAGTTTTTCTCGGGCACCGCACTCACCTCTGACCCGGTGAGCGCCCACGGTTACCATACCTTCAGCAGTCTGAATCCCGCCTATGCCGGCGTTTTTGACGATGGTGCCGTTTTCGCCACAGGACAAAGCCTTGCAGCCGTGTTGGACACCCTGGTCAGTTCGTCCTTCACGCTCGGCGTTCGCCAAGCCGTGGGGAGTTTTGACGGGGCCTTCACCGCCAACCTGACCTACGTCTTTGTGCCTTTCAGCGCGCGCTATGTTACCGCTGATGTCGGTTTTGCTTACCCAGTCATTGACGAGACTGGGCACCGGCTGTTGGTCGGGGGAAGTGTGGGCCTGGGCAGTCGCGAGATTGTCGGCTTTCAACAGGCAGGCGTACCCACCGCGCTGGACCGGCGCAACCGATTCTTCCCCGACTTTGATGCGGGCATCTGGTACACCTACCAAAATCTTTCGCTGGGGGCTGGTGCCACGCACCTGGGTCGTCCTACGGTGGAATACACCTCGGCCGTCACCGCCACCATCGACGACATTTATTACCTCAACGCAAGCTATGGCATTGACCTGGACGGCCTGGTCATCACCCCTTCGTTTCTGGGGCGCTACGCCAATTCCGGCAATTTCCTGAGCGATTTCATGGCTGATGCCCGCTTTGATGACCAATTTGGAGTAGGCGTCGGTTACCGGATTGACCTGCGGCAACAAGTGCCGCCAAACCCGAGTTTTCCGGTGGTGCAAGAGCGGTTCCAGCAAATCCTGCTGAGCGCTGAGGTAGGCTTCGAGGAACGTTTTTCGCTCCGCGGGACGTATACTTACGTGCTCAATCAATTCGCTGCAGACCGCAGCAATTTTGAACTGACCCTGTTGTACCGCTACCAGAAAAGTCAAGAAAGCAGCCAGACCCGGCGTCCGGGCCCGCTGCAAATGCAACCATGATCCTGCAAACAATTCTGATCTTTTGAATCTACCATGATTCTTCAGGCCGACCATCTGATCAAGCGCTACAAAGGCCGGGCCGTCGTCAATGACGTAAGCCTGCAAGTTGGCCAAGGCGAAATTGTCGGGTTGCTCGGCCCCAACGGCGCGGGCAAAACAACGAGCTTTTACATGATCGTGGGGCTGGTTAAACCCGCAGAAGGCGTCATTCGGCTGGACGGAAAAGACATTACGCGCCTGCCCATGTTTCGCCGCGCTAAGATGGGCATTGGCTACCTGCCGCAGGAGGCCTCGGTGTTTCGAAAGTTGAGTGTGGAAGACAACATCGCCGCCGTGTTGGAAATGACCGGGCTGACCAAAGCGGACCAACACGCCAAACTCGAGCGCCTGATCGGTGAATTCGGTTTGGAAAACGTGCGCAAAAGCAACGGCGATGTGCTGTCGGGCGGTGAGCGCCGCCGCACTGAAATCGCCCGGGCCCTGGCGGTAGATCCCAAGTTTATTTTGTTAGACGAGCCTTTCGCGGGCATCGATCCCATTGCTGTTGAAGACATTCAGGGCATCGTCAGCGGGCTGCGCGACCGCAACATCGGGGTGCTGATCACCGACCACAACGTCCAGGAAACCCTGTCCATCACCGATCGCGCTTACCTGCTTTTTGAAGGCAAAATCCTGCGCTCCGGCAGCGCCGAAGAACTGGCCGCCGATGAGCAGGTCAGACGGGTTTATCTTGGTCAGAACTTTGAGCTGCGTCGCAAGCGCCCAACGGGTGCAACACCATCCTGACGCACCTTTTAGGGCTTTTTAGCGCTGGCTTCGTAAATTTCGAAAAATCGACCACTTTGGCTCTCCTTCCCAGGAAACCCTCTGAAGTACCTCGCGGCGTTTTTAACGCCGTGTTTTCGTGGATGCTCAAGCAGCGCATCGGCCAGATTGAGCACTTTATGCAACACCCGCAACAGGTGCAGGACGAAGTGTTTCGCAGGCTGATAAACGACGGCGCCAAAACCACCTGGGGGCGCGACCACGGCTATGCGGACATCCGCACACCGGAAGAATACCGGCAACGCGTGCCCGTTCAGGATTACGAAGATGTGCAGCCCCTCATTGAGCGGGTCATGAAAGGCGAACAAGGTCTGCTTTGGCCCTCAGAAATTAAGTGGTTCGCCAAGTCATCGGGCACCACAGCGGCCCGGAGCAAATTTATTCCCGTTAGTAAAGAAGCGCTGGAAGAATGCCATTTTGCCGGGGGAAAAGACCTCATGTCGCTCTACTGCTACCATGTTCCCGACACCAAAGTATTCAGTGGCCGCGGACTGGTCATGGGCGGCAGCCACCAAGTGAACAAGCTCAACGAAGGCACTTATTTCGGCGATGTCTCCGCGGTGATGATGCAAAACATGCCCATGGCCGCGCGCTTTATTCGCACACCTGATTTGTCCATCGCCCTGCTGGACGACTGGGAGGAAAAGATTGAACGCATAGTAGAAACCACCCTGCGTCAAAATGTGACCCACATCGCAGGCGTGCCCACCTGGACCATTGTGCTCATTGAACATCTGTTCAAAGAAACCGGCAAGAACAACCTGCTGGACATCTGGCCAAATCTGGAGCTCTACATCCACGGAGGCGTCAGCTTTGCCCCGTACCGAAAACGGTTCAAGGAACTCATCCCTTCGCCCGACATGAACTACCTGGAAACCTACAATGCCTCCGAGGGTTTCTTTGCCATCCAGGACCACCTGGACAGCCACGACCTGCTGCTCATGCTCGACTACGGCATCTACTACGAGTTCATTCCCGTGTCAGAATTTAACCGCAATGAGCCGCGCACCGTGGGGCTGGACGGTCTGGAACTGGGCAAAATCTATGCGTTGGTGATCAGCACCAATGCAGGGCTGTGGCGCTACCGCATCGGCGACACGGTTCGCATCACCAGCCTGGATCCCTTTCGCGTGCAAGTGGCTGGCCGCATCCGGCATTTCATTAACGCGTTTGGCGAAGAGGTAATCGTAGAAAACGCCGACCGGGCCATTGAGCAAGCGTCAGCCGCCACAGGTGCGCTGGTTCGCGAGTACACGGCGGCTCCCATATATTTTGAAGCGGGCGAAAAGGGAGGGCACGAATGGCTGGTGGAGTTCGATACGCCGCCTGAGTCGCTTGAAGCCTTTACCGAAGCGCTGGACCGCACCTTGCAGGAAATCAATTCAGACTACGCCGCCAAGCGCCACAAAAGCATGGCCCTGGGCATGCCCATTCTCCACGCTGTGCCTCACAATACCTTTTACGATTGGCTTAAGCGCAAAGGCAAACTCGGCGGGCAGCACAAAGTTCCCAGACTGGCCAACAACCGGGAGTATTTGGAGGAGATTTTGAACACAACGTAACCTTTTGGTCAAAGACCGGGTATAACGAACTACGCCATGCCCTATTCGCGCCCAAAATCAGGCGCTCTGGCCGAGACGATGCCTACCAACCTACTGGGAGCCAGCGAAGCCGAGCCAGACAACGCCACCCTCCTGGCTGCTGAAATCAGCAGGCTGCAGTGCCGTATCGCGGAACTGGAGGCCCAAAAAGCGCTTATTGCGTTGGAATTCAGACAGTTGGAAAAAACCCTACCCTTCTACCGGGCGCTTCCTGCGCTACTCCCGGACACTTTTGTGGTGGCCTTTGACCGGCAATTGCGCTTTCAACTCGCCGAAGGGCCGTTGCTGGACGCGCTGGGTTATAAGTCTGCTGATATTGTTGGGCAAAGCGTGTTGGATCCCCTGCCGGACGGACGGGGCTGGAGGCAATGGGAAGCTCATTTTCGGGGCACCCTCCGGGGCCAGACTTTTAGCCGGGAAGTAGAAGACCAGGGCCGTTTTTACCAAGTTGACCTGGTTCCCGTCCGGGAGCCAGACGGAAGCATTTCAGGTGGCCTGCAGGTGACGCGCGACATCAGCGCACTCAAATTGCAGCGGGCCTCCGCAGAGCGCCGCGCTGCCGACATGGCCCGCACCAACGTGGAGTTGAACCGGTACATCTCGACCAACCTGGAACTGGAGCAATTCGCGTACATCGCCGCGCATGACCTCAAGGAGCCCATTCGAACCATTATCAGTTTTGCGCAATTGTTGCAGCGCCGCCACGGCCCTTCCATAGACGAAGAAGGCCAGGAGTTCATGGAATACATTGTGCAGGGCTCGCGGCGCATGGAGGCACTGATCACAGGCCTGTTAGACTATAGCAGCCTGGACAATCGCGGGCAGAAGGATCTGCAAACCGTATCCGCGCACGACATTCTGGAAGGCGTGCTGCGCAATCTGGGCACCCAGATTCAGGAGCGGCAGGTGGAAGTCATCTTTGGCGAACTGCCCGTGGTGCGCGGCGACGCCGTGCAACTGGGCCAACTCTTCCAGAATTTGGTGAGCAACGGCATCAAATTCAACACCAGCGAGCATCCCCTCATTCGCATTGAAGGCGAATTGGACCCGTCTTCGGGCGGCGATCACTGGAAGTTCACCGTGCGCGACAACGGCATCGGCATTCCCGACGATGGCATGGACAAGATCTTTGGCATCTTCCGCCGCCTGCACAACCGCGACGAATACGAAGGCGCAGGCATCGGGCTGGCGGTGTGCAAAAAAATTGTGGAGCGCCACGGCGGCCACATCTGGGCCGAAAGCAGCCCCGGGCAAGGCACGAGTTTTTGCTTTACCCTGCCCAAGCTGGTAAAAGGCTAAATGACCTACTTGTCCCGCTCCGTAACGTAGCGCACCAAGCGCTCCAGCGAGTCGCGGGTGGGGGAAGGCTCAAATTGGCGCAGCAACACAAATGCGCGTTCCTGGTATTCGTACATCGCCTTGCGCGCATAATCCATTCCTCCGCTGGCCTGCACGAACCCAATCACTTCGTTTACCTTTTCGCGGTCGTCCCCTCCCCCTTTTACGAGCGAAATGATCCGTCGCTTGTCGCTGCGGCTTGCTTTGCTCAAGGCGTAGATGAGCGGCAAAGTCATTTTGCGCTCCTTGATGTCGATACCGGTGGGTTTGCCCACATCGTCCGGACCGTAGTCGAACAGGTCGTCTTTGATTTGAAACGCGATGCCGATCAGTTCGCCAAACTGGCGCAGACGCTCGATGGTCTCCGGATTGGTGGTGGTGGAGGCAGCACCCGCAGCACAACTCGCCGCAATAAGCGACGCTGTTTTTCGCCTGATGATATCAAAGTAGATGGACTCCTGGATGTCCAGTTTGCGGGCCTTTTCCATCTGCATCAGCTCGCCCTCGGCCATTTCGCGCACCGCAGTGGAGGTGATCTGCAGAATTTGCGTCTGGCCGGTTTCCAAGCTGAGCAGCAAACCCTTAGACAGCAGGTAATCGCCCACTAACACGGCAATTTTGTTCTTCCACAGGTGGTTGATACTGAAAAAACCGCGCCGCATGTAGGCGTCATCCACCACGTCGTCGTGCACCAGCGTGGCCGTGTGCAGCAATTCAATGAGCGAAGCGGCCACGTAGGTAGGCTCGCCAATTTTTCCACACAACTGCGCAGAAAGCATCACAAACATGGGGCGAACCTGCTTGCCCTTGCGTTTTACAATGTAGTACATGACCCGGTCCAACAGGGCCACGTTGCTCTTTACGCTTTCGCGAAACTTTTGCTCGAAGGTGTCGAGCTCTTCCCGGATGGGACGCTGGATTTGGGCCAGCTCATTGGGCATGCAGGAATTTTGGGCAAAGCTAAGCCTGCTGCATTCAATAAGTCGATTTCCCTGCCGAACTTGGGGCAGGGTCCGGTCTTAAAAGTGCCTGTCCAGAAATAGTTATGAACGTTCAAAAAAGTATTCAACTCAAGGGCAGCGGAGGCCGCCCGTTTTTACTAGACCTCTACGCTCCGGAGGCAGGTCCGCATCGCCCCTTGGTGGTCTTTGTGCACGGCTTTAAGGGTTTCAAAGACTACGCTTGCTGGGAATTGGTGGCCCGGGAGTTTGTGGCTGCGGGATTTGTGTTTATCAAATTCAACTTTTCGCACAATGGCACCACGGTGGAAAACCCGTCCGCTTTTGACGACCTGGAGGCCTTTGGCAACAACAATTTCAGCCGGGAGTTGGACGACCTGGGCACCGTCCTGGATTGGGCACTATCCGGCGAGCAGTTGCACACTTTTAACATCGACCCGGGACAGGTAAGCCTGATCGGCCACAGCCGGGGTGGCGCCACCGTTTTGCTCAAAGCCCACGAAGACGAGCGCGTTAAACGAGTGGTCAGTTGGGCTGGTGTCGGCAATCTGGACGCGTATATGCGGGCAGATGAAGTGACTCGCTGGCGCGAAAGCGGAGTGGTTTACGTGGAAAACAGCCGCACCAAGCAGCAAATGCCCCTCTACTACCAACTCTACGAGGACTTTGTGGCCCATGCCGACCGCCTGGACCTGGAAGCCGCCCTGCGCAGCATGAACCAGCCCTACCTGGTGGTGCACGGCACCGCCGATACCGTGGTGCCTTACTCCGCCGCGCTGCACCTGTACGAAAACAGCCACAACTCCGAGCTGGAAACCATCATGGGTGCCGACCACACCTTTGGCGCTTTGCATCCCTGGCCGAGTGCCGCCTTGCCGGATCACCTGGAACTCGTGGTCAAAAAAACGGTGGCCTACCTGGGGCGGAGGTGAGGTGTGGCCTGGAGGGCTGGTAAGGGTTCGCAATCTGGCCTACTGAGGCTATTTAGCTGAATTGCGTCTGTTTAGTGACGGATGTTAGCTGAATTGCATCAGTCAATTGACGGAATTTAGTTGGATGGCGTCAATAATGCTGTTTTTCATGCCGCCGCTCTTGCGAATTCTTGAAGCTCAGGTGCTCGAAAGCCTGGTGCCAAACAAAGTGGTCATGCTGCTCAGCCCAAGGCGCGTTGGCAAAACGGTGCTGCTGGAGCACATCATCAAAAAAATTGCGCAAGCCCACTTATTGCTCAATGGCTAAGACCCAGGGGCTCAAGAACTTCTGGAGCGCAGCAGCATCGCCAACTACAAGAACATTTTAAGTGCCGTGCGCTTTTTGATCCTGAGCATGAGCAAGAATACGGTAGAAAAATACCTCCATCTATTGACCAAAGTATTTGTTATCTATTGCATTGGTGGCTTCAGCAGAAACTTGCGAAAAGAGGTGTCTAAAAGCAGCCGTTGGTACTTTCACGACAAAGGGTTGCGCAATGTGCTCATCAACAATTTCAATCCGCATTGGCTGAGAACGGACACGGCAGAACTTTGGGCGAATTATTTGGTCAGCGAGCGAATAAAGTTTCAACATTACCACAATATTTTTTCTAACAACTATTTCCGGAGGACCTACGATCAGCAAGAAATTGACTGGATTGAAGAGCGGGATGGTAAGCTCTTTGCCTTTAAATTCAAATGTAATTCCGAAAAAAGGGCCAAAACACTCATTGCCTGGCAAAAAGCTTACCCAGAAGCAGAATTCAGCGTCATCCATCCCGGCAATTACGCCGAATGGCTCCGGGTTGATGGATCTGCCTCATCCGGTAAGCCAGCATAAGATCCGGGCATAATGGGGTTGATCGGGCATAGAAGTATGGGAGTACCTTTGACGCCGTGATATCCACCAGATCCCTTCGCCCGAAATGGAGCAGCGCATTGCTGGCCATGGTCTTGTTTGCCGCCTGCCAAAGCGACGGCGGCGGCATTAACATTTTCTCTGTACAGGATGACATTGACCTGGGCATGCAGGTCAGCGATGAAATTGAAGCGGATCCCGCAACCTATCCCGTTTTGTCCGAGGGGCTTTATCCGGAAGCCTATGGTCACTTGCGCCGCATCCGGGACGAAATTCTGAACAATGCCGAGGTGAGCAACGAGGATGTCTTTGCCTGGGACGTGAAACTGATTGAAGACGATGAGGTGCTCAACGCCTTTTGTACGCCGGGTGGCCACATCTATGTTTACACTGGCCTGGTTAAATTCCTGGACTCTGAAGATCAATTGGCTGGCGTGATGGGCCACGAAATTGCGCACGCCGCCCTTCGCCACAGCACCGACCAATTGACCCAGATCTACGGCATTGAGTTGCTGCTCGGCATCGTATTGGGCAACAGCAGCAGCACCCTGACCGACATTGCTGCGTCGCTTGTGGTGCTCAAGTTTAGCCGCGACCACGAAGAACAGAGCGACGAGTACTCCGTGCGCTACCTCTGTGATACAGAATATGATGCGCGTGGGGCCGCCCGATTTTTTGAAAAGTTGGTGGCTGCGGGTACGCCTACCCCACCCCAGTTTCTGTCCAGCCACCCGGACCCGGACAACCGCGTTGAGAGCATTCTCGGTTTCTGGGAGGAGCTTGGTTGTGGCGAAGGAGGCACGTTTGTGGACCGGTACAACGATTTTAAGAATTCGTTGCCTTAATTTCACGGCTTCGTAAAGGCTGAAAATTGTTGGACGGAGGCGGGCTTCATTTGAATGTATATTTTAATAATATTTTTTATCGATTAATCGCTGGAATACAGGAGTGACATTGACGGTTTAAGAGGCCTAGCGGTCATTGCCGTTATAGTTTACCATTTAAAATTCTTGGAGTTTGGCTACCTAGGCGTAGATATCTTCTTTGTCATTAGCGGGTACCTTATAACATATTTGCTATATAATAATAGGTATAAGTCATTAACAGAATTCTACATAAATAGGATTCGGAGAATTATTCCATTAACCTTGTTCACCACCTTAGTGGCGCTGGCAGTTGGGGCCTATTTAATGTTACCGGATGATTTAGAAAACCTAAGTCAATCCGCAATTGCATCAAATACCTTTACAAACAATATTCTTTTACTTAAAACTACAGTTCGGTATTGGGATCCAGTGAATGACTATAAACCACTGATGCACACATGGAGTTTAGCAATAGAGGAACAATTCTATATTGCTTATCCACTTCTATTTTTCGTTTTCAAAAATGAGAGAAGGAAATGGGTTCTGCCAATTTTGGTAACGTTGTCTTTTGCGTCGTTGGCTAATTTCATACTAAGCAACAATGATCCAATTAAATTTTACTTGCTTCAGTTTCGTTTTTTTGAGCTCAGCATTGGGGGAATCTTGGCTATTATTACTACCAAAAAACTGTTGCCAAAAGTATTTAGCGCCATAAGCTTGGTTGCTTTGGTTGCCATTTTGCTGTTCACTATACCTATTCAGGCTGACTACTTGTTAATCATCGCAGTAATTTCGACCGGAGGAATTATAGCCTCAAAGAAGACGGCAATTAGCACAATGTTACTTGAAAACAGTTTAATAGTATGGATAGGTAAAATAAGCTTTAGTTTATACATGTGGCATCAAGTAGTGCTTGCTTTCATACGATATAGTTTTATAAATGAAATGAATTTAGGACTAACAATAGCCTATTTCACCGGCATCACAATACTTTCGCTTATAACTTTCAGGTTAATAGAAAAGCCATTACGAGACAATAATATAGTTTCTAATAAGTATGTTATATACACGTTGCTAACCGGAGTTCTAACTTCAATTTCTATTTCCGGATATTTATTGTCCGCTTCTGGAGTTGTCAGAGATGTCCCAGAATTACAATACTGGAGAGGTGAAAAAAACGATGTTGAAATTCATAGAAACTACAACTTGAGGGTACATGGTTATGAGGTTCCATTTGAAGCAACAGATAAAATCAAAGTCCTGGTTGTAGGAAATAGCTTTGCAAGAGATTGGGCAAATATCCTCTTAGAATCGAATTACAAAGACAGTATAAATATTACATATATATTTAAATTATCAAAGCAACAAAACTTAAATTTTTTGCATCAGGCAGACTTTATCTTTTTCTCCGAATCAGACAGCAAAGACCTCTCTAATTTTTTCACCTCAAATCAGATTGATACCACAAAAGTTTGGAACATAGGTACTAAATCCTTCGGTACTTCAAATGGTCAGTTTTACCTTCAGCGAAACAAACCAGATTACTGTAGTCTTAGAGCAATCATTCCTTTGGAAATCCAACAACAAAATGAGTCAAGCAACAATCAATGGGGCTCAAAATACGTGGATCTAATAGGTGCAATCTCAGAGGATAATAATTCCGTCCCTGTTTTTACTCCGGATTGCAAGTTCATAAGCCATGATTGTCGGCATCTAACTCAATCAGGCGCAAAATATTATGCAATAATATTAGAAAATGAATTACATACAATGTTTAATTAAATATTGTTGTTTAAGCGCTGCCCCATCCAAAAACCCAGCGCTGCAGCCGCGGTGCCCACCAGAACACTTGACCCGAGATAGGTAAGCGCCATGGTTTGCTGGCCGCTGCGGAACAACTGGAGCCCTTCCAGAGAGAAGGCCGAGAAGGTAGTGAACCCGCCGAGCAGGCCACTGAATACGGCCCCGCGTAACGCGGGCGACCAGGCTGTAGGCGCGGCACTTTGCCAGCCCCAGAGTAGCCCCATGACGAAGGAGCCCACGACATTGATCAGAAAGGTACCCAGCGGAAATGCTGCGTTGGGGTTGCCCAGGTAGCCTTGCAGCGCCGCGAGGCTGACACCGTAGCGCAACATGGAGCCGATTGCTCCTCCGAAAGCTACTGCCAGCCAGGTCATGGGGTAAAGGTAAGGGATCAGGCTTTGCGGACCAGCAGTTGTTCGTAAAGCGCCGCGACGTCCCGGACCAAACGCTGGTAGCCGAAACGCGCAAAGACCTCTTGTTCGCCGGTGCGACCGAGGGTGGCACGAAGCTCAGGATCTTGTGCCAACACCAGCAGACGGTCCGCGAAGCCGGCGTGGTCCGTTTTTTCGGTCAGGTAAGGCAGAAATTCCGGTGGAAGGATGTCGCGGATACCGCCGACGTCTGTGCTGACCAGCGGCTTGCCGGCGGCAAGCGCTTCAATCAAGCTGACCGGGGTGCCTTCGTTGAGCGAACTCAACGCAATGATGTCCAGGCCGGCGAAGGCGCGGTCCACGTCCTGGATCCAACTGGTGAAGACCACCGGCGTGTTGATGGCGGACAGCGGGGGTTGGTCATCGTGCGCGGCGGTGAACGCAAGCTGGTTCTCGCGGCATTGCGCTTCGACCATTGGGCGGCTTTCGCCGTCGCCGATCAAAAAGGCGATGAGGCGCCCGGAAGGGTTTTGGGTTTTGTAGCGGCGCTCGGCGTCAGCAAAGGCCTTGAGGAAAAGTCCGTGCTGCTTAACCGGCACCAAGCGACCGACGATGCCAATCGCGACATCGTTGGGGCCTAACTTATAGCGTTCGCGAAAGGCTTCGCGCTTTTGCTGGCGGTCGCTGCGGAAACGGTCCAGGTCAAAGCCCAAGGGGACTACGTGGATGCGCTCTGGTGTGGTAATCCGGAAATCGCGGCTCAACTCCCGTTTCTGGCTCGGGCTGATGGCGATAATGCCTGTGCTTTTTCGGGCCAGGTAGCGCTCAATTTCCAAAAAGACCCGCGTTTTGCCCGGGCCGAAGTACGAATGAAACACATGCCCGTGAAAGGTGTGCAGCACCACCGCAACACCTTCGTGAATGGCGGCCAAGCGGCCCACCGTGCCCGGTTTGGCGGCGTGCGTGTGCACGATGTCCGGACGAAACTCGCGGATGATGCCGCGCAATTCGCGGTACGCCAAGTAATCCTTTTGTGGGCTCAGTTCGCGCTGCATGTGTTGCACAAAACGCGGCTGTATGCCCAAGCTGTGGGGAATGAACTCGCTGGAGGCTTCGGAGTCGTCTTTCATGCCCGATACCAGCAAGGTCTCGTACTCCGGCGCCAGGTAGCGCGTTAGGTAGGAGGCGTTAAAGGTGGGGCCACCGAGGTTGAGCCGGTTGATGATGCGCAGGACACGGGGCATGGGAAACTATATTTTACACTACGATTTACTCTGGACCAGCTATTTTCCTTATTGTAGATATCTACACAATGGTATCAACCAATTGCATGCTTCGTTTAAAGTGGTGTCAATCCAACTTGACAACACTAATCAGTTTTCTAAGCCTAAAAACTTCACCAGATTTGAAACTCCTTTTGAAGTTTCTATAGTTCCGCATTACCCTAAATCGCATACTAAGTGTCCACTGATTTGTATAGTAAGTCTTGCCCTTTGAAATGCTTGACTGGGGCACACTTTTAGAATTACCTTCATGCAAATAGTCAACTGACTTTACATAAACGTCGTGTGCATGGTCCATAATTTTAATGTGTATGTCTAAAAGGCTTTCATCACCAGAAAACTCTGTAAACTCAGTTGTTAACAAATTACCTGAATCAATCCCCTCATCTAACCACATCACTGTGTTTCCAATTAAATGAACCTGGTTAGTAGCAAGACACCAATTTGTACAATTTGGTCCACCTTTAATGTACGGAGAAAGACCGGTATGAAGATTTAATATACCGATAGTTGGACTAATCTCAAACATGTGCTTTCGAATCAACCGTGTGCCGGAAACCAAAATCAAGTCGGGATTCAGGTTCTTAGAGAATTCAAAGGCCTCCATTGAATTAATATTCTCTACATCAATAACATTCCTAATTGGTAATTCGGGAAATCCCTTGCTGTAATAACGAAGTAAATCTCTCCAAGCATTTCCTAAAGACGGTATCAATGATTTTTCCAAAAATTTCTCTACTAAAAACCTCAAACCAATGCCATTCTTACTAATTCTTGACTCTGTAACAATCCCAACAATTTCATGGTTAACACCAAGTTTGTTTGCAAGGGCAAACTGATTTGACTCACTACCAATCCACAATAGTAATTTCATCTGTAGCCGATTGATGATTTAAATCTTTCTAGCACATTAGATATTCGTAATCGTGTTTTAAACCAACTCTCATTGTATAATTCTATGCGTGGTACTTCAAACAAATCGCATTTCATTGGGTCAAAAGGAGATTGCTTGACGGCTAGCCCAATTTTGTAACCGCACTCCTGACTAAGCAGTTTTGTAGTGGCATTATAACTGCCTACCGGATAGGAAATGGAAATTGGAAAGTATCCCAAATTGAGATTGATATCACATGCAGAACGCTCCAATTCCTCTTTAATGACAGTTGTGTCTTCAATACTACCCAACATGGCATGTGTCTTTGTGTGGCTACCAATATAATGTCCAGATTGGCGAATAGAACGCAAATCATTCCAGTCCATCATCAGCTTCGGTAATTCCACGTCAGAGAAAGTCTCCCTTACCTTTTCTAAAACAACTTGCCTTTGATCGTGTGACAGCGTCTTCAGCAGTGGCTTCAACCTGTAAACAAAAGCCAACCCTTCTTTGCTACTGAGAAATTTGCCAGATCGCAAATTTTTTGGCAAAAAACCAAAGTCCAACTCAATTACTTTTATATTTGTATTTATGAATGAATAATCAAGTAAATAGGTCCATGTTGGCGTGTTTCTATTTATGCAATCAGTTACCACATAAAAAGAAGCCTTCACGCCATGCTGTTCCAATATTGGCAAGGCATATTGAATGTTATCTTTATAACCGTCATCAAACATTATCGTAGCATACTTATGTTTGATACTAAATAACTCATCCGTCAATGCAATATCTTCAAACAATACAATTGAATAATTATTACCAATATGACGTATACACCTGTCAAATAATCTCACATCCATTGGATCCCATAACCTTTCACGCGATGGATTGACTCTGTGGAAAAGAAAATTATGAATCATACTATTTGCCAAACTAATTTCTTCAATTCAAATTACAGTTTTTGCTCAAACAAGGTGCCATTTTCGCCACCAATATTGAAACACCACCAGACCCCAAATGCGGGCGTGAACATCGCCGGGGCTGGGGCTGAAGAGTTTTTCTTTCAGTTGTTGGATGACCCCAGGATCAAAAATTCCCTGCTCGCGAATGTAGGCATCCGCCAGCAAATCGTCCGCAATCCAGGAGCGCAGCTCGTTGCGGAACCACTTGAGCAGCGGCACTTCAAAGCCGTGTTTGGGCCGGTTGTAGAGTTCTGGTGGCAGCAGATCGCGAAACGCATCCTGCACGATTCGCTTTTTTATACCGCCGCTAATTTTGCTGCTGACCGGAAGGCGCGCTGCAAAATCCACCACGCGGTGATCGAGAAAGGGAACGCGCACCTCCAGGCTGTGCGCCATGGACATGCTGTCTACCTTGTGAAGCATGTCTCCGGGAAGGACCATGCGCTGGTCAGTCGTCAGGACGGGAGCCAGCCCGGATGCGTGCTCAAAGGCGCGTGTCAGGTGGCGCTTGCGGGCTAAGTAATCCGCCTGCTGCTGTTTAACCTGCTCCTGCCAGGCAGGGGCAAGCATGCTCAGTGCCTCCGCTTCCGGGGCATAGCCGCACCAGCGCCAGTAGCGATTTGCGGGAGTCATGGCGCGGCCTTCGGCAAAACGGGCCAACTGGCGCAACCGGTTGCCCAGCGGGCTTTGCCGGCTTTGCGGCATGCGGTTGAGCAGCGGTCCGGCTGCGCCCACCAAAGCGGCGGCAGCTCCGCCCTGTTCCACTCGCACATGGCCCATGTGCTTGTGGTAACCACCGAATAGTTCATCGGCTCCATCACCGCTCAGTGATACCGTAACTTTTTTTCTGGTTTCACGACTCAAAATGCTCACCGCCAACGCGGAAGAATCTGCGAAGGGCTGATCAAATTGATCGAGCGTGTCGTGCAGGTGCGCAAACAGATCGTCGTTGCTCAGGGAGAATACCGTATGGTTTGTTTTGTATTTCTCTGCTACTTTTTGTGCGTAACTGGTCTCGTCGTAAAACGGCTCATCGCGGTAGCCGATGGAGAACGTGGAAAGTTGCTTTACATGCTTCGACGCAAGCGCTACAATCACCGACGAGTCAATTCCACCGCTAAGGAAAGCCCCCAGGGGCACATCTGCAACGAGGCGAAGTTGCACAGCGTCTTCGAGCAATTCGCGCAGCCGTTGCTGTTGGTCAGCGTAATCCTGTGGGGGAATTTGTTTCGCCGACGCAACAGGGTCACCGGGTTGTTCACTAAGGGCACTGCCCGCCTCCGGCAAGGTCCACCAGCGCTCCCAGCGCACTTGGTTGCCTTGCACGTGGAGGCAACAGCCGGGTTCCAACCGTTTAAGACCGCGGTAGATGCCGCCGCTGTCTGGCAGGTAGTTGAGTTGCAGGTACTGGTAGAGCGAAACGGGATCCAGCTCGCGCGGCAAACTCAACGCGTACAGCGCCTTCATTTCCGAAGCAAAAACCAGCGCACCACCATACTCCGAGTAGAGCAAAGGTTTGATGCCCATGCGGTCGCGGGCCAGCAGTAACGATTCCGTTTCGCGGTCGTACAGCCCAAGTGCGAAAAAGCCGTTCAAACGATGCAAGGCCTGCGCCCCCCATTGGCGAAAGGCGCGCAAGAGCACTTCGGTATCTCCTCCAGAATGAAAGGTATGGCCCAAGCCCTCCAGCTCGGAACGCAGGGTGCGGAAGTTGAAGATTTCGCCGTTGAATACCAGCGTGAAACGGCCCTCGGGGTCGGTCATCGGCTGATGCCCGGCGGCGCTGGTGTCCAGGATGCTCAGGCGGCGGTGGCCCAAGCCGCAGCGGTTGTGGTAGAAGAGGCCTTCGTCATCGGGGCCACGGCGCGCTAAGGCCCGGGTAGCCTGCGGAAGTTGCTCGAGGACACGCTGCCCTTCGCCCGACAAAACCCAAACCCCGGATATTCCGCACATGGCGCAAAATTAGGTGTTGCAATTTGGGAATGCGCGCTGCCCTGCTTCAGTGTTACCGGAAATTTTCTGCGTGCCACTTGTGCAGCAATAGCAACAACCAAATTCGAACATATAAATGATTATGACCTTGCGCAAATTGCTTTAAAAGCCGCTCTACCTCCGCATAATGAACCATTCCGGCTTCTTCAATCAAATCTTTGTGGAGGTATTGCGGAATGCGGTCCTTCCACTGCCCTTTGAGCCAGTCGCCGAGCGGTATACCAAAACCCCATTTAGGCCGGTCAAAAACGGCCGCAGGTACGTATTGGTAGAGAATTTGCTTAAGCAGTTTTTTGGTGACGGTGTGGTCCGCTCGCAACGCTGCAGGCAAGTTCAGCGCGTAAGAAACCAAGCGGTGATCGAGCAGCGGAACACGCACTTCGAGCGAGGAGCGCATGCTGGCGCGGTCCACTTTGACCAGCAAATCGTCAGGGAGGTAGCTTTTCAGATCGAAAAGGGCCTGGCGCTCTGCGGCAGTTAGCCGCAAATTCTGCCGCTCCGGGTATTCAGGCAGCGAAAACGGAGCCTGAAAAGGTCTTTTGACCAAACTGTGGAGTTCTGCACGGCTGAACGCGTACTGTTCCTGTGAAAAGATGTGGCTGGGCAAATGCGAGCGATCGGGGAAGTTTAGAAGCTTGCCGATGCGGCGATAGCGGTCCGGCACACCGGGGCTGTGTTGCAGCGCCAACGCCAGCGGCTTGTGGAATGCGCTGTACAGAGGGCTTTCCAGTCGCTCAGCCCAGGCATAACTGCCGTAGCCAAGGTGGGTTTCATCCCCGCCGTCGCCGGAAAGAATGACGGTTACTTCTTTGCGGGCCAGCTCAGAGACCAGCATGGTGGGAATGGCGGAAGAATCGCCAAAGGGCTCATCGTAGGTGGTCAGAATGTCTTCAAAACGGCTTTGGGCTTCTTCTTCAGAAAGAATGAATTCGGTGTGGTCGGTTTTGAGGTGCTCGGCCACTTGTCGCGCGTAGTGCGACTCGTTGAACCGGGCCTCTTTAAAACCAATGGAAAAAGTTCGCACGCGATGCGGCGAGGCCTCCGCCGCCAAAGCCGTGACCAGACTGGAATCAATTCCCCCGCTTAAAAAGGTGCCAAGCGGCACGTCGGCAATCATCTGCGAGGCAACCGAATCCCGGAGAAGGGCGTGAAGTTGCTCTACGGCTACAGCTTCCGTTGGCGGAGGATTAGCGTGGATAGTATCCTCGAGGTTCCAGTAGCGGGAAATAGTGAGTTTTCCGGCTTTGTAAAGGGCCCGGTGCCCCGGCAGCAGTTTTTGGATGCCTTCGTAAATAGACATCTGGCCCGGAATGTAGGTCAGGTGCAAGAAGGCATTAATCGCTGCGGGATTCAGCGCGCTGCGATCGCGAAGGCCCGGAATCTGCAACAGGGCTTTGAGTTCAGACGCAAAAACGAGCCGGTTTTGTTCCAGCGAATAATACAGCGGCTTAATGCCAATGTGATCGCGAAAGAAGTGCAGTTCCTGCCGGGCTTTGTCCCAAATAGCGATGCTGAACATTCCATTGAGCCGGTGCACAAAATCGGGACCCAAACGGGCAAACGCTTCCAGGATCACTTCGGAATCTCCGGTGGTGCGGAGGTCTTGAAGCGCTAGATCCTGAGCAATCTGACGGAAGTTGTAGATCTCTCCATTGAACACCATCACATAGCGCCCATCCCCACTGTGCATGGGCTGGTTTGCCGAATCCGACAAGTCCAGGATGCTGAGCCGCCGGTGCACCAAGCCTGCCTGCCCTTCGAGCCAAATGCCCTGTGCGTCAGGGCCACGGTGCGCCATAGATTTTCCCATGGCTGCCAAGTGGTCCTGGTTCAGCGCTGCCTGCTCGTCCACAAATCCGGCTATGCCACACATACTATATGTTATGTTATGGTTTTGTTGCGCTCGGGCGAAAGGAGAGCTGCGTATACCGCAGCATAGGTTTCTATCCCTGCTTGCAAGGAATAAAACTTGTAGGCGGCGTGGCGAATGGCGGCTTTATCCAGTTGAAGCAAGGACTCAGTGCGGGATACTGACACCTGAATTTGTTCAGGATCTTTGACATCAATTGCGATGCCACAGTCGCTTTGTTCAACAATATCACCGACATCTCCTACCCCGCTGTTGCAAACCAGTGGAATACCCATGCCCATCAGCTCGCCCATTTTGGTCGGGCTGGAGGCTTGCTTGGAAAACGTAGGGAGGATGAAAAACAGGCCCACGTCAGCACCGCTCAGAAAGCGTGGCATGTCGGCATAAACAACCTTACGGATTACCACATTAGCATCAGGGATATGAAATACTATGGCCTGCTGGCGGATGCGCTCGTGTTCAGCACTCAAAAAAAGAAACACGGCATCCGGGCGATGCTTCAGCAGCTCTGCAAACCATTGCAGCATTTCGTCCAGCATGTACCAGGTACCAACAGAGCCGGAGTACACAACGACCAGGGCTTGTGGGCTGATGCCCAACTCCTCCCGGACTGCCAAGCGAACCGTTGCGCTGTAGTGGTGGTAGTCAAAACGATCCAGGTCTGCGCAACAGGGAATGACGCGAGTTTTAAGTGGATCCAGACCGGGTAAAAGCTGCGTTTCGATGATGCGTTTTCCCGCGTGCGTCAGGCTGATGACGGCTCCTGCCTCGCGCAGAAAGTCGAGCTCCTTTCGCTTGAAATACTGGTAAACGCTGCGGAAAATGGCTTTGGACTGCGGCCATAAGTGGCCATCTACCCGTTCGTCGGCGTAAAAACCGCGCATGTCAAACAGCCAGGGGATGCCAGTGTTGCGGCCCAAGCTGAGGGCTACCCGCGCCGAAATGTAGCTGCGGGCGTGAAGCAACTGAATCGGCTGACTGCTATTCAGCTTTATCGCCGCCCGGTACATACGAACCATGTCGTAGACCGTGGAGAGCACCGGCGGGCTTTTGGTATAGGTCAGCGGGATCCACTGAATGTGCGAGTGGTCCAATAGGGCCTGGATGGTGTTGCGCTGTTGTTCAAAAACCGCGGGCTTTTCGAAACTGATGATGCTGATGCAGTAGCCGTGACGCACCAGGCCTTGCAAGTAGGGAATGACCTGGCTCTGTCCAAGCGGGTCGGTCATGCCATCGTAAGACAGGAAAACAGCGTGCGGAGCAGAATGCTGCACCCTATTCGCTTTTGAGCGATTCAGCCAGAAAATGCTCCACAGTCAGGGCAAGGCCCTGCTTCATGCGGTAGCGGGGCTCGTAGCCGAGCAAGGACGCAGCCTTCTCAATGCTGGCCAAACTATCGCGGATATCGCCTGGACGGGATTCTTTGTGAACGGGTTCAGCGTCCGCGCCCAACAATTGGCGCAGGTGCTCGAACAACTGGAGCACCGTGAATCGCTCGCCTACGGCTACGTTGTACACCTGGCCGAGGGCTTCAAGGTTGTCTGTGGTCAGTGCCAGCATGTTGGCCTGAACTACATTTTCAATGAAGGTGAAGTCGCGGGTTTGGCCGCCATCACCGTCTATCTCTACTGGCTGCCCGTTCAGAATCTTGTCAATGAACTTGGGTATCACGGCAGCATAAGGTCCGTTAGGGTCCTGGCGCGGACCAAACACGTTGAAATAGCGCAGCCCAATGATTTCCTGCCCGTACACCTGGCTAAACACTTGTTGGTACAATTCGCCTGCCAGCTTGCTCACGGCATAGGGCGAAAGGGGTTTGCCGATTTTGGCTTCTGTTTTGGGAAGAGTGGCTTCATCGCCGTACACGGAACTGGACGATGCATAGACCACTCGCTTGACGCGCGCTTGTCGCGCGGCAGTCAATACATTGACGTAACCATCTACATTGATCTGGTTTGTGGTGATGGGATCGGCTACCGAGCGTGGAACCGAACCCAAGGCAGCTTGATGGCTAACCATGTCCACGCCCTCGCAAGCGCGCAGGCAGGTGGCGAAATCGCGCATATCCCCTTCCACAAACTCATAGCGGGAATCATCGCGAAAAAGCTCAACATTGGATCGCAAACCGGTAATCAGGCTGTCCAGTACGCGAACCCGCTTTACCCCGTGTTGGAGCAAATACTCCACCAGGTGGCTCCCGATAAAGCCAGCGCCACCCGTGACCAGGATGGCGGTCTCGGAGAGGGGGCTTTGGTGGTAAGACGTGGCGTAATGCAAGCTTATCTATTAATGAAGGCAAAGTTAGTCATGAACCAGAACTAGGAAAGGCTGACTGTGGTACAGTAATTGATTTGGGCTAACAAAACAGGAATTAAACTGATGTTTTACGCCCAACAGCGTAAATACCTTGGGAAAAATGATTGCGCCCAGTAATTGCGTATTGGATTTTGCCCAGCGCATGGATAATCTGCCGTGCTATGACTTGCTTCCACTGCATGAAAAACGGCGCTTCAAACTCCAGCCAAAGACCTGTATACTTTGGCCAAATGGGGGAATGAACCGGCTGCAAATAGCCAATTTTAAGCACATTGAAGCCAGCAGTCTCCAATAGTTGTCGAATAGACTTTTGGTTGTAGTGGCCAACGCGTTTTGACGGAGCAAATGCTTCTGATCCTCCGGCTTTTACACCCAGTTTTTGCTGGATCCAATGCCTCAAGACGAAGTAATCGCCATTGGGTACTTTAATAAATACGATGCCATGATCATTCAAATGTTTCTCACGCAGCTTCTTGAGATCAGCAACCGGATCCGGAAAATACTCCATTGAGTCCGTAAATGTTGCTATGTCCCATCGGCTGTCCGGAATATTTGCTGTGGCAAAGGTTCCAGGGAATATCGGCAGCTCCAGCACTTCCTTGGCAAACTTCCCCATAGCAGGATGGGGTTCCACTCCTGAAACATCATACCCATTTCTCCGCGCTTCCAATCCGAAAAATCCATGGGCGCAACCAATATCAAGCAAGCGCTTCTTGCTCGAATAGTTGGAAACGACGTTCAAATAATCCTTGAAATTCTGTTGCCTGAAATGTTTAACTCGTCCTTGAACAATAGGATCATACAAGATAGTTAGCACATCGGCTGTAGAAGCTCCAAACAGATTTTCTGGCACGGAGTCCATGACAGGGGTGTATAGGAAACCACAGCTTTTGCAGCGTCCAACCCGCACACCGTCAGGAAACTCCTTGATGAGCAAATAATCATTGCTTTTGCACAACAAACAATTCGTTTGCTTTGTCATAAATTCCAGATCATTATTTGTTTCAAAGTCAGCAAAGAAAATCCAGCGACTAAAAAGAGCGTTGCCTTTATCAAATCAGGGCTCTCCGAGAGGATTGCCAGCGGCATAGGGAGCCGCCATTGAGCAATTGCAGATAGAAAGGCGATTCTCCTTGCAATTTTAAATCTGCAACTCTCTACCCATACATTCTCCTCCCGATATTCATTTGGAAAAGACTCAATGTCCTCAATGAGTATTTTGCAAACATCGGTATCAGGAAGCATAACTCCCGGATCATTGTGTGCGTCAAATAAATACCAATTATTATTATAAATATGTTCAACAACTACGTGATTCCATCTATTTCCAAAGAGGTAAACTCTTCCGGCCCTGATTCCCGCATAATTCAACATCAGTACCGCAACTCTGGCATTCTCTCCACAAAATCCGAACCCGGTTTTCAATGTGGTGGCGGCAGTTTGCCTCAGTAATGGGCGTTTTGCGTTTCGCTTGGCTGTATCGTAGTTTATATTATCTGATAAATATCTTTTTAATGAAATTATAAAATCAACATTGTTGACAGCATTTTTTGCAATTTTATTGGTTACGTTGCCTAACATTTTTCTTTCTTCCCACCAATTAAAAACAAAAATGGTAGCCACAACAAAACAACCGATAGCCATGAAGTATAATATCATCGATATGATTTTATACTGTTCTGGAAAATGAATCTGAATTAGCATTTAAACTTTGCTTTCTCAGGAGCAGATTATACATGGACTCCGTTTGATCAACCATCCGCTTTAGCGTATAAAATTCGAAGAGGCGATAGTGTGCGGATAGAACCAGACGGTTGCTTGTGGAATCGTTCGCGAGTATAGAACGTATGGCGGTTACAAGCCCTTCTACCTTAAATGAAGGGGCTAAAATACCAGTTTCTCCATTCTGAATCAAATCCCGGCAACCAATGGTATCGAAGGCCACCACTGGTTTTTGGGCAAAAAAAGCTTCGAAAATGACCAGCGGCAGCCCTTCTGCATAAGAAGGAACCAGGACCAGATCGGAGGCAAGCATCCAGCGAATTGGGTCTGGATCAAAGCCCTGGAAATGGACATGGTTGGACAGACCCAACTCGTTTGCACGCCGGCGCAGCGCTTCTTGCTCGGGGCCAGAGCCCACCACCACAAGGCGAATACCCGGATAAATGGGCAAAAGTTGCTGCATGGCTTCCAACGCCAATGGCACCCCTTTTCGCTTTATCAGCCTCCCAATGACCGCAATTTGGGGAGTACCCAAACGACAGTTGGGGTCTGGTGCAGGCCTTACCCCCGGAAAATCAAACCCGTGTTCCACCACCGGCCACTTTGCTGCCCCGCGAATGCCTGCTTGTGCATAAAAATCGCGAAGACCAGCGGAACAGGAATAGGTACAGGGCAGAAATCGGCGGGTGGCATTAAATACCTGCCAATAAAGATTGTGTGGAACGCGCTCCGGTTCCAGGACAAAGCGCTCCAAAATGCGCTCCTCGTATCCGTGAACTGTGCTGACCACCGGACAGCGGTTGCCAACCAATGCTCGAATGCAAGCCGCCCAAAAATCTGCGTAAATGAGGTGGGTATGCAGCAAGTCGAAGGGCTTCTGCTGCGCTACGCCGCTGCGGAATTGCCGCCAAAGCCACCAGGGCACCGAAGGATCCAGGTAGGATTGCGTCTTTCGGAAGAAGACGGGGACATTCTGGTCGCGAAATCCCTGCATCCAGAGATCCACTTCTGTGGCGCTACCCTGCGCTCGCGTGTTATGCACTCCCGCGAAGGCAACCTCGTGGCCGCGCTCCTGAAGGGCAGGAAGCAAGCGCAGGAGGTAGTTTTCAGAGCCCCCAATGCCCTGGGCATTTTGGGCAAACAGGATTTTCATGCGCCTAAACTGCCTGATTGAGCACCCGGTAACCCGGCAGTAGGCTGGCTGCCCACTCCCGCTCCGTTAAACGGATTGCTTGTTGCGACAAAACGCCGGCTTTCCAGTTGATCCCACACCAGTTCTGCCTGAATGCACAGCTTTTTAGAAAAGTGAATGTCGGGCAGGGCCTTGTCTAATTCGTCCGGAACGAAAACACTTTGAATGGGCACCGGGGTCAGGTGAAAGCCCCATTGTTGCGAAAGGAAGGCTTGCAAGGCGGCATCTGCTGTTTCCAAATCATCTGTCCGCAGAAGGACAATTTCGGTTGGGTATTGCTCGGCATGGCGAAGCAAAGCCTGGTTGTAGCGGATCCAGGTGCCCAGGTAGCGATTGGCCAGCAATCGGTTAGCCGGATGATGCCAATACGGGAGAAGGACCTTTTTGAGGCCTACGGCTGGTTGCTTTAAATCGCGACGCATTAGCGAATGTACCACGGTATTGTAGGGCCGGTACAAACCCAGCACTCTCAATTGCAACAACCGAGCTCGCCAGAAATCCAGGAAGAGGCTGGTACGCGGATCTTTCCACCCCCACTGTGGGCGTCCACCGCGCTCGCGCAAAAGGCTGTAAGCTTCCCGGGTTTCCTGTGCCGATACGTTCAATTCACGCTCGGGTGGAATGACAAAATCAACACCCTGTCTGGCCAGGATTTGCTTGTGAAACCCTACAAACACAAGGTCTTCAAAGTGACCGCGGGGATTGCCGTAGGTGGCTTCGAAATACTCATCGCCCAGATCCATCCCACAACGCTCCAGCCAACTGGCCGCCAGCGAGGTGCCGGAGCGGTGCATGCCGGTGATGGCTAAAATGCGTTGTGGAGGGGTCATTCCGTCTGGGTGAAATCTGGGTGAAAAGGAGATGCGCTTGGCAGCTCTGCGGGATTTAAGGTAAGGATTTGCTGGATCAGGCAGAGGACCGTTGCTGCATCGCACTGTTAAGAACCGTCAGGTAATGGTCGCGCTGCGACAATACGGAGTACCGATCCAGCACCGTCTGCCTGCCTGCCTGCCCTAACCGTTGGCGAAGTTCCTCCGATTCAACCAGTTGAGAAAGCTTTTGGAACCATTCTTCGTCAGTGTTGGCTAAATAACCGTTTTGGCCGTCCTGAATGATCTCCAGATTCACCCCCACCCTGGACATGACCGCAGGAATGCCGCAAGCCATGTATTGCAGCCCCTTAAATCCGCACTTTCCGCGTGTCCAGGGGTCATCTGGAAGAGGCATGATGCCAATGTCCAGTTGATTCAGGTCCTCAATTTCGCTCTCCAAGCGCCAGGGATCGCCTTGTAAGCTGAGCTCCGAGTTGTGGTAATGCGGGTCGCCGATGAGCTTGAAGCGGATTTTACCGCCAAATCTTTTCTTCAACTTCACCATTAAGGGCGTAAAGGCGTGAAAATAGGGCACCGTGGTTAGGCTGCCTGTCCAGCCAATGCAGACCGGCTCCCCTCCCATTTTTTTTCGGGCCAAGGGGCGGTGGTAATCCGTGTCAATGGTGGTGGGGATGATCGAAATGCGCGGGTTGTACTGCCGTGCATAGTCCGCTAAATAGGCATTCCCGGCGATAACCTCGTGCGAGGCCTCGATGATTTCGCCCGTTTTCCGTGCTGATTTAAGCCACCCAAACCCGCGGTTCTGCCGGGAAACATCTGCGAGCCAAATGGCGTCGTCAAAGTCAAAAATGAGCGCTGAGCGTCGGGCCATTTGCCGCTCAAACCAACTGCTCCCTAGCATAAAGGCCTCGCGCTGGACAAAATTAATGTCCGGCGCCGCCTGAAAAGACTCGCGCCAGCGCTTTGCTGTGGCATTGAGCACAATTCCCGCCTTGGCCGCCCAATGACCAGGACGGTAGTAAACCCGATCCTGCTCCTGGTTTAACAAATACGAAAACTCCAGCGAGAAGCCCTGCAGCTTGAAGTAGTCCAAATACTGCTCGTAACGGAATCGCTGGGAAGGAGACCGATCTGGTCGGTGGATGGTTTGAAAACGCAGCGTAGGCATGGGCTTCCGTTCATTAGATCATACCCTGCTAAGAACCCGACGCATCGGTCTGATCCTTTTGGGCATTTTCAGCCGCTAAGGCAGCGCTGTGTTTGCGATGCCCGGCCTGGTAGACTACCTGAACGAGTACAAAGAAAACAATATAACCGATCACTACTTGTATCGTTTGACCATAGGTCCAAGTATCCTGTTGCGTGTAAATCCAGTACCCAACCCCCATTCCCACAAGGGAAACTGCGCTAAATATGCTGCTCACTCCCCAGTCAGGAACTCCTAGAAAGGCAAGTTGATGAGTGGTGTGGTCTTTACCCCCAACAAACGGGGACTGCCCGCGGGCAATGCGGCGTATGAATACGGTGGTGGTATCGGTGATCGGCAACAAAAATGCCATTAGGGGAATGAGAAACTGTTTGATCTGCACAAGCTCCGAAGTCTCGTCTCGATTGTTCCAAAAAAGCAGGATGGCAACCGTGGCCATAAAAACACCTAAAAACATGCTGCCCGTATCTCCCATGTACATGCTGGAAGGATTCCAGTTGTACCAAAGGAACCCAACCAATGCCGCCAGAATGCCATAAAACACAAACGTATAAGCGGGCTCGCCCGCGCCTGCAAAAGTGAAAACCAATGCACCCAGCAAAGTGGACGCACTGACGGAAGCGGTAATGCCGTCCATATTATCCAGCATGTTTAGTGAGTTCATCATTCCCACAACCCACATGGTGGTAAACAAGTAATTTACTACCGGGATACCCGAAATAGTAATATAGACTCCGCCAGCGATCAACAGCGCAGCACAGCCCAATTGCCCCAGAAACTTCAGCATGGGGCGGGTGTTGTAGGTATCATCAGCAAGCCCGATGAAAAACCCCAGTGTGCACGCCGCAAAGATGCCCATGAGCTTGCGGTTCAGGAGATCGACTCCCTCAATTGGCAATAAGCCAATAGCCGTAAACGAAAGCAGAAACATGATGTAAAACCCGAGTCCGCCGAGCGATGGCTTGGTCTGACTGGTCCAGCGAACCATGTTGAGTTCATCCAAATTGCGAACGCCAAGCGTGCGAATAAAGCGGAGCAGAAGACCATAGATGGCCAAGCTGAACACGACGGCTCCGGAGAAGAACAGTACGTAATAGAGGCTGCTGCTCATTTCTGATCGCGTTTCCATTTGGCGGCAAAGATGCGGCGGTACCAAGGCATTGGGTGTGCCGCATCGGAGTAGTAGCCGTAGCCGTATCGGCTGGCGCGGTCTTTGTAACCATAGCCATACCCATAGCCATAGCCGTAACCAAGCCCGTAACCACCCGCTCCATAACCGCCCGTACCCATTCCAGCATCGTTAAGGATAAGGGAAAGACGCTTGATTTTGCCTTCGGCAACGATGTCGTTAATATTCTTCAGGAAGGTACGAGCCGAATAATTTGCACGTACCACGTAAAGTGGAATGTCTACTTTCTTAAGAATATCCAGTGCATCAGTAACCAATCCAATCGGGGGAGTATCAATCAGGATCATGTCGTACTTGGTTTGCAAGTACGCAATTAAATCTTCTGCTTGCTTGGAAGCAATCAATTCAGAAGGATTAGGTGGAATAGGACCGGATGGAATGACATCTAATCCCTCGTGTTCCGTGTGCACTACACATTCTTCAACTGTATTTGCCCCTATCAGAATTGTGCTGATCCCGGATTTGTTCGTCAAGTTAAACGCTCGGTGAAGCTTGGGCTTGCGCAAGTCAAAGTCAATAACGACTACTTTTTTCCCTAAAAGTGATTGAACAAGGCCCAGGTTGGAAATGATAAAGGTCTTTCCTTCACCTGAAATCGTAGAGGTAATGGCCAATGTAGGAGATGCCTTGCCCTGGCGAAAAAACTCGAGGTTTGTTCGAAGAGAGCGAAAAGATTCAGATATAAGTGACTTTGGATTGTTGGTAATAACTAATCTTGGTTGTTCCAGCGATTCAGGATAACGGGGTACCACACCTAAGATGTCTGCGTTGGTATACTTTTCTAAATCTCGCAAAGAAGTAATGGTATTGTGGAACATGTACCGGAACAACACCAATCCAAAACCTAAAAAGAGCCCAAAAATCACCGCTGCCAATTGAATGATTCCATGCTGGGTGCTTACAAGTGTAGCGCCAACTGCGCGCTCCAACAACACATAGTCTGAAACCAAACCAGCTTTGGCAATCTCAAACTCCGAACGCCGTTCAAGTAAAAGCAGGTAAAACTTCTCTTTGATTTCGTTAAGGCGGGTTAAGCGAACAAACTCCGCTTCCTTGCTAGGCAATTGATCAAACTTTCCATCATTAAACCCTAACAGATCATCAATGTACTGTTGGCTAATCGCCAACTTGGTGCGGGCACTGGTCAGTCCCTTTCGAAAGTCATCTGAAACCTGCCCAATTTGGTCATCCTTGAGTTTAATGCGAGGGTCTCGCTTCGTAACACTTACCAGTAAATTTGCTCGCTCCTGTTGAAGTTGTTGAATGGTGTTCACATATGCACTAAAGTCTATGAACTCTGAACTTGGCGGAAAGATGGTGGCCAGGTTGTAACTGGTATCTTGCAGATAAGCCTCTAACCAATTAAGCGTAGTCTCCTCCAAAGACAACTCCAACCTGCGATCCTCCAGTGAGAGGTATTGACTTCGAAGGTATTCCTCTTCCGCAACGGGATTAGTAAGCTTATTTTCTTCCTTAAATTCTCTTAAAGCGTTTTCCTGCTGGAACAATTCTCTCTTTAGCGTATCGATTTGTTGGTCCAAAAAGGCAATAACCTGAGATGCACTTTCCGCTTTTACTTTGTAATCGTTTGCAATAATGGCATTCGACATGGCATTGGTAATGTCAGTTGCCATGGCTTGATGATCGCTGCGGAATGAAACCACCAATTTGTTTGCATCGTAGTTGGATAAAGCAATAGTTATGTTGCTGGCAATGTCCCGGCTTAAACGATCGCGGTCGTTAATAACAAAGTAATAATTGCCATCCTGAAGACTTTTCGAATCTGGCTGAATCAGTGAAACATTTGTATTTAAATGAGGAGTATGAAAGCTCTGCCCAAATACTTGATTAAATACCTGCTCCTTGCCATTGACAGTGTAGGCAATTTTATACTTTGTTTCCGTGATGTCTCTTATATAAATTAGCTTGTCGAGTATCGCTGAATCCAACACCTCCGGGGTTATCTGAAATGGCTCATTTCGATAAAATGTACCTACCAGAACATTTCCCTTGTTATACACGCTTACATCGAGAGGAAGCGAACGAGTGGCCCAACGGATAAACCTACTCGAACGCATTAACTCAATCTCTTGGTAGATAACCTCTGTGTTATCGCGCTTCAACAGTTTGTCAATATCGATGAGGTTAGGTGACTCAACTGTCTTTAATAGCAGGGTCGAGTCTGCCTGAAACATTGGTACCTGATAGCGAAGGTAAAAAAGGGTGATTGCCATAAAACACCCAACAGCGAGGAGAACAATCCAAATTAAATTTATACGAAGAATGTATAAAAAAAGCCCTAGGTTAAAATCGTCGCCAAAAAGCGCTTCGATTGGACTGCGAAAACCAGGTTTTTGAGCAGGAATGTTTTTGGATTCGGTCATACCTCGCTTGGCTTAACGATTCAATACTCTTACCAGAGTAAATATGCTCACAACGGTAGCGACCAATGTAAAAATCGGAGCAACTTGTGTTAAGAAGGTGGCCTGGAAAACGGGATCTATGTAAACAACGTCTCCATGGTGTACAAAAACGCCAATTTGATCTAATGACTCAATGTCGCGCAAATCGATTTGAGAGACAAGGTACTTTCCGTCAACTCCGTCTCGGATGAGCTTTATCTGGTAGGCCTTTCCCGTAGAAGGGATTCCCCCTGCATGGGCCAACACCTCGATCAAGGTCATGTTCTCCGATGTTAGTGGAACTACAACGCCTTGTTCGCTGGCTGGGAATACAAAAGCACGACGATTCACCACCTCGATTTGAGCGAATGGATTAATAAAGTACGCTTCAAATGCCCGCTCAATAGCTGTCTCGACTTCCCGTTGCGTCTTTCCGTTAACAAAGAGCGTATCAATGAAAGGCAGTCTGATGTAACCCAACTGATCTACATCAAAAACATTGGGGCCACGATTAAAGCCTCCTTCAGGTGAGGTGAGGCCAGGAGTAAGCATCGTATAACCGTCATTGGTCAATATCTGCACACTAATGCGATCACCTGGTCCTAAACGGATTTGTTGAGGCAAACTGTCTGATAGATCTTGATAAGGATAGTCCTTATCGGCCAAAAACATCCGGTTTGGGTTCCAAGCCTTACAGGAAGCTATACTTAGAAGGATGAAAACCACAAAAACCGCTCTAAACGCCTTGTAGTACACTATTCCATTCATCTTTGCAAAGGTAATGCGCGCTAACTTATCCTTTCACTAACTAAGCCAATCTCCCGCATTTGGATTTCTGTCTCCAGACGTTTATCAATCTGCCTTTAGTTATTACTCCCGAAGGCAAGTGGAGAAACCCTTTGAGCATTATCAAAGGCATTGACCCCATTGACTTGATGACCATCCCTCTGTATCTGATGGTCATCCTCTTTGTTACCTACATTGTACAGTCCAAACTATCGCCCACAAAAGCTTACGGTCGATTTCTGATGCCGGCGGTGAGTGTTAAACTCTTGTCAGCTATTGCTTTTGCTGCTGTTTATGTATACCACTATGATGGAATTGGCGATACGTTCTACTATTTCGAAGGGTCAAAGATTATGCATGAGGCATGGTTGGACTCCCCTGAACTTGGATTCCGAGTTTTGATGCAACCGGCAGGTGAATTTGAACCGTTTACTTTCCCATACACTAGCAGGATGCCTGGTTTCTGGAGAGGGGATGTTGAAATGGTATCCATGTACAAAGTGGTCGGCACTGTCATGCTCCTAGGATTTCAGTCATATTGGCTGACAACACTTTTGATTGCGATAGTTGGGTTTACGGGTCTATGGAAACTCTTTCGATTCTTTGCTGATCAATACCCGGATCTGACAAAGAAGGCAGCAATTGCAGTTTTCTTTATACCCTCATCTATGTTCTGGGGCTCTGGAATCCTAAAAGACACGATATGCTTCGGCGCATTAGGCTGGGTAGTCTGGTGTATGTATCAAATTTTCGCCAAGAAAAAAAGTGTGCCTGCTCATCTACTGCTTGGTGTAATATTTTCAATAGTAATATTGAGCTTAAAGGCCTACATACTTTATGCCGTATTCCCAGCCATTGCAGTTTGGCTTATCATGCGATTTAGACCCAAAAACGAATCCATCATACTAAAATATACAATCACACCAGCCATTGTAGCCATCATAAGCATTGGAGTGTACTTTGCTATGCAAAGCATTAGCGACAGTTCAGAAAAGTATGCTATTGACAACCTAGAAAAGCAAGCTAAAGGATTCCAATCAGACCATGGCAATGCTGCTGCTCATCAAGACGCCAGTATTTACTCCTTAGGAGCTGTATCCTATACCCCTTTAGGGTTGCTAAGTAAGTTCCCAGCAGCTGTCAACGTCACTTATTTTCGACCTTACCTCTGGGAAGTGGGGGACCCATTTCAATTGCTTTCAAGCATTGAAAGCATGGTGTTTTTCATGCTACTATTGCAAACAATCTGGCGCGTTGGGATAATAAACTTCTTTAAACTATTAGGTTCAAATGCCGAAATAGGATTTTGTCTCACTTTTGTACTTTTGTTTGGGTTTTCCGTTGGCTTTACGGCTTATAATTTCGGAGCATTGGTTCGATTTAAAATTCCTGTTCTCCCATTTTATGTAATGCTGATGTATCTAATTCAACATGAGTACTTCAAAGAGAAACGGGTCAAAGAGTTACCCAGACAAGAACGAAAACTCTTTGGACAGCCTGCTCAAATCCCGTAATAATCAGCGACGTAACTTAGCTATGGCTCGAATCACGCGAAAGGCCGGAGAGTTTAACATTCCTCGAACAGAACGATAGTCTGTATGCGGTTTGGGAGTCTCGAGCATTATACGATCAAACTCAGCTTCAGTAAGACCAAACTTCTTCACTACGTAGGTCTTGTCCTCCTTTAATTGAACAGGATCACAAATAGGCTGCTTTAGCAATTCTAATGCCTGATCTCGAGTTAACTGTCCTGCACAAATCAATGTGCTCAAATGGGACTTACGCTTATCAATCCCAAACTTAGTAGGAAGAATATATGCCTGATAAAAACGTGTAAAAATTGACTCATAATGTTTACCTCCATAATCACGCCAATCAAGGTGTTCTTGTATAGTTCTTTTGGCATCCTCCTTGTTATAATCTATTAAATCCAAATAATAAATATGCTGAATTCCATACATCTTGTTCTTTGCCATCATATTGAAATAGCCAAGTGTTGGAAATGTTCGTATCCTTTTTGAGCCAAACTTTTTATGTATACTATTAATATTAAATAAGTCGTTTTTTTGGAAAACCCAACTTGGAGGTAAAATGCCTTCCGTGGTAAAATTCTCACCGCTTAATACATACTTTATATTGTGTTTTACAGCTAGCTTGTACATGACTGCACTAATCGCATGGTCCGTAAGTAGTTCAATATCCACAACGGATGCTTTAAGAAAAGATAATTGCAAATCTTTAAACTCTGCCCAATCAATGACGTGGGTATACAAATCAATACCAAGCTTATTTACTATGTTTTCAATATTCTTAACAGCCAACTCGCTGTTCCAACCATTATCCAAATGAACTGCCAGTGGTCGCAATCCCGCCTCTTTAACTTTCCAAGCAACATACGTACTATCTACTCCTCCACTTATCCCGATAATGCAATTGTACTTTCCAGTAGATGACCGTTTAATTCGTTGCAACACCTTTTGAAGCTCCGTTGCCTTCTGCATTGCAGGCAAAACTCTTCGCCTGTAAACTTCATCATACAGGTGACACATGGAACAAACACCATCTTGATCAAAAGTGATGGAAGGATCATCGCTTGAATCTAAGACACAGCGTGTGCAGGATTGCATTGTCATAAGATTGCCTTAATTAAATCCTCTTGGTTCACATAACTGATCAAAACTGCTTTGTGAGGACCCTGGAAGACGAACAGGCTGCCTGCCGCAACAGCAGAAGCACCTGCATCAAAACCTTCCTTTAAATGCGACTTAGTGCCAGCTCCACCCGCCAGAATAAATGGGACACTCAATTGATTCCCAAGTGTCCTTGCCAAATCCAAATCATAACCGTTCATACGGCCATCGCGGTCAATAGAATTGACCATAATTTCACCAACACCATCTTCCTGATACTTTATGGCTAAATCCACAGGATTCCAGGATGTCTTTTGTGATCCACCCTTGATATAGACTCTTGATCGGCCAAACAGATCATTCTTATAGTCAATTGAGGCCACAATCGAGGATGCTCCACACCGCAGCGATGCTTCGCGAATGAATCCATCCGAAAGTACCCCGGCACTATTAATTATTGCTTTCTCAACACCCAATCTGTTCAATGCGATAATATCTTCTACTGATGAAATACCTCCTCCATAGGACAAAGGCATAAAACATTCACTGGAAATTTCCTCTAGCAAAGCTAAGTTAAGTTTGCTCCGTCGTTGACAGACATTTAAATCGAGAAAAACGAGTTCATCGACACACTTATCGTTAAAAATTTTCACAGCGTTAATAGGATCTCCGATATAAACCGGGTTTTTAAACGCAATCGTTTTAACCAAACCCTCCCCATAAAAGAGGAGCGTGGGTATAACACGACGATAAGGCTCAACAAACTTCACTATAATCTTACTTGAGAGTCAAACAGGCAAAAGCTTTTAACAATTCCATTCCGAAGGCATGACTTTTCTCGGGATGGAATTGCACACCAAAGACATTATTCCGGCTGATTGCAGAATCAAATGAGATTCCATAATCAGATTCCAACAAAACATCTTCACGGTCCGCACAGGATGCGTAGTATGAATGCACAAAGTAAAACCTAGAATTGTCTCTCAGCGGTGCTGTGAGGGCCGATGACTTCTTTACCCTAACTGCACTCCACCCGATATGGGGAATACGCAAGGTTAAGTCACCTATCTGAGCGGGGAACCGCCTAACCTCCCCAGGAATCCAATTTAGTCCATCCACCTGTCCCTCACTGCTTCTTGTCATCATCATCTGCATGCCTAGACAGATGCCTAAAACAGGCTTGTTTTGATGAAATACCTGATGCTCAAGTGCTGGAATGAGCCCGGAGGCTTTTAGTTTGGAAATTCCCTCGCCGAAAGCACCTACACCAGGCAAAATAATCCCCTCAGACTGCTCAAGGACTTTGGGATTATTCGCAAAAACTGAAGACTGATCCAACTTTAACAGCATATTTCTGATCGACTGAATGTTGCCGATACCGTAGTCTACTATAGCAATCATTGATTGTATTCATCATTTAACTCGGTGTAGACACGCTCAACCACTCTTTTTTCAAGGCTCCAACTGTTCTGATCAGCAACTTGAGCAATTCGGCTTTTAACTTCAGCAAGCTTTCCCTTATCTAGATTCAAGACGAATGCTTTTAATGCTTCTGATTTGCAAGCCACTTGCCAACCGCATTGATTTTGCTGGACAAAGGCAGAAAGTTCAGGAAGGTCACTGACTAAAACAGGTAAACCAGCCTGAATATATTCGAATAGTTTATTTGGCAGACAATAGCGATAACTCAAACAAGTATCTTCTATTAAACACAATCCGATGTCTGCTTGCGCAGTGTAAGAGAGTATCTCGTTTGGATGAGCAGGTGGAAGAATATGAATATTGCTGACTTCCCGTGCTAAAGCCTTCAAACTAGACTCCAAACGACCATACCCAAGTAAGACCAAATGAAATGATTGCGGTAAATCTTGAAAAGCTGCTACCAAAGCCTCTAATCCTCTGCCCTCAAAAAATGCACCTTGGTACAGGAATACTAAATCACCCTCAGCTGCCTGTATCCTATTGCGTATGTCGAACGTGGCAACTACCTGACCTTTTGTTCGCTCAGCAATGTTTCTTACCAGATTTACATTTTTGAGTCGATAATGATCTTGATACCATTGTCCGATAAGTCCACTAACGACAAAAACAACATCTGCTTTGTTAATCCATTTAGATTCAACCCAGGCGGCGATTCGCTTATTTAAATTTGTCCAACCACTTCGCTCTGTTTCAAGCTCGTGTGCATCGTAAATTAGTTTTGATCTGGGATGCAATAACTTCAAAACAATTGCTGGTAGTAGGTCTTCAACACCATTAGAATGAATTATACGGACATCCTTTCGCGCATATGATAGAATCACCCAGAGATACCAATACAAATAACGAATAACCGCAAAGCCACGGAGCTTGGGTAGTCGATGCAAGGATGGCAATCGGACAATGGTTCTATATTGATCAATAATTTCTCGATTAGGCAAATTCTGCTCTCTATATCCTACTATTTGAATAGTATCAAAGAATTTAAGAGATGCTGCTACTTTAGTCATCCGGAGTATCCTGCTTTCATGCGTCAAAGGACTGGCGTAAAGGTGAATATTACACACATTTGATTGAGTTGCCATGCTTTTTGAAATGCCGACAGGAAAAAAGCCTATAAACCGAGCTGAAAATTAACAATTGCTAGAGGAAGTACTTTCCGTCTGCCTTGCATAGAGATGAGCTTGACTGCTCTGCCATTTTCTCCTTAAAACGGCGGCAAGAACTTGTGACACAAAGTTACTACTTTTGCCCTGTTTGCAAAGCCAACAAATGGCAATTAAAGCCTTTATAGATGGCCAAAGCACGTCCTACAAACGTTAAGGCTGTGCCCCGATTGTTGATACCTGTATGCCTGATAAATTGCAATGTACACTTAATTCAGCAAAATTTTAGAACGTTGCGTAGCCTCAAATGAAGAAAGTACGCTGGCCGCAAGGTAAAAAATTTGCCTTCACAATCGTTGATGACACAGATAATGCTACTGTTGAAAATGTTCTCAACATTTACAAAACATTAACAGAATTTGGGTTATTCATTACCAAGACAGTTTGGCCGTTAAAGGTTGATCCAGGAGTCCACTACCAATCCAGTGAAACACTTCAAGATGAGGTTTACCTAAATTTCATACTTGAACTTCAAGCGAATGGCCATGAAATTGCCATTCACGGCGTCAGAGGTTGCTCGTCAAAGCGTGAAACTATCAAGTCAGGTCTGGAATTGTACCGGAATGTGATCGGCAGTAATCCCAAAATCCATATCAATCATGCGCAGAATTTGGACAATTTATACTGGGGTAAGGCTTGGATACCCGGATGGAAAAAATTTCTTAGGTCTTATCCTGACAATGGATCAGGATATGGTCATGTTAAACACTCGGAGTACTTTTGGGGTGACATAGCTAAAGAAACCATTCGTTATGTTCGTGGATACGTTTTCAATCAGGGTAACACACTCGCAGCGGACCCCTATATGCCCTATTATGATCCTAATATGCCCTTTGTCAATAACTGGTTCTCCAGCTCCAATGGGGACGGATTGTCGAGGATGTTGTACCTGACTTCGCCGAAAAACATTGATGATTTGGAAGCAACCCACGGTGCCTGCATAGTTTACACACACTTCGGAGATCCCTATTATATAGAAAATGGCAAGATTAATCGTGAATTAAAATTGAACTTACAGAAACTATCCAAAAGAAATGGGTGGTTTGTTCCCGCACGGCAATTGTTGGATCATCTGAGTGAAAGAAAGTCGACGCACATCAATCCAATTCAGCGTGCGTGGCTAGATCTAAAATATATAAGTGACTTAAAAAAACATTTATGAAAAAGGAGTATATTAATATAATAACATACTTTTATATATCTATTCGCCACTTGTTAAATGCTCACATTCTTGAAGCTAGAGCATATTTTGTCGGAGGGCTATGGAGAACCTTTGAGTGGATAAGTTTCCCTTTTAAGAGGAATGTGGTTGTGTGTGCTTTTTGTGGCTGGGAGGGTCCAAAGTATAAGACATTTGTGGCATCAACTGTACTGCGGCATAATGCTCTCTGTCCGCATTGTCTTTCTCTGGAAAGGCATAGAGAATTTTTACACTTATTCAAGGTTATATCAGAGCATCCGAACCAACTTACTTCAACAATTCTTGATATTGCCCCTACACTAGCGTTCTCAAACTACTGTAAAAATAATGAATTTATAGACTATCTATCTATTGATTTGCAATCACAATTTGCAATGAAACATATGAATCTAGAGAACCTTTCTCTGCCTTCCACTACTTACGATATTGTCGTGTGTTATCATGTACTGGATTACCTGAATAATGACGCAAAAGGCATGTCTGAAATCTTTCGAGTTCTTAAAGATGATGGAATTACAATAACACAGGAAGGCATTGATTACCAGAACTCAACAAGTGTGGAATGGGAAGTTGCACTTCCTGAGCATGAATACCGGATCAGACAGTACGGATTCGATTTCTTTGACAAATGGCGGTCAGCAGGCTTTGAATTCCTTTTAATTGATCGGGAAGGGGTTTTTAGTCCCGTAATTATCAGCGTAAAAAATAGTAAACTTAAAGCACTTCAAGCTTTGGAAAATAAATTGAGAGAAAACGGATACCGTGTTCTTACTCCTTTACTAAACTGATGCTCCTTAAGACTCCTGCCAACAATTCTGTCTGTGCTCGCCTGGAATATCTGTAAATGTAGGAAGGATCTATCACCTTTGGATATGGAGCAGCACTTAGTTTGGCCTCCAAATGTGCTATCAAAAAGCTAATGGCTTGGTCACGTCCGCGCAATCGTTGACCCAACTTGGTTTCATCTGAAACGATCGCATCAATTACATCGTCATCACCAGGATAGACCATTATAGGAATTCGGTGTCCTATGTATTGAAATAGCTTGCTGGTTGGAATACCCTTTTCAGATCCATAGGCCATCATTAGCAACATGTCTGAATTGGCTTCCAACTGAATGCATTTCTCTCGTGATACCATTGGATAAACTTCCACAAGGCTACCTAAGTCTTGCACAGCTGCACGAAGCCTCCTCGCTCCGGGTGGATATGCTTCGGCACCTATAAAGCGCAACTCAATGCTAATTCTATCTTGATAGTCTTTACGCACCATTCTATACACATCGAGAAATCGTTCGAGATCTTGTTCAGGATATAGTGTTCCTGAGTAGCAAATAACAAAAGTGTTTAACTCCTTTTGCAGGGTAGGCAACAAATAATCTTCTTCGAAATATCCATTTGCAACCAAGTATCCAGGTTTAGCAATAAACGCAGCAATTCGCTGAATCAAGAGTTCAGACACTGAAATAAAACATACGCTTGAAGCCAGCCATTTTCTTTCACTTCTGGCCTCCAATGAATAAACTAATTTATATATGTATGATGACTGTCGGTTTAGGCGTTTGGTTGACCAATCATCGCGATAATCAGCGATCCAACATAAATGTGGATAACGGGCACCGAGTCGTGACGCGATGAAGAATAATGGGTATGGGTTAGCGGAAGCTATGAGTATTCGGATAGTAGGATTGCTTGAAAGCAGCTGATCGCTCACAGCAAACAATTCTCGATAGGGCAATACTGCTAGTGAAAAATTCTGCAGAACTAACTCAAGAAAAGTGAATGCCTTTCCTATTGGGGAAGCCTTGAAGCCCAGCTTAGAGGCTTGTTCTTTTATAGAAGGATGTAAAGGCACAAAATGCACTTCGCCTTCTTTTTCAACCACAACCTTTGGATACTTAGTCGCCACCTTTTCAGGCTCCAAATAGGCTTCCCAATCTACCGTTACTATGATCGGATAGTAACCAAACAAATGCAAATATTTAAACCATGCAAAGGGCCTGCTCGCAGCCGTAAACCTGGAAGGAGGGAAAAAGTAAGATATAATTAATATTTTTTCCATTTAAATCGCTGGCTGGATCAAGCTACCCTTGCTCTGACGTTTTCCAGAAACTTTATTAATGGTTGCTTATTCGCTGAAAATGAATATCGTGCATGAATGGTTTGCCTTGCGGAATCTCCAATGGAAGCAAACTGGTCGGCTTGTCCGATAATGGATTGTAATACACAGTCCCAATCCTGGCCTTGCTCCACTAAAAAACCATTGACTTTGTCTTGAATGATTTGACTATTAACACCAACTGCCGAAGCGACCGAAACTACACCAATTCCCATATATTGAATCAATTTAAAACCACATTTACCACTGTCCTTGTTATCTCCTAATAAGGGCATTAATCCTATATCAATTTGTCTAAGGCTATCCAATTGAGTTGACATACTCCATGGTATGTTCTGAATCGGGAAGTTGACTGGCATGCTGTAGGCGAGACCTGAGATAACCACCAATTCGACAGGAATTAGTGAATGAAGCCGGTTAAGCGATGGCACAAGATGGTCAAGCAGGTAAAGATTACCTACCGAACCAATCCACCCTAACCGAACTGGGGAGACAACCGGATTTCTCTGATAGTCGCGAGGCATATCCTGTTCATAATCAACACAGGTCGGAAGAACCAAGAATCGGGACTGTTGCAAAATTTCCGATGTCCGTACTTGTTTAAATAAAAATCTCTCTGCCAAGAAAGGGCTACCGGGAAGGAAGTACTTGTACATGGAAATAGAAACATCAAACTTATCGTGCGCTTGAAAAAGTAGTTTCCCAAACATACTTTCCTTTGCCAATCCAGATTTTGCAGCTGCCAAATCATCATCAAAATCTAAAATAGCCTCGGGATGCATACGCAAAAGCAAGCGCTCTAAGAATAAATTACCGTACTCATTGTAAATTAAAACCTCTCTTCGAACGATAACCAACTCATAATTAGCAGATCGAAGAACTTGAAAAAATCTGCGCCAGGCAGGCTTAATATATAACCAAAATGAATTATTATTAACCCACTTATTGAACTCTAATTCCGAATAACATGTCTGTACATCAACATCGTATCCATCCAATCGCAAAATTTCAGCCCAACGGGCTACTCGGTACTCGTATCCCGCATTGCCTTTCCAAAAAGCTGCTAAGATTAAAACCGATTTAGGGCTTCGCTTCTTCTTTCGCGTCCACCAAACCTTACTAGCCAGGATCAAAGGATACAAACAAAGGGACAAGAAGATTAGGCGGTAAATTACCGTCAGTATATTTAATAATTTTATATAAATACGTTTCACAGTAATGATCTGATGAATGATTGCCTCGCAAGCTAATGGAAACAGAAGATAAGGCGAGGCATTTTTATAACGACTCTTTAAAAAGATGAGACAAAGATAACGCTATGCTTTTACTTACTATTGGCGGGCTAGAAACTGTTTGTAGACTTGAACAGTATCCGTTTTTGCAACATTACTTTCCTACAAACCCTATTTAAATGTCTCCTAAGAACATTGCTGCATTGATAACTTTCCAAGAGTCCAAGTATTGGGGCGTGACATAGCCTCGAGCAATCAATGCCTCCTTGGAAGTATGGTAAAGCTCACCAGCTGCTGGATGCTTCATCCATTGCTCTTGAGGTACCTCGAAGCCGATTTTTCGCCGCCGCCAGACAATCTCATCGGGAAGCCAACCCTGCATAGCATTGCGTAGAATGGCTTTGGACCAGCCCCCAGACAAAAGGTAGCGGACGTGGAGGGACATTGCGAAGGCTACCATTTCATGGCACAAATATGGCAATCGGACTTCTACCGAATGCGCCATCGAATTTCGATCTGCGAATCGCAAAAGCTTCTCTAAACCCTGTTGTGACAATTGATAGCGTAAAGCTTCCTTCAAACCACTAAATATGGCAAAGGGAGAGGCTGCCCGACCGTAGGTGCGATTAAAATCACGCCCGATTCCCGGTTCCGGATAAGGCACCAAAGACCGCTTTAATGCTGCAACTGACCGTACCAATCCAGGCATGAGCCGTGACAAGACGTCTCGACTACTAAAGGAAATATCTAAATCATGGTTCTGCTTTATTGCCTGAACAAATCGCTTTGAGGCTACACGATCAAAAAGCAACTCCTTAAGATACCAGCTGAAATCCTTTTCATATCCACATAAGTATTCATCTGCTCCTTGCCCGTCAAGCATAACAAGGGTGCCTTCCGATCGAGCAGCTTCGTACACACAGTACTGCGCATATATACTTCCCGTCTGGAAAGGTTCCTCCTGGAAGTATACTAATTTCTCCAAATCGCGTAAAAGATTGGTTTCATTGACGAAAACATTCGTATGCTGCGTGCCAAAGGACTTGCAAACAAGTTCAATGTACGATCCTTCGTCGTTTGAGAAATCCTGAAATCTAGCAGAGTACGTTCGTGTATTTGAACCTAATTTCTGAATTAGCGCTACAATGGAACTGGAGTCGATTCCTCCGGAAAGCGAAACTCCAATTTGAACATCAGCCCGAAGCCGACGCTTTACAGATTGACACATTAGATTACGCCACTGCAGCGTTAACTCATGTTGATCAAGATGCAAGGATTGCTCGATATCAATCTTCCAATAAGGATATTCTGTTAACGTGTTGTTCCTATAAAAAAAGTAATGAGCAGGTTTAATCTTTTTAATACCTGAAAAAAAGGTCTCGCTTTGATCAAATGGATTCTCGACTAAATCCAATGCCAAATAATTATACAACATCTTCTCTGTGCGGATAGCTTCAACTCCTGCTCTCCACAAGGCTTTCATTTCAGAGGCAAAAACCAGCCTATCCTTGCCGGTGTGATAAAATAGTGGCTTTTCTCCAAACCGGTCACGCGCACCAAATAATTCATTATTCAATTCATCATATATTACAAAAGCAAACATTCCGTCGAGCTTCTCTAAACAGGCAGGACCATATTCGTGATAAGCTGTCAGAAGCACTTCTGTATCCGTTTCAGTCTTAAAAATGTAACCTTTCTTTGCTAACTCAGCTCTTAACTCAATGTAATTGTACACTTCACCATTGTAGGTCATCGCGTAACGATCCAATAATGTCATCGGTTGCTTTCCGTGATCGCTTAAATCAATAATGGAAAGTCGAGTATGCCCTAAACATACATTGCCAGTAATGGAATGCCATATACCTTGACCATCGGGTCCCCGATGAACAAGCGCTCTATTCATGGCAGCGACTTCAAATTCAAGATTATCCTCTCCTCGATCAGACCAAATCCCGGCAATTCCGCACATTTAATTGCATTTAGATCATCTCCCAGTAACTTTATTCTCCTCCTGAAAAGTATACCTTATAAACAAGCAGACTCTAACTATATCATTGCAGATTCTTTAATAAGCATCGTCCTATATATCTCTCAAAGTTAGCTAAATTGATGACGGCGCAAAATTAAGCTAAAATGAAGGCAATACAATAAAAATCAGTCAATTATCTACGATAAAATTACTTTATTCAAAATATAGAGTGCAATCATTAACCCATATTTAGTGACCAAAAGGCAAAAGTTAACTGGCTTCTGAAGCAATGTACTGACAAACGCTGGTTGCACTTATCATGGTTGTCTCAGCTTAACCCTTTGCCACCTTGCTAAAAAGCACCTTTCGCAAAACGCGAAAACTTGCTCCAAGGCGGAACAAAACTACACAGAAGACGATCATTGATAAAAGCACGCGAATCCCCAATTTCTGCAAAGGGTTCCACTCCAGGTGAACCAAGACTGCAGAAAGGCTGAAGGCTGACAATAATGCGATTCCAGCGATAAAAAAGGACCACTTATCGAAAGCAATTGGATAGTGTTTTTGAGATTCCCAATACTGGATTCCGATCCAGACTAAACCTCCAAGCAGGGTGCCGAGAGCCACGCCTTCTATTCCAATGAGGGAATAAAGAACAATGCTGGAAAGCGTATTTACCCCAACTGAGGCAATAGCAGCTTTGCTAATTGACTTTGTTCTGCCTGTTACATGGATGCCAAGCGTAAACACATAGATAGATCCAGCCACATAGTTAAACAAAGTCAAAATTCCGATAGTACTGCTTGATTCTAAATAGTCTGGTGCGAAAAAGGCAAGCAACTCGGCACGAAACAAAACCAGGAAACAAACAAAAAATGCACCCAAAAGGACATAAAGTGCATTCACCTTGGAATAAATCTCCTTAGCATTCTCGTTCTTACTGATGTTCATTGCTAATGGGAACCAAGCCATGGAAAACCCTGATACAACAAGTTGCGTGATGTTGGCAATTCTCGCTCCGATGGAATACACCCCAACATCATGCAAGTTTCCAAAAGTAACCAGGATATAGCGGTCCAATAAGTTGGCCAACTCAAACAAAACCATCGCCGAGACCAGATGGATGGAGTATCCAAGAATCTGCTTCAATCGCTGTCGGTCGAATTCCCAACCTAAATCGCCCCAAACAAAATAAAGACTTAGCAATAAACTAACCACCATTCCTATAGCAGATGCGATAAAGAAGCCTATAATTCCGGTTTGGAAATGGTAGACAAACAGAAATCCAAGACCACTTAACAAAACAAAATTTGTCAACGATCCAATGAGGTACTTTTTCCTATCTAATTTTGCTATCAGTATGGTTTGGAAATAATTCATAAACAGGGAGCCAAAAACTAAAAAAATACACACCCGATAAACTGTCTCATAGCCTTCCAACTTAAACACCTGCCTGACTAAAAAAGTCTCCAGAATCAGCATGGAGAGGCAGTACAATATCCCTAAAATGGTCAATGCAATAAGGATCGTTCCTAAACTCTTACGCTTCAGCAAAGGATCCTCCTTAAAAGAAGGGTAAAAACGCATTGCTGCTGTTGTCATTCCTAACGGTAAAACTTGAATGACCAGCGTATTTAGTGAGCTGAAAATATCCATCGCCCCATAGTCTTCCTTGAGAAGCATACGAGTATAAATTGGTGTTAAAAATATGGCAGCTATTGCACTAGCATAGCGCGTTAATCCATACACAACAGAGTCCGATAAAACCCTCTTAATCATATAAATAACATAATGTTAAAATACTACAAAGCATCCAAGGGTCAAAACTATTACTTTTGCCCCATCAATTGACTTGAAACGTATGGATAGAGCGAGGTTTGGCCGCTTGTCGGGTTTTTGGGCAGCTGCGGTCATTTTCTTTTCCGCCTGCGAGACCGACCTAATCGGTGAAATGATGCCCGACGAGGCACCGGAGACTTTTTCGGTGGTCGATACCATCATTCGTTCTGGGGACGATAGACTGGAATCTCGCGTAGTCATCCAATGGTGGGGGAATGATCCGGATGGGTTTATAGACGGCTATGAGTACACGTTTGACGACCCTATTAGTGAAGCAACGGCCTGGCAGTTTATTCGCTCACAAGATTCGGTTTTTCTGTTGCAAACCCCAGCCGGTCAGGATACTGCAGATTTCCGTTTCAGTATTCGAGCTGTTGACAATGAAGGAATCCGAGATCCGACTCCGGCCCAGGTCGGCTATCCGGTCAAAAACTCTCCCCCAACCGTTCAATTTACTCCGGGACCTGATGACCCCACCTTAAGTTTTCCAATCGTTAAGCTGTTTTGGGCCGGTTCCGATCCTGACGGCCAGGAGAACCTCAGTCGCTTTGAGCTTTTTTTGAACGACACCACTTCGGGCCCCTACCCACTTGACAAAAGCATAACTTCTGCCACTTTTGAGGCATTGACACCCAATGTTTCTGGAGTTACAGATTGCCGATTGTACGCCAATGCCAGTGAAGTCCCTGAGTTATTGACCATTCCAGGGATGAGGGTGGGCGAGTGGAATGTTTTTTATATCCGGGCAGTTGATGAAAGCGAGGCCAAAAGCGGTTATGTCTCCTCAGATTCTATTTTTATCAGACCAGCGCGCACCAAAATCCTGATGGCCAATGCATATTCAGGGGGAAGTGCTACCATTTTTAATTTTTACCACAACCAGTTGACCTCACTTGGGTTGACCGATTACGATACCTTAACGCTCTTTGACCCCACCGCACCCCAGCAATTGGCAGCAGATAACCTGACTCAGGAGCGCATTTTTGAACTGTTCGACCTCATCATTTGGTTCGGTAACAATGCACAAAGCAGCCTTTCATTGGCCCAAAAAACCACAGGGAAGTTTTTTGGTTCCGGAGGAAAAATGCTCATGTCCATCTACATCAGCAGTTCCTTTGACCAACAATCTGACTTCCTTGATTTCACCCCCATTGCTTCGCTTGTAGACCCTGTGGACACTACTCTTTTGTTGAATAGTGGTGCGCAACTCCTCCCCCTGCAAGCGGGTTGGCCCACTCTCCAAGGGACGTCCATCATTGGCGTCGTCAGACCCTTGATTGCCCAAATTGGGGCGGAGCCCCTCTACGAAGCTGAGTTAACTGCCCGCGATAATACAACCCTGACCCTTTCGCCCTGGAATGGCCCGAGTGTGATTATGGCGCGCAAAAACGATGCGGCCGGCAACCCCAATTTCCTTTTGTCTACGCTGGAAATACATCGGCTGGACGGCTTAGGTAACTTGAATGTCTTTTTCCAAAAGGTGATTGAAGAAGACTTTGGGTTTTAATTCCAGGCAAGCTTAACTCGTGGCAAACACTCATTCAAATTGCCTGGTTTGCGGTTCAACGAACCTTAAAACATTGCCCAAGTACGCCAAGGACCATCTGGTACAATGCCGGAATTGCTCCTTTGTGTTCTCTCACTGCATTCCAAGCACAGAGGAATTAAATGAGTATTATAAAAACTACGGCGCAGGACAGCACGAGGTCATTTCGCCCATAACCATTAAGCGTTACCACGAATTGTTAGACCAATTTGAGCGATACCGCCAACACGGGAACCTATTGGATGTTGGTTGCGGATCCGGGCATTTTTTGGCCACTGCTAAGGAACGAGGCTGGAAGGTTTACGGCACAGAATATCCTGCATCGCTTTGCGAAGTATGCCGTAAAAAAGGGCTGACGATCCACCGGGGCGCGTTAAATCCGACTAATTATTCTGGCATAACATTTGATATTATAACCTCTTTTGAGGTCATCGAACACATCAATAACCCGAAGGAAGAACTGGCCAAATTCCACCAATTGCTGCGGCCAGGAGGGCTGTTCTACTGCACTACACCGAATTTCAACTCGCTGCAACGCTTCCAAATGGGGCCGGAATTAAACATATTTGTATACCCTGAACATATTAGTTATTATACGAAAAAAACACTTGCTAAAGTAGGTAGAATCAGTGGCTTTAAACTGTTGCAAATTCTATCCACCGGCTTTTCCTTTTCGCGGGCAAAATCCAAAACCCTCAAGCGCGAAAAAGTAACCGGGGAGGGTTCGCCGGATGAAATTGCCCGACAGGCTATCGAGGGAAATGCCGTGTTGCGTTTAGCAAAATATGCAGTGAACGGCTTGCTTTCCGCAACCGCAACAGGGATTACCTTAAAGGGATACTTTGAGAAGATTTGATGATAGTCCTGCCAAAACTTGCCCTTTCGAGCTTCAATTCGTCCTCCCACGTACCAATTTCTTCAACAGCCGGACAAAGGCATGATCCAGGCGTTTTCCTTGATTGTTGAGATTGCCCACCCACTGGTATTCTTCGAAGTTTTTAAAGTTTCCTTCCCCAGGCTTTGTAAAGGTTCCAGCAACCTGAATCAGGTCCCAACCCCAATCAAAATCCAGGCAGCATTTCAGCGAATCTGAGCACATGGCAACATCACATTGCTTCTCGGGCAGTGCAACTGGAACCAACCCACTCCGGTAACACAATTTGAAGGCTTGTTGCAAATCGTGGATCCAAAAATGAGCGGCCGGTAATTGCCGGAGCTTGTATCTGCTGTTTTTCTCAAAGCCCTTTAATTGCCAGGCAGAGGCGGCTTGTGAGAGCACACCAGGCGTCAATACCTTCGGGTCTGTTAATTCAGGTGAAACTGACAATTTTTTAAGGGCCGCTGCATAGCGTTCTAATGAAGTCGAATTGTCCCATGTGCTGCCTACTTGCTACGTATCACCCGGAGCAAGCACGATTGGCACGACATCAAGTGACCTCAAAAGTTCTACGACTTGCTGAACCGTGTTGGCATAAGCATTCATGAAGAAGTTATCCCGATGACAAAACCAGACGTACGATGCAAAAGGAACTACATATTGCGGTTTCAACAAGCGAACCTGGCGCCTAATTTCTTCAAACTTTTCTTGTGCAGCTCTGGTTATGCTGGTAGGATCATCTGGATTGCCGACCCAGGATGCAAACGAAAATTGAGTAAACAGTACGTCAATCGGTCCTGCAGCTTGGGCTATGCGCTCCAATTCCCTGTCATCCTTAAACACGCAATCATTCACATTAACTAAGGTTTTGCCGGACGCTTTAAGTACCATCCAGGAATCTGTATCGTTGAGCACTTTGGCGTTCAAAACCTCCACACCCTCAGGTAAGCTTAATGGCTGCCAAGGCAGTAAATCGATAACCCGGGCGAAACCTGCCTTGCGGCAATACTGACTAACTTTATCGTCTTTAGTCTTTTGATAGAGTACTTGAATTCTGGCTTTTTCCTGTGCTTCAATTTTTTGAAGATTTGGAGGAAAAAAATGGTCCGGGTGCTCATGCGAAAACCATATATAATTAATATTTTTGTAATATTTACTCGAAAATTGAGTCGGCAGTAAATGAGCCCAACTACGGTTAAATACCCGACCCTCGAGCCAGGGATCGCTGATCATCCGGAATCCTGGTAACTCCGTGATAAAACTTGCGTGATTAACCCAGTGAATGTTCATAATATCGAGGCCTTGATTTGATGGCCTTAATTGCTCCGAAATATAGCTTCAATTCAAAACATGGGTAGCCTGATTTGGCGATTAGGAACGCTAAATCACGTAAATCTGGCTAAGGTGACCGAAATCAAATCCATCACATTCCACAAAACACAGTTGGCGTCCGACAGTGCCATCGTCCTAAAAAATTTATCTTTGCTCCAAATTGGCTTTTATGAATTTTCTCGAGGAATATTTTCAGAATAATGAAGGTAGATTGATCCACAAATGGATGCACTATTTTGAAATATATGATAGATACTTTTCAAAATACAGAGGCCAGGAGTTAACCATAGTTGAGTTTGGTGTATCTCAAGGCGGGTCTTTACAAATGTGGAAAAAATATTTTGGTCCTAAAGCCAGAATCATTGGGGTAGACATTAATCCGCACTGTAAGAAATTGGAAGAAGACCAGATTTCCATATTCATTGGAGACCAGGAAGACCGAACCTTTTTAAAGTATTTATCTCGAGAAATTGGCACCATGGATATTCTTTTAGATGACGGCGGCCATACCATGAAACAGCAAATTGCCACTTTCGAGGAACTGTATGATTTTGTCAAACCTGATGGAATTTACCTATGCGAAGACTGCCATACTTCCTATTGGAAGCGGTATGAAGGGGGATTGAAAAAGAAAGGTACCTATATAGAATATACTAAGAATTTTGTGGATTCTCTGCATGCCTGGCACAGTGAAAACCCTAAGAGATTTTCACTCGACAGGATTTCAAAATCAGCTTTTGGCGTCCACTTTTACGACAGTATTGTCGTTGTCGAAAAACGGCCAATAAAAGTGCCTACTCATTACACTAAAGGATATGAGGAAATTCCATACTACGAAACACCTCTAACCTATTTGGAGACACTTCAAAAGAAAGTAGCTTATAAACTAAATAAATTAATAAAATAAATTCATTTTTTGCCCACCCTCGCCATCTTCGCCTCCGGACGCGGCAGCAATGCCGGTGCCATCATAGAGTGCTTTGCTCATGAGGATGATCTTTCCATTGGGCTAATTCTGACCAATAGCCCCAAAGCAGGGGTGCTGAAACTGGCCGAAGCGCACAACATCCCGACCCACGTAACCAACAGAAGTGAGTTTTACTCGACCGAAAGCGTTCTCAACGCGCTCCACAACCATCAAATCGACTTCATTGCCCTGGCTGGATTTCTTTGGCTGGTGCCGGAAGTTTTGCTGCACGCCTTCCCAGCCAGAATCGTAAACATTCATCCGGCACTGCTGCCAAAGTACGGAGGCAAGGGCATGTTTGGCCAAAAAGTGCACGAAGCGGTAAAAGCGGCAGGTGATCGCGAATCTGGCATCACCATCCACTACGTTGACGAGCAATACGACAATGGCGAACCCATTTTTCAGGCCCGTGTAACCCTGCAACCAGACGATAGCGCCGAAGCCATCGCCCGCAAAGTCCTGGCCCTGGAACACCACCACTATCCCGAGCTTCTCACCCAACTCATGCGCAAAAATCT